>JAABUK010000808.1_pt1 | contig 63243 bp, 67 predicted proteins | sample 5559141 | NCBI WGS metagenome assembly JAABUK01 (sample SAMN10711869, study PRJNA513367) | rock metagenome | isolation source: Antarctica rocks | place: Antarctica: Victoria Land, Pudding Butte nord | collected 2016-01-03
TGGGCGGGGGTGGTGAAGGGCTGGGTGGTGGAGGTGAGGGATGTGAAGGTGGTGGTGATGGGCTGGATGGGGGAGGTGATGGACTTGGTGGGGGTGGCGGTGGGCTGGCTGGGGGCGGTGATGGGCTAGGTGGAGGAGGTGATGCACGTGGAGGTGGTGGTGAGGGGCTAGGCGGAGGAGGCGAGGGGTGTGGAGGACTTGGTGGTGGACTGGGGGGTGGACTAGGGGGTGGACTTGGGCTGGCTGTAGTGCATGTGGCAGCACATTGACCAGCAGTGCTGGTGCCTGCTCCAAACTGTAACCCATTATATGGGTCATTGCTAGTACAATGATAGTATCTAGCATCATAGCAACCATACAGAGCTCCCCCACTGGCAGCAGTAGGGCAAGCACATGGTGCAATGGCAGGGCACAGTGCCTTGTGTGTGCCTGCAATCACCAACAATGACGAGCGTCAGCCTGATATCTAGCATGTATATATATGTTTGCAAGCACACCAATGTTGATGCCAAATGAGGGCTAGCCTAGCAGGTGAGGATAGGACGAGTGTGCATCCTCAGGGCAGTAGTGCTTCAAGCAGCAGCAACTGGCAGTTGCATTACACTGCAGTCTCTGTGCGTTTTCTTGGCAGCTGTTGCAACTCAGCAGACACAAGCTACCAGGCAAATTTGGCTGATCTTCAAGCTAATCAAGGTGGATGCAGATATCTACTGCTGAAACGTAATAACAGTGAAAAGCATGTCGTTTGATGCACACATTTTGACAACCGTGACCGCCTTGCTATGGAATTAGCTCTGCTCAATCTAAAGTCTTCCTAAGATCTCAAATAGCCTTGAAAACATCTGAACTCGAGCTCGAGCTCGAGGCATGCAAGCCGAGAACGACTCTAACGTATGATGCCACTGTCGGCTGTGCAGGAATGTGATATAAAAGCATGCAAGCATGTTCATTACAACTATGGCTGGAGCGTGGCAGAGTCCGACTCACCGAGACTCAAGCAGTAAAAATCTCCAACGATGTATGGTAAACCGTTGCAGGTGTCTAGGGCGCCGCACTGGTCTGCTGTCAAGAGAGACCGCGCAAAACTCTCCGGGTGGGTTCGCACAGAAAGTGCAAGACCTGTACGACAGGTCATAGGGGTTATAGCAAGCGACGGGCTCGAGGCATGGCCCTCGATTCTCGATAGCTTAGGCGCTGGCCTCACCTGCACCGAAACAAATGACCAAACCGACGACTCCTAGTATCTTCATTGTTGTTGATCGTGCCTCCACACAAGCAACTGCAGTGCGTCTTCAACGGCATATGTGCCAATCTGTAGTGTTCTGCAGGTAGACCAATGGCGAGTATTAGTCATAGCCTTGCCTGATGACTCAATTCCGTCAACATACACTACCGGCACACTAGTGATCAGAGTTGTGGGCGGCTAAAGCCTGGGCTAAAGCATTCCTTGATAGATTGGATCTCAGATACACTTTCCCACTAATTTGTAGAGCTTGGTAAAGTGCCTGGATCATAGGGGTATTGCATCTGATACAGTATGCAGTCAAGCAAGGTTGTGTTAGGCTGCGCAATGCATTGAAATGCATCTCGGAGGCTATTTTTACAGTCACGGAGACGAAAGTCGCTGACTGAGAAGCTGCTGTGACAATGAATATGGCGTCTGTTGCTGACTGTTAGGGCGAGGCTGACAGTCCTTACGGCCGGCCACGAGCGTAAGCACAACGCATGTAGACCTGATATTGGAGGTTGTGTCAGTGGTTTTACCTATATCAGCAAAGTATGGGCTAAAGCATTGTAATCTCTACATTCTTGCAGCAATGACTATGCTGCCTGCTCCCTTACCTTGTACCACTAGTAGCTTGTACAACGTTGTATAGGTACTTACCTGCAGGGTCATGGTCATGGGAATGCAGGCGTTTCGCTTACATTGAACTTGTTGAGATGATTGTGCAGTCGGCGGGCTTGCAAAACAGGGCCGTGGATTACTTGGTGAGTGTAGTGACAAGCTGCTGATGACAGCTCTCCTAAGTGTTACAGTACCTAAACGCTGTGTGGAAGACAAGTACGTACAGATCAACAGGCCGCTGCCTAAGGCACGCAGCTTGTCCAGCCCTGAATGTCTACCTGGTTGTCAACCTGTTCATGGATGGTGTGACTGGATACTGCTCACACTATCAACAGAATTGCCTCACCTTTTCAAAATTCCTAGGCCTGCCTCACTGTCACTTCACTTGATCAGGTGTCAGAAAATCTGCTGCTCTTGTCGACTGGCAGCCTGCCTATGTCCAGCTGCAGACCATCGACACCGGCAATACGACACCTGAAGCATTTGGGCCCCAGTGGTCTACCAGCGTCCATGCTGCGATGCAAGGTCATCATGCTGTGTCATGATGACGACATAAAATTAGTAAAACAGGCAAGCGGCGAATCCTTCGGAGTCTCCCGACTTCAGTCTCATCCAGCTTCAGAACGTCATTCGCCAGAACAAAATCACTTTGGGATCAGCAGATACTTGGTCCATTTCGAATCTCGTGGTGTAAGTCACTGCTGCACCTACGACATGCAACTCGACTTCGAGCCATCTGCGCAAGGCCGCAGCTTGACATGACTGACTTGCTCTGCTGTATTCAGGTACCTTCAAGGCATTTGTAGTCAACATGGCACCTGTCTACTCTAACCAGCAGATCCTTTTGAAGTCTCGACCTGATGGTTTCCCAACTTTAGCCAACTTTGAACATGCCAAGAATGAATTGAGCCAACAGCCACAGGGTCCCCAAGATGTCATAGTTCAGCTTCTTGACTTATCAGTCGATCCTTACCTGAGAGGCAGGATGAATGCTGGCAAAAGCTATGTTCCAGGATTTGAGCTTGGTAAGGTATGTCAACTTACACATTAAGCCGACACTTGCAGGCTGTTGAGCAGGTGTCAGGGCCATGCAACAACATCTGCCAACCTTGCTTTTGCACTCCTTGCAAACATCAGCTTTCCCACGCTCAGTACCTGGCAGTGCTGATCACCAATGGTGTTGTGCAGCCATTGAACAGCGGCGGCGTTGGCAAGGTGGTTGCATCCAACAGCAGCAGTTTCAAGGAAGGGGACCTTGTGTCGGGCATGCTGGAGTGGGCAAACTATACTGTAGTGCCTGAGGGCAAAGGTCTGACCAAGATTGACAATTCAGCTGGATTACCGCTGTCACACTACCTGGGAGTACTAGGTGAGCAAAACCACACTGTACAACTTGTGTAACGCTCCTGCTGCTGCAGCAGCGGCTGCACTGCAATATTGCAAGCTGCATAGCAAGACACAAGTTGTATATTCAAGCACTCATACGAAAGGATGACGGCATTGTGCTGTCACTCTGCGTGGACTTCAATATGCAATCCTTCTGCAGCAGCCCGCAATGCAGTCAACGGCTTGCCGGTATGCAGGCAAGCCTACTTGGATCATAGTACCGGGGTATGAGCGTCATCATTCTGATGCTTCTGAAAGGCTTTCAATTGCTGCTAGCACATCTGTGTTTGCACATTCTGCATACCTCATCGTGTGCTGACTGTGACATCATCAGCATATAGCAGTACCAGCTCTGTGCTTTTGCCTCAGCTTCTGCCTCAGCTTCTGCCCCAGCAAGGCTGTATGCCAGCCTGTGCACACTGCAGAGCAACTGCTTTGCACTCCATGTCAAGCAGGCACGCCAGAAACATCTTCACCCTGTGCCATTACCTCCTTGTGTTGACCATTCCACACAGGGTATACACGCTGTCCAGATGGCTCATGCTATGTTTCTACGGTGATTGTTCAGCTCTTTGTGGTTTACTGGACTGATAGCCCTCTGTCCAGCTGATTGGAAATGGATCTCTAAACTTGTCACCGCGCACGTCAGTTGCAAATGGAGCCATCATTGTATGAGAATATCATGTGGGTCACAACAACTGGGCGGACTTTTCATGCGTTTCAATTTCTGGCAATGTGGCTGTGTATCAGATGCATTATTACTGATATTGATAAGGCCAGTCAGTGACCGGCAGCTGCAGGTTCCTTCTCCAATCAGAAGGCCTTTGAAACTTTGGCTGAACTGACTGTTCTGCTGGCTGTTCTTGACAGGCATGCCAGGGCTAACAGCATATGCTGGCCTGCTGGAGATTGGAGAGCCCAAGGAGGGCGAGACAGTCTTTGTGTCAGCAGCTGCAGGGGCTGTGGGGCAGATTGTGGGGCAGATTGCCAAGCTGAAGGGCTGCAGAGTGGTCGGCAGTGCAGGATCTGATGACAAGGTGACAAAGCAATGTGTAAAGCAGTATAGTCGTTTGGTTTATCCTGGGTAGGCATGAGTGATATTAGTGCCAGATGACAACGTGGTGTTGAGGGCACTCTGTGACAATGAACCTGCCAGGCACTTTATCATCCACCTGAAGGGCTGAAGGTTTGTTTGCATTGCTGGCACTGACAGCAAAGCAGCAATTCCTTCAAGCACCTGCATCACTGTCCTCTTCTTTCTGTTCTCAAATGCGCTTCTTTTGCTGTGTGTAGTTGCCATTCCTCTGCTTCCTTCTCGTCAGTGTCCATCCTTTTTTGCCTTCCTCCGGCATGGCCTTCCTATACTTGCTTGTTAGTTCAGTGCACATGTGACTTGTTGTCAGATACACACTACAGCTTAGTGAATGTGGCACCCCCTGTGTATACGCCAGCTCGATCCAGTTGGTTCATCAATTATATGTGGGCGCTCCATGCATGGTTCATGCCACACTCATGCAGATTTGCAGAATGACCCTGAGCTTCCCTGACAGCCCTTGGCACAAACCTCTGCAGACCAAGGCAGAAGCAGGCGCTAGAAGCAGCAGTGTGATGTGCAGTTGGCGACTGTATGTGCAGTCTTTGGCAGAAACCTCAGCTGGTGTGTCTGTGAGCATGTGTGTGCAAGCACAGCAGCGCAGAAAGCTACTTTGCATGCTCATGCGAAAGCTCAAAGCTTTGTTTCAGGGACCAGTGGATGCAGTAGCATCTCGGCTCATCTGTACTGTTTCCTGTTCTTACAGGTCAAGCTTCTGAAAGACAAGTTTGGGTATGATGCTGCTTTCAACTACAAGACATCTCAGGACTTGACAGCCAGCCTTAAGGAGGTCTGCCCTGATGGCATTGACATCTACTTTGAGAACGTTGGTGGAAAGGTACAATCACAATTCTGAACCACGCTCATACTCCACCAGACAGGCAATATGGGTTGGTTGATTGGTTGAGTTACAGGTTGACTGCTAGATTGATGGACTGATGGTTGAGGGTTGTTGATCAGGCCTTGCATGAGTCTGAGCCTAGGCAAGTTACTGTGCTGAAACCAACCATGCAATGCAAGAATGCAGATCACTCCAATGCGATGTTGTCGATTCTTCAGTCTATGCTGACCTGTACAGCTATGCAAGGAGTAGGTCAACTGCCGGCATGCAAAAAGTCTTTGCTCGTGCTCGTTACGTGTCCATGCTCAGTAGGCCTTCATGCTGCCTCCTCATAGCATGCAGCATTTCTCACAAACTGTTTTGTGCCACAGATGCTGGAGGCAGTGTTGAATGTGGCTAACAGCAAAGCCCGTATTCCATGCTGTGGCATGATCTCCCAGTACAATGTACAGGACAAGGAAGGCATCAGAAACATGTTTATGGTCAGTCTGCTCCACAGCCTTGACGCTCTGTATGTCACTGGCTGTTGTCAAGATTATGCAATGAGTCCAGAATTAGCAGCGCTCAGGGCCAGGCTTGTTCACCATACAGACCAGATGCAGCCTTTGTACATGCACCATTGTCATGTTCAGTTGTCTGCGTGCTGCTGTGCTGTGCTGTGCTGTGCTGTGCTGTGCTGTGCTGTGCTGTGCTGTGCTGTGCTGTGCTGTGCTGTGCTGTGCTGTGCTGTGCTGTGCTGTGCTGTGCGGTGCCATGTCCAGCTCATTGTGCCTTCAAGTTCCACTTCAAGCCCATGCTGCAGGTGATTGGCAAGCGCATCAAGATGCAAGGCTACATTGTGATGGACTACTACCCAACCTTAGGAGCACAATTCCGCAAGGAAATGGCACAGGTCAGCCTGTGTTGCTTGCACTGCCTTGTTCATTCTGTAGTCCTGCCTCACCTCTGGAATTGCTGCTGCTCTGAGGTCATCACTGCAACCATACTGCACCCTCTGTGAGATATGTGAGAGCAAGGTCTTGCTGAGCTCACTAGTTTGTATGTTGACAAGGAGGTTCTGCTCATGAGGTGTTTCAAACGGAGACAGGCTTATGCTCTACCAGGACCTACGTGTCACGCTGAAGCTTGACTTGGCAGCAGTAATCTAATGACATTGTTGGTGCTGATACATTGCTCACACAGTAATGTGGGTTTGCAGTGGCTGAAAGAAGGCAAGGTACATTATGTGGATGATGTGACCAATGGCTTGGAGAATGCACCAAAAGCTTTCATTGGCATGCTGCATGGGGAGAATGTTGGCAAAGCTGCTGTGAAGGTTGCCGAGCCTTGATGGCCCTGAGCACAGCCTGAAGACTGGTTTATGTCTCGCTGCATCTATTGTGCAGTCCCAGTCCTAGCTAGTTTCAAGTGTGTGTGTCAATGACAAGGTGTTACAGCAGGTTCCCCCTGTACTTGTTTTTTGTGCCAAACTTGTTTTGCTAAGATATGCAGGCAAACAGATCAAAGGCATCTCCTGTCTTTTTCCCAGCTTATGGTGCTAGAAGTGTTTGACAAGTTTAAGCGGGTGAATGCATGAGGTTTGGTCAGACAGGTTTTATATTTCAATGAACGTTCTCAAACGCAGCATTGTTTGCCCATGCTGTAGAGTCATGTCATTGCATCAGTGTGAACTGATATTTAATAATTAGGAGGAGTCTTGAAACTTGATCTGCGTGCAGCGTTTGACAGACTACGGCTTGAGCTGGGTAATGCTGCATCTGGGCTGGATGATCTGGAAGCAACTAATGCAGATGATCAACAATGAGAAGATCCGGCTCATGCAGCCACAACGTCATGTGAATTATCCCTGTTCAACATTGCAATGCGTTGAGAAAAAGAATTCTGTCAAGGAGTGGTCAGGGGCAACTGGCAAGCAGAAGAAGCGCAAATTGCTGTTCATTGTTGGTACAACCAAGGGTCAGACCTTGATGCATGGGCACATCTGCAACTTGTGCCATTTGCTCATGGAAGTTGTCTGTCACAAACGCATGTTGTAGGCAGCATGGTAGCATGTTGATTCACAACCATTGAATTTTGGGGCTGTCTATTTGCATTGTTGGAGTTTGTACATTTGGGTGTACGGTGTATAAGGGTGCCAGCCCGCCCCTTGGCTGCGCCAGACCCCCTTCAGTGCTTCTGGGTCTATTTGACGCTTCCTGCTGCGAACAGCAAAGGATCCTCAGCAAGGCGTCTCGCTCTGCACAGCTGGGATTGTGGCTGATCAAGGCGCTCGCAAAACCCAAGCCAGATGATCTGACCAGAGTTGAAGTCAGCATGTTTTGATCAACTGCGGCAACGCCGCTCGAAGTGAACTCGAGCAGGGTTTGAACAATCAAACTCTGACAGAACATAAGTTATAGCATGCCAGGCATTGTCATTCAGAACCCACAGCAGACGAACACAGCTGCTCTTGCTGAAGCTGCTTTCGAAGATGCTCCCAGCTTACACCCTGAGACAAGCTACGTCTGCGTTGGGGACACGATAGACACTGACCAGCAGGAAGGCTTTCTCAGGTGTGCGACCATATGACAACCTTGCTCGTGTTGCCCTCAGTCTCAGTAGCAGGTGACCAAACACTTATGCTTTTTTGCAGGGGTCATGGCACTCAGGTGGTCGACGGCACATTGATGGCCACTGTATGTGGTGTCATTCAACGCGTGAACAAGCTCATATCTGTGGTACCTGTCAAAAATAGGTGCATTTGATCGTGGCTTGTTGCTGCCGGGAGTTTTAGGATACCAAGCTAAAGTTCACCGTGTCTCATAGATACAATCCAGAGCTGGGAGACGTGGTTGTTGGCAGAGTCACTGAGGTAACCTTGCTTTGTGCATCCCAATCTTCAATTTCAGCATCAAAGTTGAAGCCGTAAATCAAAGGAATCGAAGTGGCATGTTGATCACCTGCGAGAGCAGTTTGTGAAGTTGCATAGCTCAGCGTTGTCATTGACTGTGCTGCAGGTTGCCAATAAACGCTGGAGGATTGACTTGAGATCAAAGCAGGCTGCAGCTCTTATGTTGTCAGCTGTCAACCTGCCAGGCGGTGTGCAGGTGCTGAGCTGTCATCTTGCTATCCTGCATGCTATTTATCTGCAGAAGTCTTTACATGCATGTCTGTCAGCCTGAGACTGCCACCTAGCATAAACATGTCAGAAACAACTACTTGTATGCATGTTTATATGTAGAGTGCTTGGGATGCAGCAGTCTGATTGACTGTAAGTGCTTGGGATTCAGCAGTCTGATTGACTGTATGACATGACACATGTTTGCATGCAGAGGCGTCGTACAGCAGAGGATGAGCTCAACATGCGCACTGTCTACGCCGAAGGGGATCTCATAAGTGTGAGTATGCTGTAGGCATTTGCTGCATCTACAACAACGCCTTTGCTACTGTTGGCCGTGGCTCTTGCCATTTTCTTGTCATGCTAGAGTGCTTGGCTGCTGTTGAGCTCAGGTGATGTCCACAGCATGTGACAGCAGCTATGCCAACGGACCTATATGTGCTGCAGGCAGAAGTGCAATCCTTCTATGCTGATGGAGCTATTGCACTGCATACTAGAAGTCTCAAGTATGGCAAGGTAAGCATGCACTCTGACACACAGATCCATGCCATCATAGATCCCAGTTTATCAAAGAACCTGTAGCATGAAGCTGGGGTGATCATTCACGCTCTGTTCTGTGCTGAAAGATCATAACAATCGCATGAGATCTATCAACCACTAATGGACAGAAGGCTGCCTATGCTTATTATGACATGGATCATCTGGCGCAGTGTTCTTCAGCACATGGCTGAGCTTGGTTCTGCTCTCACTGCATTGCAAAGCCTGGACTGCTGCTATCAGCTTTTGCCCCTCAGTGCCCGGGCTATCACAAACACCGCCATGTACTTCTGCATTCTGCACTCTTGGGCGCCTTGCAACCTCTTCTGTTGCGGCTGCTTTGATGTGCTTGCATGAATCCCTCGTGAAATTTTGCTCGCAGCTGGCAAATGGGCAAATAGTGGAGGTGCCTCCCACTCTGATCAAGCGGCAAAAGCAGCATTTCACGACACTGGAGGGAACAGGCAAGTCAGTGGTTGTTTGCATAGCATCTGTAACAGTAGAGCATGGCTTGCCACACCAGCAAGGCCCTCCTCGTTTCAAAGTTTGTTCACTTTCAGTGGCAGCAAGCTGAATGTAGCTGTGCAAGTCAACAGCGCAAATGACATCTGCCATGTCCTCAGAAAGACTCACTGTGTGTACCCACTGTACATGGTTTTTCCCAGGCCAAATTTGCTGCGCCAGGCAGTGCACACCAGAGGCTGTACAAACAATTCTGCCCACAATACGTTCTTGATGCCCATTTGAGTCTTGCTGGATCCTTTTCCTTTTTTTTCCTGCAGGTGTCCAGCTGATCTTAGGCTTGAATGGCGTCATCTGGGTCTCGGCAGAAACCACGCCAGCTCCAGAAGCACCAAAACCCAGCATGGACTCAGATGCTCAGCCACCAACTGTCAGAAATGTGTCACAAGCTGAGCGACACGCCATTGCCAGGGTTGCCAACTGCATCAGAGCTCTTGCCAAGCTCTTCTTCTCCATCCATCCAACATCGATTCTCAGTGTGTACACGGTGTGTACCACTTGCTATTTGCCTTGATCATCTGGCTGTCCAGCTACTGTACATCCAAACGTGCCTGTACTGATCCTGCACAGCAGGTGTCATTTACGCATACTTCAGTACTGCTCATGCGTCTCTGTTGTACTTGTTGTTTGCCAGGAAACAGGCTTGCAGTACAATGCCACGATGTCTCAGTATGTGCTGCATCTGACTTCCCTGCAGCAAGGCACTCAGAAGTTGCAGCAGCGGCTTTAGGTGCATTGCATCTGCATTGCAGTTGGTGTGCCTTCATGCTGTTTGCTGCTGCAATCCCTATATAACACTTGTGGTGCAATGTAGGCCAGTCTGGATCAGCAAGTGCCAATTACAGCAATCACACAGGAGGCAATGCTTGCTGACATAGCTAGTAGAGAAGCAGCTTTGAGACATAGCGATGACTGAAGCGCTTGCTGAGGCCACTTTGTCGTTGGGCTCAATGGTTGCGCGACTGCATGCAGCAAGAGAAGGATACTGCTCTGCCGGGCAGTCATAATCTGCTGCAAAACCCAAGGCTGCAAGCATACTCAGACACATGCAGGCAATAAATGGAGCTGTGGTTTCCTAGGGCCCGCATGCTTACATCATCATCATTGCCTTCAGCTAGCTTGCTGACCTCTGAGTATGGCAGAGCCGTACAACAGCAAACCTGCAATTGTGCCTGAATCTGGTACAATCACACACACTACCTCCAATCTCAGCTCTGCAAGGCATTGCCTTGTGCTAGCCCTTGTAGCCCGCAGCCAGGACTGTCAGCATCAAAACAGCAGTCAACAGCAGATGCTGCACTTGTTGTCAGCAGCTTACACAGTCAGCAGCTCTGTTCATCATGATGTCAACCCGTGAACATAAGCTCTGAGATGTATTGCACAGCCTGATGTGTATTTGAAATACAATGTATTCGGGAACAGGAAATCTGCAAGCGCTTTCAAACAGACTTGGTCATGCGCTTGCTGATCAATTAAACAATTAAGATCACAGTTGACAACGAGCTGTAACATCAGAGTTCACAGAGACTAGTTTCGCACGATGAGATTTGCTGGTATTCAGAATCTTGCTGTGTTCAGTAGAGGTGTGAAGAAGAGCCGAAGTTGTTGCAGTGTTGGCTAGTATATGGCGTATTTGCACTGCTGGCAACCGCGTACGCTGGTGGTTAAGTTTTTAGGCGGATCTACATAGTCTGCATCATACCTCACATCTACCGGACCGTCGCAGGCTTCCAAAACCGCGTTTCGCTGATCTGATATGCTCGTGCCTTCCGCTACAACCCTGTGGTCGTCGCAACCATTCACCAGTCTGCACAGCTTGACACCACACGGCACGATCTGCCGGCGGCAATGCAGGTCACAAATCCCATTCATAGGCTGTCGTGCAGATAGTCAAACAGACCATAGATCAACGTTTCCGAAACAGTCGCTTTCAGACTCCAAATCGGCACAAGACATTATACAGTCCAGCAGACGTGAAGCTGTTCTTTCCCTGATATTGGCTCTACAAGTTCCAGCGCTTTTGCCGAGCGGTGCAGCTCACGCCCTGGGGTAACGCTTCTGTGGCTAAGGATCAACACAACGTTGCTGACCTGGCTTGGCTCTTGAGTTAACGCTCAGACAAGCAAAAGTGCATGTCAGGTTTCAAAAGGAGCTGAAGAAAAAGCGAACAAGTCTGGACGAATACTCAACCAGTGGTATGTAACTGGTTGTCACTCTGCCTTGAATGGCCCCATGAGTTCTTGTAACATCCTTGTTCCCTTATCATTCTCATTCACCTATCATCCTCATTTTGCAGCCTCAATGCAGAGACGGGCATCAAGTACTACGACTTGAGAGTTGGTGGCGGAGATGCAGTTGTCAAAGGCAACCTAGTAACGGTGCGCAGCCTGTTGTAACACAGCCCAATGGCAACAGCACATTGATTGCTTCTTGCAAGCTCCAACTTCAGCCTGTTCTGCAGGTTCATTTTGACTGCATGTACAAAAGCCTAGATGTGGTATCTAGCAGATCTGCACGACTCCTGGGAGCAAATCGCAGCATTGCTGAGGTCAGTCAACTTGATGTCACCTGCCTGACTATGCCAAGCATAGGACAAGCACAGGTCCAATGGTCTGCACTGCCAATGAGATTGAATGTGGTCATCAAAAACATCAGGCTGTGCAATTTGAGCCTATGCCAGCCTTCACAGCAGCATGGAAAGTTTGTACTGTTTCTGCAGCCTGTAGAGTTTACAGCTGGGTTGGACGTGGGCTCTGGAGGTGTAAAACAACCTGCAGGGGAGGGAGCAGGCGGGCTTTTCTCAGGAGCATCTGGTCCCAAACCACCAGCAGCCTTGTCCCAAGCTGTGCTAGGGATGAAACCTGGCGGAAAGGTCAGTGAGACACCCATGCCGCTGATGAACTTTTCTTCTGATCAAGCACTGCTGTATGGAAAACACTTTTTCAGTTCTGTGCTACCAATGATATCCAAATCTGCATTGACCTCGAGCTGCTGGCCAGTCGTGACCATCTTAGCAAACTGCGCTGCAGCCTTCACATGAATTTCTGCTGTCAAGTCTGTATGTTGCAGGCCTGCTATTAGACTCCGGGCACCATAAAGCTCTGGCATAGTACGCAGTGTCTGTGCCAAGGTATATAGAGCTGTTGTGCTCAAATGCTTATGACTTTATGCAGAGATCAGTGATCGTGCCACCTGAGCTTGGGTATGGCAAGCAGGGCTTGCTGGAGATACCACCTGATGCCACATTTGAGCTGCAAGTCCAGCTCTTGAGCGTCAAGTAGCCAGAGTGGCACTGAGTGAAGAACTCATATTCATCCAATGAAGCTGCAGCTGCAGAAGGCACACCCTGCACCCATGAATGTATGCAGCTGTTGGGGAGCAGTGATCCTGATGGTTCCATTCTGCATCCTCTCGGTTGGATCTAATCTGACACATCATACTACATACTATGGTCCGTTGATGAGACAGACAATGCAAGGTTGAATCATCCATTACTCTTGGAGTGAATGTGGTGCACACACAGCTCTTCAGATGTTCAACTTTGTCCTGGAAAGCAGCGAGTCAGGCTGTTCATCTCCGCTTTCAGGCGTTTTTGATACTGGCGGAACTGACTAGTTGGCATGCATTGGCATACATTGCTGAAAGATCATAAACACTGTGCATGCATTGATTGGCCCTAATAAATGATTGACCAAGATGCTGCTCGAGGCAATCAAGAGGTGTTTGACGTAGTGAAGTTGTTTTCCACGGCGTGACAGACTACTACAGCCATGACAGACTACCATTCAGAAAGACCTGCAGAAGGACCAAGTAACTGCCAGCCAGAGCTGGTGAAGAACGAGGAGAGCGTGAATCTGCAGAAGGGGTCTCTGCGAAATTCTTCGAATCCGCTGGCAGTTGGTGCCAATTCGCAGACCCTTGGACCGATCGAACTATTCTTGAAAGGCTCATTTCCTGGAGCTGCCCTTTCACTGAATGGGGACTTTCCGATCGCTGCATGGGAGTGGGATTTCTCACAAATTTGACCTGCCGGCCGGTACTAAGCTTGGTATGGCTAGCAGTGTCAGCCTCCAGCTAATTTGTAAGCACGATCGCGTCGCTTGCGCTCGCCAGCCAGCATACCCGGGTGTTGTTGTTTCCAGCTGTCGCGCTCATCGTCAGCCACCTCTCTGGCACTAGCTCGCAGGCTTAGCGGGGCTCACTTGCCTCAGCGTTTGCCTGCTGTTTCCTGCGCAAAATACGTGACCGTCTTGCCTTTCCTGCCTTGCTATCTGCTCAGAGCGGTTTCAGAAGTCGCCTGTGGTCGTGCTGCATAGCTGTCATCTGCTGAAGCCCGCTGGGCTGGCAGCACTGGCGCCTGTACGTTCAAACACTTGCTGAGCTTAGGATAATCAGCTTTGATGCTAGGTCCTCGCGGCTTGGACAACCTAGGCCCCGGCCGTCAGTCAGAAGCTCATATGTCTCAACAGCTTAGCAGGCTTTGTCTGCAAGTCAATGGAAGCGTACGGTTATTGTGGTAGAACCTTGAACAACGCAATGGTTCGAGGGGAGGTCAGTTCAGCAGCAGAAACAAATGGAACTTCGGCCAGTCACCAGGACGATGGAGAGGCAGCGGACAGTCATCCAGTCGCAGAACGGGACCCCTCTGAGAGATATAGTCGGGTACAGCACAGTAACTCGTTTCGGAATTTCTGCTATAGCCTGGGATGTCAGGTCTGAACAGTTGTCAACTATGCTGCAGTTCGATACTGTTCTTGGCCGAGGGGCCTTCAAGACAGTGTACAAAGCTTTTGATGAGGAGGAAGGAATTGAGGTAGCCTGGAATCAAGTCAGAGTCAATGAGCTGGTGACGTCTAGGGAGGAAAGGTACAAGCCCTCAAGCTCTTGGCTTTGATTATCAGCAATTAAGTATATCGTTGTTGCTGCTGTTGTTGTTGTTGTTGCTGTTGTTGTTGTGTGCCGCAGGCTTTGTCACTCCATCACAGGCCCTCACACAACTTCTGACAGCAAAATGTATTTGCAGGGACCGCTTGTTTGCCGAGATACGTGTATTGAAACAGCTTAAGCACAAGAACATCATGACCTTTTATGATTCTTGGCTTGATCAGAAGACCTATTCTGTCAATTTCATCACAGAAATGTTCACCTCTGGGACGCTGCGACAGTAAGCTCTCATACATGTTGCTGTTTCTGTCGCCCACTTTTCCCCATACTAGTAGTATGCGTCTGCACTGATGTGTCTGTTGCTTGTGCTGCTATTTGGTGTCATATCGTCTGTTGTCTTGTGTCTCTTGTCTCACGCACAGACAATCCCTGCAGGTATCGTAAACGACACAAGCACATTGATGCTGAAGTTCTGAAGGGGTGGGCCTGGCAGATCTTGTGTGGGCTGGTCTACTTGCATGGTCACACCCCTCCCATCATCCACAGGGATCTGAAATGCGACAACATCTTCATCAACGGCAGTGAAGGCGTAGTAAAGATTGGTGATCTTGGTCTTGCTACCTTGCTCAGGGGTAGAACAGCACCTCAGAGCGTTTTAGGTAACCCTCATACATCATTCTATCTAGTGTCAAATGGCATCATTGGCATCAAGAACCAAGGCCACCTGTACTGGCCTGGCTTGTACCAGCAGCTGCTTTGTCAAGCGCTCAGCATACACAAGCTGTGGTCTAGATGTGCATCACTGCTTGCACCAGCACTCAATTGTCTGGCAAGCTGCCATCACCCAAAGCTGCTTGCACAAGCACTACTAGCTTGTCTCCTTTACTGCATCTTCAATATTCACTTGCTGATGTCAGGCACGCCTGAGTTCATGGCTCCTGAGTTGTACGATGAGGAATATGACGACCGTGTGGATGTCTACTCCTATGGCATGTGTCTGTTGGAGCTGGCTACATTACAGTATCCATACTGCGAGTGCAGGAATGCAGCTCAGATATACCGCAAGGTCACGCTGGTATGCCTGCCAGCCTGCCCTGCCATGAGCTGACTGTACAACTTGCAGCCCACCTTGACATCAGGCTTGAGGCACAGCACAGCTCAAACTGCATCAAGACAAGCCTACTGGCAGTAAAGAAACATGCCGCACACAGATAACAAGCTGCCATAACTTTCAGGACAATGCATAGTTTTGTTGGTTGTCAGCTGCAATGTGTTGCTGCGTTTGCTGCCTCAGCATGGCAATCACTGTGGTATTCAGTCAACATCTGCAATCCTGCTGCAGGGGGTGAGGCCTGCTGGGCTGCAGAAGGTGCCCACCTTGGAGCTTGCAGAGTTCATCAACGTCTGTATTGGCTCACGGGAGAGCCGGCCACGTGCTCGTCAGCTGCTCAAGCACTCTTACTTTGACAGCATCCGCCAGGAGAAGTGCGCAGCTTACAAGCTGCAAGCAGATGCTCTGGCTTCAGGCACAGCCTCTGGGTTTGCAGTAGGGGACCCCGTGGAGTTTCTAGAGGATGCCAGCAGCCAAAATGGCAATGTATCCCGTACTTCTTCAGAGTCAGGCATGCTGGCATCGTCCATGCTGCCCACAGAGCACACTGGCGCTGCACCCCTGGACGTCTCACCCCCATCAGTGCTAGAGGGACCCAGCATGAGCGCTCATCAGTTGACAAGCGCACCAACAGTTGGGGCGCCTCAGCAGGCCATCACCCGGCCCCCTTCTCTTGTGGGTGCATCTTCTGGCGATATGTACTCCCCTAGATCTGATGGGCAGCACTCCACTGGTCAAATCTCCCCCCCGTTGTCCCCTGTCCACTCATCGCCTGGTGACAGTGATGGCGACTCAGCTGCAACAGCGGTCACAGCACCAGAGGTGTTGCAAGCGCCAGCTCCGCCCATGGCATCTGACTCTGACAGTCACCACGGGGTGTCACTGGAACAGGCAGCAACATATGCCACGGTCGCTGAGAGTCTAGTCAGCATGGCTGAGGTGCTGAGTGATGGGGAGCACAGCATGTTTGGTGATACAGCCACTGTTGTTGCTGCTGGGGGTGATCGCCAGTTCAAGGTGAAGGGGCAGCTGCATAACAGGGCAGACGGTGACGAGGATGACAAGCTCAACTTGCGGTTGCGCATCTGCCAGCCCCTCGGTGAGTTCTCGCTGAGCAATTTTATCTCTGTGGGACACACCCCTGTCATGCGTTGCCTGATCTGGCATTGTCATGCACTGTCCTTCTGTTCAGGTTGTTAGAGCCTAGATCTGGCATGATGAGGCCTCTTACTGACTATCTCAATTTGCAGGGATGCACTCGGTACAGCTGCATCTATGACACTGACTAATGTGCCTGCTGCAACAATACCATGCAAACCTGCTGATGCCGTCACATCTGGCTTGATGTTGCCCCACTGGATGTTGCAGCAGTGTTGGGTCTTAAGCTCACAACAATGTCCCTCACGTGCAGGGCCTGCTAGAACAGTTGAGTTTGACTTTGACATGGGAGCAGACACTGCTATGAGTGTGGCTAGTGAGATGGTGGAGGATTTGTCCCTGAGTCATGACGATGCCAAGGCTATTGCTGCCGCCATCAAGCAGGAGATCAAGCAGCTCACTGGTCAAGCCCCCATGTTCAGTGTTGTACATGGGTCAGTGCCCCTCTTGCAATCAACAGTCTCAGGCATTCTGCACATGTCCCTGTTTTCTGATGACATACAAATGTGCTGAGCACCCTGCCTGAGTATAGCATAGTCTCAGCTGCAAGTGTTTGTGTGCAACTGACACACACCTCACCCAGAGAATACCAGCTTTGCCATGGGCTTGCATATGCAGTGTTATGCTGATACAACTTGCCACATACCAGCGTTGTTGCTGCAAGACCCCATGGCTGTAAGTTCCCACTACCAGTGCAGCACACAAACATGCATTGTCTGACATCCTGTTGTCTGGTGGCGCAGCCATGCTGAGACTGTAGACGTGCCTGATGTCACTAGAACACACTCAAGCAGCTCTGGCGAGCAAGACGCTGAGCCAGCACAGAGGCAGGATAAGGGCCACATCCAGCAGCAGCAGCCGCCTCATCAGCAGCCAACTGCTCAGTTCCGAGCATTGCGACACCCCGCGTTTGCTGAGGGCATTCAGCGTGTGAACAGCCCCATGCCTGCGCAGGCCTTTGATGCTGCAGCTTATGCTGCTGCTGCTGCAGCTCGCACTGCCAGTCCAGGTCGGCTCAGCTGCGCTGCTGCATCCATTATGCCTTGATAGATCCAACAGCTCACAAGGCAGTGATTGCACAGCTCGTTTCACTTGCATTGCAGAGGTTGTCGAAGCTTCTGTCTTTTAAATTGGCTCTTCCTCCAAGCAAGCCAGCAAGACCTGCAGTTTTTTTGAGCTGTCTGGCCTGTTTGTGGTGGTGTTGAGCATGTTGCACACTGCTGTCTCTTAACAGCTCAGTGCCAGTGCTTGGTCTTGTTGCATTACGTTGTTTGGCAACAATTTTAGGGTATTGATATTGCTGTGGTGATTTGTGCAGGCGCTAGGGCAGGGTCTGGTCTGCAGCCTGCCCACAGATCAGAGGATTTGGACCAGGCTCGGGCCCCCACTAGGCCCCCCCTCTCAGGCCTGAGGGGTAACAGCCAATCCCAGCTGCCCACTGCAGAGCAATCTGATTGGCCCTCTGCACTGCTGCAAACACGCAGCGACATGACCATGTACACCAATCACGTCCATCTCACTCCCGGCAGCGATGATGCGCACATGCTGCATGATGTACACCATGACCTTAGCTCCCCACGCAGTCATTCCAGCCAAGGGAGCAGGAGCAGCTTAGCTTCAGTTGCTACTGCGCCTCCTGGGTTCTCTCAATACAGAAATGGGATCCCCACTAGGTGAGACTTATGCGGCATTCTGTTGTGTTACAGCTTGTGCAGTTCTTCATCAGTGATTTGATGCCCAAGTTTTGCATGCCCAAAAGCTGTCCTGGCACCAAGGTCAAAGCAACTCACAAGCTGCTAGAAGCTAGAAAAGGCTCAAGCGCTCAGCCCCAGCATGCTCAGTCCCTGTCTGTGCTCTGCTTTAGTACCCTCAGTCCCCATCAACACCCGGCACATCTGGCCACGCGTTGAAAAGTGATCTTTCTCTTTGGAGTAATTGAGCAGCAATGAAGTGTGTTTGGCTGGTGCAGTGAGCAACTGCGGCATTGGAGCAAGCGAGGCTTGTCACCGCCCAGGGAGGAGGATCGCAAACTGCCTTTGCACAAGCTCTTTGAGAACCTGCAGGAGTTCGAGCAGACTGTGCCAGCATCGGTGCGCTGCACTTTGTCCGGCACCACTGCATCAGCAGCACAAGTCGATGTTAGCCTGCGTGCGTATCGTATTGTGACAATCTTTCATGGCTTTGCCTGTGTCTTTCCTTGCTGTCTGTCTGGTGCAAGTTTTGCCAAGCTCTATTCACCGCTTCATCATTTTCTTGGCAGATCTTAGCCAATGCTGTACATGAAGTACGTGCCAATGAGAGGACTTACATACCAATCTCTGCATCCACTGCAAAGAGTAGCATGGTGAATCTTATACTCTCTGCCTACAGATGGAGCCTGTCCAGATTCCAGCTGCAACGGACCTGGCTATAAAGGTTCAAGTGCCTGCTGGTGTCATGTCACCTCTAAGGTCCACAACTAGCAGTCCCATCACATTGTCAGAGCATGGCGCCTTCAGCCGCCAGTTGCCAAGTATGCAACAGCTACACTCACACTCAGGACGCAGGGGCAGTGCAGAAGAGCCCTTGTCCGTCCCACAGAGGCCAGCCTCCAGCTGCAGCGATAGGGTTCTGCCCAGTCAGGTTGCTGGCCGCCACCCATACCTACAGCAGGGTCAGGAGACCCGTAGGATAACAGCTGATCAGCTGTTAGACAGGGACAGACCAGGCATGGGATCACACTACCTAGCTGCTAGAGCTGTTGCGCCCGAGGACCTGCATCTGGTTTCTTCATCATCAGCGCCGCCCTCCAAAGTCCCGTCAAGGGATAGTTCACCCCTTAGAGATATGAACGGTGTGATGCACATGTCTGTAGATCCATCTTTCATACTGCCTATACTCACTGCCCCATTGGCTCGCACTAAAAGCGGCACAGTGAAGCCTGCTGAGGATCTGCACAAGGAGAAAGAGCTGCGCAGAAAACAGGCAGCTGACGCCATGAAAAACATGGAGTTCAAGTCTCTTGAGGGATTAGACAGCTTTGGTTTGTCTAGAGGGTGCAAGAACAGCAGCATGCAAGCCCTTGCAGGATTAGGCTCCAAGTTCAAGCCCAGCCCCTTTCAAGGGTCTGGTGCAAAGTAGAGCCCTTGACAGGTCAATTTTGGAGATGTTTAGTCAAGTTACAATTTCAGATTTCGCATACTGCAATATAGCGCCCCTGTGTGGTGGCAGGTGGCATTGCATTCTTCTGAGGAGCTGTTTATGGGCTCTGTAGTTGTCTAGTCAGCATATCTTCCCTTGATGCCATTGTTTCTTGGTCAAATGCTAAATACGTGCAAGGGGTTTAGATGCTGCAGCAGCATGATCACAAGTGGTTAACAGCAATGCAAGGCATTGCAGTTCCGGTGAATCAGATCTAGATTGAATTTCATTGGTTCGTTGCAGCATATCTAGCACTCCTCAGTCTCTGTATCGGGTCCATTGCAATTTTGATGACTACGAAAGCAGTATTCGTTGTTTTCTCAGCATATAATTATATAGCTCTTGCAAAGCCTCTGTCCCTGTCTCTGCATAAGAGCATAATTTGCCTGTACTCAGCTTCAAAACTCATGAGATCTTTCAATGATTATGCCATTACTAAGCTAGGAGACACAGTGTATACCGGCAACGAAAAAGTACCCTGTGACGCGGGTTTACGACGACCATTTCTTGACTGCACCGTGGCTACGCCGAAAAGTTTGACATGCTGTCCTTTGCTAGCACATCACCAGGCGTGACGCTTCCGGTTGTTGCCAGGAGATGCCTGGCCAGCTCACCTATTCAAGGACGATTCAAGTCACTGCCCTCCTCATGACTCTGAACCTATTCGATCGGGTCTGAGATGCTGCGATACCCCAGTCTGCTCAGAAGCCTCCGGCAAGTGAGCAAAGAAGCCTTTAACCCACAGATCAGCTCTGTCACAACATCAGCCTCAAGCAGCCCCTTCTCTGGCTTTGCCTACAGCAGAGCGTTCTCAACCGCATCAGCATCTGTGCCAGCAGCAGCTGCCAGTTTTGCGCGCCTACGCGAGCTCGCTCAGCTCTACAAGCAGCTGTCCAAAGCCAAGCTCAGCGCACTTGTTGTCAGTACAACAGCAGCAGGCTTTGTAGCCGGCAGCGGGGATCAGATAGAATGGACCAAGCTATGGTGGACCTATGTCGGCACCACAGCAGCAGCATCGTCAGCAAATGCGCTCAACCAGATATATGAAGTTGCCAATGACTCCATGATGAAGAGGACAGCTCGGCGTCCTCTCCCCACTGGCAAAATGTCCATGGCACATGCCATGGCATTTGCTGCAGTCACTGGCATTGGCGGTGTTGCCATATTGGCAAGCCAGGTAACACAATCTCATGAACCTCTTTAACATTACTGCCAAAGCTGCTGGGCTCCTGTATGCCCTGAAAATCCTATACCGTGCCACATGGTTGCAATGCAGTCAAGGTTGACTTGTGCACGTTCTCTCTGCAGACAAACGGCTTGACAGCTGGATTGGGAGCTGCCAACATTGTGCTGTATGCTGCTGTGTACACGCCCCTCAAGGTCATCAGCATCTCAAATACATGGGTGGGTGCAGTAGTGGGGGCCATACCCCCCCTCATGGGCTGGACAGCAGCCACAGGGCAGCTAGACCCCGGCGCGCTTGTCCTCAGTGCCACGCTGTACCTTTGGCAGATGCCTCATTTCATGGCATTAGCATGGATGTGCCGAGAAGACTATGCAATAGGCGGTTACAGCATGCTGTCGCGCTTTGACCCAACAGGAAGAAGAACGGCAGCATGTGCGTTGCGGAATTGCATGTATCTGCTGCCAGTGGGGATGCTAGCAGCAGCCTTAGGGGTGACTACAAACGCCTTCGCTTATGAATCTGCCTTCATCACCGGCGCGATGACAGTCACAGCAGCAGCATTCTACAGCTCGCCCACCAATGCTGCAGCCAGGACATTGTTTAGGGCTAGCTTGCTGCACTTGCCATTGTTCATGGCTGCTCTGCTTGTACATAGGGTGCCTCACAATCAGGAACGTGCTGCACAGTGGAAGGTATCTCTAGCCAGTCCCAGTAGTGTGTTTGCTGCATCACCAGTGCTCCGTACTCCAGAACGGTCACATGCTGCTCAAGGTGCCATGCGAACAATTTGTGTTGCCCCATTCCCGTTTCTGCCCGTTCCCACAGAGTCTGTCTCGTGGTCTTCGCAGGCTGAGTCTTCTAGTGACATTAGGTCTGTGTCTGAGTCAGAAGCATCCCTGAAGTCTGGTGTGTGATTCATGTCTGCTGTTTTGTGCGAGTTGCAGTTATTGCGCGATTTTTGATGAACATACTGTGATACTCGAAAAACAACAGTGCTTGAGAAACACTGGACAGGCGTAAAGAGTGACAATGCAAACAGTTTTGGTTGAGCCTGCCCAGAAAGGTTGGGTTTCGTGTGGCACATGTCTCGTAAGTACTGGCATAGAACTGTCAAACATAATCATCATCACTATGACCGCTTGGCTACACTTTGCACACCATCAGTTGCCCCAATCTTTGGTGCTGCTATTATAGCAGCCTCATCAGATTTTAAACTGTCAGTGAATTCGATAAGTGACCAGCAGCCTTTTGCCAGAAAAGTGACAGGCTGGTTAGCAGCAAATATTCTTTCCCATGGTGCCAGTAATGCAGCATTTGACTTATTTGCCGCAAGTGTGATGCGTAACTAAGGTAAGCTGGGCTGAGTGCAAACAGAGCGGGTGTGAGTAATGTATACAAGGCGGTTGACAGCAGTGCTGTGTCTGAGGGGTGTTTTGTTGTCGAGAAAGGCACAGTTTGCAACTCAACAATGCTGAGCAAGTTTGACACATCACACATCCTACAAACGTGCTGCTGTTTCATCAGCCTCAACATATGTGCCTTGACCAGACAAGCCCAGTTTCACTGTCTGTCCATGAGCTACAAGCACACTCAGCTCTGCTGTGCAAAGGCCAACCTGCTTGGGGGCAAACATGACAAGCAACATCTGCTTCTTAGGCAACGTGAGACCACGCCCAACCAAGACACCACTGCTAGGAGCAACTGTAAATGGCACACTAGCATCACTCTGCCTCTCGGCTGATGCTTTCTTGGACGACATGCCTTTGCCTGACAGCAGGGCTGCTTGGAACGGGCCTGCTGCAAGCTGGCCTGCCTTGGCAAAGGATACTGAAGCAGCAGCGCCAGCCTCAGACGACGCTGGCACTATTTGAGCTGACCAGGTTGCATCTGCAAGGGTGGTGTTGGCCAATTCCACTTCCAGAGTCTTGGGTGAATGCACATGGACTGCACCAAAGTCCAAGCTGACTTTGGAAGCTTGCAAGACCGGCTGCAAGCACTGAGCAGTGACAGGCAGTGCTTGTTGGTGTCCATTGCTGTACGCGATCAACAAGTGATCAGCTGCTGACTCATCTTGGATCATCCTGTCCCCTGTGGTTGACCGCACATCTGCTGTCTGACCACCGGGGTTTGTCATCTCTGCAGTGCTGATGCCTGAACTGACAGCCGTCTGATCTCTGCAGTGCTGCTGCTGCGGTATGTACTGTATGCATACTGATACATGGTCATGTGGTTGCAGTACTAATGAGTCATCTTGGCTGCCATCCTCAGCTGCAAGATGCTGCTGGGTGCTCCTGCCAGACCCCAAGCTGGGTAGCAGGGGTCTTGGCTGCAGCCCTTCAAGCCTGGACACAGAGCTGCAAGCTGCCCTGAGGATCTCAAAGCACCCTACCCCAGAAGCTGCAGCAGCAGCTGCCATGCTGACCGTGAAGCGCAAGGGACAGCTGTGCATGTTGGTGAGTAGCACAGTCTGTCTGTAGCTCGGGTGCGTAGCAGGGTCATTGTTTGCATGGCAGACAAAGGCGAGGCAGTCTGTGCCATCTGCACACTCCGCCTCAAGTTTGGGCTGAATGACGTTTGCGTTCAGATCCACCCTGAGGGGCTGAAGAGGAACGGCTGGCCTGCCAGCATAGGGATGGAATCCTCCTGAAATCTGACACACCACCAAAGGTTGCTCAGCTTCAGCAACCGGGCGTGTAACCTGTTCAACTGTCTGGGTTCTGCCATGTGGCGGCACAACCTCCTCAGAGCAACTGCTCACACCCCCAGGAAGGCCGTCTGCCCCTTGACTGGCCCCTTCCTCTGACCCCACCCTGGTCGCTGCCTCCGTCTCTTCTGCTTCATCAGGCCTGTCTGAATCACCCCCCTCAGTCACAGAGCAGTGCAGTGCAACTCGTGACTCAGGAGCGACAATTTGCTGAGTGCCGAGCAGATACCCAGTATGCAGCATAGCATCGGGCGTGCTGAGTGACACTGTGAACTTAGCAGAACCATTGCCTGCAATGACTGCAGTACTTGGCTCTGTCCTGAAGGGCTGCTCAGCTGGATTGGCCAGTATGGTTGTAGACAAGCTGACAGTCTCAGCTGCATTGTCCACTGCCCAGTGGACAGCTACCACCCTGACAGGCTGGGCAGGGGGTCCGGGGGGATGCCCAGTGCTAGCAGAGGGGTGGCTGGCCTGCCTGGACTCAATAGGGCCTGGCAACCCATACCTGAAGGCATCCATGGCAACATTGGATTCTCATAAAGCACGAGCAAGCATTAGGTGCTGGATTGCACTGCCTCATTGACTCTGTGTCTCACTGGTTGAGGTGTCAATCAATACAACTCTCATAGGCATGATGCACAATCTGTGTGCAGGCTTCTTGTCAAAGCTGAAGGAGGCAGTCAAGCAGACACTTGGCCAACAGGCCCTTTGAATTTGCCACACATGTTCAAAGCTGCTCAGCAGAACTGTACTACAGATACGAGCTGCTCAGCAGTGACATACATGCAGGTACAAGCTGCTCAAACGTTCTGGTTGGTTGAAGATGTCTGTGTGATGCAGACACCATGATCTGACAGCAGTCCCTCTTCAGACTGCTGCAGCGTTTTGCTGCAATAACTGCAATGTCTTTCTGAGATCACTGCAGTGTCTTTCCGAGATCACTGCAATGTCTTTCTGAGATGGCTACAACATCTCACTGTCAGCATAGCTCACCTGTAATAGGTCCAGGAAAGCCTGACTGGCAGAGCAGAGGTGTTAAACACATGAAAGGCATGCTCAGCAGGGCTGTCTGCCAACAGCTGCCCAAAGTCCAGAACCAAGCCAGCTGGCACTTCCTCAGAGGCTGCCTGCAACAGCCCTGCCCCCCTGCCCCCGCCCAAGGCCCCAGACGTTCTGGACGCAAGCCTGGCCAGGGGTTGTGCCGGATGTTGTGCTGCAGTAGGGTTCCTGGGAAACCCTGGCAGAAGCACCCTGCCAAGCTGCATGATGAGGGGAGTGCCGGTTACGCTGACATGGACTGGGATCTTCTTCACTGGCAGATCACCAACCTGCAGCATAGCAGATTTCTTCCAAAACGCCATTCACTTGTAAGCTGAGCTGTGTCTGGTTCAAGCCTGGTAGGGACACCATGTTTGATTGCTAGCTGTATGACATTGAATAGCTTGCACTTCCACTCAGCAGCGGCTTGCAATCCAGGAAGCCACATGACATGACATGACATGACATGACATGACATGACATGACATGACACGACACGACATGACATGACATGAGCAACATGATGTGACATGAGCATGGCATGAGGGCATCATGGCTTGTGGTGCATTCTCACGACCATAGGCTTGCCATGTTCCTCAGCAACCTAGCCTGTTCTGCATGAACACGCTCAGCACCGATGCTAGGAAACAAGGCAGATGCATGACTCGTAACAGAACAGTCACTGCTGAAGAGTGCAATGTAGGGAGAGCAGTCTTTCCACCTGGACATGCAGGATGTCTGCGTAGTCTCCACACATGTCAGTAGAGCAGCTGACAGTGCAGGTGAATGACCCGCCAGGAGGCAGCAGCCCGTGGCTGGGGGTCAGCCCCAGGGCTATCCCCTTCCCCCCGACCACCTGTGGTGCAGCAACAGTAGTTTGTGGCTCTGTGTTTCAGGCACTCATACACCACTCACATAAGCATGCAGCATTGCAACAGGCAGGTGGTTTGCGATCCAGCTTTACATTAAAATGTGACTTAAGCGTGCTTTCTTGGGTGTTTGTTCAATACCATATTGCGACTGAACTTCAGTCTCAATCGACCAAGTTATCAAGGCGATGCAAGAAATATGTATATCAACCACAAACGCCATGCACAGGCTATTGGTGGTGTACTCTGTCATATGGCTTGTAGACAACAACATGTGTATGCAGGCATGCTATATGAAGCATGACAGCTTTGCAGATTAGCTGACGACAGCCACCTGCTTGGCAGCTGCCTCACTTGCACGCTGAGTCATCATGAGCTGACCCAGGGCTGATGCAAAGGGGCGGCTTCGCTCAGCCTCCTCACTCAATGTCAAAGCTGCCTGCACAGTCACCCAATTTTGAGCGCGTGTGCTTATCATGACATTTGCTACAATCTGGTCCACAGTGGTGAAGGCTCCTGAACCAATGCATCTCAGGGTGCCGTGGTCAAGTGTTCTGCAACACACACACACACACACACACACACACACACACACACACACATTGCTGCTCAGCAGGAGTAAAAGCTGCTGGACTGACACACTGCAAAATGCTGCTGGCCTTCAGGTGAGCACAGTAATGCAGCATGTGGTGAAATTGCTGGAAGGATAGCATTCACAATGGCATCATAGCGTCCCCCTACTTGCAACCACACGGCATGACAGACATCCAGGCAGAAAAGAACAATTCACGCTTTACGGCGATCGTAATGGGAGCCTCCTAAGGCAGCAGCCCTGAGCAAATACAGGCAGAAACTGAAAGGCTTATTGCATGTGGGTTACACTCTCATATTTGCACCAGCACTAGCATGCAAGAGTAGTATGTTACCATGGCGTGTTGACTTTTGTGAGAGAGCCATGCTGGGGATGCTGTCCTCCCTGCAGTCCCCTTATGCCCCCTGGGGCTTGTATGACTACCATTTGATACCATTCCTCTGATTGGGGATGACAGTGTCAAGTTGGGGATGCTGTTCTGGGATCGGTTTCCAGCCTTGCCAGGTGTCAGGCTAGGAAGCACAGCATGTGATCTGCTGCCTGCCAGCTTCCCAGGCAGGAATGAGTCACTGGATGATGCGACTGCTGCTTTGGCAGTCACTGATAGATCTGTTGCTTGAAAGGTGTTCAACCAAAGGCTGACAGATGCTTCAATAGGGGTCTCATTGGTGATTGTCAGCAACAAGGACTTCGTCTCTCCAATGCTGCATTCCCCAAAGTCAGCTCTGACTGCTTGTCTATGCTTCAATCCTCGCATGCCTCCAGACATAGGCTTTTCAGCAGCAGAGTCTGTCTGAGTATCATTGAATACAGCGCTCGCGCTGGCATCACTGACAATGCCTGTTCTGTCTATAGGTCTGCCTGGGCTGACATGGGGTGAGAGGGAATTCAGAAGGGGGGCTGTCTGGATGTTGTAGGTGACGAAGAGTCCCCTGACATGTGAGAGTGTGCTGAAGCCAGCTGGGGGGTTGGGTCCGTCTGTGCAACATGCTACGAGTGCCTCGGCTGGGCCAATGGCTGTTGGCGTGAAGGTTGCTTGAATAGGCAACTGTTGCCCTGCAGACAAACCTGCCTGTGCTGACACAACATGGCAAGGCTTGAACAGGCAGCTAGCTCCATCATTGTGTCTGATGAGCTTCCAGTTTGTGCACATGGTGATACTTTGCTGCTTATACTGCAGATTCCTGACTTTTGCACAGCAAACCTTTTACTGTTTCAACAGATTGGGTTTGTCCACACAGTCACATTGGGAGTGTTGCAGACAAAGTGCAAAATACACGTCTTTAGACCTCGTCATGAGGGAGGGCAGAATCTTGGAACCACTGACAGCTTGCTAAGGTACTAAGCTGCATACCCACGATTTTTAAAAGGTCAGCATGCAATGTCATTTGAAACTGCGTGCTGTGCTGTGCTTTGCTTACCAGGCTCCAGCAGCCCTTGCACAGGGTCCACAATCCCTGACATCTCACCCCCCTTCACCCCCACCCCACCCGACCCATATGCCTCCCATGAGAAGCTGGTAGGCAGCATGGTCAGGTTACTCAAGGTCAGGGTGCAGACCCTGGGCACCCCCAGGTGGGTGACCCCAAGGTCCAGGTGGGTTGGGGTCATGGCCAGGCTGGGTGCAATGATGGCAGCTGTGCCTGCGAGGTAAGCTGTTGCTCCTCCCTTGGTGAACAGCTCCAGAGTTGTGTTGAACACACCTTCTGCCGTGGCATCCATCAGCACCTGCATGGTACCCAATAGAACAATGACGCCATCAGCTTTGGTAGATAATGCCATCAGCAGCAGTATACAGTGTCAACAGCATGGTCTCCAATAGAACAATGCGCCATCAACATTGATAGACAATGCCATCAGCAGTAGTAGACAGTGCCATCGGCAGTAGTAGACAGTGCCATCAGCATGAGTAGACAGTGCCATCAGCATTAGTACACAGTGCCATCAGGACCAGAAGACCGTGACAACAGCACTGGTAGACAGGGAATTTCATTGACGTCATCAGGATTCGTAGACAGTGTCCTTGCAGCTGCATCTGGAGAAAGTCGCTTTACCTAAATGGTCAAGTCATTTTACCTGAATGGTTGTGGAAGCACCGGGAGCCAAAAGGCCCCACTCAGGCTGCAACTGCACCCTCATCCCACCCCCTTCCTCTTCTCCAGTGCCTGCTGCAACCTCAAAAGGGTTGCTCAACTTTCCTTGGTTTGCCTCCACTTCCTCTCCTGCTATAGATCCCACCACTGACAGCTGGCAATTGCCTGATGCATCAGTAACTGCACCAGATGCAGCATCTGTTTGAACAGCCTGCTGGGCTGCTTTGGAAGTCTGCACAGGCGCCGCCAATTGCCCTGACTCTGCAGACTGCCCCTGGTCAGAAGCTTCTGCAGCAGCTTCAGGGGCAGCTGTCAAGACACTGCTCTGCTGATCATGCAGCTGCTCGGCCTTGTCTTGCAGAGCAGCTGGCACGCCGAGGGGCTTTGCCTCACCACCATGCTGTGCACGCTGAGCACCATCTTTCAAATTGACCTCATCTACAGTACTGCTTGAGCTGCTAGGCTGCTCTGCAGAAGCTGAGTCAGTACTTGGTGTACTGCTGCTGTGTTGAGGCAGCTCACGCAGACTCCAGGAAGCTGGTGAGTAGCTAGAGGGGTTGCGGATGGTTATCTGCTGAGAGACTTGAGTGCCTAGCTGGACGAGCCCAAAGATAAGGCCTGCATCCTCGAACTCCATTCGTGGACCTGCAGCAGTGATGCATTAGCATCAGTCACGCAATGTGTCTCTGAGATGTGCTCTAGCAGTGTGCCTGTTGGCTGAACAGCCATGTGTCACAGCTTCTGACACTTCCTGCCAGCTGCAATCAAGAATGCCCAGATCCACATGCAGATAGGCAGCGCTGTGCTGCTTGCACACAAGCCAACAACACGTGTGAAGTTATACCTGCTACAGCAGCTGTGACCTGAATAGCCTGAGCAGCTCCATGCTCAACAGAGCACACCAGCTCTGCCTGTATCCTGCCAATCTCTCTGCCTGTGACAACCACCTCGAATTGCTGCTCACTCCCTGCTGCCACTGTTGCATGGCTGGGCAGAAGAGCAACGGCCGGGTGTGCACATGACCAGGCCACATGGGCTGCAGCTTGGCCTGGATTGCTGACTGTCAACTCCTGCTTGATGACCTGCATCGCACAAGTCAACCTGTTTGCCACACAGCTGGTACACCATTTTACTGTTCAAGCGATTCAGAATTTCAGTTGAACAGCAGAATGCATGCTGAGCAGGGTGGATAGCCACCAGCAGAAAGTTCTATAAGGCTGTCGGAGCCCTGTGTAACTTCAGGCTGATCTGCTGACGCTCAGCGCCTGACCATGAAAACTCATAGTGTCAGCAGCAGCAACAGCGCATCTGGTGAATGCCTTCCATGTGGCAAGTATGAAAAGGCAGTAGCAGCACAGAGTCGGCACTGCCTGACAACAGCTGACACAGCTGCTGCCTAGTCTAGATTCAAGTGCAGGGCATGTTGGCGACAAGGGGCCAGACTGGGAATACTGAGACGGCAACGCTGAGTAGAACAGGGGATGGAAGCTTTCAAGTGCGCCCCCCTCCCCCACCCCACCCCTTTTCCTTCTCTGCAGGTGGGACGCTTTCCTCAGGTCAGCTGTATGCAGCGTAGCACAAAAACTGCTATGGGCCATCTGTTCACACAGGGCCAGGATGTGAAGGTATGGCAAGCCTGTTCTCTTGGGTGGGCTGCAGAAGATTCAGCATTTCTCTGCTATGTTTTTATAAGTTTTTGAAAGATGAAAGGACTGACCTGACCCAGTTCCAGTATTGCAGGGCATCTGATGATGGGGGGCCAAACTGAAACAGAGCATGCAGCCCCAATGCCCTCCAGGGCTATTTCCAGCACCCTCTTGCTGTACTTGGGGATGCTGCTGCTCCCTGGGACTGATGTGTCCACAAGCAGCTGTGCCCATGTCAGAAACCTGCACATCAGACCATGTACGCTTTGTGAGCCATGTGACTTCACCAATACAGCCATGGCTGCATCTGTCTCACAATGTAGCCACAAAGTTCACAATCTCAGTGCTTGTTGGTCATGCTGCTTTGAACATACCAGTGTAAATGGTCATTCTGATGCAGAGAGTCTCAATGGCGTGGTAGCAAGCAAGCCAGTGCAGATGCACCACAACTTGCTGTGATGCATTTTCTCTGTTGCACAGCGCAGCTTGCTGTGGCTGTAGACCTGTGCTGTGAGTCTGGACTGAATGCCAAGGCAATGTCAGCTGTTGCTCCAGCTTCTAAGATGCCCACAGCGGGCTCAGCATGGAACTGCATGGCTCCAAATCTGCCGTCTGTCATCTCATGCTGGGCATGCTGAGAGCCTGAAATCCAGCAAGAGCCTCAGAAGAATCAAGCAAAGATCAAATGCAGCAGCAAATTGCCATATCATCTCATTGGCATGATCTCAGCCCAGGCCATCACATCTGACAGCTATGTCAGAGCTGCTTACTCAAGGATGCCATGCGTGCTTCACTGCATGTCAAGGACAGCAGGCGCTTCTGCCTGCACTTGCACTGACATGACACAAACAGACAGAACGACTAAACTGCCCAGAAAGCCACGCCTGCAGCTACTCCAGACACACATCATGAAATGAGCAGCTTGGGACGCCAAACAATGGTCCAATCGAGCCTTTTCAGCTTGCACCATCTAGGGCCAACATGTGATGTTATAGGGGAGAGTTTCCGCTCTGCCCCATGAACACACGTATGCAAGACATCAGGGAGGGACAAGGCAAGGAGCACACACACCACTTTGTATGCAGACACAGACACAGACACACACACACCACTCATGTATGCACATGATCGCCAGAAAGTTTGATACTATACAAAGTGACATAGCTGCGCTGCATACCTTCAGCAACAGGCTCATCAGTCTGTTGCCAGCAAAAGGGCAGAGGCAGTGGAGTGGTGTTAAGCAGCCTCACCACCCTCTGCTGCCTTGCCCCCACCACCACATCCCCAAACCAGATGGGCTGCCTGCGCTCACCCTCACTCAACTGGCGCCCCTCCAAGCTGTGCAATTGCACACACACTTCTGAACCTGCAGTGCAGCATTGCATAGAGTGGTTCACTGTGTATGAGACAGGTGATGTGGGCTTGATGGTAATGTAGTGTTTGTGGTGATATGCTTTTGATGGCAATGTGATGTGGTGTCAATAACAATGTGGCAATTATGATGCATGCATGTAATGGGCTTTGGTGACAATGTAATGGTGATGTGGCATGCATGTGATGTGGTATCGATGACAATGTGGTAATCCTGGTGCCTGCATGTGATGCGATTTCCATGACTGTGTGGAGGTTATGACGCATGCATGTAATGGACTTTGGTGACACTGTGTTGAGAATGGTGCATGCGTGTGATGTGGCTTTCATGGCAATGTGGTAAATGCAGTGCACTTATGGCAAGCTGCCCAGAACACAGGTGCGTCGTGTGCTTGTCATGTGATGAGGGCTCAATAAACTAACAGCAACAGTTATCATGATAATTGTTGTGCTTTCCAGTTCATGAACAGGTAGGTACGTATAGCGCAAGTCTCTATCTCTCACAGGAGTTTGTTCTGAGCATCCCTATAAGGTCTATTAGTTTGACGTTTCTGACAGTCACCTATACACTTAGCTGGAACAGCATCTGCGCTTTGCACTGCAAACAGTACTGCTCACTAAATCATTCGTCTCAACATGCACATTGCATACTCCTGTCCAGAGCAAATGAGACTCTGGACACACACAAAAGACAACCTGGGCAGCCCGGTATATTACTTGGCTTCTCATTAAATCGGCGCCGAAAGGTTTTATGTTTGCTTTTCTACAAAAGACAATCTGTCTGGCTGAACCGACAAGCTCTGCTATAGTTGTGCTGCTGAAAGAGTCATACCTTTTCCAGACAGCTGATGGGCTGTGCTGGTGCCGTTGTCACACAACACCACAAAGCTTTCTGAATGGTCTCCTGCAACCGCTGGGCTGAAGGCAATGCTCAGCTGTACTGCCTCCCCTCTGTCTAACGCAAAGTCTGCAGGGGCCACTTCAAACGGCCCCAGCCTGATGCCCTTGTCCTGAACAAGGCAAGCTTGAGCTCCATGTAAACTGAAAGATCGAATGACAGGTCAAAGCAGATCGCAACATGAGCAGGTTATGCTGGTTACCATTACATGCCTTCAGCATTGCGATGCTATGAGGTGGCACAGACTCACCTGGTCAGGGCAGGCTGGGTCCTGCCCCTGTCCAATGATGCTGAACTGCCCTGGGCCTCCGTTGTTTGTGCATGTAATAGACATAACCTGCACGTTCACGCATTACAGTGTGGTCAATGAAGCATTTGCCATTTTGGCACAACATTCAAGGCATTTTCAGATTTGCTATGGCATAAGGAGACTGACTGGGAACCATGTTCGCATAGCAGCAAACACATTTGCTGGTGTGCAACAAGGACTGCGCCAAATGCATCTTACTCAGGCATATCTGTAAGGCACGCGCCAATCAAATCTGCCAAAGCATAGTACTCTTTGTGTCACGAGACTTTGGGACTGATAAGCTTCAGCTGAGGCGTACCTGCTTGTTGCTCACAAGGGTGGGTCCAATCAGGATCTGGGGTGGCAGGGTCAACATGGGCGGGTCTCGCCTGACCAGCAGGGGCACTTGCAAGCTGCCCTGCCCTGTCTCCACAACCATGACATCATCCACGTCGTGAAGGCTGTTTGGGGTGAAGGTGACTGTGACCCCAACATGCATCCCGGGGGCTACCAAGCCAGGCTCTGGGGCTTCTGATGTGTAGACCAGGCTTGAGAAAGAGAGAAAGGGGGTTGATGATGGAATCAGCCTGCAAGGCGGACAGTGGTTAGTCACGAAAAGGCATACAGGCACAGCCACACACGAGCACCCATATTGGGGATGCATACAGTGAAGCAGAATTGACTGTACAGTGTGTGCGTAGTCCCAGGGGGCATAGCAGGCAGTAGTTCCATGCCAGGTGCTGTCATGACTGGGTGGGTAACCCAGAACTGACTTAGGACAAAGGACCCATATCAGACTGCTTCAAATCTGGCCATGCTGAGCATCATGCTGGGCCCAAGCTTCCAAAGTAGAAGCCTCACGAGGAAGCCCAAGCTAGCACATCCTCAGGCATTTGCGCAACTCATGCCAAGTTTCTTTCTTTTTCCCCCCCTCTGTTGTCTGGAAGGAGCCTTACTGCCATGGTATAAGCTGGGTTACTGCAGCAGGTTTCAAGCAGCGCTGACTCACCTGAGCCTTTGGCTGATTGGTGAGCAGTTGCGCAGTTTGACCAGCTGCTGATAGGTCTGCCCAACCTCGCAGTCCCTGAACAGGACCTGCCCTGGCTCTGCCCTGAAGGCCACCTGTGGCAGCCCTGCCCTTGTGCCCTACATATTAATGGCATCTGACATGTGGCAGCCTAGCAAGCTTTCCCAAGAGGTGACCAACAACAGCTTTTCACCACAGCATGACATGAAACCCAATATACACACGGGGCGACTGACTGTATGGAGACCAAACTTGATATCCAGCCTGTGTTGGTGAGTACACTATATCAAGCACTTTGCACACACCACACATGCTTGGCACACATCGAGGCTACATCCTGATTGCATAGTCACAATGTGTGCAAAGCTCTTATGTTCTGGCACTGCATCATGTGCGTGTTGCAAACAGCTTAGAACGTGAATCTTGTCGATGATTTTCTTTCCATCAAGAAAATGCACCAGCTCGACAAACAGGGAACTACAAGACTGGATAGAAGCAGCACATCTGGCACATGAAAGGGTCAGAACCAAGCTTGCCTTGGATGGGGAGCCAGACCGACTGCTGCCCAGTGGCTTGGCTGACGCAGCGGGGGGGTGGTCTGGCAGGGGCCCTCTGATGTGCTTCTCAGGGCTTGGGAAGCGGGGGTTGCGCAAGAATGTCAGCTTGTGATGCATGCTGTTGATGATCCTGCAGCCACAGAACATCTCTTGTGAGCAGCTGTGATCAGTCATGGCTTGCTGCATTTACACTAGTTGCGCATGTGCTGCATAACAAGTCTTGCTAATAGCGACACAGCAGGTGCAAACTTCGTGTGGTTCAAGACAGGCACACGGCACGACTTTGATCAAACCAGGACTGTATATGGGTTGCTCAACTGTTTCCATGCAGTCAATGTGCATGCAAGCTGCCATTGTCACAACGAAGCAAGAGTGGATGTAACTAGGAGTGCTTCATGGTGTCGAGCTGGAACATGGTGCGCTAACATCATGCACGCTGCAAACTGCTGTTCCACACCTTTCACCAATACATTGTGCACATTCTTTTTGACATTCATGGGGTTGTTCACACACAACAAAGAACACTTCAAGTCACAGCTGCCCAGGGTGTAGAGGCCCGTCCACATGACATGCATGCATGCAAACTGTGGAGGTGGGTGCATGCGCCCATACTTCTTCTCCAGGTCCCACTGGTCCTTAGGCATGGTGTGTGACATGGCCTTCCTGTGCACACTGCTTGCAGCCAAGCGCGCTTTCAGGTCATCCTGCGCCAGGGCCCTCCAGGTTGTGCCCTGCCCTGCCTCTGCCCTGCGCTTGGCTGGCACCAGCTTGCTGCGCACCTGCATGCCATACACTTTCTGCAAGGCCCCCGAAGAAAATCAAGAAAAGAAAAGAAAAGAGCACGCCTCTCGGCATCAATTTAATGAAAAGCCAAATATGATACCGGGCTGCCCAGGTGAGGCTGCTGAAGCAAAATTGACAGTGACAGACAGCAGTGCAAGTTTGCTGTTAGGGAGCACCAGTTGTTCTTGCAAGAAGAGCAACAGATGCAGCGCCATGCTGGCAGGCGTCAGAAACTGAAAATTGACATATGCATTCATGTCTCTGACTTGTGAGCCACCCACAGAGCCTCGTGTCCTTTGTAAAAGTGCCCATTTCTGGTACTGACATCACCTCATCAAGTTGGCAGATATGTATAGCTGCCTAGCAACCAGAGCTGCTCAAGTCTTCAGCCACATGTGTAATTTATGTACACATGACCAATGGACACATGACTATTGCCAGACCATAAGGTCAACTCCCAAAGCACTTGCGCATGATGAGTTGCTGTTGCTGTTGCAACCATCGTCAACTATCAGCAAAGACACTCTGGGCACACATCCCCTAACTCTGTGAACATCAACTTCGTTTGCAATGACTTTACACTGCTGCAAGTCTGAATGGCATCAGATAGAGAGCTTGCCTGCAAGTTGCTTGTGAGAGAGCAGTAGTGAGGATCTGCGCCGGCCTGATTCTGCTCGGTGACTCGCAGAGGGCTGAGCACCTCCTTGAGGTTGTGAGCACCATACTGCTGAAGCACCAATCTTGGGTTTTCCAGACCTGGAGATTGCAGACACAGCTGCACTTCCAGGAAGCTTCTCAGGAATCTTCTCAGCAGAGACTTTGAGGCTCATCCAGCATGATGTTGTCAAGCAACAAGCTGTCACGACAGGGTAATTGTGTTGCAAACATGCTTAGTAGGTCATGCGCGACCATTGCCACATTATCTCATGTGGCAGCATGAGTGCTAAGCAGCTTTGACATAGGGCACAGCAACGTGGGCTGAAGTCAGCCTTGCAGAAGGACAGATTGCCTATCAGACTGTACTCAAACCTGTGTTATAGGCACTAAACTTTGACTTGCTGAAACAAACTGGTGCAACTTAGTGTGGGCAAAAGTACCTGCTTGCTGCACTTGTAGAGGGTCCAGGACCAGATGAGAGCCTTTGATGGGCAGGCCAGCCTTCCTCCAGCCAGGAGTATACTCTGCAATGGAGACTTTGTGTCAAACTAAGTACCAGTTTTCTGCACCATGGTGGCAAGGTAAGTATGATCCTACCAGAGTCTGCTTGTATAAGCGCATCTTCATCTGCCTTTTCAGCCTGCTCTTGTTGAGACAGAAAGTACTGCTGCTGATGACTGAAGTTGTCCACAGCAGCTGAGTACTGCACAACAAGTTGTCAGGCATCGATAAACACAGGGAAGGGCAGGTCATAAACACTACAATCCTTTTGTTGCTGCATTTAAGCGCGCTCACCTTCGAGTCAATAGCAGCCATACGGCTGCTGTAGCTTTTATTGCCATCCTCAACAGATTGCAGGTTGCCTTGCTCGGTGCCGCCTGCGACAACTGCCGGCTCGTCGACCGCCGAGGCCACAGGAGACGTGATGTCGGGAAAGATTGCCTGCAGGGCATCTTGAATAGGCGGCATGGTCTCTCACCCAAACGCCAAGGACACAGCAGCAATTTTGAAGCCACAAAAAGTCAACGTTGAGCCGGGATTAGAAAGTTTCGAGTTAGAATCTCGGAATCCCCATCAGCTTGCCAGGAGCTGTTGACCGCTTTCCGTTGCTCCAGCTGCGAGCGCAGAACCCAGGCGCATGCTTGATTCCTGAGCAAGAGCACTTGAAGATTTATGTTCAAGGACGGTGTCGGCGCTGAGATCGAGCAAAGGAACCGTCGGAGTCAGCCAGATCAGCTGCAAGCGTAAACGTTGACCTTGCTTGATATATTTGCAGCATCTCGCACCTTTGGTCACTGCTGTACCACGATATCGAGTGTTTCGCGCTCACCGTCGCAGCCTAGTCAGTGAAGTGCAGTGCCCGCTTGTGATCTGCAAAGCAGCAAGCAGCACCATGCCGGAGACTTACCCCTGCGACGCTGACAGAAGAACGGCATTATTGATTTGGGTCGTGAAGTCTGGACCTGCACACATTCATCAGCTGTTGAAGACACGCATCAAGCTGCTGTACCAAACCTTGCTGCCCTTGTTGTGGGAGCGTTTCAGACACCTGCCAACGTCAGCTTTTGGTCCCATTTGGCAAGCAGCAAGGAGATCTGCAGCACACTTCTTTCACAGCAGGCTTGTGCAGTACTGCTACCAAACGATTGCAACCTGGCTTGGAAAACACCGCCTGGTTGTGAAGCCAGCAGATAGACCTCACAGGCGATCTCATTTCAAGGACCATGACACTAACAAGCATGTCTATCAGGCAGACGAGGGCAAATCAGCACAGCAGGAGCAGCACACTGTAGTGCTCCCTTCTCACATGTGAGTCTATCACCACTGCCCTGTGAAAGGACACGGTCATTTTCCTCATTAAACCAATGTGCATTGTCATCTTGAGCATCTTGGGCTGTTTACTGTTAGCAGTGTTATTGGCAGACCTGCTGGCTTACACCTGCTGTTGTTGCACCTGCAAAGTGAACCATACCACCTGGTGTGTTTGTTGCCTCACATGAGTGGACGCTCACCAGGTTGTCTTTCCATCTGCAGCCAGGCAGGCCCTCACATTCCTGTTGGGCCTGGCCAGATCACTAAAGCTGAGGATCATCTAGTCAGTGATGCTGCTGATGACAGCCCAGAAGATGCGTCTGACAGCCTCAAGCCTGGCAGCAGCGCAGAACCAATCTCCAGAGACACACCTCCACAGCACCTTGCCAGTCCCAAGGACCACAACCCTCACAGCTGTGGCGGTCCCAGGGACCACGGTCCGTCTGTGTGTGCCAGCCTCAGGGGCGTTGGTGGCTTAGAGGGCGTTGCCAGACAGCAGCTGCGGACGCCGCCTCGGCGGGAGAGGATGCCTGGCGACTGGTCAACGGTATGCACCTGACCTTGGCAATTTGATGAGGAAAAACAGGATGAAAATGAAAAGCAATGGTCAGCGTGTACATGGGTAAATGTAATCATGCGCTGGAATATTTGTGCTCCATTGGCTTGAGTACCATTGCCGTCAGCAAGTAGCCTGCACGAGTGCTTTCTGCATTGAGTATAAACAAGTATCTTCTCAGTGGACTGCTGGCAACCACAACATGCGGTAGACATTGTTGATGTGGAAGCCTGCAAGCAGTTGCGAGGACAGAGCAGCTGACGTGCCTTGCAGGGCGCTGCCTGGCTCCAGTCTCAAGCAACTGCTGCAGCAGCAGCAGCTGCCGCTGCTGTGTCACCTTCAGACAGCCCCTCCAATGACTCAGCAGCTACCCCCTCAGCTGCAGGGCCCTCACCCCACCCTCTACCAGCATGCAACCCCATGGCCAGACTTGCCAGCAAGCATCGCCGCCACACATCTACCACATCATTCTCTGCTCCTGATCAGGCTGTTCCAAGCAGCCCCAGGGCCGATGCCCTTCCTACTCAGGGCCATCCAGCAGCTGTCCCAAGCAGGGCAAATGACCTTCCTAGCCCAGAGCATTCAGCAGCTGTCGCAAGCACGTCCTATGCCCAGGCCCCAGCATCTGAAGCAGCAGGTGTTACTGGTGCCAGCAGTAGTGATGCAAGCAGGAGTTTGGGTGCAGCATCCAGCAGCACTGTACCTCCCCTGACGGGACAAGAGTCACTGGACAGAGCAACAGCTGCTTTACAGGCACTACAGCAGAGATATGCCCCTACCTCCTCAACCAGTGGCAGTGACTGCCTGCTGAGCAGCCCTGCTGCCACCAAGCCTGCTCTGCAGTCAACCAGATCCTCCTTTGACTTCAGATCAGCGGTCTCTGGATTGCCCCCCAGTGCAAGACTCGCATCAGCCTCACAGACAGATGACCTGGGGAGCCGCCCACAGCAGGCTCAAGCAGCAATGAGTGCAGGCCTTGGGTTAGACCTCACTCATGATGCCACCAGGAAGAGCTTGACTGCATCTTCAAGCCAGGATTATGTGCATACTAGCTCATTGCGGGTTGCATCTCAAGCAGCAGTAGCAGCAGCAGCAATGGCCACAAGATGTACAGCACAGACCACTGTAGGGGGTGATCAGGCACCTACATCAGTCCAAAGTGCGTCTGGTCCAAGTGCGTCTGGCCAAAGTGCGTCTGGCCAAAGTGCGTCTGGCCAAAGCTTGCAGGCTGAGAATGCTGAGTCACAGGCATCCAGCATCCATTCAGATGCCATAAGTCAACAGTCAGGGGCGTCAGTCAGCGAGCCAGGTGGCGGCACCAGTCAACTGCAGCTGGATCTGGAGGACGAGTCAGACGCTATAAGTCAGCAGCCACATGGGTCAGGCAGCCAATCAGGCAGCATGAGAAGCCTTCAGGGTGAGCAGGCGGGGTCAGACAGGGTGGCCAAGAGCAGGGTAGGCAGGTTGAGGGTCAATGAGGAGGGGGCTCCAATGGCTGACATCTACAATCTGCAGTCACCTGGACCCGTCTTGCTGGAAAATGCTCTGGTGAGCTTAGTCATTGTGGCATCTTTGCATACACATGATGTCAAGACAATGTTCATGTAATGTCCATACAATGTCAATACGTGAATCAAGTCACAGTGTGGCGTGTTCACTTGCATGTTGCTCGCTGCTACCTGGGCAGCCCGGTATAGTATTTGGCTTCTCATTGCATTGACGCTGAAAGGTGTAGTGTATTTCTTTCGTTTCTTTTCTTGCTGTGGAGATGATTTGTGAAGTCTTCCTGTCAAGGAGGCAGCTGTGAGATATGTGAGCTTGACTTGGACTGGAGGAAAACATCTGCATGACATTCTGGCAAATGAAGGAGCCACTGATTCCATTCTCTGCAGCAAAGCTTTTTCATAGCTTGGTCCAAACAGTGACCTTGTTAGTTTTACTTTGTTCCTTGGGTTGCATGCTTGTAATGGCCGCATGCTTCACTTACGCTCACTGTGCCTACAACTTGTTGCTTTCCATGCTTGACTGTGACCGCATGCATAATGCAGTCACCTAGTGAGTCATTGGCACGCAATGACAGCTACCTGCTGGCTCTCACCCAGCCTGGGGTCACCCTCAAGCCATGGAACCCTTCTTCCCTTGAGGACCAGGGCACTGGGCCCAGCACAGGGCGATTCCAAGCAGCCCCTGACAAGTGTGACCAGGAGTCAGGCATGATTTTGGCAGATGGGCAGGTCCTGGAAGGGCAGGGCAGAGGGCAGTTCTTGGGTCCCCCTGCTCAGCGATGGGCAGCTGCTTCTGCTCTGAAGGACAGCCTCAACAGGTCTGCATTAGCGTCACATGGCAAAGTGTCTGTCTGACCTGGGTGTATGACTGATTTCCAGATGTGACTGCCTCCGATCCTGCTATCGACCAATCATCTGCTGATAGAGATTGCAACTTTGACCGCGCGGTTACCGATCTCAACCGAGCTTTACATCATCTTGCAGTCTGGCAAAATCTCTCATCCTGTCTGTACGGCGGCTGTGTGTCTAGGCTGTAAGCACAGCGTTGCCTGCATGACAGCTGTGTCTAGCGCTTTGTACAACATCAAAGCTGAATATGATAGTGACAAGTCCCTCCTGTATGCTGTTTAACATGCAATGGCTTGAGACCCTGTTCTTGTTGCAACATGACAGTTCTGGTTGCAGGCTCCCACCTGGCTCAGAGGAGCCGGAGAAGATGTCTGATAGTCAGGAAACCTCAGCGCTGGCAACTTGTGAAGTACAACAGGCTGCAAGTGGGGACTTGCATCCAGGTATCTGACCCTGCTGCCTGAGCCGTCTGTTGTGTGCAACCCTCTTTTGCAACGTCTGTGGTGCCTGGCCAATTTGCAACATGCAATTGGGCTTGTGACTGGGCATCCAGCATGTTGTGCTTGCACCCAAAATAAAGGCCTGCGCTGCCTTTGGCACCACCACAACATTGTCTTGATTTGCAGGAAGTGTTCCTCTTAGCCACAGGCTTCTATGTGACAATTTGGCTGTCAGGCCCAAACAGCGCGTGAGGTTTGATCTGAAAGATGCTAGTGAGTCTCAGCATGACCAGGAGAATCTTGCAAGCCAGTAGAAGAGAGGAAGCATTTTTTTAACGACATTTGGAGCAGACATTGTGCTGTACATTTTGTTTGTTGCAGTGCTCAATCTTGCACCAGCTGTTCTGCTGATCTTGAGATGAGGAATTATTGCTGCAACGCAATGTTGCTTGTATGCCATTGGTTGATACGCCATAATAGCAGCTCACTTCTTTCATTAAACGCTGCTTGTCAGAACATCATGGCAGAGCGACAATCAGCAGTTTACATGGTGCTGTGTCTGATATTGCTGTGCTGAAAGCAGATGAATTTGTTGTGACACAAACAGTTGCATGTGAGGTCGAGGCCAAATGCAGCCAGGCTTTGCAATATACGTATTTTGTGATGTCGTGTATATGATCTGCTCACCCAAGACATCAAGCAGGTTGCCCATCAGTGTTAATTTTGGTGCAAGTTCAGTCCTTCATTGGATGTGTTTTCTCCTGATTTACTGTCAATCGAAACAGCTGATACTTATGATCCAGAATAGCTGCCTACATGAGTTTCCGGGCTCACATGTAATGCAGGAGGATATAGATTGCATAAGATAATATACTAATGTCACTAGATGGACTGTCATGGCGACTGTTCTCAATGGTTAAGACAAATAACATTGCACATCTAAACTCAGAGAGAGATGCCCTAGTCATGCTAGCTGTTGATGTTTATGAGCTGCTTTTTGGACATGACGTTAGGAGTATTGGGCTTCAACTAGCTACTTGGCTATTGACGGCTGGCTCTGCAACAAGTCCTAGCTCAATCCCGGCAAGCTGCAGCACATCCTGTACTAGCTCCCTCACTCTGTGCTCTTTGCTGTTGATGCAGCTGCACAGCGTACCATACAAACATAGCAGATGTGACCTTTCTCTGTCCTTGCCTGAAAGCTGCCGACAAAGCTGCAGCACCTGCACACAGTCCACCTTGAGGTGACTGATAATAATAATAATAATAATAACAATAATAATAACAACAATAATAATAACAACAATAATAGTAACAATAATAATAATAATAATAACAAATGAAAATAATAATCACAACCCTTTCCAGCTCATGATGAGCTAGGTACCTGCAGGACAAGTCTTGTCTCTCCAGAGCAGTCTGTCGTTCCAAATCAAAAGTAGAACTCTACCAGAGCTCAGCATTAGCGCTAGCAACAAGGATGTCCGTTTCAGTCATGCCTGCACACGGCCGTGGTACAAGTAACACCACTCACTGTGACAGACGACATATGGTCCTTACCTGCTGTTGACTGCTGGACTGTGCAGCTGCATCAGCAACTGCAGGAGCTATCTTCATGGCGGAGCAAACTTCCAAGACACACAGAGTCTCATCCAGCTGCAGCCTGTCCTTGCCTTCTGTGCTGCGCTGTATATGCTGACTGTACGCGGTCAGAATGGTGCTGTACCGTGCTAGCAAGACTGGGTATGTCAGCTGCGCCACCTGCAAGATGACAGATGTGTTGTCATTTCATTGAACATTTATATTATAATGGTGATATGATGCAGGAAAAATCGATTGTTTGGAAATTTGGAATAGATCTCTTTGGAATACAATTATAATGTATGTCTGCCAGATATTGGGTTCCACTGCCCTGCTCCTCCAAGGACCTTTTAAAGCTTCCTTGTAGAAGAATCCTTGTAAAGTTGTAGGTTTGGATGTCCAGGGGTGCAGGCGAGGCGTGGCACATCAGCAGATGCAACGATTGCTTATCATGCAGCACAGACAGGCCGAGAGCAAAGAAAAGGACAGAAAAGAATACGCCTTCTGGCAATTATGACGCAAGCCTCCTGAGGTAGCAGCACAAATTTGGGCATCACCTCTAGCAAACAGGTGCCTGCCCCCTGGTCCTGCAGCCCTCTGCTGGATACCACATACAGCTTTCGCAAGCATGTATGTGAAAAGCGTATACCTGCATGTTCACTGCATGTTCAGGGGTCCTGCCATGTTCAACACATTTCCATGGTGCATAGTAAACAGCAACATAGTCAGGAATTGTTCCAACACAGTCAGAAATTATCGCAATATAGTCAGCAAACAGCAGTATAGTCAGGAATTATAATAATGTAGTCAGTAAACAGCAATATAGTCAGGAATGATTGCATATAGTCAGAGGCCTTAATTACACAAACCCATGCAGCTGTCGTCATTGGCACAAGTACTCAGCCCTGCTTATGCTGATTGCCATGCTGAAATTTACATTGGTATTTGCCTCTGCTCAGCAGGACGATGCACACCAAATCAGCAAGATAATCCCACTACGTCTGCATGGCATCAGCAATATTTGCAGGCATGCAGTGCAAGTTGGTTTGAAGGTCTTGCTTGCCTGCAGCTGAGTTGGGTATGTGCCGATCTTTTGGCCTGGTGATGGCCTGATCAAGCACGCCAATGAGTCGCCGTCTTACGTCTTCAGGCGCATGTGAACATGACGTCAGCACGCCGTCCGTGAGTGTGTCCACAACACTGGCTTCCAGCTCAGCATCGCTGTTGCTCTGTTCGGTGTCCCCTAGAGCTCCAGTGAAGCTAGGGTCTCTGCTAGGGTTTTTGCTGCTGCGGCGGCTGGGATTACTGCTGGGGGGTTTGCTGGTGGAAGCTGCAGGCTGGGGTGGTGAAGCAGAAGTAAGGTCTGTACGAGTGGTTTCAGAGCTAGGGCGCATGGATGGAGCAGCTGGTTGCGACTGCGACTCTATGGTAACAGGTGCTGTTACGGGCGTATGGTCAGCCGTCTGTCTGTCCGAGGCTGCAGAATCTGCTGCCGCCTGTGGTGCTTCATCTGCTGAGACTGCAGCATCAGATGTGACCTCTGCTGCAGCAGCTGTTGCTTCTGCTGCAGGTGCTGCCGCATCAGCACTGTCCAAAGCACTGGTACCAGTCTCATCTGCTGCTGCTGCTGCGTCTAGCAGCTCAGCAGTGGCAACAGAGTCCAGAGCGACAACTTTAGTACCCAGCAGAAACCACTCGAACACTTCAGCGAGGCACTGCCAAGCAGCTTTTGGAGGCTCCTGCTCGTGGTCTGTGTATGCCATGTTGACAGCTGGCAAGCCACAATTGACTATGGAGTTGAAGACTGCTGCTGCTGCCCGCCAGAGACCTTCGCCATAGGCTGTGTAGCGTGTGGCCATGCACTTACCCAGAATCCTGATCAGAGGACAGAACATGCTTGCTCGCGCTTGCCAAGGCGCCGACTCCCTGCAGCCATGTGCCCAGACACATGTTGGCCAATGACTACTGTTTTCTTTGCGATGTCACAGTGTTCTATCCTCTACTGTATGACTTGAAATGCAGATATATCTACAGATGCAGATGTATCTACAGATGCCATGTATCTACAGATGCCATGTATCTCACAAGTCCTGCAGCAAATGATTGCATCGACGCCACGTCTAGCACGCAAACAACGGCCACGCAAGTGATCAGACGTTATGTCTGCTGCATGGTGGCATGTGGCAACACATTCATCTAAGGAGCTCGCAGGATGCTTAGGAAAGCCTTGGTTGCAAGTCTGTCATGAGAATCCTGCGAGCTCCTTAGATGGGCGTGTTGCCAGAAGCCACCATGCAGCAGACATCAGTGCCCATGCATCATGCTCGTGCTGCTGTAGCCTGTAAGGAACACAGCCTGATCAGCATCAAGTATGCGCCTTACTTGTACAGCAGCAGCAGGATCTCCAGTGCTCGCTCCATAGATAGAGAAGACAGGGCTGGCCTGTGCAGGCTGTTGTTGTTGCTGCTGGGGGCAGCAGGGCCCCTTGCATTGAAAGAGCCCTGCCGCTGCTGCTGCTGAAGCTGCTGCTGCAGCTGCTGCTGTAGCTGCTGGTGCTGCTGGCCCTCCAGCAGGTGTGGCTTGAGCAGCTGGATGAGGCTATCCAGCAGCTCTGGCCATAGCTCTGGGGGCTGCAGAGGGACTAGAGAGGGAAAGAGAGCAAAGGCGGCTTTCTGCACGGGCGGCAGAGTACCTGCATTCATGCGCAGATTCATTCACTGAGAAAAGCAAAGAAAAGAAAAGTTTACGCTTTTCAGCGATCATCCTAAGGTGGCAGCCCGGAGCAAATCATTCACTAAACCATGCGTTTTTCCCAAGGAACACGTGTGTACAGTCAGCGTTCAGTGCATGATGATGCTTACCTGAAACAGTGCAAAAACATCAGAGTGTCGGTGACAGCATTTGCTGGTGTGCACAGCTTTTGCATATGTGGTAAAGCTGCTGTTTCCAGTTACGATGTGCAATACAGTGTATCATGCAACGAGATAGTCGCCATGTGCAAAACAGTGGTGCCTGACTGTTGTGTTATGCATGCACACCTGCTGGTACAAGCTGGTCGTCTTCACTGTAAGGGTTGTTCAGGAACTTGGTGAGCCACCTGAAGAGCTGCCTCATGTCATCCTCCTCAAACACCTCATGCATGGCACTCTGCACACACAAGGCACGAACTCGGGAACGAGCTTGGTACCTAGGTAACAAACTTGGTTCCGCAGGAACGAACTGAAGCAACAGCTTGCCTGACAGATGAAAACATAGCCAAGGCTGACCCTCAAACCTATACACAGCGTAACATTGCCCAGACAATATGGAGTGACTGTGCAATCAGTAACTGTTGCTCATACACATCACACAACACATGCCTGGAAGGAGACGCAATGGCCAAGGTTCATGTTGAAATTATGCACAGCGTTCGATTGCCCACACAATGCGGTGTGCAGTCACGCAGCTGTCAAAACATAAATATGCCGATAACCACCTTGCATTGCCAAATAGAATGTCATTCAAGCACAGCTTTCAGGACAGCATGCCCACTGCAGCCCAAAAGGCACAATGCTGTGTCACTTGTACCAAGATGATCATCAGCAGTCACACAGACAGCATGATAGACAGTGTGACAGACAGTGTGACAGACAGCGACTGACAGTGTAAATAGCAAGACAGCAGTGTGCAGTGGCTGTGCATGCTCACATTAAGTTGGCCGATGGCGTTGACCAGCTCTAGGCGGGCCTGCAGGGGGACCATGCATTGGGGGGAGGCGGCAGCCTCAACCCCAACATCCATTGCCCTCATAGCCCGCTTCCACATACTGCACCCAGCCAGCCCATGTCACACACTGATTCAACTCAGAGTCCATATTCTGGTTTACTCAATGCTCTGCTCTGCAGTGTTGCTTATAAGGGGGGCTTTATTCAGGGTTCATAGCCTGAAATCTGAGTATACCCTCAGTCTATGAGGTTCATTTTTGGTCCACAATGATTGGACCAAAAATGAACCTCATAGACTGAGGGTATACTCAGATTTCAGGCTATGAACCCTGAGTATAGCCCCACTTTGTAAGCAACACTGCAGAGCAGAGCATTGAGTAAACCAGAACATGGACTCCAATGTCATTGCTGAGAATGAGTAGGCGGCTCTCAGGTGTTTGGTGGTAGGCTACGACGTAATGCTCACATGTTGATTTGGATTCAGATTACCTCAAGTCCAGTGCTGTGCGCTCGCAAGACACATGCGAAGGATAGTGAGGCTGGCAGTACCTGCCTGAGACTGTGCCTTTGGTGCTGCCGTGGGCTTGCATGACACATGCGATTGGTTGAAAGCATGGCAAAACCTGCGTGAGACTGCCTTGGTGGTGCCATGGGCTTGCAAGACACATGTGAAGGATAGTGAGCACCTGGGCAGCTTGGTATATTACTTGGCTTCTCATTGAATTGACGCCGACAAGCGTAGTCTTTTCTTGTCTTTTCAGAATGATATCGAGGGTGGCAATACCTGCGTGAGACTGCCTTGGTGGTGCCATGGGCTTGCATGACAGTGGTGATAACAGCAATGGCAGCCAGGGCCACCTCCTTGCGCCCTCCAGCCATGCTGCTCTCCACCACCAGCATCAGCTCCTCCCACCCCTGCACAATCACCCTATGTCACCATGACAGTAACAACAGTCACACATGCGTAACAGTATGAGAAGACAGATTTTGGGCGAGAGAGCAGTTCCTCCCATTCATGCGCCATCCCCCTATGTCACCATGACAGTAAAACAGACGTGTCCAAATGGGAGCATAGGTTGTAAGTGAGAGATCACTTCCTCCCACCTCTGCACAACCACCCTATGTCACCATGAAAGTAACAACAACAACATATGTGACCGTATTGGAAGATAGGTTTTGAGTGAGAAATCAGCTCCTCCACCCATGCACAACTGCCCTATGTCACCATGACAGTGGCAACAGTAACACATACATGACCGCATGGGAAGATAGGTTTTAAGTGAGAGCGCAGTTATCCCCACCCATGCACAATTGCCCTATGTCACCATGTCAATATCAACAGTAACACATACATGACCGTATGCAAAGATAGGTTGTGAGTGAAAGACCAGCCTTCCTAAGACTTCCTAATTCTGAACAGGCACGTCTAGTGCTGCATCAGCTCGTTTTGCTACAGATAGGACAGAACAGTATGAACACAGCAGTAAAGTGTATGAGCAAGAGCTGGCTGCACAGCAGCTGCACAGCAGCTGCACAGCAGCTGATGCTGTAACCAAGCATGAGGGAAAACACCTGAATCCTAAACCCTGCTGCTGCTGCTGCTGCTGTTGTTATTGTTGTTGTCAGTACCTGGGGGAAGGCTTGCATGGGGACCAGGAGGGGCAGGTGGGCTCTGAGGAGGCGGCCCATGCCGGAGAGGGCCAGCACCAGGGTCTCATCCCACTGCTTCTGCTCACTGTTGCGGCTGTGGTGCATCAGCATCTTCACGCTCACACCCCTCAGCCGCCCTAGCACCTCCCCTTTCGTCTGCAGACACACCACACTACATTGGTGTTGCAACTGGTGTGATGTTGCAACTGGACCTATTGCTTTAAAATGGGTTTGCCTAGGCTCTGTGTTGCCATGAGCTAAATAGATCGTGTGGTGGCATGTGAGCTGTTTGAAGTACACAGGCTCGAGAACCGCTGTGAGCGGTATTTAGACATGTCAGGTTATATACATCAGCAGAAGATACAAGCACCAGATTGCCCCATGCACACACAACCCAGCAAATGCAGACTACTTTGTGTTCCGTGTTAGCATACTTCTTCCCATGAGGAGGTGACAGACATGTGCTGCACTGAGCGCAGCAAAGGGAAGCGCAATGCAGATGCCGTGGTGCTACATGAGTTGTCAGCGTATGTCTTCTCTTGCACAGGCGTCAGCATACCTCTTCCGTTGAGGAGGTGACAGGCATATGGGGCACTGAGCACAGCAAGGGGAAAGCGCAATTCAGATATTTTGGTGCTGTGTGAAATGTCAGCATACTTCTTTGCCTGAGCAAGCTTGAGCAGGCGTCAGCATACCTCTTCCCTCGAGGAGGTGACAGACATGTGGTGCACTGAGCGCAGCAAGGGGAACAGGATCTCCCACAGGCATTCGTCCCACAGCTCAGATGACATCCTGTTGCCCTGGCTCACCACCACAGCAAACAGGGTACGTACTGCGCAGTTGCGCACCTCTGACCGTATGTCAGTGCTGCTGATGCCCTGCATGCGCCACATGATGAGGTCTCAGTTCTGAATCCTGACGCCAAGAACAAGCAGGCACGACAGGTGCATTGCCAAATAAAACAGGATGTGTACAAGGAGCTTCTCAGGAATGTATGTGCCTGAGCCTTGGGGAAGATACATGTTCAATGAATGAGTCAGTTTAACCATGAGTTCCAACAAGTGAACCATCAGGAAGACAGATACTTGATGAGTGCATCATTAGAACTGTGAGTGCCCAACCCATGAATAAAGCATCAGGATGACACAGGTCTAATAAGTGGATGGATGAATCATCATCTGACAGTATGCTTTGGGTGAGGGGAGACCTTGCAACTAGTGACAGACAGGCGTCTCACTATTTACAAGGTCTCCCCACAACCAAAACATAGTGTCAGATGGTGATTCATCCATCCGCTCGTTAGCCATGTGTCTGTCTGTGACAGCAGTGGACAGCAGGGCATAACATGACTTTAAAGGCATCACTCAGAAATCTGGCAGGTGCCTGGCAGGCAGACACCAAGTGCAGCACATGGCAGCCTGATGCCCCAGGATCCAGAAACAACAAAGGACTAGCAGAGTCCTTGCACTGCAATGAACGGTGCAATTGAAAGATGCATAAAGACCAAGAGTTTGACCCCTGTCCATGGCTGGAACTGTGGTATGGAAAATCAGCTCCTCATGATTGTGTTGCTGATGGACCTCAGCAGCAGGAGCAGTAGGCACATACAACAAGTTGTTGCCAGCTACTACAACACTGTGGCCAAATTGCAGTGATCAGCTGGTGCATCGACTGAGGCTTGCAGTGGCTTCAAGATGCTCAGCTCAGTCAGCTAATGGCACTCTGCTTATCCACATGTTACAAACATGAGCACAACATATGCAGGAGCAGCGCCAGAGGTGGCGTTCAATCATGCGATTGTCGCCGAGGTACTCCAAATCTTGGAGGCCTAGGAGAACGGCATTTTTGCCAAAGACAGTAAAGGCCATCTGGTCTTTACAGGTGCCACCCAGGCTGGAGCAGACACACTGAGCGAGATGGCATACGTACGGTTTGGCATCCAAGGCAGGTTCAGCGTGCACCTGATGCCTGACCTCAAGCACGCAATGTGCCTGCATGCTTGAGGTCAGGCATCAGGTGCACGCTGAACCTGACTTGGATGCCAAACCGTACGTATGCCATCTGGCATCTGTTGTTATTGTTTTCATCCCCCGCCCCCCGGCACTTTACAATCCTGCTTTGACATGCCTATTTTGGGAACTACTCTATTATTCATTTCGCAATTACTTTTGCCATGATTACCGTCTTTACTTTTTCTAAGAAGGCTAATGTGCTAAGGTAGAAGGCGACCGACCTGCAAGGCACCGTACAGCAGGCGAACAAGCTCCTGGTATTGTTCACTGTCCAGCTGAGCCCCTGGGGACCCAGAATTGCCATTGGGGACTGGTTCCAGCTCCAAGCTGCTCCTGCTGCTGCTGCGTGCCTTGGTGTACAGCTTGCCCAGCAGATCTGATGCGTTCCACAGCAGGCTGATGGATGTCAGGCTTACGTTCACATCTGCCTGCGCACAACAGTCGAAACTTGCTTCATGTATCCTGCGCAAAACAATTGCTCATTGCTTCACGTTTTTGAGCAGCGTATTTCATGTCTTGCACAGCATAATTGCTGATTGCTTCAGATTACATGTAGTATGTACTCAACATTCACTGATTGCTTTGTGTTGAGAGGTGGCATGTATTCAAGCTCACATTGACATCTGCCTGCACAGAAAAATCCCTGGCATTTCATCTGGCGAGTACAATGCGTGCAAGGTGCCATGAGCAAGAAGTGGTGCATGGCTCTTTGACGAGCAACACCATGCATTGCCACACGCTGTGCGTAGTTGCTTTACACAGCCCGTTGCACTGCAGCAAACTCTTATTTCAGGTCTTTGCGTCACTTTTATTGTCAATTCTTGACATGTCCGCTCAATGCATGCTGTTAGACTCATACCCATCATGACATGCCAGACCTTGTCAATAGATGTGCATCTCATCAGCTTGACATTAGGTACAGAATAATGAACCATATATTTGATATGCTAACATACCCAAGCCATGAACCCTGAGTAGGCTGCCACTAGGCAAACACATTGCCCACTAGCAGAAACCAGATGCAGCTAGCTGACGTAAGAATGCATACCTGCTGGCTGCCATACAGGGCCGCAACTTCCACGCAGCGGCGCAGATGCTGCACTGGCAGGCTGCTCATATAGTCACTGCACAGCAACTGGACGCTCTGGAAAGCCAGCTGGACTGTGTCAGCCTCCTCAGCCTGAGGGACAACAGACAGCAGCTCCAGGACAGAGACCCATGCGGTTGTGAGCTGCTCACCTGCATATGATCACATTCAGTAGTGTTGTATACTCAACGTGTACAACACTGGTGTGGTGTGGTGTGGTGTGGTGTGGTGTGGTGTGGTGTGGTGTGGTGTGGTGTGGTGTGGTGTGGTGTGGTGTGGCGTGGCAACACCAATCGCTCCTTGCATTGGAAGTATGAGCGAGTGTTAGGCTAGGGGCCGTGATGTTAAGCGTGTCTGTGGCATGAAGAAAAGCTGCAGGCAAAGCTGTTGAGATAAGCTGGAAAGACTGCTGAGGGTGTTCAGATGCTTAGAATAAGCAGCACAGAAGCTTGAGAATTGGGGTTTGCCCAACCGTGCTGAGAATCTATGCATTTGCTTGAAATTCAAGTACAAGCGATGCCATGTTTGCTTAGTATGCAGCTAGGCAAAGATGCAACACTCTGTCTTCCATCATATCACAGGCAGCAAGACAGCTCAGCAGGTTGAAGAGGCACAAATACAGAACCACATGCAGCATGAATACAGCCCACAACAAGCCCATGGTCCCACAAACACAGGACTTGGCAAGCACTGCGTCATCCCACCAATACAAGAGTCCAAAACCATGAACAACGGCATAGCAGTGATATCAGCGGTGTTTGCAATGACATCAGCAAGCAATGAAATCAGCACACAGTGATAAAGCTGATGTCAGCCTGTGTGATGACTGACCATGGCGTTGCAGCACTTGCAGCACCACTCTGAGCAGGCCCATCTGCACGTCCAGCTCCCGGTCCTCCTTATACAGCTTTTCAATGGCCATTAGCAGCATGCCCTCAACAGCAGTAGGGCTCATCTCTGTGCTGCTGCTGCTGATGTCCCCACTGCTGTGCCCAACTGTTGGAGCCTGCCGTGACTCACCCTGCACAAGAAAGACAAGAAAAGAGTCCGCCTTTCGGCATCAACTTGACGAGAAGCCAAAAATTGTATTGAGCTGCCCAGATACCCTGCACAACCCACTCCGGCTTGAGAGTTTGCTTGAGAATGCACATGAGCACAACAGCTGTGTCATGTAGCAGCTGTAACTTTTTGGTATCTTTGTTTGACATTTTCAGTCTACTGGTCCAATGGTCATGGTCGGTCCAATGGTCATGGATGGCCCCAGCGCCCTTGTACATCTAATGAATAATGAATGAATATAGCAGCAATCATGCACTGAGTGCTTGGGCTGATGTGTGTTGCTGTAAGGGTGCCGTGAGTCACCCTGCACATCCATGTTTGGCTGCTGCGATGCAAATCCTACCTCCAGGAATTGGCAGTTGATGACAGAGCTTGACAATGTGCACTGAGATGCACATTACACCGGCTGTTATTTAGCTTGTGGCAGCACTCAATGCATGCAGCATGCAGGCTGGCATGTGTTGCTATGCTGCTGCCGTAAGTCTGGCTCATGCTCAGTGCTTAGTTTCAGGGTAGCAATGCAAGGCACTGCCACATTCTGAATAGTACATAAGCACAGCACAGCTGTGCACAGGCCTGTACAAGCGAGCCTCTGCTCACTTGTGACTTGACAGCCTCAGACCTGTCAGGTTGTCAGAATCAGTGACAGGTGCAGAAGCCCTGCGAGTCTGGCATGCCGTATGATGGACCTTACTAAAGAGTACAGCAAGGCTAGCTCGCCCTGAGCATGTATGTAGTACCTGTGCAGCAATGTATCTCCCATCCATCAAACACAAACACACACACAGTTCATGATAGTGGAAGCATGCAATGCCAGGCATGAAATTCTGTGCAACCAGCCTCTGACTCAGCACCAGGTAGAGGTTACTCACCTTGTCTGAATCTGCAACAGCAACAGCATTCACATGGGACAGCATCACTCAGAGGTGCATCACCTTGTCTGTGTCTGCATCCGTAACAGCGTTCACATGGGACAGGGCCCCGACCACAGCCTTGGCCAGAGCATCCACGGCAGCATTGCGTATGCTGGTCTTGGCATGGGCCAGAAGCTCCATGACGTGGCTCAGGAATATGGGCCATAGCTGGTCAATGCGCTGGAGGTTTGTCAGGACAACCTCGACCATGCGTACAAGCGCATAAAGCCTGCAGGGGTGAGCAGATGCATGTGTGGCAGATGCATGTTTGGCAGATGCATGTGTGGCAGGTGCATGTCTGGCAGATGCATGTCTGGCATGTCCGGCAGATGCCTGTGTGGCAGATGCATGACTGGCAGATGTATGTCTGGCAGAATCATGTCTGGCAGATGCATGTGTGGCAGATGCCTGTCTGGCATGTGTGGCAGAAGCATGTCTGGCATGTGTAGCAGATGCATGTGTGGCAGATGCATGTGTGGCAGATGCATGTGTGGCAGCTTGAAGCCTACAGAAGCTTGAAATGAGCTGCTGCATGCATGTAACGCAGTAATTTCAGCTAAAGTTGCGCTGGTCAGAAAGCTTGTCTAGCGGGCGCATGACCCATTGTGCTAACTGTTGCTGGGAAGAAGAGCTGTTAGTTGGAGGTTTTCCTCCCAGACCTAAAACTGCTTGCTGACGATATTGGTGAGCTACTGGCGTGCTCTCATGGGATAACATTCAGGCACAGCTATCTGGAAGTGCGCATGATTATGCCCACATGGCCTATAGAGCAGACGCAAGCATGGACAGCGTTCTGTACACCACACACAGCAGCAGATGCAGAAGCAGTCAAAGGCGTGGGGCAGGCAAAATCACATTGGGAGGGCTGAAGGCCATACTTGGGCTGGCCTGGTTGTTTGGCTGCTTCAGGGACCATCTTGGTGGAGACCTGCATGAGCGCTGTCATGATGCTGATGACAGCATCTGTGCTCATGTCGCGCGTGCTCTCAAACAGTTGACTGGCTGCAGTGGACAGGATGGCCAAGTCACTGGGACGCGCCCCCATGGTACTTGAGTTTGAGATCTCCTGCATGAGTTCAATTCAGGTTCAATTTTCAAGCTTTGGGCCCACAGTAGCTGAAGTTGAGACTCGCCAGATGCACCCCCATAGTACTTGGATTTGAGATCTCCTGCACCACATCATTTTGGGTTGAAGCTTGAATGTTGGCCCCAAAGTATCTGAATTTGAGGTGTATGGCACTTGGATGCGCCCCCATAGTACTTAAGTTTGGGAACTCCTGCACGATATCATTTGGGTTCATCCTTTAATTCTTGGGCCCCACAGTATCTGAAGTTGAGACGAACTGCGTGATTTATCCAAATGCGCCCCCATGATATTTGAGTTTGAGATCTCCTGAATGAGTTGATCTAGGGCTCTCAGGCTTTATGTTCCAACCCCAACAGTACTTGGGTGCACTCATGCTGCTCAGGCTTGGTGTGCCAAAGCCACAGGCGTTAAGTGCTTTGCATGGGCCCTTCAGTGAACAAGGCTAGGTGGCGCTGCAGCTCAGTGGTGTTATTGCAGCCAGAGTTGCATGTGTGTTGCCATAGCATGATAGGCTTTGCAATGACAGCCTATGTAAATGGCCTGACAGGCAAGCAAGATGAAACAGCAAGCATATGCATACAGTGCAAGGTCATAACATGTGCCCAAGCTGTTGATCTATTTGAAACCACCAGTAACAGTCAAGCAAGCAGCAGCGAGCCATGCAGCGTGTGAAGTGCAAAGCAGCGCAGCATGAGCAGCGCAGCATGAGCAGCGCAGCATGAGCAGCACAGCATGAGTGGCAGAGCATGAGCAGCCCAGCATGAGCAGCACAGCATGAGCAGCACAGCATGAGCAGCACAGCATGAGCAGCACAGAGGATGCAAAGCCTCCAGAAAACGTCACCTGTGTTGTTGTGCGTGGGGATTGCAAGGTCCTGTCCAGGGTGTTGAGGATATCCAGCACCAGAACCCAGGCAGGGCCCAAAAGATGGTGCAGCCGGTGGGCAATGTTGAACAAGGTGCGCAGCGCATGCACATTCTTTGGGGTCAGCACCACCCCCTCTGAAGCATCTGAGGGTAGGCTCAGGGATGGCTTGCTCGAGGCCCCTTTGGCATTGCTGGCGGTGCTGTCGCGATCTGCAGCCCAAACAAACATGTATAGTTTGTTGCCTGGGACCATCACAGGATGGTGGCTGCTCCCACAGGCATACATCAGCTGCAGAACATTGCTTGGGCAAAGCTGAAGATCGCAATCAAGAGACAGGTCATCATGACCATGTTGGTATTGTAAGGCCTCAATGCAGCTTGCAACGACCGTGCAAGGATCTTCAACAAACACCACAGGAAAACAGCATTGCGGAGGTACAGATGACATTCTGAAATCCCTCATGACAGAACAGCAGTCGGCATTTATAAAGCATTCTAATAGAAAGAGAGAGGATTTTAACATCTTCAGCCAATCAACTAGGTTGTACAGACATGCCAGGATTGTCAGTAACCTGGTCAAAAACGTCAGAACTAGGTGTTCATAACAGATCCTGTTGAATGGAAAAAACATGAAATCTGGGGCACCTGAGGGTGAGGAGACTGAGGGTGGTGACATTGGTAGGTCCAGATCTGCATTTTGTGGGGCATTCTGATAGAATCTACTAAGTTGTGTAAAACACATTTTGGGGCACCTGAGGGTGAAGAGACTGAGGCTGGTGACATGGGCAGGTCCAGATCTGCATCCTCCGCCATCTTGGAGGAGAGGGCAAAGCTGCAGAGGCTGGCAAGGAAGGCGTCCCGGGCCTCCTTCAGCTCCAGTACCCCCAGGGCCTGTGTGAAGGACTGGTACCCCTGCAACCAGCACCAGAAAGGTGTCATGATCTGGCTATCTGCAAATAGCAGCAGGAAGGCAGCCTGATCTGGCTATTTGCAACCAGCACCAGAAAGGTGTCCTGATCTGGCTTGCTGCGACCGCTGCTGGAAGATGGACAGGATTTTGATGTACAGCCGTGATTTCTGGTGCAACAGCAATGATTGGTAGTGCATAACAGCTATTGCGCCTGCCCCAACTTGAGAATGAGTGGGGATGTGCACTACCAGCAGTGTCATAACAGTGGATGGGGGGCTCTGTAGAAAGAAATGGAAAAAAGAAAAAAGACTACGCCTGTTGGCGACGTTTGATGAGAAGCCAAGTATTATACCGGGCTGCCTAGGGGGGCTCTGTGTCAGCTAGCTTGCAAGCTACTCAGGAGCCTGCTCACATGACCAAGCTGGGTGCAAACTGCTGTTAGCAGTGCTGCTAGGACTCATCGGTACAAGCATGCAGATTTTGCAGCAACCACCGTTGGGCACAACAGGCAGCACACATATGTCCTGGCATTTGCATCCGCCCAAAAAGGACTGCTCTACATGGGGGTCGCAACTCTTGTGGTCAACAGTTTGCGCAGTGCTTGTCTACTGGTCTTTTTGCATACGGTGGATATGATTGGACAAAGGCTTTGTGTACCTTGAGCAGCTGCAGTATGATCTCCTCACTGGAGCAGCGGGCCAGCAGTTGACTCAGAGCATTCAACACAATCTTCCATGTGGTTTGACACATGCCAGAAGCGATGTCCTTGTCCACCTCCTGCTTGCCACCCACTGCACATCACACACACAGACAGACATTGGTAATGTAGAGATTTTCCACAAGACCTGATTCCCACTCATGGGGTAGGGGCCTAAAGAGCCTTGGCAGGGATGTAATGTATGCCAGCAACCATCGCGGTATGCCATGTACACTAGGCCAATCACGTCTGAATCAACAAGAGATTGCCTACAACAGCAGTGTTGCATGCAGCATGGCATCAGGATCAAGCTGGTGTCAGCTGAAGTTCCTGTGAGAATGCACAGCGGTGTTGCAGCAGCTTGGTGCCACTGACTGATAGAACCATGCAGATCCAGAAGCAAAGAGCTAAGCCGGCGCAGCCACTTGGTGATTGCCATTGTACAACTGACCACACTTGAGCTTGCGCTTGCACTTAATGGCAGACCGTCTGATGTGGCATACACACGGCGCCAACAGTGTCAGGGGATCTAAGGTAGAGGAGCTTGGGGAGTTCCCAAGCTTTCCTTGTTACAAGCTATTGGCACTAGGTTTGACACACGTGCAAGGCTGCTGCTGCAGCCTCTGTGTGCCTGCTAATGCATGCGATGTGACACCAGTGCCTCCAAGTCACCTGCTGAAACATGCAGCAATTGACCTGCTAATACATGCAGCATGACACCAGTGCCTTCATTTCAGCTGCTAGTACATGCAGCATGACACCAGTGCCTTCATCTCACCTGCTGATGCATCAGGCGTGACGACAGTGCCTTCAACTCAGCTGCTAGTACATGCAGCATGACACCAGTGCCTTCAACTGACCTGTTAGGACATGCAGCATGACACCCTGCAACTCACCTGCTGATGCATCTGGTGTGACAACAGTGCCTTCAACAGCCACATCTGTCAGCTTTTCTAGCGCTGCTACCACATTGAGGAGGCAGTCGATGGCCAGCATGGCTAGGTAGGCTGCGCCTGTCTCTGCTGGTGCACTGCCATAGTCAGAGTCCAAGGACCACTCCTTCCCTGTGCATGCAACTCATCCATTTCCATTTCATTTCATTTGATACCTTACAGTCTGGGCTGTGGAGCCAGTTGTGACTCATCAGGCATCCTGGCTTGAAAGCACACGTGTAAAACCACAACTTGTTCAGGCAATTATTCTCTGACTCCAAACCTATGAAACACATCAAACCCTCAATCCTAAATGTAGCCAAGATCTGTTGGCAACTGTCTGCTGTCTGTTGGTAATCTGTAACTATCAACCTCTGGACAACAAAGATTTGTCTGGACAGCACAGGCAAACAGGCGGTGTCAACTCCAGATGCAGTGATGAGCCGAGACTCTGCAAGCTTTGCATTACAGCAGCATTCAGGAGCTGTCATGCATATGTTCAATGCATGACAGAGCATGAGAGTCACTGCACATCAGAATTTGCAAGCAATCAGCAGTATGCTACGGCTGTACAAACCTGACCATAGACAAGTACATGTGATGAATGCGTGAACAGATGGACGAGTGGATGGATGGAGGGATGGCTGGATGCATGGATGGGTGAACAAAGAAAACCAAAACAACAAACAAACAAATGACTTTGTAAATGCTTGTATGCATGCATACACTTGCCATGAGCCTTGTTATGATACAGCATGGCCACAGCATTGACAGCATCATCATCCTGGGGGGGCTCGGGGGTCACCCACGTCACACGATCCACAATCTCTGCAAACCGCTGCACCATTTGGTGAAGTGCCATCAGCTTGCACTCCTGCAGGACCGAATCTACTTTACCTTTCCCAACACACACAATTGCTTGGTACTGATGGTGTTGACCAGGGTACTGGCAGCCCTGGTACGTCTGTACAGCCTAGTGGTTAGACTTGCTGCCTGGCTGAAGCATAGTCATCTCTCTCTTGTCGGTTAGCTGAAGATGCAAAAACTCCTCAGCAAAAACTCCTCCTGCCTCCTTTGCTGTTCACAGCTGCTGCCCAAGAGGCACTTGTAAAGGTGGAAGTGGAAGTGCACAATGCCACTGGTGCTGATCCCATCAGAACAGAATGTGCTTGCTTGCTCATGCATTTCTTCAGGCAAACTAGCCTAACACTAATGCAAGGAGACAAGAAAGCCAAACGCAATTATTGATCCACCATGCAGTTGCAGTAGGTGAGAGTATAGATGCTGCAGCATAGATGAACCCCAAGCAAAAACACAGTTGACTTGTCAAAGATTGCTGTGGCATAGTGCGTACCTCCTTGGCATCATATGTGACAAAGAGGAAGTGCAGGAAGTAGGCATCAGCACACAGCTGGCGCATGACTTGCATCACACTGATGCGCTGCCACAAGCTGCAGGAGGATGAGGTGCCTGCAGGAACAGGACATAATAATAAATCAATAATTTACAGGCGTTCCAACTAATTGTTCTTGCTATGTACCTACTAGGTGTGCCTAAACCCTTGTCCTGTGAACTGACGTGCAGTAATATGAGACACGAAATTGCACCCAGGACATGATGTCTCACTTTCAAAATTTCGGTGGCGCATGACAATTGCACAGGCCATCTACAAGCGTCGCAGATGGAACACAGACTGTGGGTCAGGACTGAAATGTGCTTGGTGGTGGTATTGCCCCTGTGCATGAGTAGCAAATTGTGTGCACATGCGCACAAGGCGGTGCAAGGACTACACTGGCAGTGCTGAATTTGACATGTAGACACCATACTGGTATTGAGCATACATGTGCATGCCTGCACAGTATTAGTCAATACCACCAAACATAATTATATGTAAGAGTATATGATACATATATATAAGATATCCCATACAGCATACACTATGCAGTACATAGTATACAGTACATGATATTCAGTACGTGTTATACAGTACATGGTATACAGTATATAACACATGACATTTGCATCTACACACCAACAGAGCATTGTAGTACACTATTGTGCTTACATACCAGCCAGAAGGGTCTCAATGAAGACGCCGCACTTGGTCTTCAGCTGGCGGTAGAAGTGTCTGAGCACTGTCCTGACAACCCTCAGCACAATCTTGAGGTCAGCTGCTTGTAGTGCAGGCTCACAGGTGGGGTCCAGCAGGTTCTGAAGTTGGGTGATCAGCAGCTGGCATACCCTCACCAGCAGAGCGTGCTCAAAAGCAGGCATGGTCCTGCAGTAAAGAGAGCTGTATGGCAACAGGAACAAGGCAAAGAAGAAAGTGTGACACAGGGCAAGATTCAACAGACAGACAAGGATAGTGATGCCTTTCAGCAATGAACAGACCCAAAAGTGAGGTAATTGTTGGCTGGTCTTGCACTCACTAGCAATAAAGTGTGTGTCATTCAAGGCAGCAATGGTGACAACCTTCACGGTGCTTGTACTGGCTGCTCGTGATGACAGCAGATTGTTCATGACTTTGCAGCACACAGTGCATTGCAGTGTCAACCACGACAAGCCCAATGCTGTCATAGCCAACAGTCTTGACGTAGACACTTAGCATGTTGCAAGCAGGCTGGAAGTGGTTCAATGTTGAAATTCACCAAAGAAAAGATACTACAACACGAACCATCAAGAGCTTTTTACCACCCTATGCACAGGCATGCAAATGCATGTGAGCATTGCTGCTGGCCTCATAATCATGTGCTCTGCAGTGCAAAGTAGGCACTGGCCCCACCTGAACACTGCTGCACTGTTGCCCAGGACAAAGTCCAGCAGGTCCAGCACAAATGGGCGGGGCAGGGTGGGAGCCTTCAGCCACTTCAACATGCCTTCGCTGGCTGCATGTAGTTTGGGTATCAGTGGGAACAGTTCAGGCATCAATGGAAACAGTTCAGGCATCAGTGGCAACAGTTCAGGCATCAGTGGGAACAGTTCGGGCTTCAGTGGGAACAGTTCAGGCATCAATGGGAGCAGTTCAGGCATCAATGGGAACAGTTCAGGCATTAGTGGGAACCAAGAGGAGAGGGCACAGCGTGGGCCTTTAGTTCTGTCACTCACAGACGCTGAAGGACTAATGATTTCGTCTGATAGCTGTGCCATGTACAAGACATTGCACGCTGATCAGTATGCAATATGAAAACAGACACAGGTGTTAGGATAGCACTGATGCTAGTTAGGCCTGACTTACAACCTGCCACAGATGTACAAGTTGTCAAGTGAGGATATTGATTCATGCTGATTTGCGTGCCAGTGAGTATGCTGGCCCCGAGATGTGTCTTGCGGCATTGCAAACTATGATGTTGTGTGTTTTCATTCCACAAGTAATGTTAACAGCAAACTACTGCTATTGCTCAGTAGATTCTGTCTTGATACGAACAATGTGGGATGATTGACAGGTCACCTGTGGCCATCATGCATAGGTCATCCAGCAGCTTAAGGGCTGCATTAGTAGTGCCATGACCCCGGGGGGATTTACTGCCCCTAGGGGTCTCAGCCCCCTTTGCACTGCTGGGCTCGCTGGGAGCAGGCAATGCAGTCTCTAGCAGACTGCTGCTCCCCATCTGCTCCATCTCAACCAAGACATGATCAAAGACTAGCGCGACTGCCTGCACGCAGACCAGCCATTCTGCTAGGAAATGCAGCCAGAGGCGTTGCATGGTCAAAATAGCTGAGCAGTGGTTGCCCACAGCATTTGTCCATAGCAGAGTGTTCTGCTTGTTACGTACGACATGGTGTTGAAACCGATTTCAGGGTGGTGGAAAAGCCAGCTTGACTGTTTAGATACCTGGCGAACTGTTGCAGCTGCAGTGTTGGTGACACTGTCAGTGTTTTTCGAATTGGCCAGCAACCTGAAACATGTACCCAGCACCATTGCAATGCCCTCCTGCATGGCGACATGTATGTGAGTGCTTGGCAACTCTAAAACATGCTCGTTCATGATAGGTGTAGTTGTGCATGTGCTGAGGCACACCTCGTTCTGGGCCAGCATTGTGGATTGCATAAGTGTCAAGGCTGTCTGTAGAACCTTGAGCTGAACAGCTTCATCGTGCATCTTTTCGACCTGCGCATGTATTGTGGATATGTCAAGAGTTGCATGTATGCACTGCACAGCTGACAAGTTATGATTTAACAGGGACTCACCAGTTCAATGTCCTGGATGACAACAAGCAGCCCGTCTAGACCAATTGCATCTGCTGCTACCAGTTTCTGCACGCTCACCAAGGACAAGCATATAAGCTTTGAGCTCTTGGACTCGATTGCCATGACAAACGGTCGAAGAACGTCCTGCATTCAAAGGCTGACTTGTCAAAAACCCTGAAACTATGGCCTTTCGATGTCTTGCACAAGCTGCCAGTACCTTGCTGTTCCTCAAGTGCTCAAGTCCGTCATCTCTAGCACCAAACGATCGCAGTCGCAGTATTGCACGCTCTGCAGCTTCTTTGATCTGAGGGTGTTCGGGGCCTGACAACCAGCCGGTCAACTGACTTGCAAGACCATCTGCACGCCTGGCCTCAGAGGACAGCAGCCTGAGGTCGGACTCCAGCGTCCCAGCAATCGCTTCTGTGGACATTCTGCAGTGCGTCTGCCTTATTCACCCCTACCACGGCACGTGCTCATGAATAAATGAAAGTTCAATGCCAGGCAATGCAGTGAACGCGGGCAGTGCCCTCAGGTGGACTTTGTGTTTCTGTTATCGGAATAGGTCAAACTATCGAGCTCTCATCACGATCAGTGACTCTTCGGCGACTTTGTCGTGACAGCTGCCAGCTAGCGAACATCGTAGAGGGCGATCAAACATGAAGCCTGCGCCTGAGTATGCAGATACAAGTGGCGCGTGCTGCGCGGTTGGTGTCAGTGCTTTTGCCTCACTTCGAGCCCCTCGATGACCAAATTGTCCGGATGATTTCGACGTTCCTGGAATTTGCTCTGGGCCAATTGTCCCAATTGGCTTTAACCTATGTCAGTAATCCTGGCAACAACCGCAGCAATGGCACAGTAGTGTGCGAATCGCGTCGAGTGATCCAACGACCACTCGCCATGGCTCTTCGAAGGGCAGGAGCTAGCCTCAGCCAGCGTCTGTTGCCGCAACAGGCGCAATGTGCTACAAATCTTTGGGAGCAAACCAGTCAGATTGCAGCTGTGAACGAGCCCGTACCAGGGTGAGACGGCGTGCAACTGCGATTGAGCACATTCAGTTGATCTGCTGATGATATTCTATCTGGTCCTGATGCAGGCTTCTAACTCCAGATGGAGCCCGGATGGCTTCCCAGCTTGCAGGTGCATGACACCATCAACCACTTTTGGACTACTTGCAAGCTGTGCATCATGCCTGATGATTGTTTTTTCCGAAGCAAATGTACGACAGAACGAAGCTGATGCACCTGATGCATTGTGTATGCTGTGTTTGCTACAGTCAAGCAGCGCATGAGGTCTGTGACCAACATCCAGAAGATCACCAAAGCCATGAAGATGGTTGCTGCTTCAAAGATGCGAGTAGCACAAGTCTCGACTGAGAAAGCACGTGGACTGATAGTTCCTCTGATCAAAAGCCTAGGAGACCTCCCAGGTACAAGTCTGACACCTTTCTGCGCTTGGTCTTTGCACCAGGGAGGTTGGTGCATCATTTGACTGCTATGGCAGCGTGTAAACTTCTGCTGCACCAATGTGGCTATGTCTGACAATGATGAATATGCGCAGGAGCTGATGTGGAAAACAACGTGACTGTAGCGTACACATCAGACAAGGGTTTGTGTGGTGGTATTAACAGTACAGTCACCAAATACACAAGAGGAGTCCTCAGAGCAACAGAAGGAGGTTAGCACATTACTGTCTCAGCTGCATGCAATACTTTATGGAGATTGCAAATTATCACAGTTAACACAGGTGCCTGTCTTTCTAGTGTCACGCCATGTGCACGCATCCAGCCAGTCCTCGATTACACCTGCACAGACATCACTGTCGCTACCACATACAGAGCACAAAATGCCCTGTGATTCATGCTTGTAGAAGTCCAGTGTTATCCAAGGCATGCCCTGCTGCTAATGCAGAGGGCAAGACGTCAAACATTGTTGTCATGGGTGAGAAGGGGCGTGCTCAGCTGGTGCGTGTGGAGCGCAACAAGATCCTGGCCACCATGAATGATGTCAACAAGCTGCGTATCACCTTTGCG
>JAABUK010000809.1_pt1 | contig 63204 bp, 77 predicted proteins | sample 5559141 | NCBI WGS metagenome assembly JAABUK01 (sample SAMN10711869, study PRJNA513367) | rock metagenome | isolation source: Antarctica rocks | place: Antarctica: Victoria Land, Pudding Butte nord | collected 2016-01-03
TCCCTGATCATCAGCCATGTCTGCCCTTCCCCTTGTTGTACATCCTCTGAAGTGACAGGGGCACCTCCCTCACCCCTGAGATTTGTTCCTTCACGCTCTGCGTTGTCCATGTTGAGGGTCTATAGATCTCAAATCTGTCGAACAGCAATTGAGATCTATAAACACTCCATATGGACAATGCAGAGCATGAAGGAACAAATGTCAGGAGTGAGGGAGGTGCTGTCTGAAGTGACAGGAGAGGTATTGACAGCAAGAATATGCAAGGACACTACTTGTACATCTCAGAGGTCCTTACCAGCGGTGATATGCAAACAGACTGCCTGATACCTTACCTGTCATTCATGACAATGACATGCAAACAGACTGCTTGCATGTCTCATGAGATGTTGATAGTATTGACATGCAAACAGACTGCTTGAATGTATCAGACTTTTTTGACAGCAACGGTACGCACACAGGCACATGGGTGATGCGCTGCCTCAGACCCCACCCGGTATCACAGTGTCAGTGGCTGACAAGGTGGACAGCCTGGTGGGGTTGATAGGGGCGGGGTGCGCCCCCACTGCCTCTGCTGACCCCTCGGGCCTCCGCAGAATTGCTAATGGACTGTTACAGGTGATGTTGTGTACTACTGTGATGTCAGTGTCATCTGTAGTATATAAGCTTAGGGTCACCTTTTGTCAGGCGTGCCTTGGTCACTCTTTAGGAGTGCCAAACACTGCTTTCCTATGCTTTTCAGGTTGCAACCCATCATTGCTAGAAACATAGCTGCAGTTGATGTGCACTGGCCTTCAACTGATGTCATGCAAGCCCAAACCCTGCAGCTTCTGACAGTTTCGTAGCAAGGGTTGCCCCTGGTGTTGTCCCTCCAGCCAACAGGCTGCCTATTGCTGCAGGTGCTGATTGGCAACAATGTGCCCTTTGATCTCCCTTCAGCACTGGAGCAGGCCGCACTCTTGCAGCCCATTCCCATCTCCCAACAACAGATCCAGCAAGTGACAGACTTTGTGATACGTCGCCTGGAGCAGGTTCTGGTTGATGGGGGAGATTCCATAGAAGCTGTGAGGGCTGTTCTGAGGCAGAGGGGCAACAGCCCTGCCCTGGCTGCTGCTTCAGTGCACCAGCTGCAGGTCTGCTTCAGACAACACATTCATTGCACACATGACGCCTCGATGAAAGAGGTAGAAGAATAAGTCTTCTAGAACATCATGCCTCATGCCTGTGAACGTTGCCATAGCATAGGTGTGCCTGGGATGCCAAACAGATGCAAGTTTAATGGTCAAGGGGCATGGGCAAATCTGCACATGTAGGGTCTGACTTACCCAAAAGTAGGGTAAGCCTGTTCTCAGCAGCTGGTAGCATATCAAAAGCAGCTCACAGAGCTGGTCTGATCCTATCTTCTTCACCCATGTCCAACCTGTGAATGCATAGTAACAGGGGAGATGCAGGGGCCACATGCTGTAGGTAGAACACTGCTGTTGTGCATGGGAGGTTGGAAGGGGTCAGGGCTCAACAAATATGACATATGCGTAATTTGTTATTCTAATGGTCAAGCTTGTGACACTCTGCCTATATGTCATACTTCTGCACCCCTGTCCAATCTATCCATGCACAGTAGCATTGTCATACCTACGCCATATGGCCCCTGGATCTTCCTAGGGCCTTTGCAGATGTGAAGGCCTGAACCAGGTATCAAATCCAGTAACCTGGTTCCAATGCTGCAGGCTTGAACCCTAGACTTCAACATACCGTCACCCATAAGCTATACATACATGCTGCAGGATGAGCTGTCAAGGGGCAGCAGCAGCGTGCTGAGCAAGGTCATGGCAGCTTTTGCTCGACCTACTCGACTGGTCGGCAGCCAAGCCATGGACTCCAGTGCACAAGTTGATGAGCAGCTGTTTGAAGTTGAAGAGGAGCGGCAGCTGCTGGCATCCTACCAGCAGGTTGCTTCCAAGGTAGCGCTTCTTATATCCCTTAGGGTTTTAGGGTTTGGAGTCTGGCTGCTCTTTCACTTCAGATGTGCTAAACTTGGGCTGTTTATTTGATCAATTGCATCTCAGATACACGTTCCCAAGGATACGCTGATTTGCAGAGCTTGGTAAAGTGCCTGGATCACAGGGATACTGTGTTAGACACAGCATGCAGTCAAGCAAAGGTTGTGTTAGGCTGCACAATGCATTTAAAATCGCGCTGTTTGGTGTGATTCTAGACAAGTTGAGTTGTGGTGCTGATTATACTAGGTCTGCAGTCCTGTGTTGCCTGCAAACCCTGAACCCTATGTTAAACTATCGCACCATGAGATCTTGTTTGAGACACATTAACCCATGTGATAGGATGTGCTGTCTCTTCGAGCGTTTCACAGAAGGACTGTTCAAAAACATAACAGCAATGGACCCTCAGCTGGTGTCTGGATGTTGTTCTCAGGAGCAAGGCATGAGACGCATGCTTACAACACAACACAAAGCACTCCACAGCTTCATGTGCTGCGCTGGACTGCAGGTACATAGGACCATGTCAATTCCTGATTTTTTTGGCAGCAACGGCAGAGCTGGTTGAGCCTGTAGATGCCTATTTTGATAAGGTGTTTGTCATGACTGACAATGAGCAAGTCAAGCGTAGTAGATTGGCGCTATTGCGGCAGATTGCTTCGCTGTCAGAGGGCATATTGGACTTCAGTCAGCTTCCTGGCTTTTGAAACAAAATGAATTGCTGGTTGCTGACAACATCAGCCTGCACAACAGGAGAGGCATCATGACTTGTTGGACTGTCCCTCGATGGCATGGCTTGTCATTAGTGCTGGGCATGATTCCATGTGGGTGCCGCTCTTGGGCAACTCTTTGTTTGTATTCCACTTGGCTATTGCAAATGGCTCTGCCTGCAGACTACTTGCCAATGCATGCAACATCGACCTTCCCTCCTCTTGAAATGTGTATGCAAAGCCTGATGAACACTAATCGATTGAGGCAACCAGGGCAGGGTACTGATGCATCAAGAATCGACAATTGCTATATTCACACACAATTTTATGTTGCTCAGCTTGCACCTTCATTGACAAATCCTCAATGCCTGATGTTGATATCGTGTAAATCATTGCGAGTGATTAAGACGTCCATCACAATGCTTATAGACAAATCAGGTGGGCTATTCCGGCTTTCAGCTACGTGCAGGACTGTGCTTCCAAGGATGGTCACCTTGATGTACATCTTCAAACGCAGATCAGCGGTCGCTTTTGGGAGCCAGCAGTGGGTCATCAGCTGCCTAATCCGCTTATCTTGATTGTTGCACAACTGTTATTGCAAGCCTGCTGCAGGTTTTAACAAAGGCAGCTTGCAAGTCAATCGAATCTTGCTTTCAAAAGGTATTGCAAGCACAGACATGCTCAACAGATAACTACCAAAGCTCAACGAGCTCCAGTGAACAAGCTGCACGAGCACAGACAAGCAGAGAAGCAAAAGCAACACCTGGACAAAACAAGTACACCTCCCCAAAAAGGGTCCAAAGTCAAAAAGTGTGCTTTTGAGGTTTACATATCAGGTTCTTGCACTGTGTAGTGTACTTACAAAAGGCTTCCTTTTCCAGCCACTGCTGTCAACGAATCTATATGTCAAGATTTTATGGGTCAAATTCGATGGGCTCTGGGTCCCATTTCACTCCTAGCTCAGACAGCTTCAAATGTGCCTTTGTGTAGTCTTCGAAGAATGCATCCTGACTTTCGGCATACTTCTCAGCATATGGCCTGCATGATCAAATTGTCAGAGTCAGCAATGCACCTGGCATATGATGTATGTCATGCGTGTGTGCAACATGGAGCAATACCAAAGTGATTGTGGTGATGTATGACAACAAATATTAGAGTATCATCGTGTGTTGAGCCCTGAAGGTGCATGAGGTCTCCAAGTGCACACAAGATTTTCCGGTAGAATATGGTGTGTGGTGCAAACTGATAAGCATTGACACCACAAAGTGTTGTATTCTTTCATACGCTACTTTTCATGGGATAGGTGTTATGGAAAGAGGGAGAATGCAGCCTACCTGAAGCCTTCATCTGCAAAAAGGCATTCGTCTGTGGCCAGCACCACCAGATCCGGGTCATCATGTTTCTTCACATCCTGCAGAAAACCTCCCAGATCAAAATGACCATGACCCTCTGCCATACAAGGTGACAACATCATCAGCAAATCACACTCCACATGAGAACACCGAGTCTTCGTGTGTGTGTAAAAACAAGCACAGTTGTGTCTTACATGCAAATTTGGCCACTGTACGTCAGGTATGGCAGCTTCAGGGCAGATACAACCAGCATTCCAGCTGCCAAATGCTGTCTTGCCAGACCTTCAGCAGACCGCTCCTGACGTCAAATTTGCTGTTGTTACAACGCAACCAGAAATGATGCATGGGCCATCCACCTTCCATGTAAAAACACGCAATGTTGTGAGCAGGTTGGGGCAAGATGCATTGCCTTGAAGTATGAGTTGTCAAATTTGAGCCACTCGATGGTCCAGGAAGTGCCGCCAGGCGTGCCAGGTCCATTCTCTGTGTACTTGGTACTCTCCTTGCCGAAGCCAGATCTGTCCTTCTTGACTCGCCCCAGAGTATGCGCCCCTGCCAGGAACAAGAACAGCAATGTTGTCACGGCATGAGAGAGAAATCCTTGTCTGAATGGCTGCTGTCAAGTGAGAAACCTGACTTGGATCTGATTTATGTCTGTGTGTGTCTATGTCTGTGTCTCTGTATTTGTGCCTGCGTCTGTGTCTGCATCTGTGCCTGTGTAGTGAAGCAAGGCCTGTCACAGCAATTCAATGGGCTGTGCCATTGTGCAGCAGGCTGACTGCATGGCTGCCTTCATGCTCATGCTGTTGATTGCATCAAGCAGTACAATCTGGGACAAGAGCAGAAGTTGGGCATGCATGCATGCTTGCAACGTCTACAAGCTTCAACAATGCACTGTGTTGGGATCAAACAAGTCTGCTCAGCAATAAGCCCAGCATGACTTCAGAGCACTCTACTACTCAAGGCATCAGCTTGGCTGCAAAGCTTTTCTTGCTGTACTTGAAGCTGGTCAGGTTGCCTGACATACATGCTATGTAGTTGTCCTTGACTGCAGCTTGCATGGATGTCATGCATGAGCTGATGACATGCTGGAGTTACTCTTGCCTGATCTACTCAAGCATGACCACTCACACAGTCAGGATCCACCATCAATCAACAAGGTTGCCATTGTTGACCACGACATGCTTGACCACGGCTGTCCTGATTTGTGACCAATGCAACCAACATGTCACTGAGTTGTGACTCATATGTGACTGATATATGACAAATCGATGAGTCAAGGCCAGGCAGGTTCAGGCACGCAGGACAGTGCTAAGTGGGATGAGTGCACACCTGACAAGGCGACAATTTCTTGGTCATTGAAGCCCATGCGGTAGAAGACCTTCCTGAGGTGATCTCCTGGCATGGTCACGCCCTCTGGGAAGGGGCCCTCACCGGCTGCATGCATCACACAAGCCGTGCTTACTATACATCCACGTCAGTAGCGTTGAGCGGCTCAAGTAGAGCCCTTGTGCCGTGCTTACTATACATCCACGTCAGTAGTGTGTGCTAGACTTGAGCGGCTCAAGTTGAGCCCTTGTGATTGGCTGAAGGGCAGAGCAGAGCAGAGCAGAGCAGGTTGCCTCTTGCAGCGTCGAATTCAAGCAGTACATCAGAACATCCCAATGTGTGCATGGCACCTATGTGCAGATCAACACACACTGTGGTGTCAGCGTAGTCTGAAATGGAACACTGAACTCTGCATGTGGATGCATAAACCAGCCTGAGCAGGCTGGCTCAGGTGAACTCGGAATGAACGTACCACAGCATACAGAAAAGCATTTATGAGAGCTCAAAGCTGATGTGCATTGTATCGCCCGGCCCATCATGAATGTGATTGTACATGCACACTACAAGTCCAGGATGTGCATGTGTATGTGAGCAGTTGGGTGTGACATGTGCATTTCATTGACATTTGTACACTTGAATGCGCACCTGGCAGTCTGCCCTCTGGAGCTACCTCTTCTTCGGTACATGTGTCTGTGCGGCCATATCTCAGTGGAATGTGAGGTCCCCCAGCCAACTGCAACATGCATCACACCAAGCTCACATTTGTACCATTGTAACGTATCACAATATACAACACTGAGCTCACCAACGCAGATCAGGGAAGGTTGTGCATGTCATGCTGATGCATTCACACTGGTCCGCTGGCAGTCATGCAGGCTTTCGATACATGTCTGAGCAACCCCACCTCAATGGCTAGAGCTGAAGCCATCTGGAACAGGTCTGCGTATGACACACCGTCATACTTGTCAGCAATGTCCTTTAGCAGCTCCACTGCAACTGGTAATCCTGCAGTACACAAACAGCTTCAGATGGTGTCTAGACCAACACTCCCTTTTGCGTATTTGCGTGCCCTGCGTAGACTCAGGTAAGTGCAGCAGCAGCAAAACAAGGTCAGAAGAGAACGTTCTGGTCAGCGCTACAGGACCTGCGTTGGCTGCATGTGTAATCTCTGGGTAAAAGCGGACACTTCCATTGGCACCACCACGTTGAGGGAACTCGGAGATGTTCTGCAGCAAAATAGCCTTATGCAAAGGTCTGGACAGCGACCGCAGCAATGTCGTTGGCACTTTTGCGCTGATGCGCGCAATGCAAACCCGCAGTCACATGAAGTCAAGGCAACGCAATTCGAGCCGCCCACATCCCTCTCTGCAAAGTCGACAGTGTGATATGGTAACATGGCCCACCTTATCGTATGTTCCAGAGTCGTGCCAAGCCACTCTCACCAGAATTGGGTTGCAATGGCGGCCCTTGATGAGCTCTCGTACCTCATCCCGTGCATCTTTGATGGCGTCCTTCTTTGTAGTTCTTCTAACCGTTTGAGTAGTAGCCCTGGATACCACAAACTGACAACGCCGCAGCGTGCGAATCGACCGCGTAGCAGTCACAGGTGTTGAAGATGTGCTTCTGGTAACAACATGGGTTCTTTGCAGTTGCATCTTGCTCAGTCGCCTTGCAGATCGAACAGTGGAGAGGATCACGGCGAACTGTTTCGGTCTGGGCTCCGAAACCAGCAAATCCGTCATTCAACTCTCTGATCTTCAGCTGTCAACTCAGTCTCACCTCACTCAGCTCTACTCGCCAAAAGCCAGGCCGTCTGTGTTGCGCCTTCTTGCCCCAGGTCCATGGTAAAAGCACTTCCTGGGTTGAGTTCTGCCCATCTTGCGAGTAAGAAGCTGCAGCCTGCAGCTGCTGTGTACAAGCGGCAAAGAAGGCTTCGGACGGCAAGCGGGGCGCTCTGCGAGGAGCTGCTCGACCGCAAGCCGCCCAGCTCGTCAGCTTCGGGGCCTCAGCGGTAAGGAGAACGCAGACGCGGCAGAGAGGAACCCCGTGCGTTGCCACAAAGCTTGTCTGACAGTCCTGGTCTCCTCTGCAGCAAACCTGATGGAAAGCCTGAAGTCGCACCAGTGGCCCACATCAAAAGAAGGGGCAACCATGCTGCACCTGCAACGATAGACAGGGAGAATCAGAAGCCACCAAAAGGTGACACCGCCTGCAGGTCACATTCAGCGGACATATGTGCCTGCTCTGTCTTGATGCTGTGAAAGCGCAGCATGTGTTCTTGTTGTCCACTGCGAACCAATTTTGCATGTGCTATGACTTAGCACGTGCAGTACTGTGGTTGCCATGCACCAGATGGAACACTGTCAAGACTTTTGTCTGAAGTCCCTCTCAAGGTCTCCAATATACAGAATGCAAGGAACACATTTTCTTTTGGCTTCCGCACTTACCCAATCTTGACTGACATGAATGTGAGCAGAAGTCTTCAGAAGGCAATACATATCAACTGTCTGCAGGTGCACAGCAATTGCCAAGGACTGCGATTGCGGTTTTGCAACAGCACACACTTGCATCAATTGACTGCCAATCAGATCCCCAGGTCCATCCCCAGGCTTCAGCCACATGGGGGATGACACAAGAAGCACAGTACTTTGCTGATCTGGACACAGAGTCGCTACTGGAGGATGAGCAGGATCAGCCCCAGACTCAGCCCCAAGATCAGGATCAGCCAGGGCATCAGCAAGCAGCTGCAGGGCAGGACAGCTTGGGGCACATGACATGTAATCAGAATGGAGTGTTGCTGCAGTCTTTGCCTACGAGCCACACAGCTCTGCAGACACCGGATGCAGTGGCTCTTGCCAAGTACCATCCCAACTTGCAGGTATCTATCAATACAGCATGAGCTCCACAGCACAGACTCCTATTGCCACCGGACAAACTCCTGCCTGAAACTGCCTGAAACTGATTTGTTGCCGTGTTCATCATGTTCTTTGCAATCATGCACAGTCACAAACAGCAGCTTGTCAGCAACAGGTGCATGGCAGCGGGGGTCTGCATCCTGTGCTAGTGTTGCTGCTCACAGCCAGCATAAGCAGTCCCTAGCTTTGCATCAAACCGAAACACAATGTATTGGATGTCCAGCAATGGTTTGAGTGCACCAAAAGCTGGCATGGACAACAGCAAATCAGGCATCGCACTTGCCATGATTTACCAGGAACAGCCTGAGGACTCATTGGCGTAATGCAGGCCAAGTACAGGGAGTATGTTTGCTGCATGGAGTCCAGCCAGTCAGCCTTGACTCCCATGCCTCTTGAAGACTTCTGCAGAATTGCTGGCAAGGGCGCAAGAGGCCTACCTGTCTTCAACACCTGACCTTACAGCAGGAGAGGAGTAGATGCACCAGCTTGCAAGTGTTTGCTGCCCATGTTGAAGTCCATTTGCTTCTACTTTGTGAACAGATGATACATGGGAAGATACAATGGCTTGGCAGTTTTGTAGCAGCTGACTGCATTTAGCATTTGCATCAAAAAGCTCCTGAAGGGTGTTGATACACACACACACACAGTGCAAGATAATGCTGCAGCAACTTGACATTGCTCAAATGCAACAAGAAAGACTTTACATGCAGTAATCTGCCAGCTAGGCCTGTAGGCTGTGTATGGTACTGGTGCAGAGTCCACAGCATTCTGAGCCCACAGCATTTTCTTCCAATGCTAAAATAGGGAAAAGGTCACGTTGACGTTGCGACGATGGTACACAACTGTTACTGCACTGGGTGCACGTGAGAGTTGTAGCCTCAGCAAACACAGACATGTCAATCTGTGGGACATTAGGCAATCGCTGTCATTAATGAAGCTTGGCGCACTGCCTTTAGTACCATGCACTGCACTTAGTAGTTAATTGTTTTATCAGCGCATTTGCAGCTGGTTCTGTGGGACATCAAAAGGACTGTGGACAGCAATTCTGCCATGCAGCTGCAGCTGGCTGTTGTATGATGGCCAGCTGTTGACAAACACATCAACAGGACACCAAGGTGTGATAGGCTATCACCGCTGGCTTCAGATAAGCTATATATAGCTAGCTAGCGCACTGAAGTTGGTTGCGATCTTGTCTAGCTAACATAGACAGACACATCGTAAGCAGCATTTGAATTGTCTGACTAATTTTCATGAGTAAATGTTGCTGCCTGTCTCAATGCATCACACGAGCCATGCTTTCAAAGACGGTGCACAAGAATGCAGCTTCATTCATTTCAACCCACAAGAAGGCTGCACTGCTGCAGTTGTATAATACATTGCTACAGCCACGACTGATTGATGTTGCCTGTATTGCCTACTAGGGAAAGTATTGTCTCATGTGCTTATTTCAAGTACAATGTCCATGACATATCCTCTGCCTAACGTGATGATGCCTCTGAGACTGCAGATGCCTCTACTTGGATGACAGCTGGAGGTGCGGGCGCAAAGCTGACACGGTTTGCATCTGCAGTGACATCATGCACTTCTGGCTCCTGCTGTGAAATTTTGACAGACTTGGGTTCCTTCTTGGCCAAAGACAGCTTCTGTGCAAGCTTGCGACCCATATTCATCAGACCTGCACAGCATGCGTCTCTGGCTTTCAGCAGGCTGGACTCACAGAAACTCTGCAGTGTGCACTATCAAGCTTGAAGAGTGCTCTGTTGGAGTTGCAATCAGTGCAGTGGTGTATGTCATAGAACAGGCCAACGCAGTACCCTGATACCCCAGAGTAGAGAGCGAGAAGGGATGTCATGGTTAAGAAGCCTGTTTACCTGAGCTGGTCTTGATTTTCTTCTCATCAGATGCTGGCTCTTCACTTTCCTCAGGAAGCTTTACTCTGCCAAATCTAGACTTTGGTGCACTGCTGCTGTCGAACTTTGATTTCTCTGAAGACTTGGCAGTGAGGCGTTTCTGTGCGAGGGCGATGCTATCAACCCTGGCCTGCACTTCGGTGTCAGGAGCGGGAGAGTCTGGTTGATCCTCTTCGAAGTCCAATTCGTCTTCCTCGTCCTCCGTTGCTTGACTTTCCTGAGCAAACCTTGGCCGAGCCATCCTTGCTTTGTGCACGCTGAGACTATCGGCGGACTTGTGAACGGCGAAATGCTCGAAATCGGACATGACAGCTGCTGCTTTTGGGTAAGCACTTCTTTGCAAGCCAATCAGACACTATCACCCCGACTGTATGCTACTTTGCTTTCGTGGCATGCCCCAAGGTTGGCGTCAAGCTCAGGATGCTACCACTCAGATCTGCGAGCCAAGCTCCGCACAGATCGCTTCCAGCAAGCTGCTTGCTCAGATGAGCTTCAGAGCAATGGTAGAGCGTGCTGTAGACAGTAAGCCTTGATTACACAAGCACTGCACGCCTTGCTGGAAACATGGGAATCTGGCGCAAAGTTGCGACTGCACCAAGCATCACCAGTGCTGGCTCAAGCACTGTGATCTCTCTCTCCCTTTCCGCAAGCGTTCATGGCCTCGGAGGCAGCTTTCAGGTATGTTGCGCGGCATAGATCTGATCGCAACGATCGGCCACCCCGGCGGCAGGTACCCAAGTGTACTGGAGTTGCAGGGACTATGACTTCATCTCAGATGATCGCTGGAATCGTTACCGTGCCGGAATCGAGATCCCACCCGGTCGGGACGAAGAAGCCATTTTGCACAAGTATAAGCTGAAATGGTACCAAAGAGAAGTGGTAAGTCCTGACTGCTAACCTACCATAGGGTGACACCACATCCAACTGGCACTCACGCAGGATCCCTCTTACACGCCAGCAGGACCCTCGGCAGGAGCGCCATCTCCGTCAGATCCCAAGCCGAACAGCTCTGGTGAGCGTGTAATGTGCTGCTCTAAGGTGCACTATGACAGCAGACTTGCTGCTAGCATCGCAATTTGTTGGGCTGCAGTGCTTAGACAGACAACCTTATGGCATGTTTTCTCGTGTAACAGAATCATGTCACAATGGGCATGTACTGCTCGCTGCTCTTTACTGTTCTACTGTCATTTATTGTGAGGAGTGTTCTCGTGCTCTTATGCAGGCACAGCTGGGAGCCAAGACCAGCACTCGGCTCCAGCTGCAGCTGCAGCTTCCAATCAGTCTCAACCAGACGACAGCATTCCAGCAGCAAATGCTGAGTCTAGCACTGCACGGGCTGCACATGCAACTGCAGGCTTCAGAGATAAAGTGTCTGGATATCTTAAACGCTCTTTTAGTCAGACTTCGCAATCCATTCAGACTGTCCTGTTCTGCATGCACCTCACTCTTGTTCTGCTGGCTGTGCTTCACTTACAGCCACTGAACAGGAAATTGTCCCAGATAGCTTGGGTCTACTTCCTCCAGACTTCTGTGCTTACTCATGGTTACAAGGTATGCTTCACTCATGTTGTCTCTCATCCCACTGGCCACCTGTCAACAGCAAAGTGCATCATGCCCTTACTGTGTGAGTTTCCTGCAAAAAGGTTGTTGGGCTAGACATGCAAGCAGTGCATGGCATCGCATTCTACTGCCTGATTGTCATACTGCAGGTGACTGCATCCACTTGCTCATGACCTGATCTGAGTTTCACAGGGACATGCATCGTCATCTTGATACATGCTGCTCGAGACAATGGGTCTGTCCATGTAGCATGCTGCTGTATGCTGGGTGTTGGCAGTGAGGCAAACACTGTGTAGCTGCGCAGGTGTACTTGAAAGGTGGCTTTCCTCGGTTCAGCCGGTCTGCTTTCCTTGCTACTCTGCAGTCATGGCTGCAGCGTATTGGTGGCACGACAGACTTCCAGTACCTGATGCTCAGTGCTGTGTTCCTGCCGCAGCAATCTGTCTCTCTGGTATGCCAGAATGCGTTATTTGCAGACTACTGCACAAGTTGAACACCCTGCTGGCTGGCTGAAGCAAATGTGTTGTTCTGATTGCGTGTGTTCACAGCACTGCATGGCAGCATGATAAAGTTGACTAGTCATCAGCAGAACCGCTGCAAAATTCACTGGCAAGAACCTTGCAGCAGTTGAGTGGTGCTTGCTGAGTAACACGCTCATGACCTGTCCCCACATGCAGGTCATTGTGCCAATTACCATTCTGGCTATATACCATGCATTTGCCTATTGCGCCAAGACTTTTCCAAACAACACCTTGTGGCAAAAGTATGGCGTGCGAGCTCACTCCTTTCTTGCAGCGCACCAGGTACCTCACACCCTGCTGCACCTGCATCTGAGTTGACATGCAGGACATGTGCTGTATGTCTGGCTGCATAATGATCATGTGCAGTCGCACCAAAACGGCGTTGCTAGTTGTATAGCTTGACAGTGCTTGACAAAATTTGCCATGCTGCATTAGCTGGCACAGCATTTGACATGCTCATGTCCCAGACTGCCTGCCAAGTGTGGGTCTATAAGATTATGTGCGTGTGACAGTCTAAGTGTGTGCATCGACATTGTTGAGTTTTCATTCTGTCTGGTGTTGCACCCAATGGTGGCCTGTTGTTCCTGCAGAGGGATGCACTCATGTACAATGCTGCTGCTGAGATAGGAACTGGGTTCTTGCTGATTGTCATGCTAGCCACCCAGCGACGCGCAATCCTGCTGACCTTCTTGCATTGGAACTGGCTGCGTATGCGATACTTCTCACCAGATGCAGCAGCTTATCACTCAATGGTAGGCATTGTTCTGTGTCCAAGTTGTAGTATGACTGTGCAATGCTGTGTTATGCCCTGCATGCAGAGGATACGTGATGCATTGCTTATGTGTCGGAGACACATCCTTGGATGCTACAAGCTGCAATCTGCCCTTATGTCTTTCCTTCATCCCACTCCATGTCTTTAGGCTCTGCAGATTAGGACATCCTTGAGAACTTGTATCTGCAATCGACTTCAACTGAGAGCCCACCCCATGTATAGGTTCACATGTATGCATCACACTCCAATATGCACTGCAAATTTCGCAACCATCTGCCGGTCTTGACATCTGGTATCGAATGCAGGTCTGGGGCATCATTGATCAAAAGGTTGGTCCACACATCAGACAGGTTTCATTTCTGAACACAGCATTGAGATTTGGCCAGCGGTGGTTCCTCAGCATGGGCAGGCCTTGACCCTGCCTTTGTTCAAACAGGTTGTCACCCATCAAATCTGCTGTTCCTCTGCAGCACACAATAAGTCTGTGCTGCAACCTACAATGGCTTATGACTGATGGAGGTGTGAGTTCAAATACAATTTGCTGATGGGCAACCAACTTGTACTTCGACATGTGATGCAACGAGAAGTGCAAGGTGCCTAAGAGATGACGTAATGCGTAGCAGATGATCTGCTTGAGGTTGACAGATTATATATCAAAGACTTATCCACCATACGCATTCATGTGTACTGTTAGACACATTGCAGGGCGTTTAGAAACTATCCTTGTAGGGCTTGGCAAACTTCGCACTCTTGAATTTGCTGAATGGGTGGCGCAGACTTCAGCTCTACATACGCTGTCTCACGCTGGTGGCCGACTGTCAGGACTGTCACCCTCGACCCAGCAGCCAGCGACAGCAGCTACAATTCTTTCACAGCAGCTTCGACTTCATCATTTCTACATGACTGTGATGATAGCCTCCGAGACGCATTCGAATGCATTTCAATGCATTGCGCAGCCTAACACAACCTTTGCTTGACTGCATCCTGTATCTGACACAATAGCTCTATGATCGAGGCAATTTACCAAGCTCTGCAAATCAGTGTATCCTTGAGAAGTGTCTTTGTCTATCAAGGAGTCGGTGGGTTTCGGCTAGCATGCATTGTTGACAGCAAGCTTACAATGCTGCAACATCCCGCCAAGCCTTCACGTATACTATTGTCAGACCATGGTCAAGCTTTACTGATGCTTGTGTCAGAGGTAATCTTTACGACATCTATGACAGAGAAGCAATCTGTCTTTAATAGTAAACTGGGAGGGGGAGAGTGCCCCTTAGGGTTGCTACGACGCAAGTAGGTCACTGAGCGTTCCTTCGACTGTTGTACGTAATTTTGGTAGTTGTGTCCTCCTCGTCATTGATTATGCCCGCTGGCTACAATCCCGCGCGCAGGCTCGCTAGCAGGCAACAGGCTTGGGTGTATTTGTCACCCTGGTTTAACGTTTGTAGCAACGCGCAGACTACATATTGTTGCTTGTCGGCTGCATTGCAGTTTTGTTCGATGGTCACAGAGCCCTTGCACTGTTTATTTGGTTGTCGTTTAGGGAATGCAGCGCCCGGAAGACACATCTCGGATCAAACGCGGAAAGGATGAGGACAGGTTTTACTGCCCATATCCTGGCTGCACTCGCAGCTTCGCCGAGCTCTGGCGCTTGAAAGTACACTACAGAGCTCCTCCTGACGTTCGCGGCTCTGGCAAAGAGAGGGGTCACGGTACCGAGCTGCAGTTCTGTCCCAAGTGTGGAAAAGAGCTCAAACCCGGCAAACATCACGTTGGCTGCTTCGCTGGTCGCGCTGGACCAAGACAGCCAGTTAAAAGGGCAAGAGAAGTGGTGAGTGCGTCGTGTATGTTGTCTCGAACGCGGCCTGGGCCTGTGCACATGTGGCCTGACTGTTCATCGTATCTCGAATTTCTAGACGGGTCCACCGCGCAGCCTCGCATCTACTTACGGTCACTTATTCTGGTGACACACAGGAAGCGGACGTCGAGTCCAAGGATGATCACGCCGAGCTATCGACCGAGTCAGCAAGGCAGCGAACCCGCACAGGTGTTCTGCCAGACATCAAGTTTGAGGACGTCATACCTAGAGCTGGGAGTCTCAATCAGTTTTCCGAGGAAGCTGCGTCTCTGACGTGAGTATGACCGCTGCTCCAGCACAACACGTTGTGAGGCCGAATCACCTTTTGCTCATATATGCTGATATGCAATATACACTAAGCTGTTCAGTAAGCATATAATTTGTGACTTGTGCTGACACTGCAGCAGGTCTGGCTGGCATGGGGAACATGCAGCGCCTGAGGCAGTCCCCTTGGTGCAAGACTTGCAGACCCAAGCACAGCAGCGGTCTGCAGAATCTGACCTTCTGGACACCAAAAGTACAGACCAGTTTCTTAAGTACCAGCAGATGCTTCCAAGCCTACGCCGCCCTTCCAGATCCTTGCTGGGCCTACCCTCAGGCCCCTCACCACCCCCTAGCCCCCCTGGGGGTCTAGACCCTGAGCTAACAAACATTCCACCTCTGTTTGATTTCAACCTCTTCAACCCAGAGCGTGCCAGAGGCAGAAACGCCCGCCTTCCAGTCGCAGTTACCTCCACCCTACACTCTCCATCAGATGCTGCAGATGACATGGTACTCCAAGCCCTGCTTGGGGATGCCACAAGCTTTGCTGCTTCCAGTGCAAGTCAGCTTGCCTCAGCAGCATCTGTGGAGCGTCAGCAGCTGCAGAATAGCCTAGCTCATCAGCGTATTGAGCAAGTGGCAGCTTCAGCACAAGAGCTGCTGCGCTTTCAGGGCCCATCATTTCCTCACTCTGCACCTCTGTATTCTTCCAATCATTTCCCATCGCCCCCTCAGAACCTACCCAACAATCTGGGAGACCTCATGTCAAGGGAGAGAACCCTTGCAAGCTTGTTGCAGCAGCCAAACCAGTTGGTCAGCTCTTTAGAGCACTATGAGCCCCCTGGTAGTGGCCGCCCAGGCAGGATGCACGGTCAGCAACAATCCAGATTCCAGTCACCACAGTCAGGCAGCTGGATTCACAAGCCAGTGCCAAGCATGAGGCAGGCTGACTTTGGCTCTGGCTTGAGCCCCCTGCCTAGCCCCCCTGCCCTGCTCAACACCCAGCAGCGACCCTACACCCCTGGCAACCTACAGGTGAGTCATATCCTCACCATCACAGAGTTGTTTGCTTGCTTGTTTGCTTGCTTGCCTGCTCGCTTGCTGCTTGCTCGCTTTCTTGCTTGCTTGCTGCTTGATGGCTTGTCTGCCTGTCTGTTTAGTTGCCTGCATGCTTTCCTGCTTGCCCTTGTCTTGCTGACAGGCATCACTTGCTTCCTACCATGCATCACTTTTACAGCGTCATCAATGCCATCTCATGAGTCAGGCCGTCAGTGCCTTGGTGAGTTGTGCATTGGTTATTTACAATCACCCATGCGTGCAGAGTCTGCTGCCTTGGGATTTCAATCGCTGGGGTGGCCTGCCGACTGATGTTGAGGCCAATGTTGCTCAAGGCTTCCGTCTGAGGGAGCAGCAGCAGCAGCAGCAGCAGCAACAGCAGCAAGCTCAGCAGCAGCAGCAGCACAATGCTGTATTTGCTCAGCGTGCCGCAGATTCTGACTTCAGGCATCTCGGTAATGACTTCAGCTTTCTGCACCCTTCCCCTCAGTCTGGTGACCCTCAAGGGGGGGGCCAACGTCAGATGGGGTCTCAGTTTCAGTACAATTTGCCCAGCACATCAGCTGGCATGGCTCAGGCAGATCAGTACGCTTTCTCAGAAGCACTCAGTGGTGAGGAAGGCGGGAATGAGGCTTTGCTGCCGTATTCTCGTCGCCTCATGCGCCAGGAGGGCTCCGAGAGACAAGCACTTCTGCCCTGGGGTATTCAGGTGGGTTTGCTTTGCAAGTTTGTCTTTCTGTGCAGTGTCTGAATGTGCTCGTGATAACTTTTCAAAATGAGCTGTGCTGCGACTTTTGCCTGCTTGCAAAACAGCAGGAAGATCTATTCTTGCCAACAGCATGACCAGTATCCTTTGGAGAGTGCAAGTGTGACACCTATATGCCATGCTCTGACTGTCCATGAGATGCTCAAATGCTCATGGCTTCATGCATGCTTGCGTGAACCACCATACATTGCCTCCCTTTTTACAGCTGCTTCATTGCTCAGTTTGCTTCAAGAGAGGATTGTCAGCTGTTGATACCAGCATCCGGTGTGCAAAAGACATTGCGCAATACCAACTCTGCTCTTGGCTGTTCTGCGTCCGATCACTCAATGCCGATGCGACGCAAATTGGCTGCACAGCTAACCACATCTCATGCTGCTTGCAGGAATCAGGGCTTTTTGATACCATGGGGGGCATCAGCCCTGAGCCCTCTGCTGCCAATTTTGGCAACTCAGTCCCAGACATGAGCATGAGCCTGCCGATGCACGGCCGCTACTCAGGGGAGCAACTGCAACCGGGACCCCCAAGCAGATCCCCAGAGCTTCAGTCTGGGCATAACTCCTTCTCTGGTTGGTCACAGTCCACAGGCAGAGGTCTCCTTGAGCGTGTAGGTCAGAATCCTCACCCGGAATCAACAGAACATGCTCAAGGGATACAGCATGCAACCTTGTCAGCATATGATGACCGTTTGTGGTCAAGACAGGGACCAAGTGAACAGTTGCAGCAGCAGCCACAGCAGCCGCCGGCAACCACAAACCCATAGCACCTGTGTACACAGTGCTTCAAGACCAACTGTTGTAATAAAACTAAACTATCAAGTTCAGAGTCGATTAACGTAGGGGGTGATAATGTTGGCTGGTGTATAGTTTGCTCAGATCATTTTGCGAAGGGTAGGCAGCGCGTTTGCATTTAGTTCTCATAAAACTGCTGTACATTCTTGGAACATATTTGATGTTGCTCAAGCACTGCTTGCCTTTTTGGCCAATAGTGTGTTTTTTTTCTGACTTTCATCGTTGTAGCACTGTGTCAGAATGAATCATACTGGATATATTTCATTGATTGTGGCAGTTCTTTACGCTCTTTTTGGTTGGCTCCACCATGCCTTTGGTGTTGTCAGATAATATGGCTAACATTTGAGTTGAGCAGTGCATAGACACATAGATCTTTTTTGAGCCGGTTTGCAGTCTCAATGAATATCGCAAATGCTGCTGTACTTTCTATGAGGACTATGGTTAGTGAAGGTGATAAGTCTAGACTTAAAACGCAGATCTGCGTTTAGGATTGAAGGTGTTGCAACCTGATCCAAAAGAACGCTGCAAAGCTTTTATTTGATTAACGTTTACTTCTAGCTGGGGAGGACCCAGGTTTACTTGCAAGAATGTAAACCACATTTTGCTGCTGAAATGTCGCTGCAACATTTGACTGATTAACTTTTTGGTGGATGCGGCATGTTATGTTGTGTAAGCTGTCCTTGCAAGCTTGAACTTGTGGTGTTGAATGGCTGTCCTTCCAACCTGTGCAGAATGAAGCGGAACAGCTGACTGGTAATGGTTGATGTGTGGATGACTCTATAAGACTACAATTTTCCTTATCAAACATCTGACTCAGTGATGAGTATCTGACAGACTGGCAGATAATTGCCCCAGAACACGCAAACATCATCTGGTGTTACACAATGGTGCGAATCTGATCAAAAAGCCCATGGCGATCAACCCATAATGTCACTGCTGAAGTAACACCGCAGTCTGACATTTCTGCTCTGACTGGTAAGCTACCGTGGAGCCAGACAGTGAGGTTGGCACGTTCTGACAGCATTGTTCAATAACACCCTGGGCTGGAGCAGGCAAGAAAGGTCATGACTATGGACTTGCATCTCCTTGAGGTAGCCTGGGCTGGTGGAGATGACACACAATCTTCTTCATGGTGTCCACTTGCTGGACAAGCGCATTTCGAGAAAACTGCTGACAGATGAGCTATTCAGCTGCTCTTGCAACACTGTTGTCTTGCGGAGCGACCTTGGAGCCACCAGTTGGTGCAGCAGGTTCCTCAGGGGCGGCTCTGCTTCCAGTCTTGGACAAGTATATGCTTGGTGATGCTGGTAGCTGAGACTGGCCTTGTCCTTCGAAGTGCTTCCGTATTGCAGGCTCAAAAGTGTAATAGCCCGTCACCACTCCAAACCTAGGGCAAATTGCAACAGTTTCAGACCCCTTCGATACCTGTTTAGGCTGCGCGAAACTCAGATAGCGAAGTGACAGCAACGATCAGGTGCACAATAGCAAGCGTGCGCAGCCCTCACCCTGCTGCCACAGCAAAATGGAGAGGCCCAGGCCGCGCGAAGGTCCTCCTAAATGACATATGATGATGATTGTTGCTGCACGTCGCTGTGAGAAGCCGTGCCAATGTTGTTAGCGTTACATGCCTAGCTGCCTGACATTACAGCAGCATGAAGGGTCCTGTGCCAAACTGCAATTTGAACCCCTCAGGAACATCATTGCAAAGCTGCCTTTCAAATTTAGCGTTCACTTCAGGGCTGACACACAGCACAAAGGAACGAAGTAAGCACACCCTAAGCTTTCCTATGGCAGCAAGTGCCACAGCAGAAATCTCCAGTCCATGACAACGCATTTCTAGATGAGCCAGTGCTGTGGGCAAGACAGGCTTTAAGGCAAGATTGATAAACACAGAGTCTGGAAGGTCAAGGATCAGCTGCTCTAATGTCATTAGTATGCTCAGACCCTCAAGCACAAACCAAGACACGTTGTGATCATCTAAGTAAGATGTCTGGAAGGACACATGCAGTGTCCTGAGCTGTTGAAACTCTTGTAGTGCTTCTGGACTGAACAGCGTCGGACCAGGCATGCTGGTTGCATGAATCTTTAGCGTCAAGAGCTTTGGACACTGTATCTTTGCTGTCAGGGCGTACATATCTAGGTGCAAATGTTGCAAAGAATGATGAATGAGAGGGCCTGGTAAGCTCATGTCTGCTGAGAGGTGAAGGGTCTGAAGCTGGGAGAATGCTCCTTGCTCCAAAGTGTCCAGTAAAGGGAACAGCAGGTAGTCAACTGCGATCCCACTCAATTCAACGCCCTTTAGGTTCAAATGCAGGGTGTGAAGGCGCTGAAGCCTCAGCGAAAGTAGCCAGGTAATCTGTTTGCTTGCTGAGTCCAGGTAGTTTGTACCGCCCAGTCGGATGTCTATCCTGGTCCATGACTCTGCCACAAGTTGCTGCCACTTACGTGTTGTGAGGCTGATGATTCGCCTGTCGTTTGTTGATAGTTGCTGGAAAACCCGCTTCAGTGCATCATCTGGAAGATCGTCGAGCTGCATCTCGCTGCTTATTTGTTTGACGACAAGATCACGCGCAATGGTTATCAAACAGCTGGGCAATCTTGATGCACTGCTCGAGGAACGCTTATGTGACTGCAACCTACAGGCGGTACCGTACGGCTTTTGTGCACCAGAAGGGGTCATCAGTCATTGACTAATACTACTATCACTGTGGCTTGCTGCAAGCCAACATGGACATGTATTACAAGATTGTGTGGACAAAGAACAATGCAACTTTCTTAAATCAGCAGCAGCCATGGTTCACAGTATGTCATAAGCTAAGCTAACCTGGCCATGATAATGGCGGTATGAACCAAATGTGACGTAACATGTCATCATTTGGCCCTAACACTCCCCACTGCCCCAGGGCCAGCAAAAGCAAGCGCCCCAGAGGCAACAAATAAAGCACAGGGAGGGAGGGTGGGACAGTGCTTTATAGCCCAACCCTGTTACCAGGTAAGCTTAGCTTGAAATGCGCTTGCGACTAACGAAAACAATGTTGCTGCTGCACACTGACTGCAAGCTAGTATCAAAGAACTGCTCACTAGTGACTCACTTGTCTGCACGTGCTTGACTGTAAGGCCCTAAGACATTTAACCAATGCTTGTCCTGTGCTGTCCAGTTTGTTGAACAGCCAATGCTCCTGATTGTTGCAGGGGGATGCTTGCATAGGTAATTGGCTTAGTGCCATTGAGCACACGCCAAAGCTTGCACATACAGTCATTGCAGCACAAGGAGCCTGGTTGCAGAGCTATATCCTGACAAGACACATGTGCTGTCAATGGGCTGTATCACACTGTAATACACTGCCACACTGTCCCCTTGTAAGTGTGAACGGCCTAGTTCATCACCAAGCACTAAGGGGAGGAACACAGAAAGCACAAAGCCTACTTGTCATTGCACACGCATATAACACTTATTGAGATGTCCAGGTACCTGTGTAAGCGTCACTTTGAACCAGGTAATACACTGTCACACTGAATCATTTCAGCTTGCATCTTATTGAAAGAACCTAGTTCCTGAGCAGCGCTGGCCTCATTGATTGGGCTGCGCACCTGGTGCACACGCCCGCAAGTTGCAGCTATAGCATTGCCACAGGCTGCCTTCAGTGCCACTGACCTTTGGGCGCAAGACAATCCCTTCCCTGATTGTTTTGCAATCACTTTTGGGAATGCTTGTGGGCAATAACAGCATCTCTCACAAGCTGTCATGTGATGATATGGTAGCAGACAAAGATGCATTTATCCACTCCAGCAATTGCGCTGGGGCTGCACTGTTGCTCGAGCTCTTCTTGAGCACACAGATGCATTTTCGGCAGGCTGCCTGAACCTGATCAACCTCCCTGCTGGAGGTCTATCCCAGACATGTTAGCTGCTGCAAGCATCTTGTCACTCTGTTTACTGGCAATGGCTCAGCGACAAGTCTTCCTGATTGCAAAAATATGGATGCTTGGCTGATCATCCCAATCTGGGCTGCTTGATGCGTAGCCGTACAGCACCGCTGCTGGTGCCCGTTGAAGGCATTCCTGTCACAGTCGTGGTGCCATCACTGGGCTCTTCGCTGGCTTTCCTCTGCTTTTGGGCACAGCAGTTGTCAATGACACATGCATAGCTTGTGCCATGCCAAATGCAGCATACAAGCAGCTCAACTAAGCCAAGGCACATGGTTGAGACCTTGCAGGACAAAAGCTGTTTGACAAGACAGCTTCAGGATTGCGAGGCCTATGTCCAGCAATGCATAGGCACACATACCTGTGAGGTACAGTGGAAAAACATTGCAGCCTGAAAACAGCTGGAAAGCAGACGTGGCTGTTCTGCACTTTGTCAAACTGCAACAGTGGCTCTCGGAAGTGCAAGTCTCACCTTGCTGCCTCTGTCCTTCTTCTCTCTCTTTTGCTTCTTGTCCTTGTCTTTCTTGTCCTTCTTAGGCTTGCTGCCAGAAGGTGGGGCCTGGCTCAGGGTCTCTGGCTTTGTCTTCACCCGTAACGCATCCAGATTCACTGCCAGCCCCAATTCATCCTGCACAACATCTTTCTTTTACTTTACCGCAAGTGATCTGTGGTAAGTGGCTCAAGATACGTTGCTCCAAGCATTTCCACTAGGTTGGACGCAAAACAGGCGCAAGCACAAAAGCACATGTCAATACTTCTGAAAGCAGGCTTGGTGACAGCGCTTTGGGCTGCAGCTTGAAGGGCATCAGCTGATACGGTGTCAAGGGAGTGATGTCGACTCCCAAGGGGTTGAGACTGCCAAGTGTTGCCAGCTCCATGCTCTCATGTCCTCTACGTTGCAGCAAGCATTATTAAAGACGTTTTCAGAAAAAACACAAGCAAGGCAAAGTCCAGAATGCAGCACTTGAGGTGTCTTTATCAAAAGTCACAGCGCTGTGCCATGCAACGTGTGCTTACCTGCGGAAGTCTAGCTCACTAGGCAAGCCCTTCAGAAAAGTGTCAGGACCTCGGGCCATAAAAATGCTGTAGATGCCACTCAGGCTGTGATACTCAAGTAAGTTATCAGAGCCACACGGCACCTCCTTTGTGACTGCAGAGGTGAACAAGCTTGAGCTGAAGTAAGCAGCATGCTGAGGTGCAATCGCTGTCTAACTTTTCTCTCGGATTAGCAAGGTGTCAGCTGACCTGGACCTGGCCTCAGCACCCGAAAAGTCTCTGGTGACTGAGGAAAGCCGGCCATTGTCGCTGCGCAATCCCCCTGCCACAGGATGAATCTGTTGAACGAACACGGGGTGAGGTGTGGTATGCCGACTGAGTCAGGAGGAGGAGGACGAGGAGAAGAGACACCTTCGGCCAAGCAACCAGGTGTACAAGATTGTACAGACGTATTCTATTCAAAACATCAATTCTGCGTGTTCATCATGTATAAACAGTCTCAAGCCAATCGCCTTGATGCAGGTGCAGCTAGTAGCAGTTGACCACACCTATAGAGGGAGAAAGGGAGAAGAGTAATAGATGCTGAGAGAAGCTATGATTCAACGTGTGATCACGGGGCCAGCTGGCTCTCACTCTCGTTGCACAGAGCACATGTTACTCAAGGGTGCAGCTGGCTTCCCCAAGTGTCACACCACGCCTGCTTGACGACATCTGTGCCGGCGTTCATCAGTCGTGGGTGTCGAGTGCAGTGTCACGGTCGTGCATTTGTAGGAGTACCGAGGGTCGCTGCCCATAACCAGATCACACAGTAAACCCGGTCAGCACCGCAGCGGGTCGTGAGCAAAAACACCTCGCAGGATGCAGCGAGTCAGCACGTTCGCGTTACTCGCAACCGTAGCATTGGCGTGTGTCGCACATGCCGCCGCACAAGCAGCCGCAACCACAGCGAGTCCCCTTGCTGAGGCTGAGGCGCCGGCTCCTTCTGCACAGCGAACGACAGCTTTCCTTGCGGCGAACATTACTGCCGCTGACGCCCTCGTCACCCGCGTCGAGACTGGCACTTTGCCCGCCGATAACACTACAGGACAGCTCACTTGCCAGTTCACCCTCGTCGGAGCCGGTCTAAGCACTCCTGTAGATGTCACCAGTCTTGACCCCTCCACTCAGGCGACGGCGCTGGAGAGTGCTGTCATCACCTGCACAGGCTCTACATCCAACGCGACAATCCAGGGTGGTCCGGCCTTGGCTGACTTCACCAGCAACTTCTCAGGTAGCCATAAACCTACACTGACTGGCTGTGCCTCCGACCACTCTCTGCAAACACACTTGCCTGAAGCGACGCATGCTGTTGGTTGCACGTAAGACGTTGCCAGCCTTCGTCACTTTTTTGGAATCAACACTGACCACCGTCTTCAAGCTTGCACCCTGCCTATGCTTGCTCTACTCTGCTTATGTTCCGGCCTAGCTCTATGCAAAAAGCTGTTCACATACATGTTGTGCAACACAACTCAAGGTTGGCTGGACAGTTATTTCATCATGATACTGTTGGAAGCACATGAACAGTACAAATGGCCGGTTGACAGCATTGGTGTGATGCAGGATTCACATACTCAAGGCGCAATGATCTGCCCAAGGGTACCATCCTGCTTGAAAACATGAACATGACCATGCTTGACAGCTCTTTCACAAACTTGGCAGCTTTTGGCCAAGCCTCTGTGATCCTGCTCAACAGTGTTGTCTACTTTGACAATGTCACTTTCAACGGCAACTACCAGTCAGAAGCCGGAGCTATCAATGTGAACCAGTCGTCCAACGCCACCATTGTCAACTCTGTGTTCACCAACAACTTTGGGTACCAGGCTGGAGCAATCGCTGTTGGATGTAAGTTGGCCTGCTGCCTTGTATGCTTTCTTTGTGTGCCTCTCTGCTGTGATTATGCTGATGTACTCTCATTTTATTCCAGACAAGGCAGCTGTTGTCAAGCACACATTGGGAAGCATCCACACCATACTCTGACCACCTATTGTGGCTTCTTTGCACATCATTCCTGTCTGCCACCAATACGCATGCCTGCTTTTGAAGTGTAGCCCAATGTTCATTGCCCTCATGTGACTGCTGTTGAGCTTCTGTGTCCTTGCAAAGCAGTCCATCATGTGGTCAGCATGCACAACGCTGCTGCTTGCTGTGTGCAGATGAATCAGCTATCTTCATGAACAACACTATCTGCAGCAACAACACTGGCGCTCAAGGAGGATGCCTTGCAGCCAACAATGCTACAAGCATTGGCCTGCTCAATGTACAGATGCAGAACAACTATGCTGAGAACGGTGGAGGGGTGTATGTGTCAGGCTGCTCAGAGATGGTGGTATACAACATGTCCATGCAGAACAACACGGCCACTGTCAATGGAGGAGGCATCTTCCAGGTGATCCCTGTTTCACGCTGAGGAATTGCCTTAGCTTATCCTTCAGTTTGCTGTCATGCACGTCCTGTCAGTCAAGACAGTGTCGAGCACAACAAACCAGTGCTTTGCATGCTGGGCCTCTACAGGTATCACTCAACATGAACAGTTGCACCTGGCATGCAAACCTGGGCTCATGGCTTGCATAAACCCAAATCCACTCTGATAGTCAACTCACTTGCACTTTAGGCTGATTATTGTCTGGTTTGCTGAGCAAATTCTGCTTTGCTGTTCAGGGAGGGATCTTTGATAGTCAATCCAATTGCACTTTGGGCTGATAAGTGTCTGGTTTGCTGAGCAAATTCTGCTTTGCTGTTCAGGGATCTTGCCCTGGAGACATCATCGACAGTAACTTCACCAGCAATGTGGCCAATCAAGCCGGAGGGGCCCACTGGGTCAATGTTGCCCAAACGCTGACTGTATACGGCAACACCTACACCTACAACAATGCCACCACAGGCTCAGCAGGCATCTTTGTCCAGGGCGTGGTCAACTCCACATTTGCCAACCTGCACTTTGGGAACAATGTGGGGGAGAAGGGGGGAGCCCTGTTCCAGGGAAACTGCAACTCCACCACTATCACCAACTCTACCTTCTACAACAACTCTGCCACCACCTTTGGAGGTGCAGTGTTCAGGTCGTTGACCACAGGGGGTTTGACTAACAGCTACTTCAGCAGCAACTCTGCTGGCAGATTTGGGGGAGCTGTCTACGATGTCAACGTGACAGGTAGGCACAGCCGCCATCTTGCAAGATGCCTCTTGACAATCAGTCAGTGTTGTCACAACATGTCAGCAGCAGCTGAGCATGTTGCAAGTTTGATTATCTGTGCGAACCATCTCCCAGTACTGGTATCATTACCAGGATCTTTGTCATTGCCATTGCCATTGTCATTACTGTTACCGTTACCGTTACCAACACCATTAGTGTCTACTGTGCAGGCGCCATCACAGGCAACAGCTTCTACAATGACACCACTGCCCTCAACCAAGCTACTGAGATCTACAGGAGTGGTGTCACCGGTGCAACAACCACCAGCCAGACCGGCCTCACTGCCACCAACGCTGTTGTGGTTGCAAACAGTGGCACTTACAATGTGGGAACGATCAGTGGCTCATCCTCCAGCGCTACCTCCAGCTGCACAAGCAGCACCTCAACAGGCGTCCAGAGGGATGCTTCAGATGCAGCCTGCAGCTCCCCAACCACAACCACCACCTCCCCCACAACAAGCTCCCCTACAACCAGCTCCCCAACCACTACCACTGCATCTCCAGCTGCCACTACAACAACCTCTCCAGCCACCTCCAGCAGCAGCAGTACATCAACTGGCACCATCAACGTTGGTTAGGTAGCAAGTAATTCATCGGTGAATTCATAGGATCTTCAGTATGGATTGCGCAGGTGACCTGTGCTTGTTGCACTGCACAGGCTTTGCTCATGCTTGCTATGCTAGGTAGTGTTTGATGATGCTTGTCAACAAATGACCAAGTGCAGGTGTGCCCCTTGTCATGTTGGCAGGCGCGTGAATGAGTCAATGTTGATGCCGAGTTGTGTTTACAGTTAGCCTATGTGCTTTTGCTATACCGCATGTTTTTGAATGGATGTTGCCTAGCGATAGAGAGCTAGCTTAGTTTTTTGGTGCTGAATACTATATTGTGTCACAGTTCAGTAGATAAACAACGTTTTCTCAAGACCATAAAACGATATGAGGCTCAGGTGGTGTTTACTGAGATAATATTGCACAAGCTGAACAGTGTTTAGTATGTGAATTGCACCGATTTTCCAAGGCTTTGATGAGACTGCACCATACCAAACATGCCTTGGTCTTGGTGATCATAGTTACTAGTTCCGAACCCATGTTGAAATATTGGGGCCTCAGATTTGCAAATTGTGAGGTTGCACAGCTGTGATGTGGGACAGGCTTTAAAACTGAGTGATAAGCAGGCATGCAATGGGGCTTCAGATTTGTGAGGCTGCATAGCTTTGATGTGACAAGCTTTGAAACTGCAAGTAAGCAGGCATGCAATGTGTAGGCTGCTGCAAAATATATGTCTTACATCATAGGCTGGCAAGTCACTGAGAGTAGGCAAAACAGCTGTCATGCAAATGGCAGTTTGTAATTGCTAACAGGCAACATAAAGTACACAGCGAACCGCACTCAGCTTTTCAGGACTCTGCTACTATGCATGTCAACATAAAAATCATCGCCGTAAAATATTTGACACAAGCACGCTTTTCATTATACCAGGTACCAAAAGTCCTTGATTCAGCAAGGGTATAACCAGAATTTCAACAAAGTGGAAAAATTGCTAACAGTGTACAACAAGATCAGGTGACATAACAGGAATTGCGCACAGCATAGCACAACTCAGAAGATCAAATAGGCACAGCAGAATTTGCATCGCTGGCAGCCTCATCATCAGAAAAAGGTCCAACAGAAATCAAATACAAATACATGCTTCAACCCATACATGGATATGATCATCGATTACATAAGACGACTTGTCAATGACTTGTCTTACTGTCACAAGAAGCAGCCTTGCGCAAAATAGCAGCCTCAAGCATATGTCCGCCAACATCATATACTGCATGCATGACCGCAACTAGCAATTGCTTTGCGTGAAACTCAAAATCGAACGTGCCATTACTGAAACTCAAAATCAAACTTTGTGCCATAACTGAAATTGTCATGACAGAATGCTGCCAAAATTGTTCAACCTAGTCAGATCTCACAGTGCCCAGCATACTTCCCTTCACAATTACCTGTCAGACATTCCACACCAGGGCATGAACCATATCTCATCGATGTCACATTGACATATGTGCAGTCATTCATGAAGGCAAATACAAAGGCTCTTAATGTATATGCCCAACTATTGTCCTAAGCGCTCCTTGCTGGAATTGACTCCGTTGTGTCTGCTTGAGACCCCATGCTCAATGTCTAGCAGCGCATCTTCAAGGCTTGTCAGCTTCACAGAAGGCAGCTGCTGCAGCAACCTTGAGCTGTCCATTGAGATATCAGCTGGGCTCACAACGCCCCTCTTGACTGATGCACTCAAAGCAGGCACAATGCATGACCTATCTAGTTCCCAGCAGTCGGCCGTCTTGTAGGCCATTTCAAGCCTGCTAAGCCGTTCAGGGCCGCCCATGTTAAGAAGGCGATCCTGCAGAGTGTCCTGGCTGTCAATCAGCGCCATGGCAATCCTCACAATGTCCTTCACGTATATTGGGCAGCGGAACTCATCCTGAAAGAAGGTTGTGGGTTTGCCTTGACGCAAACCGTTAGCTATGAATTGCAGGAACAGGACTCGAGAGACTGGTACTGGAGACTGAGGCCCAAAAATAATGCTGGACCTGAGAATGACGTGATTTGGCCATCGGTCCTACACAGCAATGGCATTGACAAGTGAATTTTCATGTGACCAGCTTGACAGGGATGTATGCTCAAGCCGACCCTGTCATGCGAAGGTGACTGTCTCGTCATCACAAGCAGTAGTGAAGTTCATTGAAACTGAGGGAAGATGTGGTCAGTGACAATCCTTGTGCAAAAGCCACAGGCTTAGTCATGTGTGACGCAACAGCTGTTGCATTGTTGCAAGCAGTATACACATAGGGAGGGGGGGGGTCACATGCCCATACATATACGCATGAGAACACACACTGCTGCATATGGTGCCAGCCAACTTACTAGAAGCCTGTCTACAGCATCTGGCTTGTCATGACAGCCGCAAGTGTACATGGTGACATGTCAGTGGATGGCAGGGTGATCAGATGCTACGCATGCACTGGAGCAGGCAACTACCTGAATCAGCTGTTCAGCTTCAAGTTTGGTCCTGCCATAAGCATTTACCGGATGGCATTTATCTGTTTCCCGCCAATTGGCTTTGCTGCCGTCATACACCTGCATGCCTCTGATTGCATCAGGTACAACGCACAGCAAAGTGACTTGTCTTTTGGTGCATTGGACAAAAGCATGCATCTGGGTAGGCAATTGTAATGCAGCTTTGTTGAGCTGTTAGTCCCACCTCATCTTGATGCGCCAGTACATGACGATGCAGTGCATTATGTTACTTGCTCATGCAGTGCTGATGTGCAGACTCGAGAGATGTCTGTCTTTGTCTGTCTGTCTGTGTCACAATGGTCTGCAGAGGCTGATGCTTGGTGCACAAACCAGATCTGCCATGTGAGAGACATGCCTGATCTGTAGAGAGCTGTATGAGGAGAGGGTCCAATTGATGCATCAGCTTGTGCATGTCCAGCGCATCTAGCAGCTTGGTGGGAACATTCAGCGCCCTGCAAGCTACAACCAGGTTGCAAATGAACCATGGTACAACCAACAGCTTGCATGCCAGGCCACTAAGCTGGTGATTTGCACTGCACTCACCTTGCAGTATCAAGCTCCTGCTCACATGCAGCAGGTGATGAAATTGCAGCGCAATTGATCACTGCGTCCACAGGGCCCAAGCGATCAAAGCATTGCTGCATGCCTTCTCCAGTTGGCAGGTCCAGCTGCAACAAGGATGCACTGACGTCAGCAAACCTGACATGACTGATGCTAGGCAAGTGATTACAGCAGGCTTGCACGGAAGGCATGCACAAGAGGAAAATGGCATTTGCAATACTGCTGCTTCAGGTGGTTTGCACTGTACATGGTATGTAATGGTCTGGCTGCAGTGAAGCATGCTCACCCAAAACGCTTGCTCTGCACCACCAAAGTCTGGAGGAGAGGTGCTGTGATGTGTAAACCCAACCTGCAGAGCCAGAGGCTGCTGGGAAACTGACAGTAACAACGAATACACTCAGACAGGACTGTTGATAATGTATACCTTGTAATGCTTGGTCAGGCTTTGCACTAGAAATTGGCCCAAGTATCCCGAACCACCCAGGATCAGCACAGTCTTCATGATGGAAGCTTGATTTCAGAGTTGTGGAGACAATCAGCTCTCGGGTATGGGACAGGCAACCTTGAAACAGCTGCTCAGTAGTATAAAATGATGCTGCATGTTTGAGGTGATCGCCTCAAACAAGGTAACGACATAAAGAAAAGGTCATATAGCAGGTAGCGCTAGTTGGACCCGCAAAAGCTTGTGGCATGCATGAACGACCCGGTCACAAGCGCACTGCCATGCCTGTTTACTGTCTTCCAGTCATGCTATCGGAGATGGCGATACTTTGAGGAGAACGTCAGTTCGTCACACCAACAGCGCTATTTTGGGATCTCAGACAAGACCAGATCAGTGCAAAGCTTTAGATTCTTGGCCAGACTGCCTCAGTGATGCCTACCTGTGCCTGATCTGCTGCCGACATTATCAGGCACAAAATCTGGTCTCGCAACACCGCATCATCTACTCGAGGCTGTGCTGTAGTCCGAGCGCCAGGCTGGTACGCAGAAGTGCACTTTAGTTTGATCTGGTGTGCTGACATCGAAAGCCTTAGACCGTGCCCTACAGAGGCCTGATTGCGGTAGGGCATCATTACAGCCTATTCATTCAAGCTGACTGCAGGCAGACTCATCTTTGCATTCAAAGACTGACTAAGAAACCTGTGCTTGTACAGTAGGTACTTGACAGTCACGAGGCAGCAGCGAGACGCGCGCATGCACCGATGAGTGGTCGCGTTCGTGATCCAGGCTCTGCGGACAAAGACAAGTCCGACAGAAAGGAGCGCAAACACAAGCACAGAGACAGAGAACGGGAAGGCAAGAGCAGGCACCGTACAGCTGAAGCTCCTGTAGAAGAGCTAGGAGGCTCTCACACTCGCAAGGAGAAGGACAGAGTAAGAGTTCATTGCCGAAGCTGTGTTGATGTCAGTCTTGGCACCCATATGGCATATTCTACATTACTTGCACCTTCCTTGCAGGACCTAGAGCGGCATCCAAGCAGACACAGCGAAAGTAGAGACAACAAACCAAGAGAAAGAGCAGATGATCGTGCTGCCAGTCCCCGGTAACATCTCTCCTGGCTTGATTTGCAAGCCTAGCTATGACCAAAGTGCAGTGTGCATCTGTTTGAATACTTGGTAACCTCCTGAATTTGCTCATCACCCCATGTATACTGCAGGCGGCCTTTTGAATCACATGACAGGAAAGATGGCAGGAGTGCCCTGATTGGCAGAGAAGAGCGTGACCCATCCCGAAGGAAGCGCTCCAGATCCCCAGAGCGCCCCACAGGTCACTCCAAAGATGGCACTAGGGATGCTGAGCGAAGGCACCGAGACAGGTCTGACAGGCACAGAGACAGCCATAGGGACAAAAACCGCCGCATAGACTCCACCTCAGAGCGCAGACGCAGTGCAGAGCCTCCAGCTGTTGCCGAGCCTCCAACTGAGCTGAATCAGCGTGAGCAGGATGACATTGACAAGAGGGCCCAGAGAGCTCTTGCATGGCAGAAACTCCAGGCAGACAAGCAAACAACACAGGTGATGACACATCGTGCATCCTGCAGAACACAACAGACATTGTATGCTCTCGAATGCTAAATGCATGATTCTCTCTAGGAAAGCCTGCTTGTGCACTTTTTGTCACAAAGCATGCTCGAGGTCACATGCAGCATGTACTTGAGACTGGCCACTGTCCTGCCAACACTGAGTTGTGCATTGAGCCATCTCAAGGTGCTTCCCAGCTGCATCACTGACAGACGTTCATGCATTGGTACAGGTCACAGACACAGTCAAAGAGGATGATGATGAGAAAGGGTGGAATCTGGATGATGAAGCAGGCTTTGATGAAGAAGATGAGGAAGAGGTGCCCACTGCAAAGCCTGAAGCAGATCCAAAGGCAGAGGACGCAATGGACTTAGAGGAAGGGGGTGACGAAATTGATCCTTTGGACGCCTTCATGGCTGACAATGATGCCAAAGTCGCACCCATCAAAGCAGAAGAGCAGGCTGCTGTCCAAGGTAACATGCACACCTGCTGCACAACAGCTGGCAACCTTTTGGATGTTTGAGCACACTCTTGCCATGTCCATGCAAATCACATTGTCTACTATTGTGCATGCTGTGCATGAGCATTGCACTTGCACAGGCTAAAACAAGGCAGGCCGTGTCCACCACCTGGTTCAACAGCCAGGCTGTTGATGTATGCTATCTACCTGTTGGGTCGAAAACTCCAAAGACAGGAGTAGCCTGAACCACAAGTGCAGCTTGCAGAGCTGACAGAAGCCACTGCAGGTGCTCTACATGTACAGCCCATTATTTTGCATTTCCGCCTGTGGTTCTCCCAACATCCCATGCCTGCAGAAGAAGAGGATGAGATCGATCCCTTGGACGCTTTCATGATGGGCAACAACGCTGCTGGCGCTGTTCAACAGCAGCAGAGCACGAAGGCTGACCCTGACTTTAAGGCCGGGGTCTCCAACAGGCCCCCCTTGGCAGGGGGGCCTGCCATGAACGGAAAAGTCAAGAGGGCACCTGCCAGGAGAGGCAAGCGCTCCATGTATGACACTGACTCATCCTCTGAAGAAGATGATGAGGATGAAGAAGACAAGGAGCAATCTGATGACGAAGATGATGAGGTATGGTTGAGCACATAACAAACTGTCATCAATCGCAAGGAAGAACAGGCCAGGGTAGACCAAGCCTGCTCTTGTTCATGCATGTTACCTGTAACTCGTGACATCTTGACAATCTCACCAAATCCCTCCTCATCAACCCTCCTCAACAACTCACATTGCTCAACAGCATAAGAGAGCCTATAACAGTGGCATGCCTCAGGCATTGTCTGCAGAACAGCCAAGGCTGCTTCTTTGGACACGCACCTGTATGCATCTCTTGCTCGTCTTCGTGCCTGCATGACTGTATGTTTGCTGTGAGTCATTAGTCATACTGGATGGGGATCAACCCACCAAAACCAAGGTACAGAATGAATGCCCTGCTGTGGGCCATTGCTCTTGATAGTTAGTGACTGCATGTAACAGCAATCTCAACACTAATTGTTGAATCGAATATCCTCAGTCATTCTTGACTTCTCTGAAAGAATGCAACAAGAAAGGCTCTGAGTAATATCAGAAGCAAAACAGGGTCAAAGAGAAGGCATATAAAGAATCTTGATGGTGCAGGCATGGGCCAGTAAGGTGAGGGCTGGCAAGGGTAGCAAGGGGGACAGGCTGGGCATCGTGGACCACTCCACCATCAACTACCCCCCCTTCCGCAAAAACTTCTACATTGAGGTATGCTGCCACTTGGATCATGCTTTAGGGCACCACCCACCTGCATTTGGCACTCCCCGTGCATTGCAACAGCCCAATGCTTTGCGCAGAGCTGGGGCAGTGTTGCTTGTGTCTCACCTTCTCTGCCAAGCCTTGAGGCAGGCAGCTTTTGCCTTTTGCACATCTGCCTCATTGCAACAAGAGACGAGCCGGTTACACAAATCATGCTTCACTCCACATACTGTGGCAGCAAGCCTTTTCAGCACACATCATCTTGCAACACTGTTTGCAACAGCCAGTGCTTGTTGATTGTGCACTGTTGTCTGTGCAGCTGCCTGTCTCCAAACACCGTCCAGCATATGCGGTATACAGTAGATGCAGTATCCATTATATGCAGTATCCATTATATGCAGTTTCCAGCATATGCATATCCAGTGTATGCAAAGTACATGGTGGCGCAGGTGAATGAGCTAGCCAAGATGAGCGAGCAGGAGGTGGGTGAGCACAGGAAGCAGCTGAATGGCATCAAGGTGCGTGGCAAGGAGCCTCAGAGACCCATCAAGAACTGGAACCAGTGCGGCCTCAGTGGCAGAGTTTTGGACGTCATCCGCAAGTCAGGCTTTGACACCCCAATGCCTATCCAGGCCCAAGCCCTACCAATCATCATGTCCGGCAGGGATTGCATAGGCATTGCCGAGACTGGCTCAGGCAAAACCTTGGCCTTCGTGCTGCCCATGCTGAGGCACATCAAGGACCAACCCCCCCTGCAACAGGGGGATGGACCCATAGCCCTGGTTGTTGCCCCCACTAGGGAGCTTGTACAGCAGATCAGCAAGGACACCAAGAAGTTCTGCAAGGTGCACAACATGCTGGTGGTGGCTGTGTACGGTGGCTCCGGCGTCGCAAACCAGATCACAGAGCTGAAGCGAGGCGCAGAGATCGTGGTCTGCACGCCGGGACGCATGATTGACATCCTGGTTACCAGCGGCGGCAAGATCACCAACATGCGGCGTGTCACATATCTGGTCTTTGACGAGGCTGATAGGATGTTTGACATGGGGTTTGAGCCCCAGATCAGCCGCATCCACAGGAATATCAGGCCGTCTCGCCAGACTGTCATGTTCTCTGCTACCTTCCCACGCTCGGTAAGTTGTACACACTGGTCCCTCCCTTTCCACACACTCTGCATCTCTTGTCAAGGTGTGCACACACATGTTTCAAAGCACATTGCCATGTTTCTGAGTCAAGCCAAGACTATCTGGCCTCACAAAGAAGCAGCAGAGAATGTTTGCCTGAGCTGCTGTGCACAAAGCATTACACCACTGACCACACAGCACTCCACACAGTCATACAAATTTTGCATTCAAGCATGTCTTTGGTGACCACTGTACCTGCTGTGTCTCCACCACTGTGCATTCAGCTGCTGCTGTTTCAGTCTACAACACCTCTCAGTGTAACCACACGCAATGAAACGCTCAGCACTTTCACCCTTTCAGTGCTCAAGGTGCTGACAGACAGTCTGCATTTTTTCAGGTGGAGACGCTGGCCAAACAGGCTCTACATGATCCTGTTGAGATCCAAGTTGGTGGGCGCTCGGTCGTCAACAAGGACATCACGCAGCTGATTGAGATCAGGCCTGAGGCTGACCGCTTCCTGAGGCTGCTGGAGATCTTGGGAGAGTTCTATGAGAATGGCAAGATCCTCATCTTTGTGGCCTCCCAGGACCTGTGTGACAACCTCTTCAGAGACCTGCTCAAGGTGACTCCCACATGGCCTTTACTGTTGACAGAAAAGAAAAGAAAACGAGAAAGAAAAACGCAAGACTAGACTACGCCGTTCGGCGTCTATTTACTGAGAAGTCAAGTAGTACACTGGGCTGCCCAGGTACTGTTGACATTTGACTTGCTGGCAGACCAAATGACCATCATGCTTGCAAGTGCACCAAACAACTGCAAGAAGGTTGAGTGAATTGCTATTTGTTGCATGCATACTTAGCTTGGCTGTCAAACTGTGCAGGATCAGGATTGTATATTGTGCAAGTGCTGCTTGCGCCACCTCCATCATCACAGCGTTCCTAGTATTTCTCTGCTGCATCCACATCTACTCCTGGGTGGTCAGCTTTGCCCAACTCAACTCAGCAGATCTCTCCTACTGTTGCAGGTGGGCTACCCGTGCCTGTCTCTTCATGGAGCCAAGGATCAGTCTGACAGAGAGAGCACCATCAACGACTTCAAGTCTGGCGTCAGCAATGTGCTAGTTGCCACTTCCATTGCTGCCAGAGGGCTGGATGTGAAGGACCTGGTGCTGGTGGTCAACTATGAAGTGCCCAATCACCATGAGGACTATGTGCACAGAGTTGGCAGAACAGGTCTGTACCTGCTTCATCGTGCAACTTGATTTGCAACCTATATGCATGTCTTGACAGTCAGTGGAGTCCATGCCATTGATGGTGCATTGTGCATCTTGCTTCGCAGCCTATATGCATGCCTTGGCAATCAGCGGACTTGATGCCAATGATGTTGCAAGCTGGGGGTGATGCTGCTCAGCTACCTCTGCAAACCTTTCAGAAGCATGCTGCCAGCAACACCTTCGCAGCTGCTGTGACCTGTGACGCGAGTCTAGGTGACACAGCCTGACGAGCACTGTGGACAGCTCTGGCCTGCAGCAAGGGGCTCCTCTTATGATTGCCAAAAGCCATAGACCTTTTGTTGTTGCAGCACTCACATCTCAATCCCATGCACAGATTGTGACGCTGTGCTGCTGCATGCTTTAGGCCAGCAACAAGGGGCACAGCCACCAGAAACATTCCTTTTTCTGTTACAGCATGCATTATGTTGGTACCATTCGCTCATCTTGACACTGAGCTGCTGCATGCTGCAGGCTAGGCTGGCAACAAGGACACAGGCATCATAGACCTGCCTTTCCCTGTTGCAGCACTGATCATCTCATCACCATTCACTCATTGTGACACTGTGCTGGTGCATGCTTTAGGCTGGGCCAGCAACAAGGGCACAGCCATCTTGGACCTTCCTTTCTCATTTCCATTTTTTATTTTATAACTTACAGTCTGGGGTGTGGAGCCAGTTGTGACTCATCAGACATTTTTTTGTTGCACCACTCATCATCTCAGTACCCATCACCCATTGTGACACTTGCTGTTGCATGCTTAAGGCTGGGCCGGCAACAAGGGGCACAGCCATCATACACCTTCCTTTCTCTGTTGCAGCACTGATCTCAGTCACTAACAGTGACACTGCGCTGCAGGGCGGGCCGGCAACAAGGGCACAGCCATTACCTTCATCGCGCCTGATGAAGATCAGTATGCCGGTGACCTGGTGAAAGCCCTCAAGGAATCCAAAGCAGCCATCCCAGAGGACCTGCTGACCATGGCCAGGGAGCATACAGAAAAGGTGAAGAGGGGGGAGGCCAGGGCTCACGGCAGCGGCTACGGCGGCTCTGGCTTCAAGTTTGACTCTGCTGAAGAAGACAAAGAGAAGGACCGCAGGAAGGTGAGCTTGGCACCGTATGGTGGCATTCTCAACGCCCAGCTGATAGGCTACATGCATGACACTCTGTGACAACTTCTACATAATCAGACAGCACACCTTGCTGTGTTGTGAAAACCTGCCCTTCTCCCCCAACTCTGTCCTACGCTGCCAAGCAACCCCAAGAGCACCAGTGCTGACTCAGCAACCTTAGCTGTGCAATGTGTGCATGTGCTAGCTGGAGATGACTGTGCATATCTCATGCTGTCTCGACTGACCTACCTGTCCAGAGCAGTAACTTGTGTACACAATAGAAGGACTTGTCTCTGGCTGTGCTTATTATTTGTGGTTGCCACGTGGTTTCAAGGTTGCTGCCTATGCAGCAGGTGTAAACAAACATCACTTGCAGAGACCTGTACCTATGCCATATTGCCTTGCTGTTGTGACTGCTTCCTAGGGACCACAGTTCTTCTGCACCTTGAGGTGTGTTGGGACTACAGCTGAGTAGGTGTGCCGGCATCAGCCAAGACAGATTGCAACAACCATTGGCAGGGTGCAGGAAAGGAACTCAGCAGAGGACATCTAGGCTGTCTGCATGTTATGTCATCCTGAAAGCATTGTTGCAGCCTTGGCAAGTGCTGCAACTGACAATGTTACATGGCTTGATGTGTAGGCAACGGCCAAGGAGTATGGGACAGCCTATGGTAGGGAAGAAGAGGTGGAGGAAGCAGAGGACGACATTCGCCTGGAGACAGCTGCAGATCGCGAAGCGCGCAGACTTGCTGACTCTTACTCCAACAGTGACAACATTCCTGCTCCCCAGGTAGGTTCACCCCTCCCCCCTTACCCCATCCCCTTGAAACTTCCTGCTTTTTGTCATTTTGCACACTCTCTTTTCACCATGTCCATGTATTCACACTGCAAGACGCAGCTTTTGGCACCAAGATTGTTTTGCGTTGTGCTGTGATATTGGATGCACAACAAGTCATTGCTGGCACACATACAGCTAATGCTGATTCTCTGGGTTTGGACGCTGTCTAACGCACGACTTGCCTCATAGCTGTTGGTGTTGTGCTGATGATCTGCTGTCACATGCCCTGTTGTGCTGATGATCTGCTGTCACATGCCCTGTTGTGCTGATGATCTGCTGTCACATGCCCTGTTGCAGCTGGACAAGATGGATGCATCGGCGCGGTCCAAGGCAGAGATGGCTCAGAAGATTGCACAGGAGCTGCTCAAGTCTTCCGGTCACAGGATGGGCATGACATCCCAGCACATGCCAGCCCTCAACAGTGAACAGAGCAACATTGTGCGTGCTGCCCAGCAGAAGGCTGCTGAGATTGCTATCCAGGCAAGTCTCCTGCATGCTCCTGTCTGCATTGCCCCCTTGTGGAGCTTCCTCCAGCCTTACTCGAAGCCCTGCTGCAAATCCAGTGAAAAAAGAAAAGACTATGTCTTTTGGCGTCAATTTGATGAGAAGCCAAGTATTATACCGTGCTGCCTAGGATGCAAACCCAGTGACATTGTGCAGACGGTTGTGGCGGCACATAGCAGCCCTCATGTCTGACATGTGTGATGTCTTTGCTGGTCTGTGGTCAGGCTGCTCATGGCACAGCATGACACAGCATGACACAGCATGAGTGCTTTGCACATGAAAACTTCAATAGCTGACCTGTCAAGTGTCTAGTGGCTTGCATTGATCTGAGTTGGCAGAATGTTTGCCTTGTAGTCCCAAACTGTACTCGCCAAACCTACGTGATGTTCAGTTATCCTGTGCTGCATGTACGCGTGACAACAGGACGTTCTGCACACCTCTGTGAGTAACCTCAGTCAGTGTGGAGCACATAAGAAGTGTACATGGTGGAGAAAACAACAGTCGACAAGACTTTTGGCATTGTTTACAGGCGGGCATGCCAGGGGGTGCCCAAGGCCCACTGGGGCTGTTGAGGGCCAGCCAGATGGTCCAGCAGCTGCTGCCTGGGGGCCAGATGCCGCAGATGCCCCAGGCAGCAGAGGAGGAGAAGGACCAGTATGTTGTTGAGCTGGAGATCAATGACTTCCCTCAGCACGCTCGCTGGAAGGTGGGCACTTGTCTCTTCTCTGTCTGTCTATGTGCATGTGTGTCTGTGTGCATACGTGTAAGTGTGTCTGTGTCTATGTGCATGTGCATACGTGTGTGCGTGTGTGTGTGTGTGTGTGTGTGTCTGTGTTGAATGGAATTATCTGGCTGCCTGTGGGCATGCATGCATGTGACAACAAGAAGCAAAATGTTTGTGCTTTGTGGCAATTATGGTGGGAACCTCCTAAGGCAGCAGTCTAGAGCTAAGACCATTGGCCACAGCCCCAAGGGAGAGAACAGCCAGAGTTTATGGTGGACCAGGCATTGCATGTGATAGATCATACAGAGGCTGTTTCCAACTGCATGTTGTTGCTTGTCTCCTTTTGTGTATCATCTGATCCATTGTGCCTCATCTACTGCACAATGTGAGAAGCAGCACATGCAGACAGTCCTACATATGTCAACAGCAAACAGTGCCACATGCTGCAAGCTGCTGCATCTCAGCTCTTGCCTTCATCTTGGCAGTCAGCTGCCAGGCTCTGTGAGTTTGTGTGCCAGCAGCTTGTGTGTGTGTGCGCTTTGCAGATCACGCATCGGGAGACGATAGCCCAGATCAACGAGCTGACCGGAGCAGCCATCACCATCCGGGGCCGTTTCTATGACAAGGGCGAGAAGATCCCAGACGATGACAAGAAGCTGCATCTCATCATCGAGGGGCCCACCCAGGCTAAAGTGAGGGCTGCCAAAGATGAGTGCAAGGCCATCATTGCTGACTTCACAGAGAGGTCCATCAGACGAGATCAGGGTGCTCAAGGCCCCGGCAAGTACAATGTGATGTGATTCAGCCGCTGTTCCATTTTGTGTCCCAGAAGCCGCAGCAGGATTGCATGCTAGACTGACACGAGCAGCATGCCACCAGTAAGCACTGTGGCAGCCAAGCAAACTCGGCTTGTACTATTCCCAGCGCTGATTAGCACTGCCTGAGATGGCCTGTCACTGGCAGCAAGACAGCTAGAAGCAGCATGCAGCAGGATGCCTGCTTCACCAAGAGGAAGTGGCAAAGCTGGCAGTATCCTAGGTTTGCCAATTGTATTGTATACATTTGCTGCCTCTTTGTTTTTGATATACTCTGGTGATGCTGCACTTACAGCCTTGGACACCTGTCTTGGGCTGTGTGTACATGCTGCCACAGGGTTGCCTTCCTACGCCCCTTCAAGCACCCCCACGGTCTGTGGGCCCTTGACTGGTGTAGCAAGCAGAGACTGGTGGGATTACACATACACGCACCCTGACAGGAGTCAACAGGTGCTTGCCTTTCTTGGCATGCATCATCCACTGTAGTGCCTCATGTTTGACAACTTTATCTTTGATTGTACTGTGTTTGAGTGACTTGTCTTTTGCGCTGCCTCAAGAACACAGGACAATCTGCAGTAATCGATGTTGAGCAATGCTGTGCCTGTATGACATGCAGAGCTTCATAGCCAAAGCGTGGCAAGGTGATCAGGAGAAAGTCCTTGTCTGCTGCTCAGGGCCACCTACTGTACACCACAGATGTTTGGATATTGACACAACCTTGTTTGACGCTTCCTTTGGCTTTGTGTGAGGTTATTTGCTATTTGAGATTGTCAGTGACTTGCTGCGCAGCAATGAAAATTAAGATAGTACCACTTCTGAAATTCACTTTTACTGTCAAAACCACCACAAAATCAACATGGTGTGTCCCGGTCAACCCTACATGCATGGCATTGCGCGAACCAACACGCCTGCATACAAAATCGCTGCTCGATCACGTAGGCTGTGAGCACAGTATGTGTCAAAGCATCTGCAGCCGTACAGCAATCTGTATTCTGCTGCTGCACTGAGCTTGATTTCTTTTGATGGTGCAAACATCAACAGAAGACAGGGTCACCATAATCACACAGACTCATTTTCGGAACACGATAAGCTTTTAAACACCAGCCTTACGCCTTTTGGGAGAACTTTCAATAATGTCATCAACAGCTTCTCCACAAACGTGAGAGCACGAATCTCATCAAGTCCCTCATTGCCCTGCTCAGCCCATTCCGCCAATAGGCGCCGCCCATACAGATGAGCAACAGCAATGGACTCCGCTGCATTTTTTGCTTCCTGCTTGGTCACAAACTCAATGAAAGAAAAACCCCTGCACCATGCCAGGTCGCCTGTCAGTGTGTGCCTCACCCCAGTCCAACAAGCAAACTCATCTGGGTGAGTACAGACAACTATGCAATGGCTTATGAGCTAAAGTATTGACATTGCACTTGACTGCAGCACTGACACACCCACATTTACCCCAGAGCCTAGCATCACCTGCAGGTGGTACTGGTGAGCAAACAGAACATACCAGGCAAGCAATAACGACACCCACACGATCGCCTGCCAAGATCCATGCCCTGTTTAGACCAGCAGGGTGTCGAAATATAGCTGCTTGGAGCTGCTCTGCTACATTCGTGGAGTGGATGACAGCTGATAGGGCAATGGCAAACAAGAAGTACGTGCTGAAGGCAAGATCAGCTGTGCAGCAGAAACAACAATGAACAAGCAAGGTGTGACGTTCAGCGGTATTCCACGAGATAGCCGTGTCAGACAAACACAATTGATTGTTGTTTACAGGTCACACCAGGGACTTAACCAGCATCCAGGAATCTGGATTCGCAACTGGTCCGCTGGCATAAACGTTGGACAGACGTTACTCACACATCAAACAGACGTTACTCATTGCATGCCAGCAGTACTGATATCTGTTGTCTTATGCCGTAAGACTCAGTGTGACTATGTCAGGATGCTACACAAGGTCGGGGCAACAAAATCCTAGCATCTGCCCTGATGATGTTTAGCTGGAGCATGTATGCAAAGCACACAGCTTGTATGTTCATAAACCATAAATAATCTGTGAATTACCGACTGTGGGGTCATAGGTGTTTTGCTTTTGTACATGAACACAATTCCATGCCTTCCCCCTGCCTGCTGCCTGCACATGGCGCTCGCGTGACTATTGCCGGCCTGATGTCAGTCTGATGCAAATTCTGGTGTCACACGAGGCAAGAGCATTTATGGCTGATGCAAATCAATACCTTGATTGGCATGCTTGCGAAGCTGAGCGAGCTCAGACTTCATTAGAGTGTCTTCTGGGAGGAGGCTATTAAAAAGGCGTATAAAAGCTGGGTGTGCCGAGAGGTGCTCTGCCATAGCTTGCTGTATATAGTGCATATCTTTGGAGCTGAAGACTATATTTGGCTGAGCCAGGCGGCCTGCAAACACACAGATATCATTTATGTAACAAGCGCAGCATGCACAGGCACACACTCCCTCTCTCCCTGAAATCAATAAGACCTGCACATATGCACAGCCTAACAGCCAACAGCGCAGCAGCCACAAGACAGCACCACTGAAAACACCAGGCAAAGTAGGCAAATAGCTTGTTGTGACAAGCTTAAGCTGGCCTCAAGTAGAGGGACTACCTTTCTGCCGCCGAATTTCAGCAATAAAGTGGATGATTTCGTTTGGCAGAGTCCACACCAGTGATTGCCACTGGTCGCGATCCAGCTGAAGCTCATCCGCTCTGTTTATGAACACGTGAGCCTTTTGTGTAGGAGTGGCTTCCTGTCCCAGTATGCTTTCCCTTTCACTGTCAAGATCCATAGCAATTGTAGTGACTTCGCTGATGCGCCTCAGACTCAATAATTTGCAAGAAACGCGGATGCAAAGTCACCACACTCCTGTAGATCTGCTTTGCAGTTAGGTAGGGCCACTGTCGTCGACAGTCTGTCGCGTATGGTCTGGTCCACGAAGCAAAAATTGAACGCTCTGCCGGTGTCTTGACTCAAGACCGCTCATGAAGCAACGCGGGTATCGAGGTCACAAATCTGCCTGCCTAGCTTTGTTGCAGCAACACCCGCTTCCTCTTCTTCAGGCTTTGCAGACTGTAAAATCTGTGACTGACTGATGGGTGAGAATACGGTTTCAGTGTTGGAAGGTTAAGGTAGTACTACTCATGAAACTCACTTCGGCTGTCAAAAACGCCATAACTAAAAATGGCGTGTCCTGGTCTACCCTTATACATGCATAGCATTGCGCATACCGACATGCTTGCATACAAAATCGCTGCTCAAACGCGTAAGTCGTGAGCACAGTATGTGTCAATGGATCTGCAGTCCTACAGCAATCACTATAATGCAGCTGCACTGAACTTGTTTTCTATTTACGGTGGCACCGTCAAAACACCAAAAACTCACTAGACAGGTTCAACATAATCACACTTAATAATTGATGGAACAGGGTGAGCATCTAGACACCAGCCTTACGCCTTTTGGCAGGCATTTCATCAAACTCATCAACAGCTTCTCCACGAAACTTGGCAGCTGTCTTTGCACGGATTTCATCAAGTCCCTCGTCGCCCTGCTCAGCCCATTCCACCACTAGGCGCCGTCCGTACAGATGTGCACCAGCAATGGACTCCATTGCATTCTTGGCTTCCTGCTTGGTCACAAATTCAACAAAAGCAAAACCCCTGCACCATGCCAGGTTCCCAGTAAGTGTTTGCCTGACCCCAGGCAAGCAAGCAGAACCATCTGAGTCAGTACACACAACTGTGCAATGTTTCACGAGCTATAGACTTGTCGTTGCACTTAACGGCAGCACTGACACGACCTTGCTTGCTCCACAGCCCAGCAGGGAAAAACTGCATGTCCTCAGCCTGACCACCCAACATCAACATTGAGATCTGCACAAGCGTAAGTTCAAGTTCCATGAATGTGTGCAGTCTTTGTCACACCTGGGGGTGCCATCAAACTTTCTTGGCAGGCGGCAGCTCTTCATGTGGCCAAAGGGGCTGAAGAGTGACATGACCTCCTTGCGCGTGGCCTCAAAGGCCACGTTGCGCACCACAAGCTTGGTGCTCTGCTTCTCGGGTGTGCCCGTCTGCTTCTTGGCCCTGGCTGCACTGCTGGCCTTGCGCATGCTCAGCTGCAAAGCTAGCTTGTGCTTGTCCAGCATGCTTCCCTGTAACAATAATAATAACAATCATTTCCAGGCGTTCCAGCTAATCTTTCTTGCCAGGTACTTCCCTGTATGCCACACATAATCAACCAGTTTACAGTCTTGTGACTAGAAGTCATCAGAAGGTAAGTCAACAGACAATGAACGGGAGTCAAGATACACTCAGCACTACATGCATGAGTCAGGTGATGCAGAGCTTGTGTAAAGAAAAGTATGCTTGGGATGCAACAGCATCAAGGTTTGTACTACCTGCCGCATGCTGCGCTTCATGTGACAAACAAGCTTATGAGTGTTCAGTTTGTTAGTCAATCTTGGAACTTTTTCATTGCATAATTTTCCGAATATTGATTGACAGGCTCAGGATATACTTTATGTCACAGCAGTAGCCAAACGACACCAGTACCAAAGAGGTACTACACGCACTGATGGTTCTGACAAAAGAGCTAGCAATTTGACAAGTCAAGACAGCAGTGGGTGACCAGCTCAAAAGGTAAGTACAAAGTCAGTATGTAGGCCTGACTTGTGGCACTGCATTGTGAGTAATGATGACGCACCTGCAACTGCTTGAGGACTGCTTTTGCTATATCTTCTGAAGAGCACTCAACAAAGCCAAAGCCCATGGACAGAGGCTTGCCATCTGGCCCCTTCCTGACAGCTACCTTCACGCTTCGCATGCTGCCTCCAGCACTGGAAATGGTGTTTTCAAAATGCTTACGCAGCCCAGCATCACCTGCAGGAAGTGTTGGTGAGCAGAAGAATAAAACACACCAGGCAAGCATTCATGACATCCACACAAACTGTCAACTGATTGTTTGCCAAGAACCATGCCCTTTTCAGACCAGCACAGTGTTCCAATATAGCTGCTTGGAACTGCTCTGCTATATTTATAGATTGGAGGACAGCTGATAGGGCAATGGCAAACAAGAAGTAAATGCTCAAGGCAACATAAGCTGTGCAGCAGAAGCGACACTGACCAAGCAAGACCGAGGCAATAAATTCCAAACCTATCAAAGCTGACAATCATGCAACTTTCCAGAAAAAAAACTGAAACTGAGAAAAGAACAGAAACGGCACCTGTGGCAAATGCCAAATTCTTCACATAGATGGTGCTGCTCTCTGTGTCCTCCACATCAGGCAAAATAACAGCTGCTGTTGCAGCTGCAGCATCAACAGCAGCAGCAGCTGCTTCAGGGGCACTTGCATTGCCTGGAGCTGCAGCAGGGGCCGGACTGCGCAAAGGCAGGGCCAAGGGCTGTCTTGGCTTTGGAGCATCAGCCCTGAAGATGTTGGCAGGAGCCCATTCCAGATAAATTGGCACATGCTGGTAGCGCTTATAGGCCAGAGACTTGAATGCTCTGCGAGTACGTACACACCAGTGTCAGACCCACGGCTTTGTGCTGAATCCCTAAAATTGTTTACAGCTGATACATTGTGATTGTGCTCTACTTGCGCAGCTGCAACACTGCAATGTATGTGCATGAGCGCTGCCAATCATGCAGCGGTAAACACTATGACAGCAACTCACATGAACATACAGCACCAAGTGCAGCAGCAAGAGCAACATAGAGTCTACACTATTCAGCTACATGCATGTGACTCTGCAGACAAGACATTGGTTCTGTGTATTCATGCGGACTCCGTCCCCACACAAACACACAAGATGCATGATTGAGTGTTTAATCTAGACCTGTGCCAGCCTTTGCTCTTGCATCTGCCAGGCAGGCATCAGGCATGCCTCGTTGAAGGTCACACATGATGCATACATTCCTATAAACAAGCCAATGCATGCTGCGCAGCTGAGCTTGTTGCTCCACACACCATGTACAGGTCGACATTTAATTGATTGATTGCTTGATTACACACCCGCAGGTTACAGACAGCACGCTCTCACCTTCTTGCGTCCTGGGGCTCACTGAACTCCACAAGGGCCAGTGTCTTAGTAGGGGGCAGAACCAAGCGAGCCAAAGGCCCTGAGGCCCCAAACAGCTCTGTCAGGTCTTCTTCACTGGCAGTGTAGGGCAAGTTCTTGACCAGCAGGCACACTGGGCTGCGCTGGACTGCGTGCGTGGCTGACGCTTTGCCACTCGCAGCTGCAGCCTCTTCTAAAACTTCTATAGAGACACCTGCAAGAAAGTGGTTTTGTCATTATTAAATCTGCACAGGCCTTGAAATACCAAATTACCAATGAGAGTTACCACCAGCATCTTGGCCACAGCAACCCTTTATACCATATTCATGTTCCACTTCACTTGCTACTTCTTAGGCTGAAAGCAACTAATCAGACATGCTGGCTCAAAAGCAACCTGTCAGACATCCTGGCTCAAAAGCAATCAGTCATGCTGAGTTTGTCTCTGCAGCTTGACAGCCTACCTGCGTCTCCCAGAGCCTTCTTAGTCATGGCAATGACATGTGCCTCCCCCAGAGCCATTCTGACAGGCAGGTCTGCAGCATCTCTGCTCAGCAGCTGTGACTTGCTGATGCCGTAGTGCGCAGCCACGGCCTCTGCAACCGTGTCAGAGCGCATGAACAAGGTGTTCCAGGCTGCTCGGTTTCCAGCTTGGGACCTGCGCTCGGCATCTTTGGTGTCCTTGTATTTGGTACCAGATGATACATTGTCCTGCAGCCACAGTCACTCCTTTGTGAGCAGTCTCAGACGACCAGAGGCACAGAGGCAAAAGAGTGTGTCTAAGACTCTTGTTTCACATGTCTTCAAGTTGTGCTGCAGCATATTTCTGTTATACCTGCCAGCCCAACAGTGCCGAATAGAAAACTTTGCCAGGCTGTGCAGATCAGCCCATCTCTGATATGCTGTTGCGTCATGGATATGCCATGCCGGTGCATGGAAAGAATGCATGCACAAACATAGCAGGAGCCAGTTTATCAGAATGCAGCTGCGAATGAACAGTGTGGTGAGGCTACAGCAAGACATCATGCCACATCAGCATGATGATGACCGCATGAAGGCAGCCCTGACCTGTTGGGGGGCCTCAACAGGGGTGGGGGCTTTTCTGGCGGGCAGAATATGCAGTAGTCGGCCTTGAAAGATACTGCCATCCATAGCTGCCATAGCAGCTGCTGCGTCTGCTGCTTGCGTGAACTGCAGATAGCCTATTCCCCTTGACTTCTTGGTTTGCCTGCAGCATGTTGACAGGAAGTGGGCTGCACTTTCTCATGCAGAGAGTCACAGCAACAGCAACGACGGTCAAATGTTTCCCAGCATCAATGACAAAACATCACACAGGTAGATGTGAGGGTACAAGAAGTCAACATGGTGACATGCATCATTTTGGATGCCATTGAGAGTATGTTGCGGCTCCTGGTGTCTGCCTAATGGACGCTAGTGGTCAGATAGGCAGCACTTTGAAGTTTGTTCCAACAGCCCAGTGTGCTACCAGTTTATGGTACTTATGGTGTTCAAATGGCAGATGTGCACATGGGTTGATTCAGCAGAGGGTCAAAACATGGCAAGTCAAGTGCTGCATGACAACAGTTGACCTACCACAGGCAGCACACATGAAAAGCACTCACACACTTGCAAGGCAAGCATGTAGATCAGGGCATGCACAGCTGTGGCAGAAGACTGGGTCACCTGTCCAAGACAATGTGCACTTCTTGCAAATCTCCAAAGTCGGTGAAGGCATCACTGAGCTCGGCCTCTGTGGTGGTGAAGGGCAGGTTGCGCAGGAACAGCCTGCCTGTCGGCTCTTCATCTTCTGCAACACACGAACCAATGCTATCACTGCTAACACAGGAACCACTGCTGTCACTGCTGATCACCACTGCTGCCACTGCTGAGTGCCAGCCCTATCAATGCTGCCACGGCTGCTGCTGCTGCTGCTGCTGCTGCTGCTGCCACTGCTGAGTACCAGCCCTGTTACTGCTGCCACTGCCGAGTATTAATGGCTTTCGGACAGAGAGACCACTTGGCCTACTGCTAATGCCCTCATTAAGGTGACTGATGATTAAGCTGGTTGTGGGCATGCCGAGCAACAGCATGTGTGAAGGCAGAGAGAGAATGCAGCAGGACGTGCATAAGTTGTGGCAGCCTGTAGATGCACTTCCTGCTGCATTCCCTCCTTGTCTTGATGCACAGAGTCAATGCATGCTCTGACATGCCAAGCAGATGTAACATATTACAGCAAGCTGAACATGCAAACACACCTGCATCGTGTGCAGCGTCTGGCATTTGTTCGTCAATGTTTCTGGTACTAGCTTTGGCATGCGATGCCCGCCTGTCCTGCTGCACTGCATCATCATCAGCATCTTCTTCATCTTCATCTGACCTGTGCTCAGCAGCTTCTTCCTCTCCTTCATCATCACCATGCTCACCTGAATACACACACACCCGCATGGACTACTGGGGCTCCTGTATTCATGCAGCATGTTTACCAATTGCCTAGTGCAATAAGCATGCAGCTGACAGACAGAAAATGAATAAAACAGCAGATGGCTTCTATTGCCTAGCATGACATGGACTGCATTGCTTGGCGGGTGTTGACTTTTTGCATACATTGCCTGATTTTACGATACTACGCACAAAGTAGCGAGCCATCACACATCTTCAATCAAAGGTAGTGATTCAGCAGCTGGTGATGAAGGCACCAAGAACTGAAGGTATGAGTCAGGTCTGACAGCAACATGCAGTGCATCAGCAGATATACACTTTGGCTATCCAATGGGCAGAAGCAGTATACATAGTCAAAGCGACTGACAATGGCTTTCTTACCTGGACCTGTGTCTGTCAGCGAGGATGTCTCTGAATCAGCTTTGTCATCAGCTTCTGCTTGACCAACGCCAGCTTTCATCCTGCTTTTTAGGTAGTCCAAATCAGACACCCCTTCGTCCAACACCGCCGCATCTCTAGCAGTGTTTGCTTCATCAGCTAGGTCTGAGTCATCGTGGTCTGTGTCTGATTCTGCAGCCGGGTGTGCGTCTGAGTCCCTGCTAGAAGGCAGCTCTTGATAGTCCTCCTCTTCATCACTGCTTCTGGCTGCTTCATTTGCTGTGGCGTTGTGCTTAATCTGCAGCGTGACAAGTGGCACAGTCAGTTGCTCTGGTCAAAATCTTTTCCTGTGGAGACAGCAGCTTGCAACAATGTGCCCTGACCCAAGTGATACGAGCATTGACAAAAGGTGATCAAATCTCTCAGATAACCACCAGATCAAATCCTATGGTCTGTGCTTGGCCAGGCAAGCAAATGTACATCTACAGGGTTACATATCTGATGTGTGTATCTATGTCTGTCCACATTCCTGAAAGGCATTCGACCAAAGACCCAGATTGACATGCCATGCATACAAGCATATGCATCAGCAGCTTGTGCTGCCAGTGTGTGGGCAACATGCTGACCTTGTGGGCAGACGGCTGCCTTGCTGCCGATTGGGCAGCGCCGCCTTTGACAGCAGGTTGGGCAAGAGTGGCGTCGTCATTGGACCAGATGGTGCCCGCCCGGCGAGGTTGCATCAGCTGCAGGAACTCTGCCAGCTGGGGATCATCTGCAGAGCACAGCACCACCGCTTCAGGTGGCTTCAGGAAAAGACCATGGGACATCACATTGCAGTGTACCAGGAGGACGAACTGATCAGCTTGAAAAGTAAAACAGATGGGCTTTGGATGCCTCAGTCAGTCAGGAACAATGTCTGCAGAGGGCCCCACAAGACTGGAGAGGAAATTATGCAAAACAGCTGTGTTCTTACATAACCAATGACATCATGCCTGGACGCCTGCTACACAATGAGCACAGTGACAGGTACAGGCGGTGCAAAACTATCAATGATGCAAGAGAGGGTCATGCTCTCACCTTCTTCTTCATGCACAGGCTTCTTTGACTTCTTGCTGAGCTTAGAACCGTCTTGACTTACAGGATTCTGCTTTGTCTCAAGCTTCTTATGAGCGCTGCTCCCTGCACACATACATACAAGCAATATCAAAGACCAGGCATGCTGGCCAGCAAGCTCAACCAGTAAAAGCAACATGATGTGGTAGTATGCAGCATCAGCAGGTGCATTACCTTCTGAGTATCTGCTCCAAGGTCTAGCTATCTGTTGACTCCCAAACTTTTCTGCAACCTGCAGCGTGGGCAGCAGTTAAGACTGTCTGGCAAGGTAAAGGCACTGGGTAAAGGCTGCAGGTGCTAGAAGGATGTCATGAACTCTTTGATATTAGTACCTCGACAGATATCCTGCTGGTGTCGATAAAGGTTCTGTTGAAGTACTTGAGAGCATCTGCTGCCTCTTCAGCTGACCTAAATCCCACAAAACCGAACTGCCTGGACGCACCATCCCTGCAGGCCAGACGTTGATCAGATCTGTGCTGTTGTCCGTGTATGATTAGTGGGATGCGATGTTCCACAGTGCGCACTTTGATCGGACAACTTTGGCGTCTGTGACCTCTCCCTTGGCAGAGAAGTGCTCACGAAGCCTGGCTTCACTCACGTACTTCGGCAAGCCCTTGACGCACAATCTGCTTGCCATCAATGAAATCTGATCGCGCAGTGCTGCTCAAACAGGAGAGCGATCCACACATGCACACCTGCAGCTGCAATGCAGACAGTTTCAAGGTACAAGGGAGATCAAACGTTGAGTATGGCAACTCGGAGACTAGGTTTTCAAATTCGAAACCTGCAGACCCTAAAAGCAGCAGCCGGCGTTCTTCTTCCCAATATGGACTTCCGACACACTGATCAAAGTTCCGACACTCACGGTCCAACTTTGGACCATCACCTTGAGTTTACTGCATTCCTGCTGCAGCTCGACTATCGGATACACAGCAGCTGCACCCGTCAGAACTTCTATTTGCTGACAACGAGCCCCCTGCCACTGGTTTTTCACAGCTGACGGACGACTTGGTCTTGTGAAACCACAGCAGACCTGCACTTTGTGAGTGCTTTGGGGCTGCTCAGACCTGATCAGACCTGCATTGAGTCATGGGTAAAGCCAAGAAGACACGGAAGTTTGCAGAGGTCAAACGCATGCTCAAGCCTAAGGCACCTGAACCGTGAGTGCTCAGGCTCTTGTTATGGAGACTGCAATACTCCATGTATCCAAACACATCAACCTTTGACCTTACGTGCAGGTTGAAGAAAAAGCCTGAAGACAAAAGGAAGCAGGAAGGCGCTGTGCGGCATATGTGAGTTTGCTTCGTTGTCCTGCACATCCGCCCTTGCAAGGTTGCTGCAGCCACACACTTAGATGCATGTTTGTGGCTGTATGCAGAGAGAAGACCTCAACTGCTCTGTTTTTTAAGTACAACAGTCAACTTGGTCCCCCTTACCAGGTTCTGGTTGATACCAATTTCATCAACTTCTCCATCAAAAACAAGGTCAGCTGCATTGCCATTGACCTCTCCTGCGTTTTTGCATGCTTGTCTCCAGCCCACAGGCATTTGCATGCTTGTCTCCAGCAGTTGCAGCACACTCTGCTAACTGGTAGCTGTGCTGCGCAGATCGATCTGGTTCAAGGTATGATGGACTGCCTGTATGCAGAGTGTACGCCGTGTATCACAGACTGTGTCCTAGCTGAGCTGGAAAAGCTTGGGCAGAAGTACAGAGTTGCTTTGAAAGTTGCCAAGGTGTGTTCTGGCAGAACCCAGTGCAGCATTCAAAGTCCACACTTTGCTGTGCTAGTAGTGATGGTTTATGGCATGCACCACCACTGTTAGTTCATAGATTAATGTGAGTCCTCTGGCAAAGCAGCCTAACAAGAGCATGCTGCTTCTCAAGCCTTTGCCAGCATCAATTACAGTGTGTCAAGCATCTCTTGATTATCACACCCAGGTGCAAAAGATATGCTGAATCTATTCCATTGCTTGCCATTATGCAGGATCCTCGCATACAACGCCTGCCGTGTACGCACAGCGGCACCTATGCCGATGACTGCCTCTGTGACAGAGTGCGGCAACATAAATGCTACATAGTAGCGACATGTGATAGAGACTTGCGGCGAAGGATACGAAAGGTACTGTATGTTCATCTGAAGTCCCAATTCACTTACATACAAGTCACAACATACTTTCTGAAGCTTCTCAAGTGATTTGGCATGTCCCACACGAGACTGAATGTCTTGTATGTATGACTGATACCCAAGATGATGTGCAGATTCCTGGAGTGCCAATCATGTATCTGGCCTCCCACCGCTACACCATTGAGAGGCTACCTGAAGCCACCATGGGTGGAGCTCCCAGGAACTGATCTGCCTAATAATATTCTCCAGGCTCTGTGACATTTGTCAATGTTTGTATCGTGAGTGCGGCTGGTGATGTTCTCAGGTAGCTGAGCGTTTGTGTAGAAGAGTACTTTTGAGCTTCATCTCTCTGCTTATGTGGTACTTGTATTATGAGTCTAAAATGAGAGACTTGAAAATAAGTTTCCAGAAGGTACAGCGGCGACACCTCAATCACTGTGTCTGTCTGTTATGGCTGCGCTGCCTTTATTTGCTGTTCTGACTGTCGTGTTCGTCTCTGTACTGAATCTTCATAGCATCCACGGAACGGCTGATCACCAAAACCCATGAGACAGGTGTAAGCCATCCAATTGAAGCATTACTGTACAACCCAGTAGCCGCCAACAACATGTACCTTACTGCCGTGGTCACAGTGCCTGACTATAGCTATGTAATGTTCTCTGTCGATCATCCACCAGGCAGTTAATCATGGTGCATGCCATGAATTGTTCATTGTGAACAATCATAGGCAGTGGCAGGAATGTATATGCCCTCTGAACTGTTGTTAATATGCATGTTTACCAAGGAAACCTAAGGACACCATAAGAGAACTCAATGTAATTGCTCAAGCATCACAAAATTCATTAGCAAAGAGCAGATAAGCTGCACAAGCTTGCTTGTATAAAAGATAAGCGCGCTGTACTGTGGACATGTGAATTTCGTGGCACAGCTTAGATATTCCTCCTCAGCTTGTGGTATACAAACCCAACACAGCATAGCAATGCAATGCCAAGGTAAATGGCACCAACTACCCAACAATTGCTCATGGCTGCTGATCGTTTGTCTCCATACAGCGCCTCATCCGAAGCATCAAACCATTCTCCCAGGTAACTACAAGACAGTGTTTGTGTCAGGAACAAAACCCAGAATGCGAGTAGCTACACGTGCTGGCAGCAACATGGACAGGTTGGTGCAGCTTGTGAAGAACGTGACGAGCCTTACTCGTAGTCTTTGCTGATGGCTATAGCTAAGACTGCCATGAAGACTGCCCCAAACATAGACAGGACTCCACAAAACATCGTTCCTGCAACATCATAGCTCGTCTGTACACGTGTGAAAGTGATCACCAAGTTCTTGCCGCAAATTTCACCACCGGCATTCAGCAAACAAAGTCTGTGGTTCGAGACAGAAAAGCTTGATTCTGCATCGGACAGTTGCCAACGAACCTAGCGGGCCACACATATTGCCAAGCCGTCTTGATCAGAGTCAATTTGGATGTGTCAACCGCTGCAGTGCACCGATCGCACGCCGTTGGTTCAAACCTCGGCTCGCTTGTGGTCAGCAGAACAGTTGGTGAACGCTGCTGACCAGTTCAGATCAGTAGGTGACCTGCAGGTCCACCCGAAACCAATGCAACGCGAACCTTGCTGAGCAATGTATAAGTACGTACTCCTGGCACGTCCTGGCACACTGACACCCGTAGCGGGTCAGTGTTGCATGAAGTGTAAGTGCCTCTTTGCTGTGTACACATGTGTGAAGAGGAGGAGCAGATCTCGTTCTGAACACACGAAGCAGCTCGCGAAGCCGCTTCAGTTGCCGAGCACCGAAGTCAACTTTAATCGACAACCTGGTCTTCCCGCGAGTTCAGCCCTGATCTGCGGGCTTGTTAATCTTTCAGTTTGACAACTTGCTCTGTGGTGTTCGCGCGGAAGCCCAGAGACGGCAATGGAGGCCGCTGTGGCAGCTGAGTTACAGAGGCTCACTGAAGCTAACGAGCCTGCAGGTGCGGCCTAGTCCCAGGCGGGCTAGTTTCTGCAATGCCTAAGTACACTGCCGACAGGTTCATCGCGATGTGGCTGTCACGACTACCTCACCAGCGTGGTGAAGCTTGTACAACTCACACTTGCTCTGCATACATTGCCCACAGCCTGAATTCTGGCGGTGGCATGGCAGATGCATTTCAGTCAATCTTGGACTCGAAGTTGCTTTTTTGCATTGCTGGCAGGCTATGAGCTGGAAGAAGCCAGTGATGAGGAAGATGAAGCAGCAAACTCAGGGCCCTCAGACTCGGACGGTGACAACAATGACAGTGAGTCTCTCACCTTTGCTGATGCAAGTCCAGCACACACAACAGTACAATTGCCCTGCAAAAAGGCAGACCCATTTGCAAGCACTGCATCTCAAAAAGAATCATCTACAGGTGATGCCAGTGGATCAGCTGCTTCAGATGATGATGAAGATGACACAGGCATGCCTCTGACAGACGTATCAGAAGCTCCAGGCATATCAGAAGATGCAGACCAGCCAGCTTTCAGTGGCAGACTCAGTACTCAGGATGATACAAACCTGAAAAAGCCAAACACTAAAGATTTGAAGGCAACAGGAGTTGCACGAGCTGCTGCAAGGCTCCTGGATCAAGATGACCCTGATGGTGGTCTTGGTATACTCTCAGTAAGCGCACATTGCATGATGTACTACCCTGCATGCATGCTGCCTGCTCTCACATCCCTGACAAACCTCAGTACTGAATGCTATGATTGAATGTGGGACTTCCGTGTATATGCGCATGCATGCATCAGCTCTAAAGTGCAAGTATGCAAAGATGCTTGTCTTCTATGCTGCACAGCATTTGCACACCACCTGTGCATCATCTGACTAGCTTTTGGACTGGCACAGGCATTTTGCATGCTGCTAGTGACTGCCAGACATGCTGATGTGTTACCATTCCTCCAGTCATGCATACCAGACCACCATGCATGACTGTGTGTGACCATGCATGCAATCAGCGTGCTATGATATGACATGACTTTCTTGTCATGCAGAAAAGCAAAAGCGTGGCTAAGCGACAGCGAGAAGATGCTGAAGAAACTAAAGCTGACAAGGCTGCCAAGAAGATGCGGCTTGAGATGAGACAGAGAGGCCACCTGGTGAGACACTCTTCTTGTCGAGTAGCAGTAGAAGCAGAGCAGACCTCTGTGCACGGTCTGCTTTGCAGTCTTGTGTCGTTCATGACCGTGATGGCGTCATGGCACAAATCACATGCAGCTGCATACATCAAGCTGCCTACTTTGATGCCATCGAAGCTCTCTTGTGCACACATCTAGCAAAGGCAGTACTGGTACCCTGTGCAGAACAGCATGAAAGCTATGCAGACCAAAGCTGCTGCAGACACAACAACGCCTTGATGTAAATCATTTGACAGCAAGCATGAGCACTTGCAGGCGGTCCCAAAGCGTGGAGAAGATCCTCAGCATGATGCACAGGAGAAGGCTCTGCTGAAGACTGCCACCAGGTGCACTGCACCTTCTGTGTTCCTCCTTGCTTATTTGATGCATGCATCTTCTCCTTGAGGGTTGTAAGCTGCACAGGCTGCAGATACTGCCCTGAGCTGATATGCTATCCTGACGCTGCAGTGTGAGATGTGATCAGTGAAGTAGCATGATTGCATTCCTTTGGTGCTGTACATCAACGTATCAGACAGATGATGGCGAGCATGCATTGCATGAGTTTGTGATCTTGCTGTCAGCAAATTGTTTCCATGATATTGTGCAGGGGAGTCGTACGGCTCTTCAATGCTGTCAGCAAAGCACAGCGTGATCAGAAAGATGCCATGGTTGGTGGATCTAGGTCGCGAGTAAGCTGCTGCTACTGCTGCTGATGCTGCTGCTGTCGTCTGTGCAAGGACATGCTTTTGTCATACTGCAAACTTTAGTGCAATCAGGATAAGTGTACACAAATCAAAGTCATGCCAGCCGCTTGTGTCAACAGTGTATAGCACAACACCTTCAAGTCACCAGACTGGCCTCTGGGCTGCCGCCTTAGGAGGCACCCGTTATGATCGCTGAAAAGCGTCAACTTTTCTTCCCCTTTTTCACCAGACTGTCCTGTGCACCTGTAGTCGCTGAACATGCTCAGAGCCTTACATGATGCAGGAAGATCCCACAACTGAGAGTCACCTGTTGTTTGCTCGATGTGATACATGGACATGGTTGAGATAGCGCATGTGATAGCGCGTGTTGGTGTGTAGGTGGCAAAGCTTGACAAGGCCAGCTTCCTAGCAGAGCTCAGGGGCATAGGTGCAAACAAAGGCAAGGGAACTGCCCTGCCAGCAGGCACAGGCCCTGCAACCGGCGCCCCATCCCAACAGCCCCAGCCCCAAGAGGGGGCTTCAGGCTGGGGTGTACTCAGCGACAGCTTTGGACTGCAAGGTAGGTTTTGCACCTTCAATGTTTTGCTTCATAGATCCAGGTTCAGCACTGCATGAGTGTTGTGCTGCTTGACAACTGGTTCTTGAACATGCGTAGGAGGCGGTAAAATGAAGGACTGGGACAAACAAGATGACAGCGATGAGGAGTTGCCAAATGAAGGCCTTCAGGACGTTACGGATAGTGACAGTGATGGTGGCGGCTGGTGATTGCACAACATTACCACTGATTCAGCAAAATTGCTGCCTCTTCTGCCATGCTGAGCTTCTGCATCTCCAGTGAATGAATCCAAATCTAGTGAGATATGAAAGTGGTTATGCTATTTTTGTGCACCTCTGTGATTTACACAGGCCTGCTATGAGACAATGTCATTGTATGCATGCACATACAAGCTGTTTCATTGCGTTTAAATTGCAAATGAACAAGACTAGCCCTGACTCACATACGCTGTCAGCGTACTACACAAAAGCGCATGGGGTATCACACAACTTTGGCAAAACATGCAACATTGCATGACCAATGTAACTCCTGGACACACATATGTGTATATGTGTACTGCATGCAATGAGACTGCTCCAGTATCGACCACTTGAATGCTGGAACAACAAGCATATAGGCAACTTGCAAAATGCAAGACATACATTGTGCGGGTTTATTTCTGCTTGCACTCAAAGCAGAACTACCATCAAACGCTGCAAGAGATGCAAAAGCAACATTTAGAAAGCTAGCATGAGTTATAAGTGATACACCTACACGAGCTGTGTGACTGATACAGCTGACACCAGAATAGATTTTGGTCTAACGCTGCAATCCAGCCTCCGGAGGATCCAGTTCTTGCTCATGTCTTTAGTCATGAGCAAAAGCAACAGTCCAAACTTTGCAACCAACTTTGAAGTCTGTCAGTTATTCACACTTGTGGCAGTCTTCTTTCCAAGCATCATCCTCCGTCATACATAGGCTTGAGGTAGCCATTATACAAATGGGCTGAATGGATACCCCAGCCAAGGCCTTTGCACCCATGCAAACCCCAAATCAGCCGCCCATTAAAACACATGGTCAGCCTTTGACTTACTTGAGGACGGATTACCCAAAGTGCCTTTCACAGGCTTGACTAATGCTGCCAAGACACTGCCGACAGCTTTAGGCTGCTTACTCTGAGGTGAAGGTACACTTGCTATAGCATGCTGAGAGGCTGTGACAGGCATGACGAGCAAGCTCCGGAACCAAAGCTTTCAAAAAGCTGGTGATGACATTGCCTTGCAGGTAGGATGTTGCGCAATCTGCAGGTCACTGCACAGCCTTTCAGGCATTTCCTCTTTCCCAAGGCTAAGCCTTACATTTTTGCGCGAAGACGCGTATCATATAGCCTTGCGTCGTCCACGCTTGGAGCGTTTCACGAGGTTTGGCGAATCAGAGTAGTAGACTCCGTCCAATGCCGTAACTATGCTGTTGATGTGGGCAACTTCCCAGGTAGCTGGTTCCTGGGACCATCAACGTCGCTCACCATCTCGCGCAGCGACGACCTAGCTGGCAGACCAAACTCTTTCAAGCATGCACCAAAAAACCTTGCTAACATCCTCACACCAGCCCTTGATCTCAGCCACGATGTGAAGGTATCTGCGGCAGACGACTCTGTGTGTATCGAGCTTTCTGGCAAGGGCCTCACTGCACGAGCACAAACATATGGGGCTGCTCTGACACTCACTGCACCAGGCCAGCCAACAGAAAATCAAACACTAAGCAAGATCACCACATTGCAACACAAAAACATCTCAAGCTTAAACAGCCAAAGCTTGAGGTCAGATCAAGCTGTGTGCCATGCTAGGTTTTCTGTTAGTGCACTTCTGACATGCCAGCCTGATGCACATGATTTGCTGCAGGTTGCCCGTCTCCTACTCTTTCGACCATCCTGCAGGCTATCATGAAGAGGGTTCTGCTTTTGCTCATGTACAGCGTGTGTGGGGTGACAGTATAGTTCCTGAGTGGCTCAGTTGCTTAGGGTACCACTTTGGAAGCAATGGCTTTATAGAGGTATCCATCTCGCGACTTTTTACATAGTACTTCACTTCCTACCATGTGAGAAACTCAGATACTTTGTAGATCCTGTTGAGCATATATGCCTTTTGACAGCAGGACTGCACCTTCTGATTGCTCTTCTTGATGAGCAGTTGCTTGCATAATCTTACATGACGCTGAACATTATTGTTAGCTGCATACATTTTGAGGTAATAACTTGCTCAAGACTATTTGCAGCAATAATGTTGTCTGCAACCAGCAAGTTTCATGCTGTGTGACCCATGCTCTGTACACAACAGCACAATGCAATCATGTGTCTGTTTACGTATGTCTTACTATAGAAAGCATGCAAAGTACAGGCTGGTATGCAGACCATCCTGGATGTCACATTGGCTGGGGGACCATTTGCTGTTGGCTTTCATTCCCCAACCTTGCATTGGTACTTTGTGGACTCAGACCCTGGAGTGGAGGTAGACACACAGGTCAGCTTGCAGCCATAGCACCAGCACATGTACTCTTCTTGCCTACTTGACATGCTCTGTCTTTGTTGTCAGGCTGGGCTGTATTGCATCACATGTCCAAGGCCTGGCAAAGCATGACCAGCACAAGTGCTTGTCAGCTGCAGCTGATGACTCATGGATATGCTTGATCAAACTGTGGCTGCCAGTTCGAACCCCTGTTGGGTCATGCTTCACAGCATGGCACTCACATGCTGTCACCTGTGCAGCTAATCTAACCACCTGCGTCACCTGCAGGTGGAGGCTGAGTATGGAAGGCTCAAGATTGTTGTCCAGCAAGGGTCCAAGAAGCTCGTCATCACTGCATCAGCCCCGCACAGAACTTTTGACCTCTTGACTCTGCCTACCACTCAAGGCTTCCAAGATAAAGGGATCCAGACCTTCAGTGGGACCGCTGCTGTAGATGCCTTTGAGCATGACCAACTGATAGATAGCCAAGTGGTAGATGGAGTGAATCTGCAGTTTGGAGCTGTTTATGCAGCAAGGACTGTGCAGCGCATGACTGCACAGCAGTACTCATCACCCTTGAGGGTCAAGGGCAAGGGTGTCACCAGATGAGGCTGCTGTGTTGCAGCTCTGCTCCAACATGTCTGCAGCATTTGCAACTGTGCATGCGTAGTGCGACATGACTTTGAAGAAAGTGGCTTCAAAACTCATGCACAAGTCATGCTGAGAGATTCTGTTCAGCAGTCATTTTATGCAGTCCATGTTGCATCTTCTGCACTTGCATATGCTTTAAGCTGCGCTTGCTCCTGCAGCTTCTGTTGCTGCTGCCCATGCAAGTACATCACATCATCCTCTGATCGCTATCACTGAGGACATCCTTTCTCATTTTGGGTGCTCTGTTACTGAGACACTGTTGCTGCCTGTAACATCAAGCCAGTGATCTATGCACGAGTCAAGACCTGACGAGTCTGGCAAGCTGGTCTTTACACTGCTACAATCTGGGCTTCAAAATGCACTTATAAATTTTGGAGTTTCTGCCAAAGTCTTTGTATTTTCAAACTTAGGCATTTCAGATGTCTTCATGCAATGGCCTGGCACAACAGCTGGCTGTAGGCCATTGAGCATGACCCTGCTCTGGCTCAATTTTGCTCGTGAATCTGCACCACATGTGCTGAACAGTGCTCTTGCATGACGTGTATTGGACGAGGTATTCAAAGGTACATCGCGAGATTTGCATGCATCGCCAAAAATGGCAGCTTAACACAAGCGCAAAACGCTTGATGCCGTCTCACACCTATAAAACATGCAAAAAAATGTAGGAAGCTCTGGCAGCATTCTTCTAGATTACATCATCACCTCATTCTGAGGTCTGTGAGTACCATGGCATAGCTACCCTGTTCAATCCCAGCACCCCTCATCTATTGCAAAATGTGCTTTCAAGTTTGTTCAGTTTAAATACAGCAAGATCCAGTCAGGGTCTTGTGTAGGCACTGCCGCAGCTCTGTTACAGCATCTCTGCATACTATGATAACTTCAACAAGTGCTGCTGCATGCATGCCATCTGGTAGCTACGCATGAGATGAACATATATGTTTTGTTGCATGTTTGTCCTCAACAGCGTTGCAGGGCATCAGCGATCACGCTCTTGATGGCGGTGTTCACCACATGTGCACTGTTGGAAAGTTTGCTCCCAGTGACAGGTGATTCATCTGAAAACTCCAACCACTTCTGTAGTGCGGCTTTCTCATAAGTGTGCCCGTCAGCAGCAATGACAGGCTCAGTCATCAGTTTCTGCAAGTCACAATGTTAAGTATGAGAAACTGCATCACGTGTTTTGGCATCAAGCTATGTAGCTGCCTCTTAGAGCTTCTGAGTTGCTTTCATAAGCTTTTCTGTAGCTTTAGCTTAGAGCAGACATAAGCAGTAGCAGCAGATGTTGATGCATTTGAGATGCATTCTTGAATCCGCAGCAGTCTAGTCAGATCTGATTCACAGAAAGGCAGATGCATTGCCCCTACACCTAACCAATCAGCAGACCGTACCTTAGTGATGGGACACTGGAGCAAATTTGCATGTGGTGAAAGCTTGTTTGCAAAGGTGCTAGCCTCAGAGGCCAGGGCCATTGTGGGAACGCCCTGCAAAGCTGTTGATATACAACCATGTGCCCTGTTGTCATGCACTGCTGATTGGCTCCCTAATGCTGATGGTGGATGCACTTCACAAACTGAGGCCTGCTGTTGTGTGTCCTGGGATGACTGCTGCAGCTGTTGCTCCTGCTGTTTTTGCTTTTTGGCCTTCTGTCTCTGTCTTTTTGCCTTCTTTGCAGCCGCTTGAGACCTAGCTTGCTGCTCCTCAGCCAGCAGCTGCCTGCCCATCTCCAAAGCATGCTGCTCCAACATGTGACCCTCAGATTGTGACTGTGTCTCTACCGCTGCTTCAGAGACTGACTTGACCTCCAACATGTGATCCTCAGATTGTGACTGGGGATCTACCACTGCTTCAGACACTGGCTTGGCCTGGAGCTGTACAGGATTGTTGTTTCCAACACCCTGCATAGCCAGATCATCAGATCAAAGCCAGTACATGCCATCAGTGGAAACCTGTGAATGGATGCGACTCAGACAGACTTTGAGCATCCTGTGATAAGCATTGGAGCTTCAGTATGTAATCAGCACATATCGTAACATCACACGCCCGTGCAAGTACCATCATAGTGAAACATGCTTTGAAAGGACTGAATGTGTCATGACTGATATGATCATAGTGCCTAGCCCCAAAATGTGCACAGCCCGTTCAACATGCTGATGGGTGGGTGTGACTGAGCTTGAGAAACAAACCTTGCACAATTCAAAGAATGCCAAGATTTTGGCACTGACTGCTCCCCGGCTGACAAACTTAGCGAGGCAGGGCATTTTTTGTTGCAAAGTATTGGCATGGTCTGCCATGCCATTACACCAAGCAAGTGGTTGCAAGGATAGGAAGCCCTGTTTGCAGGGTGGAGAGTTGCAAAGCCTGTACATGACTGGCATGAGCTCTTCATCTGCAAGCAAGAAAGACCCAAGTAAAACATCTGGTGATCCATGCATGCAAACTTTGGCGTCGTGAAAATGTGGCAACAACGATTGCAGCATTGTTGACTAGAGCATCTGCTCTCACTTGACAAATGCACTGTCTGACGTCGCAGCATTGTTTCCTTGAGTGCTTCCAAAAATGCATAATCAAGCAACAGAGGCAATGTACAGGAAGTACATATTTATTTGGAACTGTGATGATCTGACTTACCCACGAACCTGCCCAGCTCATGCAGATTGTCATGAAGCTGTATTTTGGCAGGGAACATCTTTGCCCTATCAGTATGGTCTACAAGGCCAATGGCTACAGCCATGTCATGATCTAGCTCAAGCATGGTCATGTTGTCATCAAACGTTCTCATGTTGTCATAAAAAGCCCTCATCTGAGCTGGCACCAAGAACAGTGGCAACCGTATCATGCTGCAACTGGGGACTTTCCAGGACTTCAAATCCTGACCCAATACCACTTTGCCTGCTCGGCACCTAGCACTTTCACTGCACCTGCATACAACAATGCAGCCACTCAGCTGCTTGGTTCAGGCTGAACTGAACTGACACATCTGCTGCATGCTCATGCGACCGGCTTCCTGATGCAAGTAAGGATCAGGAGAAAACAGTATTGTGTATAATTCTAGCTTGCTGTTCAGGTTGCGACTCCAAAGTCCAGTAGCAACACAAGCACTACTTACACATCAAGCGCAGATACTCCACTACTCAGCACAGATTGCTGGATTAGGCTCAAAATCAGTCTTTGACTCAATGCTCTTTATTGACTTTGCTAATGCTGCTTAAAACCACTGGAAGCAGCTTGAGAATACACTCAAATGGCTGAGCAAGAAAGGCCGATCTATTTTGGCCAGCAGGATTGGCTGCACCAGGTGTGGCTTGAGCTCAGGCAGCTCATTGACATTGTATGCTGTGGATGTGGGTGGCGGCGTAGGTGCCCCTGTATGTACTCAGTGCTTCATCCAGGGCCTGCAGAAAATTAATGGCATAAGAACAATGGCATACGTCATGCTGTAGTACCAATTGTGCTGGGCTGTGTGCAACTTCACTGGTGCGATGCTCAATGCTGTTCGTTTTATGAAAGTTAGCTTGCATTCCCACGGACGGACGGACAGACGGTGTAATAGCTCCGGAACCAGCATGCAGATCAATACACGCAAGACAGTTGAGGCGTGTTGGCTGCAAATCGCCGTCTCCGAGCTGTTTCTCACTCGTCAACATGAAAGTAATTGTACAAGCTGAGGCGAGTTTCGTCGCCGTTGTTTTTCGCTTCAAAAGGTTGATCTCTCTGTCGACAAGACTGCTTTGATAACTTTGTGCCGTGTTCTGCAGAAGTGCCCTAATGCCACATTGCAGGATGACCTAACGCCAGATACAAAGATCGATGACATCAAGCTGGAGTTTTGCC
>JAABUK010000811.1_pt1 | contig 62996 bp, 111 predicted proteins | sample 5559141 | NCBI WGS metagenome assembly JAABUK01 (sample SAMN10711869, study PRJNA513367) | rock metagenome | isolation source: Antarctica rocks | place: Antarctica: Victoria Land, Pudding Butte nord | collected 2016-01-03
TTGGCAGCCTCTGTACGGGCCTTGCAGGACACAAACAGTGCCTCCAGGCTGTGGCAAGACAGTCTCAAGCTCAGCCTGATCAACCTGAAGAATATCTCCACCATCTAGCATGCTGATCTCTGCCACAAACCGCTTCAGCACCTTGTTGACAACACCCTTGCCCTTGTAGTAGCCTGAGTCTTTCAAGGCCTTGCTCATCACCTGCAGTCAGCAACGCTGAGGTCATGTTATCATGTCAAGCTATGTACTGACACAGAAAGCTTTGTTGTTGGCACCTGCTGCATACATGCATGTCAGCAGCTCTACCATGAAAGCAAGTAAGTCATGTCCTGCTTCAACAATTCTATCTGCAGCAACGACGCTGAGGCAGTGTTGAACCCAAACCCAACCCTTCAAATTGTTGTCTGCAGACACACCTTCACAACAATTCCTTCGGCAAGCCATGGCTCATCTTTTCTGCCAGTATTGGCGGGAATGCTAGCTGCTGCACGAATAGCTTTGTGCTTTTCGTTCTTCTTGTCTATCTCCATCAACTGCTCAAGCTTGCTCTTTGGTCTGCTTGCAACTGGCTCTGACTGTGATTGCGGCATGGCCCTGCAGCAGATAGCACCATGCTGATGCATGTTTGCTGCAATGGCATGAGCCTGTATACTGCATACGACCACAAGATACATGAGAATTGGGACCCTCAAAAGCACAGCTGCACCAAAGCATGCTCACAGTGCAGGCAATGTGCATTGCTGAAACCCAATGCACAGGCTAGCTTACTTCTTGTTCCTGCAGTTCTCACCTGGCATCACTGCTGAACGCTGAACTGAGCTTGGGGGCAATGGGGGGCTTGCCATGGGCTCTGTCAGGTGCTGCTGTGGCCAATGAAATCTTGAGAGGCTGGCCGTCGGCCTCATCTCTCTGCAGCTCGCCGCCTTGCGGCACGTCAGCTGGTCCTTCATCTACTCTGGCATACTTCTGAGCCCGTTCAATCTGGGCCTCAATGCCAGCCTTCCTGCATCAGCACATACAGGGATGTAGACTGGTGTTATTGCAGAAAAAGCCTAGTGTGAGACAGGCCTAACTTGACAGGCTGAAAACAAAGCAGCACAGCGCTGGTAGCGATGGGGTTGCTGAGTGTAGGTGTGGCGTAATGCTGTGTCAATAGCGAGCCCTCCAACAATTTGTCATTCATTTTATTACAAAGGTTGCTACTGAGAAGCCAGATGCAAACAAGTGAAAGCCGTGTTTTGTACCTTCGCTGCTCTTCATCTCTCTCTGCCCTGTCTCTCTTTGCTTTTCTGTCCTTTCCAATCTCTTCCAAAGGGTCTGCTTGTATCAAACTGATGAACCAGCCCTTTGGAGTCTCATCCACACGGCATTTGCCTGCAAACAATGCTCGTCGTCTTTTTGCTCTGTCTCGTGCGTGGTCGACAAAAACTGACAGTAACGGTGTGGATGCACTGTACACACAAAATGGCAGTTGGGGGAGCTATGCATGACCACATGTGCTTGCACTGACCCTGCCTGCTTTCAGAGACTGCAGAACAGAACATTACAAGACAGGAAAAGCGTGCTTGGATTGAAATGCACATCATGATGAGGGTGTGTGCTTCTTACCTGTCTTGCCCAAATATTTGACAAACTCTGTCAGGGTATACCACTTTGTGGAATTCATGTGGACATGATATTTGTCGGCAATGAACTCATTGTACACGTTTTTTGCAGCAACACGAGCACGCGGATGGGATCTGCGCATCAGCTCCATAAAGTCAGCCTCAAACTCCTCTGAGTAGCCCGCAATGACGCGGTCTGCATTTTGGCCAAAAATCTCCATCTGACGCTTATGTGACTCGCTGTTTAGATGACATTTGAAGCCATTTTCATCTCGACACTGCTTCTGACACATCTGGCAAAAGAAGCGAAGCTTCTGCAGCCCTTTGGACTTGATACGGTTTGATATCTGCATATGTGAGGGAACAGGTTGCCAGCCTGGCGAGTGGAGCCACTTGTAAATGATAAACAGCACTCTAACTTATCATGTGGTGGCAGCTCCAGAGTCAAGCTGAGCACCTCAGGAAGTCAACAAGCAAGAGAACTTACTGCCTTAGGGGTGAGGAAGTCGTTTTTCCCCATTGTGGCTACTCACGCACACACTTGTCTGCACACGTTGCCAGTGCTACCAGCACTACTCCGGGTCTGGACAACCAAAACAAAGTGGCCTGGAATTTAGACAGGTGTGGTAGTTCGCTAGATCAGGGTAGCGTAAGACTGAAGGACTTGCTGATGCCCGGGAGCGCTCGGTACTGTTAACGTGGCTGAGGCCGTGTTGACAAGTGCACCTGCTAGCTGGCAGGTGCTCATAGTAAGTGTTTTGCGCATAAATAATGCCACAGTCATTGGAAGGGCCGAGGGCAGTCAGCCCTGCAGGGGCCCTTTGGCTTCATGGCTTCATCACGATGTGAGCACCGCATGAATACATCTGTTGATCCTATTGACCCTATACGTTTTGGTAGCAAAGTTGGTCTAGATCCCTGTTATCCTGGACTTGCAGGGACAGTGATATCTTTACGTCACAACGAGACTATTACACAATCAAGCTAAACTGCAACTCGTCAGGGTAAGCGGAGCTGCTTGCCCGCCTATCCTGCGTTGTGTACAGTGCACAGCAGAGAAGAAGCACCGCTTCTTCTGTGCAAAGTGGTCATCATTCACCTGAGTCTTCAAAGTTTTTGCGCTGAGCACGCTGGGCGGATTTCGTGGGAACAGTTCCGGCGAGCCTCGAGCGGGGTTGCCGTTGAAGGCCCCGGGTGGTGCTATGGATGATGATACTCCGTCAACGTCTAGCAGCACAACCGCTCAGCAGCAAGGCAATGACTTGTATACCCACAGGGTAAACATGCAGCTGTTTACTCTGTGCTGATTAAAGCATTCACCGCTCAATGATGACAATAGATGTACTGATTGCCTGTTCATGCAGGTCACTAAATTAGACACCCTGGCTGGAATTGCAGTCAAGTACAATGTCTCGGTAGGTTGACTCCTGAGGAAGCGCTAGTTGCATTCTCGTTTGTTGTCAAAACTTGTTGTGAGCTGTATGTCACCTGGTCCAGGTGGCAGATATCAAGAGAGCTAATGGGCTGCTATCAGATACAGCTATGTTTGCCAAGGATTATTTGCTCATACCCACAAAGTCGATGCCGATTGGGTACACAATCTTCCCTGCTATGCACAATCAAAAAGCACTACTGGTCCATGTCACACATTCAAGCATGCTGATGTCCAGCCAGCAGCCGCATTTCTAGGCTTGCATGTGTATAAGCATGTGCTAATCTGCTCTGTTGCTGCTACAGCCAAGAGTATGCTACAATTGCTGGCATGATTGTGACCCAGTATGGGCGACCTGTGCCACTACCTGTACCCAGTGGTGAGCTTGATGACAGAGGGAGTCATGTCAGTTCAGCCTTGGATCAGTTGAGAGGCTACTATGGGTTGGGATCTGCTTCACCATCAGGCCCTGGACCTGATTACTTCAGAGGTGGGTGGGCCTCTGATGAGCAGATCTGTCTTATCAGAGTGTGCCATGATGACTCACTCAGCTGCAAGCGTCGTGAAAGTCAGAGCTGCATACTGCGCCAAAATAAACTGCTATGCAGACTGTCAGCACAGGCTGATGTCCTTCCTGTGAGCACAGGGCACTCAGATGATGAGAGGGGCCATTTCAGAGGCAGTGATGTTGGCCGATCAGATTCAGGAGAGGTGGAAATGATGGAATTTGACCGGCAAGGCCTACCCAGACGCTCCTCTGCATCCACACTGGACGAGCAAGCTGGAACCCGCGCAGGTCTTGTTCTCTTCTCCAGTCTTGCTGCTGCATGCAGGCAGCATTGTCAAACTGCGTGGCAGTGCAGTCCACCCCTGCAAACATAGTCTCTGCAGAGCAAAAGACACACAAGTCAACCCTTTGGGCAAAGGCAGCGCTGCACTTACTCTCTGGGGCTGCTGTGCCTCAAGTCATTTTGACAAAGCTGCTGCAATCAGCCAGCAGTAAATGCACAACAGGAGCACCACCTGCTGTTGACATCAAGCAGCCGCCGAGGCTCTGTACAGCAAAACAAGAGCACCTTACACGCTTGCTGGAGCATTGCTTGCCTCACTTCAGCTGTTATAGCTCAGTTTCCCAAGCTTCTTTGTGACTGAAGACCTGGTGCTGCTCACCAGCTATCTGGCTGCATACATGGGCAGACACTTGAGAGCACAATTGGCAGTATGTAATCTTCCCCTGCAAGCTGGCATCATGGCAACAATGTTCAGAGCCAAATGGGCTTTGCCTTGTTCCTGTACTTCAAGCTTTGATGCTCATGAATCCTGACTCACTCCTTGAGATGAGGAGCTCACAGTGCTCATGTAATGTCAGGGTATCAAGTGGATGAGCGATTGCGGCGGCGCAACACAGAGACATCTCCGGCGCGAAGGGCCAGTGGCCTAGAAGGGGATACCTGCCTTGATGACAGCCCTGACCACTTCTCAGGTACTTGCAATTTTTTGTCAGCTAAACAGCAAATGTGATCTGCTATAGTGATATGTCACATTGCGGCTGTTGTAACACAGCCTTTGTCTCACCCAAATCTTGTTTGTGTTGTGAGGCTGCTTCTGACCCAAGGTGTCGCATCAGGTGAACATGACAACAAGCCTCTAAAGTCTGATAGTCCCGTAACAATGTGTATGAGTCCTGTCAGTTGTATGATAGGCACAAACAGCCCTGCATCACAAGTTGCGCCATACATGTATTCATAAGTGGTATTCACATGTTCTAATCTTTACAATAGCCAGCAGGGCAACTTGCAATGTCTCATGCCTGCCCATGGGGACATTCTCGCATCATCATAGCCCCACACACTGTTGATGTTGAGAGGCTGATCTTCCTCAGTATTTGAGGTGGCTTGTCATATCATTACTTGAGGCTCCACAAGATGGTTATCAACACACATGTCTGCAGCTGTGTCAGTTATAACGATTGAAGCATATTCTGTTGTAAAGAGATTAATGCTGTGCGGCAGCTGTTTGCATGTGTTGCTGTAGACATGCTCAGGAGCTTATTTCCTCAAATAGAGCAGCACTGTACACAGGCCTCATCACCTGTCATGCCATCATGTTGTTGACCAGTGAACATGCGTGAATGTGCTCCTGCAGGTGACAGTCAGGAAACACAGTCCTTGCAACACAGCAGAAGTGTAGGGCGACCGCCCACCAATGGTCGCCTGCTGCAGCCCTTGCAAAGGGGCCAGTCAGGTACTGGCAGTGACTCACGCCAGAAGGAGTCTCTCTTTCAGCGCATCAAAAGAGCTGCCAGTCAACCAGCCCTGGCTGGCCCTAGTGCCCCTCCTGTGTCTCAAGTTGCCCAGTCTGCCATTGCGTCAGTCAGTAGTGTCACCCGGTCTGATTCAAGGTGACGTCAGCTCATAATCTTGTCCTATTTCCACCTTTTGCACCCACAAGGTGCACTGCATGTTTGCGCTGATAAGGGTTTCTGGGAGCCACTGGCAGGGTTGTATACCTCAAAGAAGAACTGCTGACATCCGACCAAATATATTGCACACATTGTTGAGCAGCTTGCAGATTGGAGTTATGCTCGCTGCTTTGCACCCAACTACTGACTTGTTGCAGCATGGCTGACATGAATACTGTACTGATGGTGCTCTGTTGGTTGAAAGGCAGGTCAACAAAGAATTTTCTGCAAGCTGTACAGTGTAGCTCAGCACATGAAAGGCATGTTGAATTGCTGACAAGTGGTCCTTGCTTCTGCAGTTTTACCACTGCCCAAAGGGTCTCGGGCCTTGTGCAAGGCATGAGAGGCAAGGATGCCAAGAAGGACTAGGCCACAAGCTGTTCATTTTACTCTCCAAATGAACCTTCAAGGCCGTTTGAGTTCTTGCAGCACAAATTGCTCAAGATTTCAGCATGTGACAGCTCCTTGTGCAGTGGCCAAGTAGCAATTGTGCCAATTTTGAGACATCTCTGCATTTAAATGTTGGCAGCTATCACGTCACATACTATCATTTGGCTGTGTGAGATTGTCTGGAAGGGTTGTATTAAAGCCGAGAGGTGCTCAAAAGGCTTACTTTGCATTCTTATCTCAACAACAGAGGCATCTATGAATAAACAAAATCTCCATGCAACAGATGTACAAGTGAAGAAATAACCTGCAAACAACCTGCGACAACCACAGCCTTGAATTGGTGCTGGACCAGTTATACAATTCTGCTGCATGACCAGTCCTGGTCGTACTTGCAGTGCAAGGCTTTTCCCCTAAACCTGAGCTGCTGCAACCGGAAATGTTGAGGCGATGCCTCATTGAAAGAGTGCCTTTCTGTATTTGCAAGTGACTCTGCATTGTTTCCTGGCAGCGCAAGATTCATCATCATTTGCATATGTTACACAAAGAAATACAAGGCATGTAAGGCATGCCAAATGATACTGCAGTCAATGAAATCACCAATTGAATACATTTCAATCATGTACTATAGATCTAAATCTGACTACCACCAATATGGTGACACAGTGCTGCCTTGCTCAACTTCAAGCCCTTGCTGTGATATTGCTACCACACAGAACAGGCTGTATATAATGAAATGACAAAGACTTCTGGCACATCACCATCGTAAACTTGACAGCACAGTGACAACAGACAAAATACACGGCAAAAGCAATATTAGTGCTACAAATTGAACCCCACAAACACAGTCATTGCAACATCATCAAACCACCCCGCAGAGGCACACTTTCAAAGACAATCAAAATTGCTGCAAACTCTTATGCCTTGGCCAGTCAGTCAAGGAAAACACAGCTGTAGGGAAGACAATTTGCATTGTCAAGGCCAGGGAAGCTTTGAATCAACTTCTTCAGCACATCAAAGCCTTCTGCACATGGGAGGAAAGACCTACTGATTTTGCAGCCAGACTTGACCAAGACCAATTCCGAGCTTTCAGGATTGACAGCAGTGATGTACAGCTAACTCAGATCCTCAGGCATGCTTCTGAGATAGGTCTGCAGCTCCTCAGGCTTGACAAATCTGCCCTTTATTCTGGGACGCTTGTCTGCATTTACCTTACGCATTTCGTACCGCACCTTTGTGCTGTTGTTGAACCGGCGTGCCTTTTTATCCCTGTATCGCTCAAGGGACTGCTGGCGAGCTGCTGGGTCACCTGAGTACAGCACTATGCTCTTTCAGTGCTGTGCGTACCAACACAGCTTGCACAGAGTAGCATGCGCTGGCTTAACAGTGACAGTGTTGTAAGCAACCACCAGATAAAACGGACAGGCCACAGGTCAAACACACTTTTGTACTCACTTGGCAAGCGTGTGCGAGCTGGCCATCCAAACGAGGCATAGTCCATGCCATTCATCCAGGAGTAAGGTTTGGTTGGCAAGCCGTGTGACGCAGTTGTGCTTTTAGGGAGGACATAGCTCTGGGAAAAGGTTGGCAGGGTGAACTCTGCTGCATTTGCCTCGCCAGGTGTCATGTCTGGTACAACTTGCACTTCGCTGCCCATGTTGTAGTTGAACATTTCCTGAAAGCCGTCACATGGGCCCAGGGTATCAAAGGCGTCCTTGCCATCCTTGAAGCAGTTTTCATCTTTGGGCGCCTGGACTGCAGGTACGTCTGCGTGCGTAGGAGAGACGGCGGGCAGGAGGTCAAAGTTCCATGAGGACGCGGTCGTGTCAGACACTTCAGTTCCAAAGTCGCCACTAGGGAAGTCGCTGCTAGCAAAGTCGCCGGTGGCGAAGTCACTGCAGAAGTCTTGGAAGTCGACCATTGGGCCTGCTGAAGCTGTGAATTGCTGTTGCTGAGTGTCGACGCTCAAAGACGCGAGATCTTCAAAAGGCAAATCGAACAAACTGCTGTCAAAATCCATGCCGGGTCGAGCAATGTCAGCTGGAGTGGGAGATTCGGCAAAATCCGCGCCTGCACATTCGAGCGAAGTTGAGGCCTTGTCCCATTGCAAGGAACACAAAGTGCCTAGCACATGTTTGTTGTGAAGATTGTGAAGCTGAGTGCGCCTGGGAACGATGGGAACTCACCCCGTCGTTAGATGGCAGTACAATTGGGTTAACCCGGACGCAAGCTTTGAGCGAGAATAAGCCGTGAACAAGATGAACTGCGAGCTGCAAAAATCAAGGCACCGGCGCAAGCGTGAAAGGGACCAGACTGCAACGGCACTGCAAGCACAGAAAAAAGGCAGTACTGTACAGCAGGAGCAAGCAGGAAGCTGTCAGGCCGAATATCATTATTTTGCCCCTTTCCAGAAAAGCTCATTGGCTGAGCGGCTGACAATTCTCCTTTATCCTGTTGGACGCACCACGTGGAGGTGAGAATATGCATTCACATGCACACACTCCTGGCTCTCGTGGCGTCTCAACTGTACGTAAAGCCAAGCGTGCAGCAGCAGCATGCACGCATGAGTCTGCTATGCTTTTTTCCCTCAGTGGTATGAATCCGAAGACCAGTTCCCGAGAAACTGCACTCTTCAGCAAAGCTCGGTAAATCGTCAGGAGCAGTGTGTACATAGAGAGTGTCACTGCAAAATGTGTCAGTAGGCATGTTGGGGTTTCATATGCATATAGGAACTTCAAGTGTACACATTCATGTTGTATTACAACAGGGGCTGGTTGAGTGCTGACATATTGCAAGCTGTCAGCTGTAACAGGGTCTGAGGCTGAGCCTGGGTCAAATCGATAAACACTGCTGGCCACGTGCTCAGGCACAAAGCATGTAGGTTCCTTGCAGGATGCATCATATGAAGCAGTGTTTATACCTATAACAGCAGAGTAAAAAGCCCTCAGAATGTATGTCAAGGCTGATTCGAAGAGTCCAGGCAGGCATAGGCATGCAATCGTCCATTCAGGCACAAGGCGGACAGGCTCGTGATCGGCGCGCTGAAGCTGTGTCCTGTGCTTGCTGGCTGGTGATGTGAAAATGCTGCAGCTGCTGGCCCTGGCATGAGACAAGTCCATGAAAGCCGCCTGCAGCATGACTAGCAAAGAAAGGTCGCATTGCATGGGGGCATGCCCGAAATGCCCAGGGCACAAGTAGCACGCCAATCAGCCAAGCAGCAGCAGGCAATCTCTCATGCATTACTGAGTAATAGCTTCAAACATCGTGAGTGAAGCACATGACAGGCAGCAAGCACGGGGACATGGCTCACGGTGTGCTTGGTACACCAGTGTCAGCAATACAACAACACTCACCACAGAGCCGTTATGCATGCAAGACAGACAATATGCATGCAGCCATGGTAACAGCTCAAGAGAGACACTGCCATGTGAGCACAGAGGAGGCAGAGAGGTGTGCATCACCAATTAATTGCTGGTTACTGACATCTTCACCTCAAGAAGGTATGATGGCCATGGGCAATCTGCATCATGTGCCATTGCTGGTGATGCTGCTGCTGCTTGTGCTGCTGCTGCTGCTGTCAAGATGACATTGCAATATGTAGGTATGCACAGTTATGCATGCTGATTTGCTGTGCTTTGCTGGCCAGAGAGCCAGCGTGTGGCAGGAACATCCAAGGCAGAAGTGTTACTGATATTGTCAGCAAAAAAATGCACAACATCACCAGTGGAAGCACTGGAAGCTTTGCACCAGGTTTTATTGGCACAAGACTCACGATGACTCCGTTGAGTTGCAGCAAAGGTCTTTAACAATTGTGAGGCTGGTCGACAACTTTGCGGCTGGTTGACCAGGTCAAAGGTCCTTTGATGGGAGGTCTTCACCTTTACTAAAAGGGTACGGCCATTGTCATCTCAAGAGTCAAGCTTGGAATTTCAGAGCCCGTATACACATCCCAGCCGCTGAAAGACTCATGGAGTGATATGCCATCCGGATCAATGTGGCGGGCAGGATGTGCTGGTGTACACAGTAAAGTGTAAACGGTATGTTTTGGCATTGACTACAAGATTGGCAGAAGCTGCGGGACAGCAGACACTTTGTTGCTCATATAAAACACGCCATTGCGGCAAGTATGTCTGATAACTTGCAATTCCACTAGCTTGCAGCTTAAATCCATGGATTATCCTGACTTCATGCTGAAATGATGCTGCTGCTGCTAAAGAAAGACTCGGGTAGGCCTATGTACTGCAAGACATTGAAGCAATATCAGGTGCCTGTGTGCGCATGTGCCAGGCAGGTGCAGAACAAGTGCATTGAGCACCTGGGTGCGCATGCTCTTGCCCCCCAGACATGTTGACACAATGAATGAGAAGATAATTGGGATCATGGTGACTTCATTGCAACGCAGTGCAAGTACAACTATGTAGTATGCTTGCCTGTGCTTTGTTCACAAGTAATGGTACCAACTTTACATAGCGGTGCCCAGTACCAGCACCTTCCATCCTGGGCTTTGGTGAGCAGAGCAAACGGCTTTGACGCTCAGCACGCCTGTTACAAGGTGGCAGCCTGCGACAGGCTGTTGTTTGGACCAGGTGTGGGTCATGTTATGTTGGAAGCTGGTCGCAGGTGTTTTGTGGACTTGCATGCTGTCTGTGTCCGCAAGATGCCTCAAATGCTCTCAGGCCCTCAGCAATGTTGGCTGGCTCTCTGGTGTGACAGTTTGATGTACACACACGGGGTACACTGATTAGATAACACTCTTGTAAGGGTATACAGGCATTTATGCTTAGGCTCATGGTTGGCAGCTCTTCCATCAATGTGACTTCGACTCAGGCTCAGACGCGCTGACGTTCAAGCAGCTTTCAGCACTCAGCCAATCAGCTGGGGCTAGCTTACTCTGAAGTGCAGGTCAGCACTCAAGTCCAGCAAGCCCGGAAGCAAGGGCTGTCGGCTTTGTACCCTGGTCACTGGCTGGTCCGTCAGTTTCATTTTGTGGTGTGCTATGTCATAACATACGTGGCAAGGAGCTGAAACATCACGTTGCGAACTGCTGCGAACTCCAGAGCAACACCACACGCATGTTCCCACTCGCATGCACTGGCGACCAAGCCCTTGGAGCCGAGGGATCACAGATTGCAACGGGAGTGAGTCATTGGATCAACACTAGTGTATTTCTGGTCACAGGACCTGGGCCACCACCAAAAGATCTGCCTGCAGCGATTTTCGGTGTTCACTGGTTTCGCCGGGGATGCACTGCCTGGATTCCTATCAGGACTCACTATAGCAATAATTTTGTTTCCTGTCGAAGTTCACGATTGCACAACGGATCACGCACAGTGTTGTTGTTGCCTAAGGTCATGCTGGGTGTGAAATGCTGCACCGCTTCTGTGAATGTGTGTGTGTGTGTACCCCAAACATGACTCAACCCCTCGACCCCCCTCAACCAACCGCAGGCCCGTTCACACCTTTACCAGAGTTACCACTGACGACTGTCTGCAGGCACGAATTCAACTTTGCTCGATGCTGACTGCGTTGATCGGACGTGAGGACCAGTCATAAGCGAACCGCCGTTGGTAGAGGTTTGCATCATGACTGTGGGATATCCGGCCTGGGCGCGGTCGGTGCAGGAGGTCGCAGATCACTATCAGGTGGACCTGCAAGATGGCTTGACCGATGAACAAGTCATTTCTGCTCGCGAGCGGTTTGGGCGCAATGAACTGGAGAAGCAGCCTGGCAAGGCCTTGTGGAAGCTCGTCCTCGAGCAATTTGACGATATGCTTGTCAAGGTATTAGCCAGGCGGCAGGAACCTCAGAATGTAGCCAGATGTACGTCCACCACAGCTCTCACGGTCTGAGCATAGCCTCGTACTGCAGGTCCTCTTGATGGCTGCTCTTGTATCGTTTCTACTGGCATACTTCGAAGAGGGCTCAGCAGAAGACGGCATCAGAGCATACATAGAGCCCTTTGTGATTCTGCTCATTTTGGTGCTCAATGCCATAGTGGGAGTCTGGCAGGAGTCAAACGCCGAAGCAGCATTGGAAGCACTCACAGAGCTGCAATCAGAGCATGCTAGTGTGACACGACATGGCAAGCAGGTTAGTAACTTGGCACTCTTTTTACACATCTCAACTGCCTCTCAACTGCATGCAGCCTGAATGAGTCTCTCTTGAGCATCCAGCAGTCTGCTTTTGCTGTATAGTCTGCGCAGCTCTTGACAGAGCATATTGTCTGCAGATTTTTGACTTGCCAGCAGTCGACCTGGTGCCAGGCGACCTGGTTGAGCTTCATGTTGGAGACAAGGTTCCAGCAGACATTCGCTTGGTTTCCCTGAAGACAGCAACACTGCGGTTAGAGCAGGCCTCGCTGACAGGGGAGGCAATGCCTGTGCACAAGGAACTGACAGCGATTGCTCAGGAGGACTGTGAACTGCAAGCCAAGGACAACATATTGTTTGCCGGGACTGCAGTTGTCAATGGGCACTGCTTTGGTATTGTCAACAACATAGGCATGACGACTGAGATTGGTAAGATCCAGCAGCAGATTCATGATGCAGCATCTGAGGAGGAAGACACTCCTTTGAAGAAGAAGTTAGATCACTTTGGCGAACTCCTAGCCCAGGTACAGCACACGTACACCTTGGGGTTGCACCAGCTCATCACCCATACATGCCCATGCATAATCCCAAAGCAAGTACAAAGCAAACACACATCATCACTGTCACAAGTAGGGCAAAACAGTACTGATTGCTGATGCATGTGCTTTGCCAAAGATTTTGCAGCTGTTGCAGCACTCAGGCTCCAGCTCTCAGTTTTGTCAGACCACCAATGGCTTGCACCCATGCCAGTCTTGTATGTCATGGAGCACTATACACATGTACAGCAGCTTGACACTCGTGCCACTCAAAGCCAGAGCAGCTCACTGGTCTTTCAGGTGATCTTCTGGATCTGTGTGCTGGTTTGGGCAATCAACTACAAGCACTTCCTATCGTGGAAGAACTATCCAGACTCTTCATTACCTGATCTGTCCACAGTACAGTTCTCCTTATCTGGCTGCATCTACTACTTCAAGATTGCAGTGGCTCTGGCTGTTGCTGCCATTCCTGAGGGACTGCCAGCTGTCATCACCACATGCCTGGCCTTGGGTACCAGGAAAATGGCCAAGCGGAATGCTATTGTCAGGTGCCTCCCGTGCATGCTTTGCTTGCATGACAGGGCAGACTTCGGTCAAACCCATGCTCCTTAAACCCTGGGGTGTGTGATTGTTCCCAGCTTATCTATGCACGCTGTGATTGGCACCAGAATAATCTGCATGTTTTGCACATACCCAGGGATGTGACAAGTCACAAGTGCATTTGTTGCAATCACAAACGGAACAGAGCGCTGAAAAAGAGCTCAGCATAGTTTGGACAAGTCAAAAAGCAAATCAGGAGTCATTTTTCTCAAAGTACAGCAAGCAGCAATCTGTTGCAGTGACTGCCATGCACAGACAGTAACTTGATGCTGGCCTGGTTGTTGACCTTGCATGCGCTGTTCAGGAAGCTGCCCTCTGTTGAGACCCTGGGCTGCACCACCGTCATCTGCTCGGACAAGACTGGCACCCTCACCACAAATCAGATGTCCTGCGTGAGGCTGATTGGCATGGGTATGTGCTTCAAGATCAATGCTGAAAACTCCACAGTGTGTTTCTTGCTGGGCACTGCATGACTCGTTATCGACACAGCAACAAGCTGGTTGGCAGAGGCATGCAGCAGTGTCAGACCACATGACCTGTCCCACAGCGGGGCACTAAGGCCTTGTTGCTGTCCAGGGCAAAGCGCTGATGACCTGCGTGAGCTGACAGTGGAGGGCACCACTTTTGACCCAACAACAGGAGGCGTCACAGGCCTCACCAGCCTGGACCGCAATCTGGAGGTAGTGACTCAACTGTGTGCGTCTGCTGACAAGATGACGGCACAAGACATCAATCAAATGCACTGCATGCATGCTGTGTTGCATGTTGTGCCTCCTGGGATTACTTTTGTGTGGGTTAGCATGAGTGGTTCCCCTGTCAGTATTAGCAATGCTGTGTATGAGCCTCATGTCCCACAGCGTTCATATAGTGCAGTCCTGCAGGCCTGCTGAAGCCTGGCAATGTGACCTGCAGGCTCTGTCTGAGGTGTGTGCTGTCTGCAATGATGCCCACATTGAGTTCAAGGATGGCAGATACCATGCAGTGGGTGCACCCACAGAGGCCGCCCTTGTAGTGCTAGTAGAAAAGCTTGGGGTTGCAGACTCTGCCTTGAAGGCTCGTATCAATGCTCAGCGCACTGCCAGCCCTGAGGGTCATGGCGATGGCACATGCCAAGCATACTGCAGAAGGTGATTCATTTCCCCAAGCAGCTGCTGCCCATACAGTCTCATGTGTCGACCCATACCATCTGATCAACAACACACTCTTAACCACATTCTCTGCTGACAGCCATGTGTACAAAGCATTCCTGCCTGCTTTTTCAAGTTTCAAACAGCACTTACTTATAGTTGACAAAAAATTTGACTGTGGATTGTTGTTTGCCAGGTGGGACAAGCTGGCAACGCTGGAGTTCGACCGAAACAGGAAGTCCATGAGTGTCATTGCCTGTGCAGCTCAGCCTGCCAGCAGCACAGCCAGTGGGGTCACCACTCGCTCCTCAGCCAAAAACAGCTCATCCAATGGCAATGTCCTCTTTGTCAAGGGTGCTGCTGAGTACATGCTCAATCGGTGCAGCAAGGTATGCCTGCTGGCACACCCCATGCTTTGCCATGCATGTTTTGCTGAGCATGCATACTGATTGTGCTTCTGGTCTCATGGCCTGCGCAGAACTGCATCAGCTTGTGTAAGCTTTTTGCACTGTTTGGTGAAACTGTATGCTCATCCTTCCCATGTAGTGCACCTTGTTGAAAGGAAGGCTCAGCAGATACTTATACAACTCAATGCATTGCGTCTGTCATCAGCGATGACTTGCAGTGCTGGTCTGTACATTTGCACAGTCAACAGCCAACAGAGACGAAAAGGAGCCGTACATGGATACCTGCTGCAGTTACACTGAGCATAATGCAGTGGTGCTGAGTATAATGCAGTTACGCTGGGGATAATGCAGTTACGCTGAGTATGCTGGTGGCACAGGTGATGCTTCAAGATGGCAGTATCCAAGCCCTGACACCTACCCTAAGAGCCAAAGCCACAGAGACTGTGAATGCTATGTCTGAGAAGGCTTTGAGGTGCTTGGCCTTTGCTCAGAAGACAGATGATCTAGGTACAATGCTTCTTTGCACATCATACATTGAGCTACCTTGCAGACCATTGTGATGTCAGATCAGTGTGCTGCTCAGTCCTTCTTCACTTCATCTCAAACATGACAAGATGCTGCAGAGTATCAAGCTAGTGTCAAACACACAACACATCTTGTTGTTCATCCTGCACTCAGCATTACATGGCATGTGCGCTTCCTTTCCCTAGCAACTGTACTGAGGGCTCTTATCAGGGCTGTATCCTGTAAACTGAGGCACCACAGGATTGGTTGCAAGAACCAGGCCAACATCTAGGAAAGTGTTGAGAACTGTGTTTGAGCAGGTGATCTTGCTCACTATGATGGAGCACAGCATTCAGCACATGGGCAGCTGACAGAGCCCGCCAACTATGTGGCAATTGAGAGGGATCTGACACTGCTGGGCTTTGCTGCGCTGGAGGACCCACCCAGGCCAGAGGTCAGGGATGCCGTCAGGGATTGCCAGCTGGCAGGCATCAGGGTAATAATAGTAATAGTGATAATAATAACAATAATAGTAATAATAACAATAACAATAACAATAATAATAATAATAACGCTCTCCAGCTAGGCATCAGGGTGTGGCCCTTGAATGCCCTCACATGTGTTGCAAGCTTACATGTGTTCTTGTTTGACAGATGAGCATGGAAGTCTGCCGTACATGTGGGATCATAGCTGCAAAGCTAAGTCATTCACGTGGTCAGAATCATATGCCTTCGTCACATGCAATCTCTGCGGCAAGCCATGTATCAGTCTTGTCCTGTTTGATGCACCTTGCTCGGTCAATGTTGTCATCTCATGTTGTTAATACTTTGTCTCCAGCCTGTCAGAATCTTTATTGGGTATTGACCTCGCATGGTTGCAGGTGATTGTGATCACTGGTGACAACAAGCTGACAGCAGAAGCCATTTGTCGGAAGGTTGGTGTCTTTGCTGCTGATGAGGACCTGAAGGGTAAAAGCATCACTGGTGTGGAGTTCATGAAGCTGCCTCTGGACAAGAGGCGAGCCATGCTCCAAGGTCATGCTGGTGCTTGCTTCTCCAGAGCAGAGCCTAGGCATAAGCAGGTTTGTGACCTAGACACAGCCAGTGCATTCGTATGGTGTCGCCCTGCTATGCTGGTGGATCACATGGCATCTGTCTGCATGCCTGTGTGATTGCTGTAGTCCTGACCAGATATTGCCTCAGGAGTATCAGCAACCTTCAGGACTGGGGCAACTGTAGCAACAAGCCCTCAGGCCCAGGTCAAGGTCTTGTGCATGTGGCAGGGCAACATGTGTGCCAAGGCAATCTGCTTGACAGATGTTTTCACTGTGCAAGGCACATCAGGCGTCCACACACCAGCTTATGGCAATGCATATAGTTCACATGAATTTCACTGTTCCTTCTTGGTGAGGCACTTCACAAAGTTGACCATCGCTGCTGTTTGTGCAGGATATTGTTCGTCTTCTGCGGGATATGGGCCACATTGTGGCTATGACAGGAGATGGAGTGAATGATGCGCCAGCCCTGAAGCTGGCAGACATTGGGGTAGCCATGGGAATCACTGGCACAGAAGTAGCCAAGGAAGCCAGTGACATGGTCCTGGCTGATGACAACTTCTCCACAATTGTGAGCAGCACAGCTTTTTGGTGCAGCTGCCATGGCTCCAGCCCGCATGTGAATGTCACATGCATCGTGTGTGCCCCTGCATTGTAGAAGCCTTCAGTGTGCATCAGAAGTTTGGCATACACTGCCAAACTTCCCACAAGGTCGATTTCAAAGCTGCAGGCTGATTTGGCCATGCTGAGCTGATGACGAAATTGCAGTGCATGTCTGCCTGCTCTATTCACAGCAGAGTAGCCAGCAAGCCTGCAGAGACTCAAGCAAGTGCCTCATTGTTATCGCTGCTCATCAAACGCCAAGGGCTTCAAAGCTTTATGGTGCTCACGTCATGCTATACCACAGCCGTCTTTGGCTGTCTGTACCCAACAATGCAGGCAACTCTCCAGGATGATCTGGGTTTTGACATTCTTGGTTCACTAGCGTTGCTTTATGTGCTGTACAGGTGGCTGCAGTGGAGGAGGGCCGGGCCATTTACAACAACATGAAGGCCTTCATCCGTTACATGATCAGCAGCAATGTTGGTGAGGTGGCGTCCATCTTCTTCACAGCTGCCTTGGGCCTGCCAGAGGGCCTCATCCCTGTGCAGCTGCTGTGGGTCAACTTAGTCACAGACGGCCCTCCTGCCACTGCACTGGGCTTCAACCCTCCAGGTAAATCAGCCTGCCCAATCAGAAGTGGCACACATACCCTATAGCGACGTAGGCAGAGTTTCAGTGAGACCAACGACGCAGAGAATTGTACCCTTGAAACTATGAGAAATGCCTGTTCAAGCTTTGTGATCATCACGAGTCTTGGGCAGCAGCCCAGTGATGCATTCCTGTGTGAATGCTAGATACCATTAATGTGTAATTACAGCATTCCTTCTGGCAAGTCTGTGCCGTCAGGCATAACTTGCTTCAGCCTGGCCCTAGCTTGCAGTGATGTGATTGCAAGCTCATCTGGCTGCCTGGTGCTTGCAGACTTGGACATTATGGATAAGCCCCCTCGCAGCCCCACAGAGGGGCTGGTCAGCCCCTGGACCTTCGTGCGCTGGATGGTGGTTGGCTTCTACGTCGGCTTTGCCACAGTGGCTGCTTTTGCCTTCTGGTATATGTTTGACAATGTGCTGGGTGTTGATTTGTCCCAGGATGGGCACAGCACTGTCACATGGTACCAACTCACACACTACACCCAGTGCAGCCAATGGAAGGGCTTCCAGGTCAGTTTCTGTTCAGTGCATCATACTCATAGTCAGATTCCCCAGCACAGTTCGCATCACTCTTTGCAGCGTGCTCCATATACCTTGTGGTTACATGTCACTGCTGTTCTTGTATCAACAATGCATGTGCGACGTGTTAAACAGCCAGTGTCCAGGTTCAAGAGCGCTGCAGTTTTGGGATGAAGATTGCACTACAGCAGTTGATGTGACTGCAAATCTCATGATCCTTGCCAGTCATGCAGGCAGCCTCTTTGCCTGCTGTGGCAATCAGAGCTACTGGTTTTGCAGCTACTGCACAAGTCCCTGAGTCATCATATCTGCTTGATTGCTTGCAGATCAAGCAGTAACTCAGCCAATGTCACTTGTGAATGCAGGCTTCTCCATACACAGCAGGCTCAGAGACGTATTCTTTCAATGACCCCTGTGACTACTTCACATATGGCAAGGCAAAGGCGTCGACTCTGTCCTTGTCTGTTCTGGTGGCCATTGAGATGTTCAACGCCGTCAATGCACTGTCTGAGGTAAGCCACTCTCGCCACTCTATCCGATCAAGAGTTTGCTCAAGCCTTCAGGGCAGATGGTGAGCCTTGACATTACAGATTCACATATGTCAAAAGCAGCTGTAACTTGACTTAGCTATAGTGCTTCAGGGGTGGCTTGCCCATCCTCATGCGTGCTCGTGAGCAGTTGCTTGACACCTGTATGTCTTGTCATGTATATGCCTTGTCATGAAGCAAGCTTTGTGCGGGTGTCCTCCAGTCAGTCTCAGTACCTGATGGTGTTTTGCAGGACAACTCTCTGATACAGATGCCACCCTGGAAGAACCCATACCTTCTGGTGGCATGTGCTGTGTCCTTCGGCCTGCACTTCCTCATTCTTTACATTCCATTCTTGGCAGACATTTTCAGCATAGTGCCACTATCAGTCAATGAATGGCTCTTTGTCCTGCTGCTGTCTCTGCCGGTCATCCTAATAGATGAAGTGCTGAAGTTCATTGGGCGCCATTTCATAAACACTCAAACAGGCAGTCAAGTCACTGTGGTCAAGAAGACACAGTGATGGCCTTGAGAACTGTTAGGCAATCTGTGCTATCTGTATTGTTTCTGCTTTTCTGAAGGGATTCGGTGCACTGAATGACCAGAACTCAACCTGTACAAGCCCAGGCTTCTAGGAATGTCTATGGCTGCAAATGCTTGCAGTAATAATAACATTAAAACACTTTTCCTGTGGACTGCTTCTGATCTAAGCACTTGCGAGTTTGATGATACATAGCATTGCTGCATTTCAAAGTCAACTCTCCAACTTTGGCCAACGGCAGCACAGTACCTGTACCTAGTGCTTTGTTTTGCAACAGAAGCAAACAATGGTCCAAATAGAGGCGACGAAACGTAATGTCCGAACCCTTCATGCGACGAGACATACTCAATCTCAAGTGACCATTCCATGCAGTCCATGTGTAGGGCATTCCAACGCTTTTGAGCCACAAACGTTGTTCATCAGCCCATCACATGAGACTGTTCTAGAATTCGGTAGCACGTCAGCGAATTCTAGTACTTTCTGCAGAATAATCGATGGTAAAAGCTGGCGGCACCTCACGATCAGGTAGTCACAATCGCAGGAGCCCCGTAAATAAGCACAACCTGTAAGAAGCACTGCGAGATTATTGATCTGTCGCTCAGTCAACACAGCCCAACATGCAGACCACAATGCACCGCAGCAGCGTTGTTCCCGGACAGAGCTGCAGCTATGCAACCCGCTCGATGAGTGCCTCCCGTTTGGGCGGACGTGTCACCTTGGGAACTCGCACGAATGGCTTCAGAGCTGTCAAAGCACAAAAACGTCAGCATCTGGGAGCTACAGGCCGGTCGGGGATGAACATCGTCTGCGAAAAGGTGACAGCATGCATATGAGTTCGCACTAAGACAAAGCTGTCACTGCTGTGCTCTTCAGACAGTCCACCTGACGCCGCCAAGTTGCTTTACCTGCTTCACATTTTGAGTGGTTCAAGATCATGTTGGGTTGCAGGTTGTGGGCATCGATCTTGGAACAACTAACTCTGCAGTTGCTGCTATGGAGGGTGGCAAGCCCACTGTCATCACCAATGCTGAGGGTGCTCGCACCACACCCTCTGTGGTAGCTTTTACCAAGAATGGTGACCGCCTTGTTGGCCAGGTATGGCCTCAAAGTCACTTGCATATTTGCAGGTCATTGCGACGGATGTTTGCCTGTTTGTTGCTGTTGCGTGTTACTTGCAGAGCTCAATACAGCCACGCAGTCTGCAGTGTACCTCCATCTATTTCTGTCCCTGATTGGTTTTGGCAGGTCTTTTGATTCTTACTGCAGCACTGCTCTTGTTGCAGATTGCCAAGAGGCAGGGGGTCGTCAATCCAGAGAACACCTTCTTCTCTGTCAAACGTTTCATTGGGCGCAAGATGGCAGAGGTTGGCAGTGAGTCACAGCAGGTGCCCTACAGGCTGGCTGACTCAGCAGGTGCTGTCAAGATCAAGTCCAGCAATGCTGGCAAGGATTTCTCTCCAGAGGAGATTTCAGCGCAAGTGCTGCGTAAGCTGGTTGATGATGCTGCCAAGTTCTTGAACGACAAGGTATGCCAACCCACATGGAATTGACCCTATCCACACAAGGCTTTGCAGCGGCACACGTGTTTTTGAGGTATCTTTGGTTGCCTTTGAGACAATTCACACATGATCTGCACAGCATCAATACTGACAAGATAGCGCATCACAGCAATAAGCCAGCAGGCATGCTGGGTTGCAGGCAGTTTGGTTCTTTTGTGCAATCAGCTGTCAAACAAGAACTCATTGCTGTGTTTGTGACACACTGTTTGTGACACACAGGTGGAGAAAGCAGTTGTGACAGTGCCAGCATACTTCAATGACTCACAGAGGCAGGCAACCAAGGACGCTGGCCGCATCGCTGGCTTGGATGTGCTGCGTATCATCAATGAGCCCACTGCTGCTTCTCTGGCCTATGGTTTTGAGAAGAAGAGCAATGAGACCATCCTAGTCTTTGACCTGGGAGGTGGAACTTTTGATGTCTCGGTCCTGGAGGTGAGCAGCTACTTCTGATACCTTGTTGCACCATTTCATTCATAAAGTCAAGCATGTCTCTCTGCTGCATGTTGCAGGCTGTTGTCTTAGTCACCTGTTACATTCATCTCTTTGATGCAGCCCATTCTCTTCCCAGTAGATAACAAAGGTTGGCAAGATTGCCCAGAGGCGGGTTCCTTGAAAGGGCACTCTTTAACACAACAACAGGCAGTTCTTGTGCTGAAGATAGCTTTTTGAAGGAAGTTGGCTCTTGGCGATCTGGCCATCTTTCAACATCTGTTGGCAATTGATGTGCACCAGCCTAACCTTTGCTTGAGTGCGTTTGCTTGCATCTTCTGCCACAGCTTTGCAGATGACTACGGCTGAATGTCTTGTGACAGGTCGGTGATGGAGTCTTTGAGGTGCTGAGCACCAGCGGAGACACCCACTTGGGAGGAGACGATTTTGACAAGCGCATTGTTGACTTCCTGGCTGATGACTTCAAGCAGAACGAGGGCATTGATCTGAGGAAGGACCGCCAGGCTCTGCAGCGTCTGACAGAGGCAGCCGAGAAGGCCAAGATGGAGCTGTCATCTGTTGCCCAGACATCCATTTCTTTGCCCTTCATCACAGCCACAGCTGATGGCCCTAAGCACATTGAGGCACAGATGAGCAGAGCCAAGTTTGAGTCCATCTGCAGTGACTTGCTAGACCGGTGCAGGATCCCTGTGGAGCAGGCACTCAAGGATGCCAAGCTCAAACTGTCAGACCTGAACGAGGTATGGTCATGCCAAAAAAGCACATGTTTGCTTGCTGTTGTGCAAGGTCAGCATGGCTACCTCTGATTGCTGCACTAGTCATCATGCATGCAAGCTTTGTTTCCCATCAGTGCAAAGCTGAGACAGGCGATGCAAAGATGTAACACATATACACATTGTTTGGGTTTATTGATGCCTTTCAGGGCTGTGTGCACTGTCTTGATGTACGCTGTCAAACTAACATCTCCTGTCATCTTTTGAGCTAATTTGGTGTGATGCTAATTTGGTTATTGCAGGTCATTTTGGTGGGTGGGTCCACCCGCATCCCAGCTGTACAGCAGCTGGTGGAGAAGCTGGCTGGCAAGAAGCCCAATGTGAGTGTGAACCCCGATGAGGTGGTGGCCCTCGGCGCTGCTGTCCAGGCCGGAGTCCTTGCAGGTCTCTACTTACACCATGCTCCCTTCACCCTGCCTGCTCTCCTGTCACCACACCCCCCCCCCCCGCTTGCACCACACCCCCCTGACCCTGCATGCCCTCCTATCAAATATCCCCTTGCTCCTGCATGCTCTCATGTCACATATCCCCCTGCTCCTGCATCTTCTCATGCTTCTACATGCATTCCGCACTGCAGAGAGCACACTGCTGGGATGGTACCTGGCATGACTTACAATTCCAAGTGACTCCTGAACGTTGCAGATAGATACGATTGAATTCACTGAGCTCTGAGCTGCCGACTTAGGAGGCTCCAATTATGATTGCTGAAAAGCGTGAACCTTGTTTTTTCCTTTACTTGTTTCCATTGCGTCAGTTGTGTTGGCATTCACTTCATAAGTTGCTAGTTGGTCGTCATGTCATGTGCTGCGATTGATTGTTACTGCATCTTACTATGTGTAGCTGCTGTTTGTTGGCTATGCTGAACCTCATCTTTGATATCTGCAGGCGAGGTGAGAGACATTGTCCTTCTGGATGTGTCTCCTCTGTCCCTGGGACTGGAGACTTTGGGGGGTGTGATGACCAAGCTCATCCCCAGGAACACCACTCTGCCCACCAGCAAATCTGAAGTCTTCTCCACAGCAGCAGACGGCCAGACCAGTGTGGAGATCAATGTCTTGCAAGGTCAGTTTGTCTGTCTTCATATTATAAAGCTCATGTGAGTGGTAATAGTGCTCTGCACCCTTTTTTCAAAACTATTCCGCTTTTCTTGGCCAAACGAACCAGAAGCAATGCCCTGTCTGTTCATACAATTGTATAGCACCAGGTTTCCAGATTGTGCAGCAAGGGCTGCTCCAGCAGCACAGGCCCTGTAGCTTCTAACAGCACATTTGCAGACTGATGTGCATGGGTGCTGCAAATCAACTGACATCCTTTGGCCCAATCTCTTTCTTGCATCTCTGCTCTCTCCTTAATGAGCCGTTTATCTCAATGAGACGGTTATCTCAGTGACCTTTTCAGCAAAGTTACCTACATGACTTTAATGTTACGCTGCAGGGGAGCGTGAATTTGTGAAGGACAACAAGAGCCTGGGTAACTTCAGGCTTGATGGCATCCCCCCTGCACCCAGGGGAGTGCCCCAGGTTGAGGTCAAGTTCGACATTGATGCCAACGGTATCCTGAGTGTGACAGCCACAGACAAGGGCACACAGAAGAAGCAGGACATCAAGATCACCGGTGCCAGCACACTCAACAGTGATGAGGTAGACAGGATGGTCCAGGAGGCTGAGAAGTACAGTGCTGAGGACAAGACAAAGAGGGATGCCATTGAGACCAAGAACCAGGTATGCTGACAACAGGCTGCATAATTGGCATGCGCTTCATTGTCCTTAGCACTTCTGTATAAGCACGTGAACTTCATACTCCTTAGTGCCGGTTTTGAAGCACATGAGCTACAGGGTCCTTAGTGCCACATGCTTGCACAACACGCATTTGTGCTACAACTACAGCAATGTGCTTTAAAGTTTGTACTTCAAGTGCCTTGCTGTAATTGTAGTACAAATGCGTGTTGTGCAAGCATGTGGCACTAACGTGTTGCCAATTGCATTGCAGTATTTGTTTCCAGGTGTGTTGCATTATACTGCATCTTATCCAATTAGCTGCAGCTCAGTCTGTATGTTCCTCTGCAGGCTGACAGTGCTGCCTACCAAGCAGAGAAGCAGCTCAAGGAGTTTGGTGACAAGGTGCCTGCTGATGTGAAGTCAAAGGTTGAGGCCAAGATCACATCAGTCAGGGATGCCATCAGCAAGGATGACACTGAGCTGATGAAGTCAGAGATGGAGGCACTGCAACAGGAGATGATGGGTGTTGGCCAGGCCGTATACTCTCAGGCACAGCAGGGTGAGGCTGGTGCTCCTGGCCCAGATGGAGCTCCCGGTGCTGACAAGAAGGATGGTGGCGACAATGTAGTAGATGCTGAGTTCACTGACACCGACAAGTAGATGTGAACAAGAAGGTGCTTATTGTTACTTATCTGCTGGGCAAGCGCTGCTAGGCAGATTTGTTGTGTGTGTGCTGTGTGTTGGTGTTCCTGGGCGCAGTTTTTGACCGTAGTGTTACACAAATGAATGAACCCCCCATCTGCAATGTAGGTGTGCAGCCATAGCAAAGTGTGTTTTTTCCAAGCCTAGTTCAACTGAGAGATGTTTCTTAGTTACTTGAATTATTGACATTCTGTAAGGCTTTTCTTTGGCACAGCCACAAGTTTGCTCGCTGCTCTGCAGCAGATGTAGCCCTGCTGACCTGATCGAGGCTCCCATGGCTTCCCAAATGCATGCAAGCCAATCCCGTAGCCATGCTGGTGTGTGGCAGCAATACCTGCTCACTGCACTGTGCGATATCCCACACAATGGACCAGCTTGTTTGCCCTGGTCGATCTGCTTGTATGCTGCTGATCTCATGGCTTGCTCATGCATTCCACAGTTAAGATACAGACTGCATCGCTCTTGCTATCTTTACAACATGAGTGGCAACCAGGTTATGTCAGTACACATGCGCCTAGTCCTGCCAAGATGTATTGCTGCTTGGCATGTGTGTCTGCCACTGGCAGCTGCAGATGGGCGATGGCACTGCTTCGTTGTGGATCACTGTACAGAGGGATCTGTAAAGATGGCTCTGATGTACCCTGTTGCTGCTTAGGCATCCAGGCCAACAGCACAGCTGGCATTGGGTTGTTGGTCGGAGACTCAGATGTCAGTGGTCTCAACCTGTTGCCTTCAAATGCGGCTCCTTGGAGCATTATGTTTGACAGCATGAGATACGGCAGACCCTGCACGGCAGGAGAGCACTCAAAATGACACATGATTCGCCCATGGCGTTCTGCTGACAGCCTGCATAGGCCAGCCAGTGGTGTCTGGGGACTGTAAGCAGCCCTTGACCCATGTGCTGCAGCTCGGAAGGGATGCACTGGATGCAGCACTGGTCCATAAAGTGTAGTGCATGCGACGCTGTAGCCAACGTAAACCAGACTTGCTTACCTGCAGCCTACTCCTGTCCCAAGCAGTGACAAGCCTGAGATCGTCCATAGGCACTCCTAGCTGATGCACACACTCCTGCCGCAGTGCGTTCAGTAGTCTCCCTGCAACACCATATTCTGATGACATGGATGATCCTATGTGCACCCAGGAGTAATGCAACACGAGCCTGTTTTGGATTACAGGGCAGCACCACAACACACCTTGCGTTGGGCCTACCTGTTCTGTGGTGGTGGCTGTCAACATAACATGTGTGTATGAATATATATGTGTATATATTTGTCTATGCATGGAGTTCATGTACATTGCTAGACAGCATCTACACAGGTCACCCGTTCAGCGAGTGTGTTGCGCATCTGATGCAACACCCAACACGGAGCAGACAGGCTCAACCAAACGAAACAATTCGAGGTGCACACACAAACAAGGAACGCGAAAAAAAGAAAAGCGAGTGGAGGAGCAGGGCATCGATCCCTGTACCTCTGACATGCAAGTCAGCGCTCTACCATATGAGCTACACCCCCGAATTGTTGTGAAGATCCGCATTTGTACCCTTCATAACAATGTAAATGAGTGAACACTTCACTACGTGTGCAGCTTAAGACCAAGACAAACTGCGCATGCCATGTATAGGTGTAAACGTTGATCACCTGGGTTGAACAGATGGCCGAGATTGAGCTGTGCTGACCACAGCCTGCCAGCTGCTGAAGCTGCCAGCCATGACCCCAGAGAGGCTGCTTTCTGTGCCGCGGCTGCACAGTAGGCAAGCGGCTGCTCTGGGCCCGACCACAGCTCACTCCACACACAAGGCACCTGGTTTGTGAGCAGAACACGGCCCAGCTCCTGCAGGGCGAAAACCATTTTACTTTCTGCGACATAGATAGTAAAAAATACATTGTCATGTTGCACCATGAAGCAGACCACATCTGCATGTTGATGGTTGCATTTGGTGAAAGGATTGTATGGGTCAGTGGTCCAAAGCCTGATAATGTACACATGATGGGCAGACCATAGCAGCACAATAGCAATGACATGTGTCAAACCTGCACTTGAGGTGTGAGGACAGTACGTCCCAGCACCACATCAGACAAGCCAGCAAGGCTTGTGCTGACAGCAGTGATGAGCTGCTGAGCAAAGCCTGCTTCTGAAGCCAGAAAGGCATCCAGTGGAGAAGAGGAGGCTGTAATGGGCAGAGCCAACTGGGCAAAATTTGGCAGGGAAGGGAGCAGTGACTCCCAAAGCCTGAGCAGGGGTCCCAGCTGAGCTGCCCATCGCATGCGCTCATATCCCAAAGCAGACTCCTGCAGTACATCATGCTTGGCAACGACTCACAGCTCGGAAATAGCACAGTCTGAGTGTGCCAAACACTTTAAAAGACGCTTGTGCAATGTTGTTCAGCGTTCCAATCTTGGGTCAAGGCTGTTGTTCAGCATGCCAGACAGGGCTCACAAAAAGCAATCAGTTCCAGTCTAGGCCAGACGCAAGTGTGCTGCTCAACAACAGGTGAGGCACTAAAGATTGTATGCTCTGGACTGGCAGGCTTCTAACAAAGAAAACCTGGTCTGTTCCTTTATTGTTTGTTTCAGAAAAGATATGATAAGGCTCACCTGAGATGTAGTTACCCTCTTGAGTTGTGCCACAACAGCAGCACTGGCAGCCCGGCCAGCAGCCCTGTTGATGTTGGCAGGCAGGCCAAACAAGGCCGGCGAGTCTGACTCTGGCAGGGACTCAATGAGCGTGGAGTAGTCGAGGGGGTTGGATGAGCTGGGGATAGCGAGGCGCGTGCCAGGCAGAGGCCGTGCCCCACAGCCCTCTGATGTAACTGCCGCCTCACAGATGAACTGCTCCAGATAGGCACGCAGAATCTGCAGCAGATACATGGGGCATGTACATGCGCTGACATAGGGCATTGGCAGGATTCCAGGATCAACATGAGGTGCTGTGTCATCACAAGCGGCACACAGAGGGGATGTGCCACAGCACCTGCTTACATCATTCCTGTGATATGTATTGCCTGCAAGAAGTTTTGATGCTCATGGCCTTGATTACCGGTATGGCCCCGATACACAGCCAGACATATGTAGCAGCTGATCTTGCGCTTTGTTATGTAGCTGTACACTGCTGGATTGCCTGCACACAAGCAGTTGGTCAGGGACTGCAAAAATCAGGCTCAGGGAAGTCAGACATACCTGAAAGTCATGTATATTGTCCACTCGGCCGCCATAGATGGCATTCTCTAGCAGGCCCCTCAGCTTCTTCCAGTGGGGCTGCCTGCCCTCGCTGTTGGCTATTACCACATCTGCGCCGCTTCTCAAGTCGCTGAAATTGAAGTCATAGAAGCTGGCCCATCCCTGCATGGTGAATGTGTGAGCGCCTGAACCTCATGAAAGTGCATGAATTTGCTTCACTGGTTGCGAGCCAGTGCAGTCAACGCATGAAATTGGGGTGCAGAGTCCAGATGACGACACGAGGTGAAGCGAACACCTCAGAAAGCACATTTGAACGCGTGCCAGTAGCTGTCAAGGAATGCTTCTTGACAGCGCATGAGCCAATGATGATTGTGCTAGGCGCCTTGTGTCAGATGTCATGACAGCACCTGCACGGTAGTGGATTGCTTGGTCTAGGGTTAGTCAAAGATGGTCAATGGAATGGCAGCAAGGCATGCAGGAGCTACAGTCCCAAATCAATGGCTCCATAAAAATGGTTTGTACAGCGGACTGGCAGGGAAGACGTTGCTTTTCTCTCGGCAAGATGAGATTGTGAGGCACTACCAGCCAACGTGTGAGAAAGGGCTTGCCTGAGGCATGTAGGTACGTCTCTCCTGGACAATGGCATGGAACCACGCCAGCATGAACAGCAGCTGGGCCTGCAGGGGGGCAGCCCTGGATATGAAGGCTGGGCCCCACGCCTCAAAGGTGCGCTGCAGATTACGCTTCACGCCAGGAGGCGCCTCAAAGCTCACCTGCATCCACACGCAACTGCTTAGAGACCTCAGCTGAGCAACTTGCATGCCTGTGTAACTGCTTGTGATTTGGCTAGCAAACGATGATGGCAAGCCAAATCCCACATGCTGTGAATGATGCCCTGCAACCAGGTCTGCATTGTAGCCATGCTGCTGCAGACCAAACAACTACAGGTTAAGTGTCGTCAATGCATCACATCAAGAAGAACCCATGAGTATCAGCGCCTTCCTTGTAAGTAAAACACCATTGGATCAAGACAGACTGTGCATTGCAGCAGAGTGATGGCATGAAGCACTGTTACCTTGAGGCAGGCTTCCAGCAGGGCAGGAGGAAAGTCAGGGTGGGGCTCAGAGGTGAGCAGCAGCCGGAAGGAGGGGTGGGGCGTCAGACCCCGCAGGGCTTTTTCCAGCACTGGTAGCCAAGCAACTACCAGATGTACGTTCTTCAGGCACACCCATCCCCCTGCATGCACACATGCAAGCTATGCACATGGAGACCAGCAGACGCACCAGCACAGTCTGTCACGTGAGGCAATTGGAGACAGGTTGTTGTACAGAAGACTTGGATCAAGTTCAACAGAGTAGTATCGTCACACTTGGTCCAGCCTCAGAATCAGAATCGCCAAGCCTATCCCAGATATCTGTATCCTCTCGCGCATTGGTTTCCTTTCAGTCAGACATTCTATATGTCTCTGACAATACGCTTTTACAATATGTATGGTCCCGAGCTGTTCACAGGCAAGAAAGCCAGTTTGAGATGCCGCACCAGATAGTGCACAGGCTTGGAGCAAGTCTAGGGCTGGCTGTGTCTGGCCCTGCCCCATGGCCAGCTGATGGTATGCTGCAGCGCCCACAATGCTGTTTGCCACCTCCTGCAGCTCCTGGGAGGGATCGGCCCCCAAATTGGTCACGAAAAGCAATGGAACTCCTGCACACATTGGCGGACCACTATACAGCTTCCATCAGAGAGAGAGAGAAGCGTATTTCACTCTTTGTCCAGCCGCAAGTCTCATGGATGTGCCAGGGTATGTGAACCCTGACAAACTGATGAATGTGCCAATCGAATTTGTCTGCAGTGTATGGCTTCTATTCTACATACAGGTAGCAGAAGCAGACTGGACCCAATGATGGGCTGCGTGCACCAAACACAACAGTGTAAAAAGATAGCTGCAAGGTGTGTGATGGCAGCAGTGACATCGATAAGCCTTTTGGAACACATCAGTACTGATACAAGGCTGCCAACTTGCCAGGAGGTGATCAGTGAGACAGCAATGACAGCAGAAGTCAAGAGAGGCATCTGGATGATGATGTGGTGTGTTACGAGAGGTTTCAGTAAACTGCTTGGTGGTGGTAGGAGTTGATGGAGGTGAAGAGGGGTGATGCTAGGGTGGTTCACCTGCTGAGGCCTCTTGGCGCAGGATGGTGGCAATGCTGAGGGGAGGCGGGCTGATGCTGCCTAAGCCCAGAGCGCCGCACACAAAGGAGCTCATGGCTGCTTCTAATCTGTCTGGCCTCACAGCCTGCAGTCACACCATGTTTGATTGCTTGACAGTTGCTGGAAAGCACAGCAACCACGCAATGTCATTCTTGACCGAAAACAAAAAACCCCAAAGGGTTCCAGAGTGTGCTTCCGTTCAGGAAAGAGTGAAGGCTGGGCGTGTGTCATGGAGCCTGTACATTGTGCGCTATCAGATGAGTTGTGAGTCCAATGTCAAATATGTGTATGTGTGAGATGAAAGGGCTGGAAAGGTGCAAATGCTGTAGAATTGCGATGACATAGGACGCCAGTTTTGAGCTGTACAACAGCAGCAGTGCTCACAACCTTGGTCAATGCAAGTTTCAGGGACAACGGTCTGTTGGAACTATGATGCAGCGCCCATCATGACTTGGTGGGCAGACCTGCATGAGCAGGAGGCGCTGGAAGGCATTAAGCTTGGCAGCAGGGCCAGCAGGGAAGGTGGCCTCAGGGGCAGGGCTGTTGGCCCAGGGGCCCCACAGCTGGGCTTCATTCATGTTGCAGTCAGCCAGCAGTGGGCCGCAATGAGTGGCAAGAGCAGCCCAGGCAGCAGACATCTCTTCAGCCACCCATGCGGGCCGGCCTCCTTGCGCAGTGCCTGCAAGACACACCATGTTTGTAATGGCTGCTGCTACTACTTCCAGCATCAGAGCTCAACATGAGCTTTGTAAGTATCAGTATGCTAGCAACCCTGTTGTGTATGCTGAGGTTGACAACTTTCTGTGTGTAGGTGGCTGCATGTCCTGCATTATGGTCTAGCACCCCCCTTGTTTGGGGGACGATAGACCATGCGTTTGATACTGATGCTTGTATGCACACACCACCACCACTTATGCTCATGATAGGTCTTTTGTGTCCCATATTTCAAGAGCTACATTGCAGCCAGACATTGCAATCCCTGACATGCTTCAGTGCCTTGTCATGCCTTCACAAGTGTGTGTCACGCCGAACACAAACATGCACACACGATGCAGACAGCAGCAAACCAGAGCTGCCACAAGAGCTGAGCATCATACCCACAGCATTGCCCAGGAACAGATCCCACTCTACAGCTTGGAACAGATGAGGTACAAGGTTGTAGGCCAAGTGCATTCCAAAGGCCAGGCGGTCGGAGTTGAACAGGGCTTGGCTGACGTGGTCCATGACCAGCTGTGTCAGGGCTGTTGACAAGGCAGCCAGATGACTGCTCAGATTGCCACTGGAAGCACCGCTTTGCAGAGCCTGTCACAAGAACATTGACACAGTGATGAGTACTTGCCACAACATGCTTGTGAGGTAACAATGACAAAGTTTTGATAGGGACTTGAATCTTCAAAGAGGATGTCATTTGATGAAGATGACACGAGTCGCCCCAGACACTGATGGAGACAATTGTGTAGGCGCAGTGCATATGTTTGCCATGCTGTCAGCTTTGCTGCAGCCCAGGCAGACCAGATGCAATATGGTGTGACACAGCATGTTGTGCACTTCATGTTGCTGGGTGCATTGTGCATGTCACCTTGGAGAACAGTGCCAGGAAGACAGCCAGGGAGAAGTGGTACATGGTGTTCATGGTCTGCAGGTCACGCATGGCAAAGAAGATGGAGGCCCCTCTTGCAGCCAGAGGCCGGTACACCTCCCTCTGCTCTGACAAGCTATTCTGTACATCAAGCAACGCTGCCAATGAACAGCAAGGTAGTGTTTTTCGACGTTGCAACACTGCCAATGAACATCAAAGTAAGTTGTTGTGACTTTGCAAACAGCATTTGTGTCACCACATGTCATTGCAACTTCCAATGTAACAGCCGCCGAAATGCATGGGCAATTGGCTAGACATGGCAGCTTGTAAGCATTGGCCTCAGCGCTGTGGCTCCAGGGATCAAGCTTACAGAGGGGCAGTCACATTGACTCATGCCTGACTTCTCAAAAGACAGACTGGCACCAGGGTGCAATCAAGACGCCCAGTTGGTCTCAAAAGTGTTCCACACATGTCAGATTTCTTAGAACAGACCTGGACATTGCGGCTCTCTTGCAGACTAGCGTTGATAGTGGCTGCTTTAGCTTTGGCCTGGCTCAAGCTTTCCAGCACCTCCTCATTGTCTAACAAGCTGCCCTGCATTGCACATTTGCAAATTCACAATACAAGCAGGCATGGCAGTAGCTATTTTGTCAGGAACTGCACTTGTGTAGTCACACATTGGTAGCAACATAGCTTTCCAGAAGACATCTGCAGATCTCAGCAATTGCATGGGCCTAAGAGGACAGTCCCCTCCCTTGCTTTCACAATGCGCATGCTCATGTTCAAACTTTTTGCCAAGTAAACACAGGACAAAATACCTTACAACATCCCACACAAGAGCCAGTCCTGCTGTATCTGCTAACAGGCAGCTTTAGATAGACCAGGGTGCAAGCACTTCTGTATGGCCTTCTGAATCGGGGTGAGGCATACCTGATACCTACCTGGCTAATGTCGCGAGCAAAGGCTGGCACAGGTGAAAATCAATCAATCAATAAGGGTGTGGGTACTTGCCTTGGAGGTGGCCAGGGACTGCAGTACTTGAGTGTCCAGGGCTGCCAGCTGCAAGCGCTGCTCCTCCTCCTGCTGCAGCAGGGCAGTGCGCTGAGACTCTAGCTGGGGCTGTTCTGCCTGTAGGGCCAGACCCAGCAGTAGCCCTTCTAGACCGCTCCTGCAAGGCATGGGTGTGCTCATGAGCTCTTGACTGCACACCAGTGACACAAAACTGCACAAGACATGCCACTGCAATAAGGAAACGACTGCCCAATGGCCATGAACTGTGTTATCTTTTGAGGCATGCTGCACATGTATCACCACCTGTAGCAATTCAACCAGTTGCTGAGAGGAGTCTGCCCCACCTGGTGACTGTGAAGTTGACCAAGCAAAGCAAGGCAGCAGCATCAACCGCCAGCTGAGGGCGTGAGTTGCGAGTCACGAGCATGAGCCTGAAGTCCTTGTTGTAGTCAACCATCCTGTCGCCGATCTTCACACTGCTGCTTGAGCCCTGACCGTGCATGTCTCCAGTGAGCAGAGGGTACATGAGGGGCTCAATGCTGTCTGCCTCTTCCACCACCAAAGTCTTGCCAAAACGCACTGCAAGCTCTAGGGTGGTCACAAACCTGCAGGAACACCAGCAGCATGCCGGGTGAGTTTGTTTCACAGTATGTTGTGGGTGACCAAACACAATCAGGTGTTCAAGGCAGCAAGAGAGTCGTATGAGCCAGGTTGCCTGACAAGCGAATTACAGCACCAACTGCTGAGTCGTGTCTCATTGTGTACAACATGTCACGTATGCCGTTGCTGCAGATGTGCAATATGATGAGCAAGACGCTTCATAGACACACTGGGCTATGGGTTTTCAGCGTTCCAAAAGCTTGCAAAGCATGACAACACCGCAAAGCAGTGCCTAAACATCAAGCGGGATGCAGCATTCGCTGCACTGGTTTTAGCAAGAGCATGCCTGTTGCTGTGCATTGGCACAACTTCAAAGTTGGTGCCTTGCGCCTTTAGATGGGCTTGCAGCCAGTGAGACGCCTGACCAGAGGGGTCCAGAATCAGGGGTGGGCGCCAGGACTGTAGGATGATAACAGCATTTTCTGCTGACAGTGTATCATGGGCCAGGCCTGCAAAACAGCATCCACAATCAGGAGTGCCATACTCAAAACCTGCTACTCATCTTCAAATACTCGATACTCAAAACCTGCTGTGCATCATGAAATACTCAGACCGGTCTGCACAGTGTAGGCATGCATGGTGCCATACTAGAGATCATCGAAGAGCATTGCAGCAAGGCATTGGTATCTGTGTGATGTCTGTCATGGCTGCAGAGGCATACAGCTATGTACCTTGAGTTTTCCAGGTCAGCTGCTCTGTTTCAGACGCCAAGAATTTGGTCAGGCTCCATGAGGATGCCATTTTTACATCTACGCACCACTGGGTCAGTTTGGCTTGCCGCACATCTTCCGGCTCTTTGCCTAGATATGTGATGAAGGCAGCTGCCAGCAAGGCGCCAGTAGGCAGCTGCTGCAGAACTTGAGTGAATTCAGCTACCTGCAAGAAGGGATGCATTGGGGCTTGCCCAGCCTGTTCTGCGACAGCCAACTTATCACTGCTTGGCAATGCCAAAGTGCTCAGGAGATTGTGCAGCCTGCTTGACTGCAACACGTGTAAAGCAAGCGCGCCTTGCTGCCTCTCAAGCAAGGCCAGGGCAGCGGATTAATTTATCAGCAGTGCAAGCACAAGATTAGGCTGGCGACAAAGTCTTGCAGGTGATGAGAGCACACAGTCCACTGTGTCAATACTGCGGCAGCCTTTTGGGGCAGGTCGTGCTGATGCTCAAAAGTGCTGTTGTGGATGTGTGGACAGACGCTGAGCTGTGCTATGCAGCACCATGTAATCTGTACATAGCATAAAGACAGCCAATGTCATTTCACATGGCAAATATCATTTGCAAACGACTTTTGACGTTGATTGGGGAAATGAATGGTCAGGCACATTGCCAAGGCTGACCTGTGCTTCCCATCTGCTCTTTTCACCCGACAGCTTGCCCAGCAGGGATGAGGCGGCAGTGAGGGTGGCCTCAGCCTTGGCCAGGCTGTTCTTCAGCTCAATCTCCAGGCCCTTCTTGCTCTCGAACTCCCCTTTCAGGCTGACCACCTGCTTGTCCAGCTGCTGAAGCTGTGCCTCACACCCTGCAATGCGCTCCTGCATTCCAACAACCCTTTGTGACATTACACTCTAGGCTTGAGGGGTCCGCGTCGTTGACAAGCAGCGTCATCACGCTTATCAACTCTCACAGGCTGACAGGCTTTGGATGTGCTTGCATGCAGTGTGATATGCTGCTTGCCAGTCATAGGCTGAAAGCCTTTGGAAGTACTTGCACGCAATGTATTATGCTGCTTACAATGCTGCTTGCCAGACTGTAGCTGACCTGTGACTGTGTATAGTTAGCAGTGAGGCCGCCCAACTCCTGCTCGAGTGGGGCCACTTTCTGCAAGACATCTGCGTACTGCAGGTTGGCAGTGACCCAAGCAGCCAAAGGGGCAGCAGCCTGAGAGACCCTGAAGATGGTGGCTTGCTCAAAGGAGGCTCCCTTCTGGGCCAGAAGCCTGTTCACAGCTGTCCGCATCTCAGGTGTGATGCGGTGAGCATCGTACTCTATGATCTCGTTCTGCAGTCACACACCAGGCATCAGTTTCATGGCTGCAACACAGTGATGGTGTAAAGCAGCATTGAAGACAAAGGTGCTGGCAGAGCGCTTTGGCTCTAGTATTCAGCCAGTGTTGGCAGCGAACATGTAAGTGAGGGTTTCCTGACGTAGCAATGCCCTTCAAGCATGTGGCTACTTAGGCCAGCTCACAATGCACGAGCTGGCAAGACACTGACTCCAGCATCCAGATTGAGACTCCCCAGCTCAGCTGCAGACTGAGAAGCAGTCACATGGTGCTACTGTGACAGGAGGCAGACAATGCTCTGCATGTAAAGGACACTCTGTGGGTCATGCAAGATGGCAGCTGGGACCACCTTGATGCCTCTGTTGCCGAGGAACTTCTTCATGCTGTTCCAGGAGGTGTCAGCCTGGCCCATCAGCTTGAGCACCCCCTCCAGCACGTCCCGGATGGCATCAGGGGGTGCTTTCAGGGAGCGGATCTCGTTCAGGTGGTCAGACTTGATCTGGCCCACTGCAAGCCGGGCGGCTTCAATGATGGGAGCCACCACTGCCAGCTCTGACTCTACATCCCCTTTCCTGCCATTGATTGATACCTGCCAAGAAACAATTCAATGGAAGTTGCAATCAAGCAGTTTTCCATTGCTTCATTCATCAAGTTGCAATCAAGCAGTTTGTGAGGAGAATGCGTCAACATGACTCTGAACTACAATACATGCATAGTGAATGCATGCATGTGTCGATGCTTCATGTTGCTGTCTGGCACAACATGTGTGCAAAGCACCTGTTGTCATAGTGTCTTGGATTTCCATAGTTGGATGTGCATGCTTGTCATGGACTGAAGACTGTTATGAAGGTGTTGATTTTGCAGTTGTACCTGGTCATCAGCCAGTTGCTTCTTGAGCAGAGCAGCTTCTTGGCGGTGACCAGAGGCCTGCTCCATGGCAGCAGTGATGTTCTGCAGAGCCTGCTCTGCCTGGCCCTGTACGCCAAGCAGAACACACTGTTTATCTTCTACAACTTGATGATTCCAGATGATCCAAGCAGCCAAACCAGCAAACATGTTGCAGCAGACTTCCAGCTGTCATCAGCTAGCATCTCTAGTGGAGCAAAGCGGGTGCACAAGCACCCAATCAGACCACAGATGACAGCTTGCTTGGTCACTTGCCGCCCAGTAGGTATAATATGGGGAGCAGAATACCTGACTAGCTTTGAGCTGAACGCGCTGCTGCTGGGCCTCTTTAGACAGTGTGTCTACCGTGGCAGCAGCTCCTGCCAACTTGCTCAGACCTCCCTGTACATCCAGCCAGCTCACAGGCTTAGCAAGTCGTTAGAAATGAAAAGAAACGACTATGCCTTTCGGCGTCAATTTAATGAGAAGTCAAGTGTTACACCAGGCTGCCCACAAGTCATTACAAGAGGAGTTACTGCAACCATTAACGCAAATGGGATGACAGCTTGTCATGATGTGAATCAGCCTTTGCGTAAGCGCTGAGTTTGCCATGTGCAACATGGCATTGATTGACGCCTTCATGGCCAAAGCAGCAGACATGCAGGTACTGAATGTAGAAGGCTGTGCAGCAGGAGGCTGACATGTACCTTGAGGAAGTTCTGTTGCTGAAGGAGCTGCGACCGTTTCTTGGTATAGATGCCGCTGCACAGGCTGACAAAAGCAACGTAGTGTCGAGGAGAGGCTCCTGTAGATAGGCAACTATTGTGCAGCACCACTGCCTGCTGCACCAGCTTGCTAGTGCCGGTAGCGTCCTTTTCAGCATCATTCAAGATAGGTTGCAGGCGTGCAGCCGCAACAGCTTGCATGCCATTTTCATCCCAGCCATCCATCCACTGAATGTTACATCTACAATAGCACATGATGTGTCTGCTTGCATGCTGGTCAGCTAGAGGCCTTTCTGCACTGCCTTCTCACAGCATGCTTGATAGGCCAAAGACAATTGTGCTGAAAGTGCTGGTGAAATCAGCACATAGCAAGCTACATAGACAAGGTGCTCAGGGACACACATTGATGGTCAACATAGTCACATCAGAGCAGTATTTGGTCTAATTCACATGCAGACTGGCAGCAGTGTGACATTGTGGCAAGCTCTGCTTGACATTGGCAAGTCTGCCAGATAAGAGCCCAGACCTTGAGAACAGGGCGGGGTTTGCTTGGCAGCGGCGCTGGAAGTCTGGGCTTGAGGGGTCCATGCTGATCACAATGCGCAGGTTGCGCTGCACCTGGGCTGTGAAGAACGAGAACAGAGTCTGCCCCAGCAGGGCCTGAGAGGCAACCACCTCTTTCAGAGGAGCAAGAGTGCTGTCCAGCTCCTCATTGGTGAAGAGGCCATGAACCTGCAGCGAGTGAAGAGAGGTCCTTGATTGTTGACGGAAGAGTTTGTGAAGTCCTGAGCATCAGGCGCATGAAAACACACCTCTTAACGGCTGTTGTAGCATGTGCGCGCATCTTGGCAGACACACTTGCAGCGAATCCCTGGTCATACCTCTGGGTAACGGCCGGTCTATGACAGCAAAGTGACTGAACAACATCAAGGACTTTAGAGGCAGCTCATTTGGTTATGGGATATGAACTCACCTCTCCTCCGCTGAGTAGGCTGTTGATGCATTCCAAGAAGCCAGGGTCCACCATCTGATGATCCTGAAGGAATAGGCACACTGGCTGCCCTTCTACTCCTGTCTTCAGCATCAGGGCCTTTAAGTCACTGCGGAAGGACTGCAAGCTGTATCCCCTGGGCATGCTGGGAGAGAACACCTGCAAGCACAGCAGCCTTAGTCTGGTTGGGCGTTGATAAGAAAAGAAAAGACTACACCTTTTGGGGTGTACTAGGCTGCCCAGGGGCACTGATAATACACATACAGCTGCATTGCACAACAAACCAAACATGTGCAGCAGTTTCCACAGTGGCAGAGTACAGACGAAAGCACTGACAACAGGATGTGCATGTAGCCCGGAAGCCCACAAGCAGAGAGTAGGGGGTGCACACCTCCATGTGATGCATGTAGGCCACCAGAGCCAGTGCAGACTTGCGGCCCACTCCTGCCTGCCCACATATCAGGGCTGCCCCACCAGGCTTGCTCACAACTCTGTCTAGCTGAGCAAGCCGTTCCAGCGCCTGCAAACCAATGGTGACATGATTGATGCATCTGTACTGATGGACTAGTAGGCTGTGCCATGCCTTGACTGGCTTCAAGCTGGACTGCCAGCAGATTTGGAGGGGCTGGCGTTTTGTCAGTTTTGGTCTCATACAGGGATATTGAACCTGATGGGCAGCGCGGCCTGTTGCAGAAATTGTCACTGCAGACGCAAGCTGAGGAGGTCATGAAGGAGTTGCTGCAGGCTGACATGCCTGTCATTGTGCAAGATGACTGCGCATTTGCTGGCTCACTGCCGGCGCACAGTGCCTGTGCACAGGCTGTATCATGAATCCTAAGCAAAGCTGTCAATGTGGTCCTCACCTGCCCAAAAAGCACCACGCTGAGCTCTCTCTGCTCCCGCTCAAATGCTGTCACTTTTTCAGTTACCAGCTGCAGGTAGTCACTGCTACTCCAGTGGTTGAGCAGCACTTGCACTGCTCCTGCGGAGCCTTTGCCTGCCATGCATAAAATACATATCACAGTGCCCACTTTATTGTAGAGACTGTAGAAAGACTGCAATCTACATGTTGCCCAAGCTCAATTGCATGCTTGCTTGGCAGCCCAGCAAGAAGATAGCATGTAGCCAACACGTTGCAAGCCAGCAACTGCAGCTGCCCATTGGCTGTCATGCCAAGCTGGATGTGTAACGAGGCAGGTCTTGTTCCCAATTGTAGCCTAAGCAGTTGACTCCTGAACATGTCTGAGCCCTTGCTTTGTCTGAGCAACACGCATGACTCCTTACCTGTGAGCTGAGCTGCAGAGCCTCCCAAGGTGGCAAAGATGCTGCCTGTCAGGTCCAGGTTCACTCTCCAGTGCTTGCGCAGGGTGTCAGCCAGTATGCTGTCAAATCTGGCTGTGTGCTCGCTGCTCACGAGCCGATCTCTGAACACTCGGCAGGCTTCATAAGCTGCAGCCTGTGAGCAATCAAGATGCATGGACATTATGTGCTGAATGACCTGATGTATCTATGGTCATGAACCCTGTCAAACACAAGCTCTCGAGCACTCAGAGGAGCATCAAGTAATGCCTCAAGTTTGCCCGACACGCTATGCTGTGTGGTGCTGTGTCAATTTTTGATGCAAGGCTGACATTGCATTGCTAATAACAGCATCAAGAGCTGCAAAACAAAGATAGGCTTCAGTGTCTGGCCCCTGCAAATTTTCTATGTAAGCAGTAGTAAGCCCAGCAGTAGACAGACAAATAGACAGACAGTCACAGAGTGCCCACCTGGAGCAAATCAGTTGCTTGCAAGCTGTAGCTTTGGAGGCCTGATGCCCAGAGGGACAAGTGACGAGGAGTGAAGATGTAGTGAGGGTGCTGACTTGGGGAGAAGGCAGACTGCAGGGCGGTGTACACTTCCAGCAGGCATGCTGCCAGCTTGTCTGCTGTGCCTTGGCCATTCCAGCTGGGGTCCAAGCCAACGACCTTCACACAACACCAAATGGGTTTGTGAGGTTTTTTTGGATAGAGCATTACATTTTGAGAGGCAACAGAACTTCTGCTTGGCAACAGTAATTTGCTGCAGTTTTAGGCTGCAGTGAACTGCATTGCAACAGCTTGGGGTGGCAAAGATGACAGGAATGATAGGCTGTTGCTGTTGTGTGCATGCTACTTGCGTGCGTGAGGACCCTTCTTGATTTGCTCAACGCAGTAGATGAGTAAGGTGGAGACAAGAATCACACCTTGTTCAGACTGTTTGCCAGCATAGCTGAAAGTCCAGACTGCAGGTGGGCAGGGGTGGGGTAGCCCATGTAAGCAACATGCATCAGGGCTGCAAAGCGAGGTGCCAGCGGCTGCCGCCCCACCGTTGTTGCTGGGTTCATGCTGCCCACAATCTGAATGCGCTCCAGTCCTGCCGCGCAACAGAAAAACACCATAGGCTGCTTCGTGCATGTGCTATGGGATAAGTGAAGGTGTTGTCCAGCTTGATTTGGTCTGCAAGTCCAGCTGCTTAGTGCTGCAAGTGGCTTTGTATCTCCAGAGAATTGCACAGGCCATGATGCATCATGGAGTGCTGCATATGCATGAGTTGGTCACAGCTTGAGCTGATGCCAGCTCAATGGATTGCCTCCCTGTATGTGGTGCGTGTGAATGCATGAGATGATCTGACACACAGAGCATTCAGCTGTACTATGTACAAGCAACCCAAGCTCACCCACAAACTCCAGCTTGCTATCATAGAAGCCTTTGTACGTGAGCAGCTGCTGCACAAAAGCCATGACTTGACTGGTGCCGTACTTGTCTGCCTTTGGCAAGTTGATGTCACGCAGATACAGCACCAGTTTGCCTGAGTCCTGCAGACATCACATGCGCATCAAACGCTTCACGCTGCTGCTGATGACACAAAGACTGCTCTACAGCTTTGTCATATGCACAGGCATTGACAGAACAATCACTGAAGTGCTGCAGTGGAAGGGAATGACCTCTGTATCACAAGTGTGACAGGTTGTAGATCATTTGTGCCTGGACAAGCGAAGGCTTCAATGAAAAGCAGCGTAAGTCTTACCCTGGGTCTGAGCACACGGCCTGTGTTAGTGCTGACAGGGGTGCCGCACATCTGCTCCAACTTCTGAATGATGTTGGCAGCTGTGGTCTGTGCACTGCAGCTGACTGTTGCCACAGCAGTGCCCTGCAGCAATTGGCTCGGTCAATGACGCAATCATGGACAAACAGCATACTTGCATGGGAACTGTGACAAGTGTGGCAACACAAATGACATATTGCCATTGTTTCCCAGAGCTATCTTACAGCTAAATTGCCCAGTCAAGTGGAGGAAATACAGGCAGCAAGACCCGGCCTTGCTGTTGCAAACTGCGCATGGTCATCGAGCAGGCAGCAGGACAAGACACTCATGAACAGCCATGTGAGGGGATGACATACTGCAAGCTGGTCGAGGCAGTGCTGTAGCAGTGTGGCTTTGCCACAGCCTTCTGGTCCAACCAGCAAAAGAGCAGCCCCTGTGCGCAGCCAGGGGACTAGGCCCAGAATGACATTGCTGACTCCCTCTGTCATGATCAGCTGACCAGAAGGTTGTGAGTCAGGTGCGTCTAGGAAGGAGCTTGGCACCTCCATGCCTCTGCAGATAGATTTCCAATTGCTAATGTTACACATTTTGCAGACAAGAGTGAGGGGCATGCGGCACGCATGGCATGCTGGCATTTGGGCATGCACAACAACTTCTGCACTGCTGTATATGCTTGAGATTGTCACCTAGACATGCATGTCAACAAGTCGGGAGACACACCCAAGGCATGAGTTTCCTGCATGTCAAAGAACCCATGCAGGCAAGCTTGTCTGCTGAAACCTTTTATTGACTGGCAGGTGGCAACAATCAGTCTTGCCCAATGATCCAGCAAACAAAAAGGCTAGCTGTACCTGAGCAAGGCTGCCGTGTCCCCTTGACTAGCACCCAACAGCACATTGGGCTCGCCCATCAGTTTGCTGATCTCAGCAGCTAATCCCTGTCGTCCCGCTTCATCTAGATTGGCACCTAGTCCACGGAACAGGCCACATGCAAAGTCGTGCTTGGTGCCCACATGTGTCAGGTGTGACAGCGCATTGCGTATGACAGCCACAAGCGGCGTGTCCACAGCCAGGCCGTAAGTCTGCACAAGCTGTAGAGCTGGCTTAAAGGCACGTTGCAGCCACTGCTGGAGTTGTCCTGTACAGAGAAAGGCAGGAGTCTGTCATGAGCTGCCTAGTCTGTCACGGAGCTGCTTATACCGGCAGCCGCTATTGCCCATGCACAGGAGCTGCTTGTACTAGCAGCTGCTATTGCCCATGCAAAGAGTGAGTCAAGACAGAACATTGCAGATGTCCAACCATGCATGGCAGAAGAGCATCAGCTGGTGGAAACGTACAGTGATATGCCTGTGTATCAGCTGTCAAAATGTGGTGTCATATTACTGCTGTTAGTGCACAAAAATTGGTCTAGGTCCATAAGTATACCTAGTCTGCAAAAGTGTGGGATGATAAGGCTCACCAGCTTGATCTTGTGGTTGTGTGGACAGCCAAGCAGCCAGCATGTTATCAGTGTCATTATGCTGATCAGACATGAGCAGCATGCCACAGCGACTGACAGTTGCTGGCGAGGCATACTGCAGGCTGTGACATTCAAAGATGAAATTGACATTGTTGGCAAACTGAATTCGCTCTCCACTTGGCATGGTCAGCAGCCTGCAAACACAATAAACACAGACTGTGGTTTGCTGGTGCCCTTACAATGTTGCCAGAGCATGTTTTGTAGTGAATGCAGCAGCTCAGCAAACCAGTCCAAAACAGACCAACTACATTGTTGCTGTTCACTTGATCAAACTGAGGCAAGTAAGTATTGTCGGTCAGCATGCCATTGACATGTTTTACACGGGGGTCTGACCTGTTGTCATCAAGCACTGAGTTGAGCGACTCAATCCATTCAGGGTCCACATCACCATCACAGACAACCCAGGAGCGCTGCTCCAGAGGTTCTTTGGCCACTGCTCGTGCAGCTGCTGTCAGGACTCCATCAGTCCATTCCCGTGTGTCAGCATCAATGTGACCTAACAAACACACATGACGTTGTACCCCATCTCCTGCTATGTACAAACAGGACAATCCTGCTTTGCCTTATGTGCCATGACCGGCTCTGTGCCTGAGTTGTCAACAGGAGCTACACTATGCCATTACTCATGACCTCAAGAAAGGCCATGCTAACAAGTCTGTGAGGACGTACAGCCAATCCAAAACACAGTCCAAGCTAATCTGTTGAATAGGTATGTTGACATACAACTGCATCACAAGCGGTTTGTCCTATTGCAATCACCCAGTAGATGGTGGCGCGAGATGGCCTTGGGGTTGAGTGCATGTAGTACAGGAGGGCGGCCAAGGCTTGTGAGGGCTGCTTGCAACAGGCGCCATATGGTGGATTTGCCACTGCCTGAAGGGCCCACAATGATGACACCAATACGCTGTAGGCACGCCAGGTGCAGCTGCAGCACCTTTTCCACCTGTAGCCATCCAGTGTAAGCTGGTTTGTTGTTGTTTTGTTGGTTTCATTCATCTGACATTGCAAGCACCCTGAAAAGGAGGTGCCATCTGCCATGACATACATTGATACAGTATGCCAGCCTGCAAACCATTCCGGCCAAAGTAATGCAAGGTTAGCCAACTGTTGCTTGAATGTAGAAGCGTGCAAGGCTCAGGAGTGATACAGGAAGACCATGTTGATGACACACCTGCTCTGGGACTACTTGCAGATGGAGACTTGCTGCTGCGTTGTGAATGGCAGCAAGCATCTGATCATCGGCCGTTTCTGGCATGCTGGCACCTGAGAAGATGTCCTGAAGGAGAGCCTGGAACCTGCAGACATGGATCACCACTATCAAACGTGAGGGGCAGCTGGCAAAGACATACTGCCAAAGGTGCATCTCTCAGTTTTGCAGCAAGCCAGCTGATGCCCAGGAGTCACAGTCATTGGCTAGCTACATGATGTGTGCATGATACATGACACATGTTCATAATACATGCTCATAGTACACTATACATCATGTTGAATGATTCAGAAAGCTTGCATGGAACCCAGAAAGCTTGCCTGGCAGTGTCATCAAATGTCAGCTTGGGCATGGTAGCCAGGCAGACACCCTTGACAATGATCTGTGTCTCTGCTGCCTGGTTCACTGCCTGCCCAGCTGACCTGTGCTCGCGCAGCAGTCTCCCAGCAATGGCCAAGCAGATCTTGAGGGCTCGCAAGCCCCAGTCATAGTGCTGTTGCCTGGAAAGCAGTTGCTGAGCCAGACCAAACAAAGCAACGAGCTTCCTGCAACACAGCAACAGCATTTTTGATTCACATGGTTGCTGAGATGTCAGCTGGAACCTGCTGATCAGCTCAAGTCCCAGCCACAGCAGCCATTGAGCAGGCAAGTACTCTAGAACTGCAACGGGCTGTGAGCATTGCCATGCTATCAAGCTGATACACTTGGTCAGCAGCTACACTAGGCAAGGTGCTGCTGAGCTATCCAGCAAGGTGCTTGTGTGCAGGGAAATGATCAACCCACCTGCCAAGCTCCTTGGCTGATGCAAATCCATTGGACAGCAACAACACCTCTGCAATGATCTCATTGTCAGGCAGGGTCATGGCTACGCTTCTGAAAAGAGCCTTGAGGTTGTCTGGCAGCTTGCTGCGGCCGCCGTACCCCTTCCCAGCAGGGTTCATCGTCACAAAAATGCCAGCGTTGCAGTTGACATCAATAGAGCGTCCCATCAGTTCAACTGACGGCTGGCGTGCTTTGATCGCACCCTGCACCAGTCAAAGGTGAGACGTGACTCCTGTTGCTTTGCCTAACTTGCCTTAGACAATGTGGGTTGCTTTTAGTATGCATCAGTGAGTGCCTTATGATACATGTTTGCTGAATCAGCATCAAGGTCCCTGCCATGCAGCTGAGCCATGGAGCTGTCTGTCACAGTCTACCTTGTGCGCCACATGTGACTCATGCATCCAGGCTGCAATTATGATCAATGGTAGCTGAGTCAGCAATACATCAATCACGTTGTGGATCTGACTAGAAGAGTCAAGCACAGTGCACAAGACCCTGATACCTCTTCAGCTGCAATGTAGCGTTTGGCAGGTCATGGATGTGTCAACAATGCGGCGATCATGTTGTACCTGTATCAGCTGGATCTGTTGGCTGACAGCAGACAGCACGTCCTCTTCCAAGCGGTTAAACTCATCAAAGCAGCCCCAGGCACCGCACTTCACCAACCCCATGAATATGCGGCCAACACTTTTGAAGTCAAACTCACCATCGCAGTTGAAGACCAGCACCTGCATCATAACTGCGTGAGCTGCTCTTGGTGCCATGCAGGAGAATTCAGCATGTGCATAGGAACTTAACGCGTACTAAAAGGGGCTTGAGTTGCTCTGCTGGCTGAGATGCAGCATGCACAAGGTGCATGCGCTGCAGGAACATCAGATCAGACACAAGCCATGATGCAAGCCGCAAAAGGTGCACTTCAAAGGAACAATCCCTGCAAAAGACAATCAGGCCAGCACGTCAGACGCATGACAGACAAGCAGCAGGAGGGGAAACCTGTCTTGCAAGGGCTTGACCTAAGGCTTTCACAGACTCTGTCTTGCCAGTGCCTGCAGGCCCATATGGGTTGCCGCCATACCCTAGAGTAATGCCCTGCACTCCAGGCATGCTCAGTGGTGGTGGGGCAAAGGAAACTTGCTCTTTGGACCGTTGTAAAGAAAAGAGAAGCAAAGCACACACTACGCCTTTCAGCATCAACTTAATGGGAAGCCAAGTATTAGACTGGGCTGCCCAGACTGTAGTAAATTAGTACATCCCTTGTGGAATGATAGATGTGCAAAAGGATATCTGGTGGCTGGTGTTTTGCAGGTTTGAGTGCCTGCTGGGTTGTCTCTGCACAGGAGATGCATCACCTCACCAGGCAGCAAGTGGCCAAAACAACTGAATGGCTGTCTTAGCATTCAAGACTTGCAGGTTGTAGTACATACCCAGCTTCAGCATTAGAACAGTCTGAGGCAGCAACAGTGTGCATGTGAGTCTGGCTACCTGTGTCAGAGTGAGGTAGCATCTGTCAGTGAGAGGCGTGTACACAAGCTTGGGTGCGTTGCCCTGGTATTCCCATGAGTAGTCCAGTGCTGCATCTGCCATCTTGACAACAAGGGCAGTGGCGCCTGTCCTGCCTGTACGGTAGTAGCGCAGCTGCTTCACCCACACCCAGTCATCTGACGAGCTCACCCCTTCACTGAGTAGTGCTTCCACAACATCGATGTGGTGGATGAGATCCAGAACCTGTAAATTTCTGTTTGTGTCAGGATTACAGTCATTGTGCCAATTGAATGTGCTTTGACGGTCATTGATCAAGGATGTGAAGGGCTGAGAATGATGCAGCTGGTAAGCACTATGAGGTAGCTGCCTGTGATAAAGCCTAAGTTGCATTCAGTCACCACATAGCTCAGTTGTTTACAGCGCGTATTCTGAACGGACCACAAACTTTGTGTTATCAAACGTGCTCATGCTAAAGCAGGAGCATGGCTGCAGCAACAATAGCCATATCATGGACATTGTATGGCAAGCATGCAAGAGGAGTTCACCAGAGCCTGGATCTTGAGCTGCATGACTCTATAGCCTTGCCAATCAGCTGCAGTGTACTCTGCCAGCTGTTGCTTCAGCTCTGCCTGCACAAGTAGCAAAGTTCTGCTGTCACTTATCGGACAGCGTGTTTGTGTGTGTCTCATTTGCACATTTGCTGTGGCGAGCAAACACCTGAATTGCAATGCTAACAGTTGTCTGCCATACTGTTTGCTACTTTCTGCGCAGAGCCACAGGCTTCCTTATTTGCTTTCATAGCATAGAATGGGCTTCAACTGCTGGTGATTGTGCCACTATGGACCTGCGTGATTCCCGAGGCATGCCCTGTCATGTGCAACAGAAGTACTCCTGTTGTAGACCAGCGAGAAGACCACAGCCAGCATACCAACAAAGCAATGAGTCAAGTATGAGCACACACACCTGCAGACTGGACAGCTTGCCCGCCTCAATGGCCTGCTCTGCTTGCTGAGTGAACTTGATAGCAGCTGCCAGGCAGAGCACCTGGCTCGGCATACTTTTGAAGTCTGTGTGCTGCATGCAGCTGGTTAGCAAGCCCTGCACAGTATAGTTTGGTGGTGTCGGAACTACATACATTGAAGTCTATCTGAACCATGTCAGCATAGGTAAACAGCAACAGCGAATGCACACTTTGAGCTGCTACATGCGCAAGCACCTACAAGCCAAATGTGCTCAAACAGCATGAGAGATTCAGGCAAGTTGCAAAACACACAGGGTTGTGAACATGAGAAAAGGCTTTTGCTTATAAGCAGGGCACTGCGTGGCTGCACCTGTAGAGTGGCCTGCATGCCTGTCAGCAGACTCTGCAGCCAGCTCTCAACTTGCTCACTGACTGGCACTGCTGCTGCCAGCTGCACGCTCTCTGACTCTATAGACATGGCAGCTGTGATGGCATCTTTGCTGTCTGTCAGCGCTACTGAATGTACACCAGCAAACAGCTTTTTCAGGTGAGCTTGGATGACTGCAGGGTCCCTGGCCTGACCTAGGATCTGCACAGTCACATAGGGTCACCAGTGAGTTGCTACACAGTTGCTGATCAATGCCAGCTACTGAATGTGGCACAGATGGCAACAAGTGAGATGACACAACGTGCTGGCAAGCGCATGTTTTGTGAGAAGTGCGCAAAGACAGGAAACCATGCTGGTGCTTTCTATACCTCTAGCAAGTCATCGTCTCCAATGAAATAGAAGTGAGGGAATGCAGAGCGTTTGTCCTCAAGGAAGTTGGACAGGGCTTTTTGACAGATCTCCATCTGCTGCAGCATCTGATGCAGAGTCTCCTGCAGTTGCACAAGTCAACATAGGTCTGACTAATGCCAAAAAAGTGCAGCTCAAAGGCATGAATGCTGATCAGGAGCTTTGTGGTGTTTCAGACTGCAATTCTGCATTTCATGTGCTAGTAAGCTGGTCAGCAAGCATGTGAACACATCACATCAGAAGACACTAAGTGTCTGCTGCATCAATAATGCAAAGTCTTCATGCAAAGCCCGAGCTGACACGCATGCAGAGCTGTGGGGCTGACCATGATACGTGGTATGTCAGCAAAATGGACAACCATGGGGTCTGCTTCTGTGCCAGACATCAGTTGCCGCAACTGGTCATCAATCTGCATGCACAGCAGCCAACCAATAAGATCCTCAGCCTGACACGGTCCTGCATGGTCCATGCACAAAAACACAAAGCATACCTCCTTTGATCGTCTAAAGCACTATTGGTATGACATATATGGTTACTGCCATCTTGAACTTCCACTGTCTATTCGCAAAAAGCAGAATCCATAAAAGTGCAAGATGCAACGAATGGGAGATGCAGTTTGTCTGCTGACAATGCTTCAGTACACAGGTCAGTGGTCAGCAGCTGTAGTACCCGTCTGAAGCGAGGCTGCTCATTGGGCAGGGCCCCCCTTGCGAATATGGGTTCAAGGTACACCCATTTACGCTGGATAGCGTTGAGAGTCTGCAGGCCCTCTGACAGCACAGCCAGTTGTCTCTCCCACACACCTGCTTCATCCTGCGCTCAGCATCAACAGCACATCAGGTGTGTGTCAGATGTATCTGACATGCTGTCGGTCTGCAGACTGCGAGGGCACAACACTGTGCAGCTCACTTGATGTAGCCCTGAGTGCAAGCAAAGATGTACATTGGCATGGCGTATGCTCTCCTTGGCACAAGGCTGCAGTGAGCATGCAGCAGACTTGAACAGAGACACGCTTTGCTGCAGTGATAAGGATGGCATCGCTGCTGTCACCATGCTCGTACATAATCTGAATCAAGCTCTTGAAATCTGCTTTGTCTTGTGCTGGGAGTACAGCAGGGCAGGAGGGCAACAAGCGTTGCTTGCCTACCAGCGATGTGCTAAGCGTATCAACAGACACAGTGGGACTCACTGCACGGGGCAGTACTTTGACTACTGCGCGGGTATAGACAAGTGTGCAGCCCTTAGATTGTTTTATGTTCTCAAGTGACCGTACAGGTGACTGTGGGCAGCACAGACCTTGAAGAGGTGAAAGTAGGCTGCTTGCTTGAGGCTGGCCACCAGGCTCTGGTGGTCACCCACCTCTGTCATCACCTCTCGCCACTCCTTGATCAGGGGACAGCTCCTGCATAACCAAATCTCAACTGGATTGACTGCTGCACTCAATCCGCAGGGACTGACAAGTAAGCAGCAAGCTGAGAGTGTTCTTTAAGACAATTGGACCTTCAGAATTGCATGCAGAGTTGCAATCCAGCACACAGTCAAGTTGCACGGTTGTGCCCCCAAACCATCTGCAATCTGCTCAATGCGCATATGATACACAAGGTCTGCCATTAATGTTCATGCATCACGGCCAGCATGACAAATAGACTCACTTTGTTCCTGCTGTGGAGGAGTAGCTGTACAGAGTGAAACGGCGCTCCAAGCCCCACACTTGCAGCTCCTCCAATGCTTTCCTGATGACAGACTCTCCCAGAGCCTGCAGATATACGGCAATGTAGTGCTGCTTGACTGGTGATCGGTCTCAGCTCAATTGGGAGGCAATAAAGAAACAAGACTCATGGTAATACTATGCTGAAGGAGCTGATGCAGAAAGTACTTTCACTTGATTTTACTTGATGGCCAAGTTTGGAACAGTGTGGAATAGTATGCTCAAAGCACACAACGACAACCTGTGCACTGCATGAGTAAGGAAAGGTTCAGGAAAGGTTCAGGAGGATGCTTGATCTGACATCGCCAAAAATAGCTGGTGTACCTGTGCATTTAGAGCCTTGATCTCCTCCGCACATCCTGCTAGCCTATCAGCTTTGTCAAGGAAATGAGCCAGTGTCAGATTGTCAAAGGTGACAGCATCTGGGCCCTGCAAACACCATATATTCAACCTCCATGGCCAGGCAAGACCTCTGCAGTTGATGCAGTTGCTGCAAAACAGGACACTAGCTCTGGCCACAGCTTGCGGTGCATGCCAAATTGTGTGAGGAGAATGGTATGAGTGCAAGCTGCTGGTCCAGCATTAGTGCAGAGTATGGTCCTCTGACCTTTGTCACCAGCTTGAGCATCATGAACAGCTGAGTCCAATGCTTGCGCTCCCAGCCAGTGCCTCGGGCAAACTTGAGGTATGGAAGACATTGCCTGTGTGCACAATGCAGGGTGTCAACATGAGTCCACAATGACCAAAACATATCCTGCAGCTACAGTGCTTGAACTCTGCACTTTAGAGCTTTGCTTCTTCAGCTGCGCCAGACGATGGGCAGTGAAAGGGATTAGAATCTGGGTCAGTCAAAGCGCATGCGTGAGATAGACGCAGGAGGACTGACCGATACGAGTCAATCTCTTTGGCGAGAATGATAGCCACAGGATCCCCAGACAGTTGACCATCTGTCCCTTTGGACCACTTGTTCAGGAAGTCCTCGATGCGCCACAGCTCGTCCCGCACGCTCAACCAGTCACGTCTGGCTAAGCTGGCCCTCTCAGTCATGAACTCACCAAACCTACTCCAGGCGGCCTGCAGAGCCGGTGAGACCTTTGTTTCCTAGGTTGAGCACACCAAGCATTGCAAATCAGGCGATGTAGCAGCACACAAGCAAGGCAACGCTTGGGAGCCTCAGCACTTTGGACTGCAACAGCAACAGCAACAGCAATACTCATGTAAAGTTGGCTGTGGACCATGGTTGATCACTGAAAGTCTGGAGGCGCCATGACTGATGATGACCTTGGTGGTGCTGATGTCATCACTGATGGTGTCCAGCTGACTGAAGTCTGGCTCCTCCATGCTGAAGTGGGCACAGTCGACAGCTGTCTGCTGCGCCTCCTGCTGCAAGTCTGTGAGCTGCTTGCTATAGTCCTCAATCTTGAGCAACATGAGCGCCGGGTCGCCTGAAGGCATGCCATGTGGCTTGACTTCCTGCCAGCGTGCCCCAAACCCAGAGATGCGGCTCTTCATCTCACCCACCTGTGACATGATGCAAGTTGTGATGCTGGCAGAGACTGTGTGTATGGCTGCCGCACAACGCATGCCATTGTGTCATGTGCCATGCTTGGCAGGAGTACTTCATGAGCGATATGTGCACATGTGACACAGGTATGTGCCTTTGAATTCTGGTTGCAATGGTCCTGCAGTGGTGGCACATACAGGTTGAAGGGGCAGTATTCTACATGATTTCATTGCCATGGCTGATACACATGTGTGGACACCAGAGCCTCAAGCCAACCTGTGGGAGGTGGCAAGCCTGATTGCTTGGAAGTGTCCAGACTGGCAAGACAAGATGTCAAGAGTGTCACAAGCTACTTAGAGCCAGATAGGCTGACCAAGCACGCATCATTCCTCACCTGTCTTGCCAGCTGTCCTTGCAGCTGGTTCTTCTGCTCATCCAGATGTGTGTCATGCTGCTGCAGCTGAGCAGTAAAGGCATCCCATGCGTTGTCCACATCAGCCATGTCCACAGGCTGACCAAGACCAACAACACTGCCCGCTGTAGTCACTGACTTGAGCAAGCGGTTCTTCTCATCTATGCGGCGGCGACAATCCATGATGTGCGGTAGGGATGAGACCAGCGTCTTGGCTGCTTGGCGAGCTGTGCCAATCTCTTCAATGCTGGTGGCAGCCTTGCCCAGGGTGGCTTGGGCATCTGACACAAAGGCTTCTACCTCAATTTTCTCAGACAGGGCCTGCATGATGCATGCATTGGTTGCTCACCATCAGGGATTGCATTGCACATCGGAACTTCACCTCATTCTTCACAGATCAGGCCAACTGTGCCTGACCAGGCACATCAGGCATGCATTGGACATGTACCACCACGAGTTGCAACACAGTACAGCACAGCAACATGGAACTGGCCTGAGAAAAGCAGAACCTGTACGACATCTACTGTTGCCCTTGCTTTGTCTTAAAGCTTAAACCCCTCACAGGCAACAGAATTGTAGGAGTTGCCAGAGCACAGCGTTGCTTTGCAAGCCGTGACAAAATAGTCAAACAGGTATCAGGCAAGCAGCAATTGGGCTCAGCTGTGTGTGGTACATGATGGGATGAGCACACGGAAAGAATTGTGGCAGCACCTTGCGCCTCAGGCTGGCCAGCAACTCTTCCCGGAGCTCCTTCATCTGCCTCTCAATGGCGGCTTTCACAGGCTGCGTATTGATGGTGTAGCATCCAATGTGGACCTCGTTGGGCAGCTTCTCTGCATCTCTTGCCGATGTCTGCAGGCAAGCAGGCACAGGGTCACGTGAGTACTGTGCAAAAGGTATGAGGCTGCGTAAAATTTGGACTTTGATCTGCAATTGAGACCCTGGAAAGTGCAATTGGAAAGCAAGAGCACGATGCAGATATTGGTGCCTGCAGGCAGGGCATACACATGTTCATTGCAACTTTTGCATGGCAAAGTAATGTTGCACAGCCTTTGTGAAATTGCTTTACTGTCTCACCTTGAGTGCTTTCAGATTGTAATCCCAGTCTGTCACTTCATGCAGCTGTTCATCTACCAGCTGAGCCAGATCATCTACTTCTGTGGCCACCCACCCAGCCCATTTGACTGGCTCTGCCTGCACCAGAAGCAGTCAAAAGCTCAGATACATTAGTAGGTTTGACTTAATGCAATGGACCATAGCCATTATGATCACCTCCAACCACAGATGACGCATTGCAGCTGCTGTCATTTGGTCCTGCAAATGAATGGCTCCAGGAGCAAGGCTAGGAGGCACAGGCAATACAACAAAACCAGTACAGTGGAGACGATGGGGAGCTCAAAGGGATCAGTTTGAGTATGCAAGAGAGTATGGACACTGCTCAAAAAGGACAACTGAGCATTGCAGGCAGTGCCATTGAAGGCAGAAGAACAGGCCTCCAGGAGTGTGCAGTGCAATCATAAGCAGCTGCCACACCTGCAGCTGACCAAAGAGCGTTTCGGCAGCCGCATATGCCTTTGCAATGCCAGGCACATTGGCCTCCATGATGCGCTTGAAGAAGCCAGGCCTTTCACTTGCCTCTGAGACGCCCTGCATTAGCAATGATGAGCTGGTAATGACCAAGACCAGGCTTGTAGGCTGTACCTGATGACAGTACAGGATCAAGAAAACGTTCTTGGCTTTCAGGCATCAAGCCATCAGATTCAGCGTATCATGCATGGTACACATGTGTCCTAATGGACAATACTATGAACGTACATTCAGTGCACATGCTAAGCTGTTAGGCTATACATAGACAGGCTGACTTGTCCGCTCTCTCAGAAGGCCAACCTTGAAGTTCAGTGGGATTGCAAGCAAAGGTCTGAGCTGGTTCTTGTAATGCGCAGCATGAACCTCTTCCAGCGGAGGCTCAAACTGCAAACGGCCCTGCTTGACAGCCAGACTGATGTCAATCTGTGCCAGGTGGTCGTTTATGCTTTCCAGGCTGCAGCGGTACTGGTAAGCTAGCGCCTGCAAGCGAAAGTGCACCCAGTCAGGCAAAAAGCCCAGGACAGGACAGTGCACCAATGTTGTGTATTGGGCCATGGCGGTGTACACAGCCCTGATGCTCAGAATTGCTGAGCACTACAAGGTGAAAGAGCACAGTATCTTCGCTGAAGCCTGCAATGCTTGAATGACATGCAAGCACCAAAATGCGCTTAAGAAAGGTTATTGAGCTGAGCAATGAGCAGCCTGCTGAGTGTATACACCTTGTGAATTTGGTGATCCCAGTGCAGACGCCACACAGCCTGGGACTGCATGGTGAAGCCATCCTGCTCTACTCGGATGAACAGCTCTCTGAGCTCCTTGATGCCAGCAGCCCACTTGTTCTTGGCAGAGACAAGGTCATACCCCATCAAGGCAATCACTCTGTCACCTGCCACCTTGTGCCATGTTTTCAACACCCTGCAGCAGGCCATCTCCCACTTTTATCATTTTGTCATGATAGGTCCAATGTACAAGGGTACCGTGATGGTTGCCAGCAACTTCTGCTGAGGCTAAGGCCCTGCCCCGTGAGGGGGCATCGGCTCTTGTAAGGCCATCTCCCATCTGTCTGCAATGCTCCAGCTGAACGGCCACCAACATATATGCCTTCGTGCTGAACGACCCAGAGTAGCTCTCAGACATTGACTCAGGCGCATGCCGTTGCACTGATGTACGTTGGAGAGCAACCAGATGTTGTTGGGGCAAACAAGAAATTTGATGATGGGTCAATGAAAGTCATGTTACTGGACATGATCGCAGGACATCCGTTTGGTGTCTGTTGCAAAACCTATCCCTTCAGCGACACTGAACAGAGGGCACCCAAAGCATCACTCAAAGCCACACATTGTGGTCACTTTGCGAGTTGAGTCAATGCTAGGTGAATGGCAAGACCTGTTCTTCTGCTTGAGCTGCTCAGCGACCTCCTGCAAGCGCCTGACATAGCCTTCCAGCGCTGCAGAGTTGCCCCATGTGATAGGCCTACCCATGCCATCCTTTGGGTTCAGCAGCACATTCTCAAAGTCTTGTGCATACTGCATGACAAACCCCAGGGTCAGTTCCATGTTGGGCACTCAGATCTGAGAAAGTAGCAGCCGGCTGGAGATGCTAGGTCAAGAGGAGAAGAAGACTACAAGCGTTGGCCAAACAAGTGATGTTTTTTTGGCAGAGCCTCAGCAAGTGTCATCCAATCAAGTCACAAAGTTCGCGGCAGAGCATCAGCAAGTGGATGCAAAGGGGGGACAGTGCAGCACAGTGGGCAGTGACTGCATGAGTAGACAGCACACATGAGCTCCAGCGACAGACTTTGCTGTTGGCCTCACCTGAAGCAACATAGGCTTCTGACACGGTATGATCTCAGTGGCGCTGTTGTTGTAGAAGTTGACGACTTGCTTCAGGAGCAAGCCATGGCGATAGAACTTGTTGGCTGTGTCTACCTCTGCCAAGATATCCCTGCTGACTCCAAAGCTGATGGACTGCAGCTGCCTGACCTGCAGATCAGACCAGTCGATATTCAGGGCATCTGCTTGTATACATTGCAGTGTTGCCTCCTGATGCATTGCAGTTTTGCCTCCTGATGCATTGCAGTGTTGCTTCCTGATACATGGCAGTGTTGCCTCCTGATGCATTGCTGAATCGAGCCCAAATGCTGCTGCTCATGTTCCCACTTGTTTGACTCTTGGATGTACATGCACCTGTACAGAGGCCAAGGAGCCCCTTCTGGCTCAGACTTCTGCTTGTGTCTAGTACATACATCTGGGACACCATTGTATGGGTCACGCACTCAGAGCCACTCCCGACAGCAACAGCTTACAAGACTGCCTTACCTCTCTGAGCAGCACCACCAAGTCCTCATTGTAGTGAAGCTTGATGCGCCCATTGCGGCTGTCCATGTCCATCAGCTTGCCAGACTGGTCCATCTTGATGTTGCTCAGCTTGTCCACAGTCATTGCATTCCATTCTGAAAAACATGTCTGTTTCCAGGCTTGCAGCTCCTTCACAAGGTCCTTGGCAACAGCTTGGCAAGCCAGTACAGCTGCATTATGGGCCAAGGGCTTCCTGTTGTCGCCTAAACAGTCAGGCCACACATGTGAGCGAAAGCAATTATTGAGAGTGCCAGCAGATTCTGTCTATGTAAAGTAAATGTAACAGTTTTGAGATCCCCAGACCATGAGCGTCAGACCTCTTCACACACTTGTGGTTTATGCCCAAAAGTGGCTGACTTTATGTTTAAGACGACATGGATCAATACGTGATTGCTGTACTGTGGTGTCTGTATTTGGGTAAAACTATCAAAGCAGTGCATTCAGTGACACCCAGGTGCAGTCAGTTCCATCATGCTGTGCTGAGCGTGCACATTGCCATTGATGCTTGCTGTGAAACAGTCAGGTGTCACATACAGAACAAGTCACACTGCTGTACAGACTGAACCTGCAAGACCTCTCAGAGCTGCCATGCTTTGCTCTGCCTTCTGCTGGCACTGCAATGCCCACATGAGATCATCCACAATGCTGGGCAAGTTGATGCCAGTGGTCCCAGCGCCTGACTGCCGCTGCAAGCGGTGGTTATCCTGTCAGGCAGCAAGAGGGTCAGCAGTGTTGCACATTGGCATGGCAAACCTGTGTGCATCATTTGTTGACGGTGTCATGATGACATGCCACATATTCATTGTGTGGGCAGACCTGAGCTCTCTGTTCAAAGCTGGATTGAATGCTGTCCAGGTACTGGTCAATCTGCTGCACAACTGCCAGCAGCTCATCCTGCAATGCTGCTGCTATTGCTGGACGGCACAGCAGCCCTGAATACCGCTTGAGCGCCTTGAAAACCTGCATCACACCAGTGGAAGTTAGATACTGGTCACCAGACACACTTTTGAATTACCGGAAAGCAAGCAAACCACTGCAAAGTAGTGTAGCATCTGCACTGGCTTTTCTTCATACAATTGGGACCTGAAAGGACAACAACCTGCACAGAAGGTAATTCGAGACATTTTGCCTTTCCAGCAAAACAATCTCCACAAGGTGAGGTACTACAACACAGGGCACTGTGGCACGTTGCAATGCTGATGTGACAAGGCTAACCTGACTTGGCTGCATGACAGCGCCAGAGGCCCTGTCTGCATGCTGAGCAACTGCTGCTGTCAAGGCAGGCAGAATGGTGGTCCTCAGGGCCTCCTGCAGCTGCTGACTGATGCAGCGTTCAATGGGCACCATCCTTGACTCAAAGCCAGCTTTTGCAGTCATCCAGGCTGGAGTGGCATAGTCACTGATGTGGAAGGGGTTCAGATCTCCAAACGGTGCAAACACTTGAGCAGCAGCCTGCGGCAGAGACAGACATACCTAGGGGCCCATCTGGCATTATGCTTACCCCTTTGCTGCCTTAATGTGCTGTTATCAGTAGCAGCAGGGCACAGTCAGCATCTGTCCGTAGGTCAGTTGTAGCAGCGCTTCCAGCGGCAGGAGGCAGTGCAGAGTGCACACACTGTGAGTAGCAGGGCAGCAGCAGCACTCACAGACTGAGCAATTGTATCGGCAGCCAGCAGGTCAAAGAGCTGCACATGAGTCTCTCTCATGACCAGCACCTCATCCAACCGCTCGTTCAAGCTGTCAAAGAACTTGTCTTCGTACCTGCAGCATCACATGCTGCAATCAGCCTTTCCACAACCACCAGGCACCTGATCAGGCAAGAAGAAAACTGGTATGGTCAGATAAGCTTGATACACAGCCAATAAGATCTGAGCATTTGCAACATGGGGCCAGATGAAAGACAGCTTGTACCTGCCGTCCCAGGTGTGAGGGCTAGCCAGCCACTGTAAGCTGGTCAAGTCATGGGTGCACCTGCTCCATGCATTCACAAGGCGTTGCGCCCCATACAAGCTTGCCTCCACATCACTGCAATGAGCACTCATACACTCAACTGCTGCAGCGCAGGCATAACATAGACCAGGGCTGCTGCACAGGCATAGACAATTGGCAGCTAAATTACTGCTGTGCACTGGAACATGTCGTTTGATATGACACTATGCACCTACTGCCTTTGGCGCGAAACTGTGGACATCCTGCATTGAATGGATATACGGTTTACAAGCGTCGCATGGCTGATGGTGCACAGCACCCCATACATTGCTGACATGCATGCACAGCAGCTGTTTGCAAATGAAACAGTGTCAGTATATCAGAGCAGGATGCCAGCAGGCAAGGGAGCTGTACCCAAACGGTTTCTGCCAGAAGTCTTTGGGACAGTGCCCTTGCAGGAGGCCTGCCAGCATCATGGCAAACAGCTTCATGAAATGTTGTGCACGCCTCTGGCCCCAGGCAAATCCACCTGCATCATGACATACTTAGCAAGCACTGCATGCTACGAACATGCCAAGCAGTAGTGTACTCATTGTCTCTGAAGATTGAAGCCGCCCTGAGGTCATAAGATGACATCCGCTACAAAGTCAGTAAGGGAAGCAGTGCAGCATTTTGTGTTGCAGAGTTGGACATGGGCAGTAGAGACTGTCACTCACTTCATGCTTTGCTACTGTGTTCTGGCTGCTATGGCAGCAACACAGCAAATCACTCTGCACATTGCTCATACACATGCCACTGACCAGGAGCATCTGCAGCCTCAAGCTCCCAAAGTGCCTCAAGGGTCTGGTGCAGCTCATCAATCAGATCTAGCGTGTCTTCTTCTGGGAGAGCCCCAGTGGCTTTGCGTACTTGCTGCAGCTTGGGGCTGACATGCGCAAACTTCTGTGATATGGATGCTGCTCTTTGCTGCAAGCCTGCTGGACAGGTTGAGCTGGCAGCCAGGTCAGACCACAGCTGAATTTCATCTTCTGGTCGCAGAATCGCTGACAGTGGTGCGTGATTGGGCTCAACGAGCTCCGCTGCATAATCTTTGACCTAGGCAGTCACCAGTGGAATTCATTAATCAAAACAAAATTTGGAAGTAAGGCAGAAAGGCAAATTGCGATCCTTGCCCCTTTCATGTCCAGTAAAAGCGGATTGCCGTTTGTCGATGCAGCTCTTTTATTCGTCAAGATGTCTATCGGTAATTTAAAATAGTAATCAGGTAGGTTCCGGGGGGGGTGCCCAGCAGCTAAGCTGCAACGTGCAGTATACCTGTTGTCCTTGCCGTAATGAGCTGCCCAGGCCAGCTTCAAGCTGCCTGACCAGTCCTTGAAGCTGACTGTCCGATTCAGAGAGTTCACTGCCATCACTTTCACCAAGCAGAGGCGTGTACACATTTTTGAGGGCATGATACAGGCTGCTAATCTTAGAGTGAGACACGGAGGATATGGAGACATTCTTGGGAATATCCTCCAGCAGCAGAGGCCCTGGCCTTAGTTTTGTGAGCAGCAGCTGCAGAGACAGCCAAGCATACTTAAAGGGCATGCAGTGTAGGCTAAGCACACACTGATCAGTGCACAAGCCTGCCTCCGAACACACCTGGAAGTCGCAAGACGGCGAGAAATCAGCTGTATTGCTTACGACTAGCTGCTTGTGTCCGGACGCAGCAATACAAACGCTGCAGGCCACCAGGTCGACTGTCGCATCCTCCAGAAATGCTGTGATTGCTTGCTCAGATCGATAGGTTTCGTGCAGCAGCCATTCCTGCACGGCGCCCGACAGGCTCTCATGCAAATGATGAACTCTCAGATGACGGTACATATGATGCTAGCAACTTCTTGCTCGAAAACCGCGTATACCACACCTTGTCGGAAGGGATTCCAAGAGCATCGACAATAGCATTTCGGACGTACTCCCGGCGGGGGTCCGCTGTGGACATAGCTGATGAAGAGGTTCACGACTATGATACGGTAACAATCTGTTTATGCAACCACATTTGTTGCCGTTGGTCTTGATCAATGATCACAGGTAAAGGCCAGGGCAAAGGCAGGGCTTTGAATAGCAATTCAGGTACGGCGTCAGTGAAGGTAGTATGATTACGCTCTTAGTACTGTCTCAACCTGGTGTGAGTCACACCGTGTGACTTAACAGTCACCATTCTGGTGATCTGATTGTGTGCCTACCAGCCGACCAACCTTTTGAATTACAAGTTTGCCAGTGTTGCCCCAGCAGGACAAGAGAAGCGTTGAATACAATCATCCTGGTGTATACACCAGGACGTTACGTAGGGTCTTTGTTATGCAAGCTACTTCTTACAATCGAGCGCTGTTCATCTTCAGAGTCATTCCGAACAGAAAGCTGCACGAAGTATGAGTAGCACTACGTGTCAAGTCACCTATTTTTGCATGCTGCTACAACCTCCCACAGCCACTGTGGCTTTGCTGAAGAGTGCAGTTTCGAGAACTGATCATCGGATTTATACCACCAGTGGATTTGCCCGTACGTGTACGAGGTGATTACGCAATGTCAACTCGAACTAGGGCGGGCGAGCAGCTCAGCTAATTGGCAGAATCCTGCGCGAGGCAATTAATATTAATGAATTGACCTAGGCCTGCGCGATGCTAGTTCAAAGTGTCTATAAGATGTTACAGCTGTTTCGGGCCGTGAACTCAGCGTTACAGTTGCAACATGTTGAAATACATAATAATTCATTTCCTCAAGTTCCTCAGTGTGAAACGCTATTTTGTGCCTACAATGATACCGATGGCTCTGCTTCACCTCCGATATCGTGTGCATAGCTTGAAAGCGATGCTGTCCTGGTGTATTGAGCCGTATTTAGCTCTATCGTTCAAGCCCAGCAGTCACCATGATGGTGATTCTGTACACGTGTAATCCCTGCGCGATCAGCTGCGCGATACTCTTCTTATTTGAGATCACTGCTGCGCGAAACTTGCGAATTGGGTGGGCGAAGACCTGAATTAATTGGATTTTTCGTGGTGCGCATTTTTCGGGGTGCGATGACGACGTATAAAACCAGCGAAGAACCATCGAAGAAATCGTGAGTAATGACAAACCGGGCGTATGCTGACGAGACTTTACGACCTGTGATAACTGCTATGGCACCGCGCAGACACTATTTTATTGTCGGTGCCTCTATCAAGGTACTGCAAGATATCTCAGAAGAAGGTGTGATCTGGCGGTCTTGCATTTCATTGAACAAGCTTTGCCTGTTGCAGGTCGAACTCTCATCAGATTTGGATTGACGCGTCAACTGCTACGTGCGTGTAGCAGCAGGCGACACAAACGCAGCGCTGAAGACCGTGCGTTGTTTGAATTTGTCAACATTCCATCATTCGACGTAGCCCGTAGGGTGAAGCTGCAGGTACCGGTACCTGCAAAGCTGCCTTACCGTAGCCAAGTTCGTACGCACAGCCTTTGTCGTGAATACCTTTAACCTGCTGTCGAAGTGTGCAGGGCAGGCGGACTGTGCAGGGCTGATTGTTTGTGAAAGTGGTGTCACTGAGCTCACTTCGAGGATCCTTAAAGAGCAGACTGTTTTCTGCTTTGCGTCGTCACCAGCGCAGGATGAGCTGCTAGCGGTGAGCGCATCAGCTTTCTGAAGTCATCCCTGTTTGACGTATCCCTGCTTTTTCTGTGGCACTGTCACTCTTCATGAGTCGTGAACACTGCTGTTCAGGTGTCCTGAATAGCATGGTGAGATTAAGTCATTCACACCAGCTCAAACGTCGAGCCCACCTGCACTCCCCTCGAGGGATATACAAGGTCCGAGTCCCATCAACGTCACATCAACTTGCTGCTGTGCCTTCTGCCGAGACAATGAATGCAGAGGATGACCGCATAATAAACTTCCACAGAGGCAGTATACCACAGTTTGGGCAGCAAGCAGTTGATGCTGATGTTCAAGTCTCTGACCCAGTAGCAGCAGATGTGCGCAGACTACACGCGCAAGCAAATCCGGTCACATCTGCAGAAGCACTGCTGGACAGGATCAGGCAGACCGCACCTCAACCGATGCGCAGGCATTCGACTGATGCTGTACCAGCACCTCCTGCATTCCATATTGCCAGAAGTGCTGCCACAGCTGCATCATGTACTACCAATAGCAGCCCAGAGGCCCTGCACCTGCCAATTCCAATCCCCGTTACAGCTGCACCTCAAAGACCCTGCAGAGCACAGACCACAGCCCTTTTTCATCAGTATGCTTCTCAGGGACACATGGTTCACATATCACCCTCAGCTGCAGCTGCAGCAGGGGGAGGGACGGTGCATTCTCCAGATGATAGGCCCACGCAAAGACTCCAGAATGAAGCTGTTATGCGCTGGCTCAGACAGAGTGATCAGCAACCCTGTCCTATGCAGAGCTGTGCAGGTTGCAATGAGGCACTTGAGACACGGTCATCATCGTCAGTTGACATGCTGGATGAAACACATCATAACGGCACTCATCATGCCTCCTGCACTCAGAGTAGATGCACAAGACCCTGTGCACCCAGCCCTTTCACATCTGGTAAGCTAAGTGCATAGCTTGAGGTGCTGATATGAAAGCCAATGATGCCTGACATCCCACCTATGCTGCGTGAACGGGCCATCACAATTCTGTGGCACAAGCAAAGATTTGCCTGAATTTGGTCTGCGCACACAAGGACATCATGCAATGATTCAACATGTGGACAGTCTGCTGAAACCACTCAACCTGTATATGTGCAGGGTCGTCAAAGACGGTTACTGATGAGAGTCCACATGCAAGCGCCCCTGGCTGGTGACCCTACCAATCTGCAGCTGGCAAAAGCCATTTTGATTCCTGCCATGGCAAATAGGGCTATCTTTATGAACAGCAGCACACGTAAGGCCTTGATGCCTTGACCTGTGAGCTTCATGTTGGGCACATGAGTAATGTTTTTGAGGTGAGGTAATTGGGCGTGTTATGGCAGACCTCACAGCATAGTTGTGATCATGGTGGAAGAGGCAGGCTGTCAGGCAGGCAATGCAAAAGCCTCTGTGGGGTTGTACATATTGGCAATTGTCTGTCTGTGGGGTTGTACATGATAGCAATTGTCTGCTGAAGTGCGCTACAGGCCAAAGCAGGTGATGTTGTACTGGTGATTCTGATTGTAGCTGTTACATTTACATCTCTTTTCTTAGCAGAGAAGGGTTCAGATTTTTTGTCCTGTTGGGCCAGCAGTAGTTGCACCAAGTATCTAGATTCATCGCTGCCCACTGTCCACCGGGATTATATTCCGCTTAAGTTGAACAGCTCACTACATGGGTCTTGCCTGGGCTTTGCAGTATTTCATATGCAGTCATATGTTGTTCACTCAAGCCTGGTATTGCTGCCGTCTTTTCTGTTGTTGGCAGCTTTCTCAAGCCATTTAAGCCCAATACACTACAGAAAATGTTGTGCTCACTGATTGTAGTGTACTGTTTTCAAGATGACATGTCACTGGAGATTTGCCTGTTTGCTCTGTTTGTTTTTTGTCCTTGATACAGGTCACAGCGTGCATTCTGCCAAATTGTTTTAATGTACTCTGCCTGCGCACCCTCCACCCTTCATTGCTGCTACAGACAATGTGGAATACTGTATGCTTCAGTACTGCCCTTTCAGACTCCGCAACTTTGTTTTGACTACTGGCCAGACTGGGTGCAATCTGGCTTGTTTTCTGTCATCCTGCTGATGATCTGTTCTTTTTGCCAGCTGGAAGCAGCAGCTTTAGGCACCCACAATCTCAAATATATTCTGCTCTAGAGCATGAACGCTTTAGTCATGTAATGTGGCACACCAACACTTCTGCCTGAACATACAAGACACGACTTGGGGGAGGCATGCCAGGGGTCGCAGATCACAAACGCCCTTTATTTTGCCTCGGCATGGATATGACGTCTAGGATGCGTATACCGGCTCTGCAATTTACAGTACGACAGTACATGTATCCTTCAATTACAATGACAGCCATGCAGTTGTTTCCTGCAGGGATGCATATATATATAAGTGCCTTGCTGACTACTGACTCTGATCCATGTTCCAGATAAGATTAAGATTATGCTGTAATTGATCCATTACGTGATCTGTCACGTGGTCTGCAGGTGCTGTGGAAGCTTCTGTAAA
>JAABUK010000812.1_pt1 | contig 62964 bp, 62 predicted proteins | sample 5559141 | NCBI WGS metagenome assembly JAABUK01 (sample SAMN10711869, study PRJNA513367) | rock metagenome | isolation source: Antarctica rocks | place: Antarctica: Victoria Land, Pudding Butte nord | collected 2016-01-03
GCAAAAGTCGAAAAAAGAGCTCGGCGAATCAAGCGAACAGACCAAAAACGGCCGAAGACGGGGCTAAGGCCTTCGCAAACCTTGATCTGACGACGGTTTCGTCGCGAAATTCCGCAACCTGCTAAGGTCCACGGCCGCGATTCAATCGACGGCAGCGGCATGCGGCTGCTCTCGAGCGTGCACTACGACCGGCAGTTCGACAACGCGTTCTGGAACGGCCGGCAGATGGTGTATGGTGATGGCGACGGCGTCATTTTCGGCAATTTCACGACATGTCTGGACGTGATCGGGCACGAGCTCGCACACGGCGTCACGCAGCATGAGTGCGGCTTCGCCTACGCCGGCCAGTCGGGTGCGCTCAACGAGTCTGTCTCGGACGTTTTTGGTTCGCTGCTGAAGCAATGGCATCTCGGCCAGAGCGCTGCCGATGCGGATTGGCTCATCGGCGCGGGACTCTTCATTGCGCCTGGACTGCGAGCGCTGCGATCGCTGCGCGCCCCGGGCCACGCGTACGACAGTCCGCTCCTGGGCGGCAAGGATCCGCAACCGCATCATATGCGCGATTACGTCGAGACGTCGCTCGACGGCGGCGGCGTGCATCTCAACAGCGGCATCCCCAACCACGCATTCTACCTGGCCGCGCACGCTGCGGGCGGCAACGCCTGGGAGACCATCGGCCCGGCGTGGTACGCCGCGATTCGCGGACCGCTCTCGCCCCACGCGACGTTCGCGGACTTCGCCGTCGCGACGGTCGCAGCGGCCGGCCCGCACGCGGCGGTTGTCCGCCACGCGTGGACGGCGGTCGGTGTCACCTTGGCATGATGCGGCGCCGCTCGTTCCTGCGCGGCTGCGTGGCATGCTCGCGGCCGCGCGCGTTCGCCGGCAGCACGGTCACGCTCCACAACGACGGCGTGGCAGCCCCGAGCGCGCTCGCGAGCGCATCATGATGCAGTTCGGCGTCGAGCCGGGCGTCGTTGCGGTCAGCTCGCGAGCCGCACCCACGAGTGACGAGGGGCGGGCGCTCGTCGCCGACGGCTGAGTCCCGGCGGAAGCGGCCTAACGGCGCACGAAGCGAGCGCGATGCACCTGCTGCAGCGCATCGCTCTCACGGTCGTCGTGCTCGTCGCCGGCGCGTTGCCCGCCGCCGGCCGGGCGGACGCCCCGGCCCCGGACGCCGCGCCGACCGCGAGCGCCGATCCGTATCTCTGGCTCGAGGACGTTGCGAGCCCGAGAGCGACCGCGTGGGTGGCCGCCGAGAACCGCAAGACGCTCGGCGTGCTCGAGAGCGACCCGCGCTATGCCCCGTCGTACGCGGCCGCGCTTGCGATCGCGCAGGCGAAGGACCGCATCCCGATACCCGAGCTGGTCGCGCACCGGACCTATAACTTCTGGCAGGACGCCGCGCACGTGCGCGGCGAGTGGCGGTCGACGGGCGATTACCGCAGCGCCGAGCCGACGTGGGCAACGACGCTCGACCTCGACGCGCTCGCCGCGAGCGAGCACGCGAATTGGGTCTGGGAAGGCGCCGACTGCCGCGCGCCGGACGAGACGCGCTGCCTCGTGCAGCTTTCCGACGGCGGCGAGGACGCGCAGACGATCCGCGAGTTCGATCTACCCTCGAAGCGCTTCGTCTCGGGCGGGTTCTCGCTGCCGCGCGGCAAGCAGAACGCGGCGTGGGCCGGACCGGACACGTTGCTCGTCGCGCGCGAGTGGACGCCCGGCGAGCTCACGACGTCGGGCTATCCGTACGTCCTCAAACGGCTCAAGCGCGGCGCGCCGCTGACCTCGGCGACGGAGCTCTTCCGTGGCGAACGGACCGACGTTAGCGTCTCGCCGACGACGCTCGACGACGGCACGGGCCATCGCGTCATGCTCATCGTGCGCAGTCCGACGTTCTTCACGTTCGAGACCTACCTCGTGACGCGCGGCGGCACGGCACGGCTGGCGCTGCCGCTCAAATCGCAGGTGAGCGGGCTCGTCGCCGGCCGCCTGATCGTCACGCTGCAGGAAGCGTGGACCGTCGGCGGAGCGACGTATCCCGCGGGTGCGGTCGTCGCGCTCGATCTCGCGCGCGCGCAGGCCGACCCCGCCCATCTCGCACCGACGCTCGTCTTCGCGCCGGGTCCGCGCGAGTCGCTCGGCGAGATCGCGCCGACGCGCTCGCGGCTACTGCTGACGGCGTACGAGAACGTCCGCGGCCGCGCGTATGCGTACGATCCGGCGAGCAACGGCGGGTGGCCGCGCCGACGGATCGCGCTGCCGGACGATTCGTCGATCGACGTCGCGGCGACGTCGATCGACGGCGATCGAGCGTACCTCAGCGTCCGCGGCTATCTCGAGCCCACGGCGCTCTGGTCGTACGACGCGGCCTCGGGCGAACTCGCCGTCATCAAGCGCCTACCGCCGCGCTTCGATGCCTCGGGCGACCTCGTCGAGCAACACGAGGCCACCTCGAAGGACGGCACGCACGTGCCGTATTTTATCGTGCATCCCAAGGTGATGCCGCTCGACGGATCGATGCCGACGATCCTCTACGCGTACGGCGGCTTCGACGTCTCGCTCACGCCAACGTACTCGCCCAACGTCGGGAAACTGTGGCTCGAGCACGGCGGCACCTATGTCGTCGCGAACATCCGCGGCGGCGGCGAGTTCGGCCCGGCGTGGCACGACGCCGCGCTCACGGTGAATCGGCAACGGGCCTTCGACGACTTCGCCGCCGTCGGCGAGGACCTCGTCGCACGCAAGATCACGAGCCCGCGTCGGCTCGGCATCCAGGGCGGCTCCAACGGCGGCTTACTGATGGGCGTCGAGTTCGTGCAGCATCCGGAGCTTTGGCACGCCGTCGACATCCAGGTGCCGCTGCTCGACATGCTCCGCTTCGAGCAGATCGCGGCCGGTTCGTCGTGGGTCGGCGAATACGGGTCCGTCGCCGTACCCGCGCAGCGCGCGTTCCTCGCCTCGATCTCGCCAAACGCGAACCTGCGCGCGGGCGTGACGTATCCCGAGCCGTTCATCTGGACGACGACGAAGGACGATCGCGTCGGGCCACAGCATGCGCGCAAGTTCGCCGCGAAGCTTTCGGCGCTCGGCGACCCGTATCTCTTCTACGAGGTCACCGAAGGCGGGCACGGCGCGGGCGCCAACTTGGCCGAGCGCGCGCGGACCGCAGCGCTCGAATTCGTCTACTTCGCGCGGAAGCTCATGGCCGGCGGCCGAGCCCCCGGCGTCTAGTACGGGAGCGCGGCGGCGTCGTTCCTCAGGACGTTGTTCGTATGCGCGGCGAAGGCGCGCATACCGACGATGCCGATGAGCACGACGAACGCAACGATGAGCGCGTATTCGAGCAGCCCCTGAGCGTCCGAGTCGCGGACCATCGCAACGAAGGGCCGCCCGAGGCGCTTCAACCGGCCGGTCGCGTTCATCGGGCGCTCATGTCTTGCGGTATTCGGCCTGGCGGCGGAGGACATGAGGGCCGCCGAAACCGGCCGACGCGACCTCGAGGCGGCCTCGTGCGTGCTCGTGTCCGATCGCTCGGCACTCGGCGCTCGGCGCTCGGCGCTCGGATCCGCGAGCGGCGCTGCCGGCTCGGCTGGTCGAGCCCGCGAAACGCCGCGACCCCGGCTTCTCGATCGTCGTCAATCCCGCGGCGGCGCTCGGCATCTCGCTCGACGCGATCGCAAGCGACGGTTTCTCGGAGGTGTCGATCGTGGACGCCACCCAGGCGTGACGCCCCGCCGCCTCGGCGCGGCGTCGCCATCACGTCAGGAGGCGCAGCTGGCGGCCCTTCGCGCCCCACCACGCGGTGGGCAGCGCGGGACGCGCCGCGGGATGGCGCACGAGCGTGCAAAGGCTTCTGCCGCAACGCATGTAGCCGGTGTCGTCGAACGTCGAACCAGTGATCGCTTGGAACGCCGCGCGGTACGCCGTTCCGTAGAAGACGACGAAGCGCGGCTCATGCTCGCGCATCCGGCGGCTCAGCGTCGCGAGCCGTCCGAGCGTCATCGGCCGCAGCCCGTTCGCCGGATCGGCGGGCAAGTCGACGAGAAGCGTCGAGCCTTCCCGATGGCCGAGGCGCTCGCGCTGATCGCGCGTGATGTCGCGCGTGCCCGAGGGCGCATCCTCGAAGCCGAGCACGAGCCGGCTGAACTCGGCATAGGCGCGCTCCGCGGGCGGCTGCCCTGTCGACCAGAACGGATCGACGATCGCATCGCCGCGCATCGCATCGAGCGCCGGTAGCACGGCCGCGCGCCACGTCTCGTGCGTCGCACGATCGTCGTCGCGCGCCGGCTCGACGCCGACGAACCAATAGGGTGCTTGCCAACGGCCGTAGCCGACCCAGCGCTCTGCGACCCGTTGCGGTACGACCTGCTGCATATGGAATGCATCGGCCGAAGCCCGGGCGGGCGCCGTCGCCCGAGCACACATGCGTCGCGCTCTGATCGCGCGCATCGCTGTGACGGCGCTCGCTAGCGGTAGAGGTGTGCGCGCGTCATCGCGATGTCGACGGCGCCCGATGCCTTGGGCTTTGCGAGCACCGATTGGTGCAGCCCGAGCTTTCCCTTCGAGAAGCCGACCCCGCTGCCGGCGAGATACGTTCGGTAGATGCGGTACGCGGGCTCGCCTCCCGCGCGCATCGCGGCATCGCGGTGCGCGTAGAGGCGCTCGTTCCAGGCCCGCAGCGTGCGATGGTAGTGCTCGCGCAAGTTCTCGACGTCGCGCACCTCGAAGCCGGTGCGTTCGGCCGCGACGAGCGACTCGCCGATCGGAATGAGCTCGCCATCGGGAAAGACGTATTCGGCGATGAAGGCGTCCGCTTTCCGCTTCCGGCGGCCGTCGCTCTGATCCGAGATCGCGTGATTGACGAAGAGGCCGCCCGGCCGCACGAGCCGATACGTCGCCGCGAAGTAATCGGCGAGCCGCTCGCGCCCGACGTGCTCCGCCATGCCGATGCTCACGACCGCATCGAACGGCTCGGCATCGAGCGCGCGATAGTCGCGCAACTCGACCGTGACGCGATTCGCGAGCCCGCGCTCCGCGATCCGACGGTTCGCCTCGGCGTGCTGCGACTCGCTCAGCGTCACGCCGAGCGCGGTCGCACCGAACGCCTCGGCCGCGCGGATGACGAGCGCGCCCCAGCCGCAGCCGATGTCGAGGATGCGATCGCCCGGCCGAACGCCCGCTTTGCGCAACACGTAGTCGATCTTCGCGATTTGCGCGGCGGCGAGATCGGTGCCGTCGCGCTCGAAATAGCCGCACGAGTACACGAGCTCGGGGTCCAGGAACGCGCGGTAGAAGTCGATCGGTTGATCGTAGTGAAAGCCGATCGCCGCGCGGTCGCGATCGAGCGAGTGCGCGCGACCGCGCAGGCGCGCGCGGACGCCGTCGACGACCTGCGAGCCGGCCGAGGGCAGCCGTAGCGCGAGCGCGAGCGCGCGCAGCGACCGGCGCAGCGAGACCTGCGAGAGGTTCGCGTAGAGCGCGGCGATCGCGTACTCGAGGTTCCCGGAGAGTTCGATCTCGCCCGAGGCGATCGCGCGCGCCGTGTTGCGATCGATCGGCGGCGTCAGTGCCTCGCGCAGCGCCCACGGCTCGTTGAGATGCAGGCCGAACGCCGACGGCTCGCGTGCCGGGACGACCGAGCCGTCCCAAAAGAAAACGGTGCACCGCTCGCGCGCATCGGCGGGCAAGACCGTAGCCAAGAGATCGAGCGACGTCTTGTGGATGGCGAGCATGAACGCGTCCTTCCGTCCGGAACCCTGCTTGTCCTAAGCATGCCGCGCACGCACGCGGCCGCCGAGCACGACGACGGGACGGAGCGGACGTGGCGACGACCGGAGACCTGACGATCCCGCGCGACGCGGACGCGGCGACGCTCGAGATCGGCGAACGACGCGTCGGTCTCACAAACCTCGCGAAGCCCTTCTTCAGCGAGGCCCGCCTCGCGAAACGCGACGTCCTGCAATATTACGCCGACGTCGCGCCGCTACTGCTGCCGCATCTCCGCGACCGCGCGATGGTGATGAAACGCTATCCCGGCGGCGCCGAGGGCGACTTCTTCTTCATGAAACGCACGCCGAAGGGGGCGCCCGAGTGGCTGCGCACGTGCCCCGTCGAGCACGGCTCGGGCAAGATCATCGACTTTCCGATCGTCGACGATCTCGCGGCGCTGCTCTGGGTCATCAACCTCGGCTGCATCGATCTCAACCAGTGGTACGCGCGCTGCGCGGATCCGGATCGCCCCGATTACCTGCACTTCGATCTCGATCCCGTCAAGACGGGAGGGCGCGGCCCGACGCCGTTCGCGACCGTTCGCACGGCCGCGCTCGCCCTGCGCGATGCGCTCGCGGAGCTCGGCTTTCCCGTCTACGCGAAGACCTCGGGCTCGGCCGGAATCCACGTCTACGTGCCGATCGAACGCGGGCCGCTGCAGCACGACGTGTGGCGTTTCGCAAAGGCCTTCGCGGTCGCCGTCGCCGAGCGGCATCCGGACTTCCTCACGGCCGAGTACACGGTCGCCAAGCGGCCCGCCGGTCGGGTGCTCGTGGACTACAACCAAAACGCGTGGGGCCGCACGCTCGCATCGGTCTACTCCGTGCGGCCGACGCCGCGCGCGAGCGTCTCGACGCCCGTAACGTGGGACGAGATCGCGAACGGCATCGAGATCGCCGACTTCACGGTCGCAAGCGTGCGCGCGCGCTTCGATCGGCTCGGCGATCTCTGGACGCCCCTGCTCGCGGCGCAGGGACGCGTCGACCTCGCGAAACTGCTTTAGGACTTCACGTTTCGAGCCGGCCGCGCGAGCGCGACGGCGAGCTCGTTATCCATCTGCTCGGGAGTCAGATCGCCGACCGAGAGACATGAGACCTCACCGCTCGGCGAGAGAAAGAGATGCGTCGGAAAACTCGTGAAGCCGAGTGCATCGAAGATGGAGCCCGTCGCGTCCATTGCGATCGGCAGCGTAAAAGAGTGGCGTTCTTGAAATGCGCGCACCTTTCGCCGGCTTCTCCATCTCGTCGACCGCGATGACGACCGCGGAGTCGCCGTATTTTTTGGCGAGCCGCACGATGTCGCCGGCCTCCTCATTACATGGCGGGCACCACGTCGTGAAGAAGCTGAGCCATACCGGTTTCCCGAGATGCTCGGAGACGGTGAAGACTCCGCCGTCCATGAGCTCGAGACTGAAGTCGAAGGCGCGGTCGCGCGCGAACGGCGTCAGCGGCTTACACCACGCGCCACTGCGGGCGCCGCTCGCGAACGCGACGCGGTCTGCCGACACGAGTGCCGCGGCCGTCACGCCGAGCGAGCCGACGAACGACGCGCGGCCTAGGAGCGCCGCTCCGCGCTCGGCGGCGTGATGCGGCCGACGAATGAATCGGTCGCGAGGCGCGATCGCAGCGTCGCAACGAGACGCGGCGTCGCGTCGATCGTCGGGAACGAGACGCCTTCGCGCACGGCAAGCGCCGCGGCCCAGCCGTCGGCCTCGCCCTCCTCGATCGTCGTCGGCACGATCCGCGCGCTGCCGGCGGCCTCGTGGGTCGCGGAGATCGCGGGGCTCGCGAGCACGACGTTGGCGAGCCCGCGCGGCACGAGCGCGCCGAAGGGGACGCCGTAGACGTGCCGGATCGGCGCGAACGCGGGCCGGTCGCTCGGGTCGACGGGATGCAGGTCGAGCGGATAGGACGAGAGCCCGATGCTGTCCTCCGGCACGCGGCTCGTCCAGACGTCCTCGGTCGTGAGGCGCGCGAGCCCGGCGATGTGCCGCGTCTCGCGAACGTACGGCGTCGCGGCGAAGCGCGCGAGCCGGGCGTGCTCGAAGCCGGGGAGCTGCGCGCGCATGAACTCGACGAGGCGCGACGCCTCGCGATCGCCCGCGACCTGGGCGCGGCCGACGGCGGCCGGGTCGAGCCCCTCGACGCCGCAGAGATTGATCGCGTTGACCGTCACCGTGCCGTCGGGCATCCGGCCCAAGTTGAAGTCGCGCACGACGATGTCGCCCGAGCTCGGCCGGTACCGCAGCGCATCCCGATGGTAGCCCCACGCGCGCTGCCCGCCCGCGCCGCCCGCGCCATCACGCGCGACATCATAGGAGCGCAGGACCGTCGACCAGGCCACGCCGCTCACGGAGAACATGGTCGTGACGGCCTGCTCGCGTTCGTCGATGCCCGTATCTTGGCGGCCGACGTCGTACCTCGCACCGGCTGCCGCGGCGACGTCGGCGTCGTCCGTCGCGTCGACCACGACGGTCGGCGCGATGACGGTCTCGCCGCCGCCGCCGTTGCGGAAGCGAACGGTCGTGACGCGCGCGCCGTCGGCGGCGGGCGCGACGTCGACACCGCGCAGCGACCGGCCATAGAGCACGCGGATGCCGGGCTCGCGCGCGACATAGGCCGCGAGCTCGCGCGCCGCCGACTCCGGCGTGAAGACGTCCCCGAGCTTGCGGTAGAGCTCGGAGAAAATGCCGCGCTCGATGGGATGACCCGCGGCGTCCTCGTTGAGGTCCCACTGGTCCATCATGGCGTCGGTCATCACGCCGCCGAGATCGTTCGTCGCGCTCACGAGCGTCACGCGCTGCCCCGCGCGCGCGGCCGCGACCGCAGCCGCGACGCCCGCGGGCGTGCCGCCGACGACGAGGACGCTCGCCGGCGTCGCGGCGGGCACGGAATAACCGCCACTGCCCGTGCCGAAGAGCGAGGAGGTGACGGTGAGGGCGAGCGTCAGCGACGGAGCGAGCACGGGAGATCTTCTTCGAGGCGGAGGGCAACGCGCGAAACTCGCGCGTACGGAGAACGCGACGGCATTCGATTCTGTCACGCCTCCCAGATCATTGCGCCGCGAGGCGCTCGGGACGTCCGTGCGGCTTCCGACGTCGTCGAAAGCCATCCGGGACGTCCACGATACCGCAGAGGCATGGCCACGTGGAAGAATTCAGCAAGCGGCTACGGCCGCACGGCGAAGCGCCACGAGAACGCATCGGACAGAGGCGACACATGGTCGAGACGCACGAAGCGAAGCGCACGAGACTCCTGATGGATAAGACCTGTGAGATCCGAAGGACCGTCGAGGACCTGCAGATGGCACTCGAGTCGTCGGATCAAGACCTCGCTCGTCCGTACGTCGGCTTCGGCTCGGCGCTGAACTCCCTCGTCGGTGAGATGCTGGCGATCGTCGAATCGTAGCTGCGGGTTACGCCGGGTCGAGCCGTTCGGGTAGCCCGTGAAGGTACATCTCGAGGGCGTCGTCGTTCGCGGCGAGCGTCGCGGCGATCGCGGGATGCGGCGCGGCATAGAGCGTTGGATAATCGACTTCGTCGTAGCGTGCCCGAATCGGAAAGGCGAGCCGTTCCTCATCGAGCGAGAACTCGGCGGCGACGCCGGGCTTGTTGCCGCGGGGGTCGAGGCGATGCCACCGGCCCTCGAGCAGCACGGCGTTGAGCGCGTGCACGGCGTAGCCCGCGCCGTCGTCGTCGAGTAGCGTGAGCCGCTGGTAGCAGAGCGCCGTCGGAATGCCGGCCGCGCGTAAGAGCGCCGCGAGCAGATGGCTCTTCGGGTAGCAAATACCTTCGCGGTAGGCGAGCGCGTTGCTCGCGGCGCGCGTGACGCGCCGGCCCTGGATATCCCACGAATGCGAGATCTCGTCGCGCACGTACGTGAACGCTCGGGCCGCGGCCTCGACCGGCGCATGCCCCGCGAGTCGCGTTGCGACGAACGCCGCGATCGCCGGCGCGCCCGAGTCGACGAGCGGCGCCGGCGCGAGATAGGCGTCCGCCGAGTCGGCGAACTGGAGATCGATCATGAGACTCCGTGGCGAGGGCGCGCGAACGCGCGTGACGTGTCGGTATCGTACGCCACGACCGGTTCGAAGTCGAGGCCGCGGGCGAGCCGTAGTGACGGCGCGTTCGAGGCGTCGATCGCGCAGAACGTTCGCGGCGCATCGAGGTTGCGGTCGACCCACGCCGTGATCGCGAGCATCGCCTCGCGCGCGTAGCCGCGGCCGTGAAACGCGGTCGCGAGCACCCATCCGAACTCGGGCTCGCCCGGCGGAACGAGCGGCACCTCGCGCCCGAAGTCGGCGACGCCTGCCTCGCCGACGAAGGCGCCCGTCGCCCGCTCTTCGATCGCCCAGTAGCCGTAGCCGAGCTGCGCCCAGAGCCCGGCATAGACGAGCAGGCGGCGCCACGCCGCGGCGTGCGCGGCGGCAGGCGCGGGCACGGCAACGGGGCCGAGGATGTGCTGCACGACGGCGGGATCCGCCCACATCGCCGCGCACGCACGCGTGTCGGCCATCCGATGGGCGCGTAGCCGCAGCCGGTCGGTCTCGATCGTCGGAACGAGCATGCGTGCGCGTTCGGCGCGCGAACCGATCGGGCATGGCACGCGACATCGCCGTCGGTCTGCTCGGCTTCGGATACGCCGGCGCGACCTTCCACGCACCGCTCATCGCGGCGACGCCCGGCCTCGCGCTCGCGCGCGTTGCATCGAGCCGGCCCGAGGCGGTGCGCGCGGCGCTGCCGGACGTCGACGTCGGCACCGATTCGCTCGCGGTCGCGACCGAGGACCGGATCGACCTCGTGGTCATCGCGACGCCGAACGCGACGCACGTAGCGCTCGCGGCGGCGGCGCTGCGCGCAGGCAAGCACGTCGTCGTCGACAAGCCGCTCTCGCTCGACCTCGCCGAGGCGCGCGCCCTCGCGGCACTCGCAGCAGAGGTCGGCCGGACGCTGTGCGCGTTCCAGAACCGGCGCTACGACAGCGACTATCTCACCGTGCTCGGCGCGCTCGAGAAAGGCACGCTCGGAAGCGTCGCGCGCTTCGTATCGCGCATCGATCGCTTCCGGCCGAGCGTACGCGATCGCTGGCGTGAGGGCGACGGTCCGGGCGCCGGGCTGCTCTACGATCTCGGGCCGCATCTCGTCGATCAGGCCGTCGCGCTCTTCGGCGTGCCGGACGACGTCGGTGCGACGCTCGCGTTGCAGCGGCCGGGCGCGCGCAGCGACGACGCCTTCGAGCTCGTCCTGCGGTACGGCGCCCGCGTCGTCGAGCTCGGCGGATCGATGCTCGCGGCGGGCGGCAGCCCGCGCTTCGCGGTGCATGGCGAGCGCGGCAGTCTCGTCAAGTCCGAGCCCGACGTTCAGGAGACGCAGCTCCGCGCGGGCATGGCGCCGGGTGCCCCCGGCTGGGGCGTCGATCTCGATGCGGCCGTCGCTTTCGACGGCGCGACCGGCGAGGCGCGCGCCATCGCGGCGACGCCCGGCGATCAGCGTTCGTTTTATGTTGGGATGCGCGACGCCATGCGCGGCATCGCCGAGCCGCCGATTCCCATCGCGCAATCCATCGGCGTCGCGGGCGTGCTCGACGCGGCACGACGCTCACATGCCGAGGGGCGCCGGATCGTCCCGGCGCTCGACGCGCGCGAATGCAACGGCCTCACCTCGCTTGCTCGCTGTCCGTACTCGACGTTGCATACGTGAGCGGCCTGATGGTGGATGCCGGGTCACGCGGTCCGCTATCGGAATGCCATCGAGGCCTCGATGATCGCCTCGTTGCGCTCCGAGCCGCCGAACGGACGGCTGTGGAGCTCACCTTCCGCGACCGCCGGCGGACTCGGTAGGAAGTTGCCGGTTCCGGGGACCAAAGGTGCCGACGCGTCGCGGAGTTGCGGGACGCTCGATCGGGTGGTGAGCATGGCATTTCAAGGTGCGATCTTCGACGTCGACGGCGTCTTGGTCGACTCCCCGCATGAACTCGCGTGGCGCGAATCGCTGCAGCGGCTCATGACCGGGGAGTGGCGCGACGCGGCGGCGGGGTCGTCGTACGCACCCGATCGCTTCACGACCGCGTTCTACCAGCGGATCATGGCCGGAAAGCCGCGGATGGCGGGCGCCCGCGCGGCGCTCGAGCACTTCGGCATCCCGACGGACGACGGTCGCGTCGAGCGGTACGCGGCCGCAAAGCAGGATCAGGTCGTCGGCCTCATCGAGGCCGGCCGCTTCATGGCGTATCCCGACGCGCTGCGATTCATTTTAGCGGTGAAGCATGCCGGCATCCCCGTCGCGTGCGCGTCGTCCTCGAAGAACGCGAACCTCTTCCTGCGGCAGATCCGGCTCGACACGTTCGCGGCCGAGCAGCGGCTCGAGTACGACTTCATCGAGCCCGGGCTCGTGCTGCTCGATCTCTTCGACGCCGACGTCGCAGGGCGCGATTTCGAGCGCGGCAAGCCTGATCCGATGATCTTCCTCACGGCCGCGGCCGAACTCGGCGTGGCGCCGGGAACGTGCTTCGTCGTCGAAGACGCGACGAGCGGAATCGAGGCCGCGAAGGCCGGTTACATGTCCGCCCTCGGCGTCGCGCGGCTCGACGACACGGACGATCTCGCGACCGCCGGCGCCGACCTCGTCGTCACGACACTCGACGACGTCTCCGTCGACGGGCTCGCGCAGGGGCGGCTGCGCGAACGGCGCGTCACGGCTGACCGTCGCAAGCGCGAGAGCGAACGGCCCGCGAGCGTCTGGAATCTCACGTACGACGGCTTCGACGAGGGCCGCCAGGGGCTACGCGAGGCGCTCACCACGCTCGGCAACGGCTACTTCGCGACGCGCGGCGCACTCGCCGAGGCGACGGCCGACGGCGTCCACTATCCCGGCACCTACGTCGCCGGGCTCTACAACCGGCTTACGACCGTGGTCTCGGACCGCGACGTCGAGAACGAGGATCTCGTCAACGTCCCGAATTGGCTGCCGCTGAGCTTCCGCATCGACGGCGGCACGTGGTTCGACGTCCGCGCGACGGACGTTCTGGACCACCGCATCGAGCTCGACGTCAACCGCGGGATCCTCACGCGCAATCTGCATTGGCAGGACCCGAGCGGCCGCCGGACGAGCCTCGTGCAGCACCGGCTCGTGAGCATGGCCGATCCACATCTCGCCGCGATCGAGTCGACGTTCACGCCGGAGAACTGGTCGGGAATCCTCGAGGTCCGCTCGGGCCTCGACGGGCGCGTCGAGAACACCGGCGTCAAACGCTACCGCGACCTCAGCGGCAAGCACCTGACGTTCCTCGAGGGCAGCGCGGCGAGTCGCGAGACCATCTGGCTACAGGTGGAGACGAATCAATCGCACGTGCGCGTCGCGCTCGGCGCGCGGACGCAGGTCGTGCGCGACGGTGCCGTCGTCCCGACCGATCGGCGCACGGAGACTGAGTGGGGCACGGTCGCCCACGTGCTGCGGATCCCGATGCAGGAGCGCGAGCCCGTCGCCATCGAGAAGATCGCCGCGCTCTACACGTCGCGCGATCGCGCGATCAGCGAATGCGGCGACGAGGCGCGCGCCGCCGTATACCGCGCGCCGCGCTTCGCGGAGATCCGCGAACGCCACGGCGCCGCGTGGGCGAACCTCTGGGAACGCTTCGACATCGAGCTCGACAGCGGCAATCAGTGGAGCGAGCTCGTGCTCCACCTCCACGAGTTCCATCTCTTGCAGACCGTCTCGCCGAACTCGATCGAGCTCGACATCGGCGTGCCCGCGCGCGGCTGGACGGGCGAGGCGTATCGCGGCCACATCTTCTGGGACGAGATGTTCATCTTCCCGTTCCTCAACTTCCAGCGGCCCGTGCTCGCGCAGACGCTGCTCGACTATCGGTACAATCGTCTGGGCGAGGCGCGCGCGGCGGCGCGCGACGCGGGCTATCGCGGCGCGATGTTCCCATGGCAGAGCGGCAGCAACGGCCGCGAGGAAACGCAGCAGGTCCACCTCAATCCCAAATCGGGACGATGGCTACCCGATCATTCGCACCTGCAGCGGCACGTCAACATCGCGATCGCGTACAACGTGTGGCAGCACTACATGGTCACGGGCAGCATGCAGTTCTTGCGCTTCACGGGCGCGGAGCTGCTGATCGAGATCGCGCGCTTCTGGGCGAGCATCGCGACCTACAACGAGTCGCTCGGCCGCTACGAGATCCTCGGCGTCATGGGGCCTGACGAGTACCACGAGGCGTATCCCGACCGCGACGCGCCGGGCATCGACAACAATAGTTACACGAACGTCATGGCCGTGTGGGTGCTGCAGCGTGCGATGGAAGCGCTCGACGTGTTGCCACTGCACTATCGCCTGGAGTTGCTGCAGTCGCTCTCGATCGGCGACGACGAGCTCGCGCGCTGGCGCGATATCGCGGCGAAGATGCGCGTGGTTTTCCACGATGGGATCATCGCGCAGTTCGAGGGCTACGAGAAGCTCAAGGAATTCGACTGGGAAGGCTACCGCGAGAAGTACGGCAACGTGCAACGGCTCGATCGCGTGCTGGAGGCCGAGGGCGACTCGCCCAACGGCTACCAGCTCTCGAAGCAGGCCGACGTCCTGATGCTGCTCTACGTCCTCTCGCGCGATGAGCTCATCGCGCTGCTGGGGTCGATGGGCTACGAGGTCACGGACGACCAGCTCAAAGCAACGGTACAGTACTATCTCGCGCGCACCGCGCACGGCTCGACGCTCAGCGGGGTCGTCAGCACGTGGGTACTCCTGCGGAACGACCCGCAACAGGCCTGGAAGTTCCTCTTACACGCGCTCGAGAGCGACGTCTCCGACGTCCAGGGCGGCACGACCGCCGAGGGCATTCACCTCGGGGCGATGGCCGGCACGGTCGATCTCGTGCAACGCCGGCTCACCGGCATGCGCGCGCAGGGCAGGACGCTGCGCTTCGATCCGGCGCTGCCGCCCGACGTCAAGCACCTGCGCTTCAGCATCCATTACCGAGGCCACCGGATCGAGATCGAGCTCGCCGACGATCGGATGACGCTGACGTCACGGCCGAGCAGTGCGCCGCCGATCACCGTGCTCGTGCGCGACCGGACGGAATCCCTCGCGCCCGGCGAGCAGGCCGTCTTCCTGCTCGCAAGCCGCACGTGATCGCGCACGAAACGGCGCTCTGCATCGATTTCGACGGGACGCTCGCGCCGATCGTCGACGATCCCGCAACAGCCCGGCCGTTCCCGGGCGCCGTCGACCTCCTCGCCGCGCTGGCCGAGCGCTTCGCGGCGGTCGCGCTCGTCTCGGGCCGGCCGGCCGCCTATCTCGCCGAACACGCGCCCGCCCGGGGCGTCCGCTATTTCGGCCTGTATGGCCTCCAGGAGATTCGCGACGGCGAGCTCTTCGTCGATCCGCGGCTGCTCGAGGCGCGGGACGCCGTCGAGGCGGCGGCCGCGGACGTGCGCGCGCACGACGCGGTCCGCGCGTCGGGCGCGCACCTCGAAGACAAGACCTATGCCGTCGGCGTGCATCTGCGACGCGTTTCGGAGCCCGAACGCTGGAGTGCTCACGTCGCCGGCGCCGCTGAGCAGGTCGCGCGCCGGCACGGGCTCGAGGTCGTCCCGGGCCGGCTCGTCTGGGAGTTACGGCCCGCCGTCTCGAGCGACAAGGGCGACGCGGTGCGCAGCATCGTCGCCGAGGCGAACGCGCGCGGCGTCGTCGTGATCGGCGACGACGTCGGCGATCTGCCGGCGTTCGCCGCCGCCGCTACGCTCGGCGCGCAAGGTATGCCATTCCTGCGCGTCGCCGTACGCTCGGCGGAGACGCCGCCCGAGCTGCTCGCCGCCGCCGACCTCGTCGTCGACGGCCCGGACGGCGTCCGGTCATGGCTCGAAGGGCTGCTGCGCGACGCATGCACCGCGGCACGTTGAGCGATTCGCAGCGCGACGGGACGCGCGCCGCGGTTGCGGCTGAGCGTTACGGCGCGGGCGGCCGCCAATCGGAATTTGTGCGCGACACGAGGATGCCGTCCTGCCAGGCGCCCGCGATAAAGAGATAGTCGCGAGCGTAGCCCTCGACGACGAACCCGAGCTTGCGCAAGACGCGCCCGCTGCGCTCGTTCGTCGGCTGATAGCTCGTCTGGACGCGATGGAGCCCGAGCGTCTCGAACGCGTGGCGCACGACGGCGCCAACGGCTTCCGTCGCGATCCCGGCGCCCTGCGCGGACGCGTCGACGGAATAGCCGAGCGTCTCGCTGTGCGTTACCCCGCGTGCGATCGTCCACAGATTCACGCTCGCGCATATCTCGCCGCGCTCGCGCGCGAAGGCAACGAAACGGCTACTCGTGCCGGCGCGCGCGTCGAGCTCGCTGTCGGCGATCGCGTTCATCTGGTACGCGAGCGTGAAATATTCCGGCTGGCGCGCCGGCTCCCACCGTTCGAGATGCGCTCGATTGCGCGTGACGTAGGCGAGATACGCGGGCGCGTGATCGATCGTTAACGGCTCGATGACGAGCCGGTCGGTGACGATCTTCGTCATCGCGCCCGGTGGCCTAGAATGGCGTCGAGCGTGCCCGATGCATCATCGCGCCCGAGCCGATGAGGCGGATATCGAAGACGATCAGGACGGCGAAGAGCACGACGCCGATCGCGAAGATCGCGAACCCCCAATTCCGCCAAGCATTCTGCACCGCGACGAATTGCTGCTCGTCGACGAAGCGGCGATGCTTCAGCGCCCAATCGTTTCCCTTGATCCCGAAAAAGATCGCCATGCCGAGCCCGACGAGGTTGAGGAACGGCACCAGACTCACGACGAGATAGCCGATGCCGAGCCAGATGCCGCCGTGGTTCATCAGCCAGAACGGACACAGGAAGAACGCGCCCCAGTTCCACATGCCGGAGAACCGGGATAGCGCACCCGGAGCCGCGACGCTCGCGTCCATGGTCGGCGCGGCGAACGCGTCGAGCGCGCTCGTGCTCGGTTGCAGCGGCGAGGCGCCGGGAGCGACGCATCGCTCGCAGCGGCCGTGCACATCGAGCATGCTACCGCACGAGGAGCAATACATCGCGGCCATGAGCGCCTCATTCCGAAACGGCTGAAAATCAATCGACTGCGTGTTGCTACGCCGCAGGCGCGAAACGTCCTCGAAGCACCGCGCCGGAAGCGCCCGTGGCCGAGGCGAACCGTGCGGCGTGAAGGCGATTGTGATCGACACCGCGGGCGGTGCTCCCGAACTGCGCGAGCTCGGCGACCATGAGCTCATGCCGGGCGATGTGACGATCCGCGTGTCGCACTCGACGCTCAACTATAAGGACGGCATGGCGCTCGTCTCAGGCGCGCCCGTGATCCGGCGGTACCCGATGATTCCGGGCATCGATCTCGCCGGCGTCGTGGAGAGCTCGGCCGACGCGCGCTTCGCGCCGGGCGACCGCGTGCTGCTCGACGGCTGGGGCATCGGCGAGGCGCATTTCGGAGGCTATGCCGAGCGCGCGCGCGTGCCCGCCGATTGGCTCGTGCCGTTGCCCACGTCCCTGACGCCCGAGCGCGCGATGGCGATCGGTACGGCGGGCTACACGGCGATGCTCGCGCTCATCGCGCTCGAACGCCACGGCCTCACGCCGCGGGACGGCGCCGTACTGGTGACCGGCGCCGCGGGGGGCCTCGGCTCGATCGCGATTGCGCTGCTCGCGGCGGGCGGCTGGCAGGTCATCGCCTCGACCGGGCGGCTGTCGGAGTCGGCGTATCTGCGGGATCTCGGCGCAGAGACGGTCATCGCGCGCGACGAGCTCTCCCGTGCGAGTGCGCCCGTCGTGTCGGCCCGCTGGATCGCCGGGATCGACAGCGTCGGCTCGACGACGCTCGCGAGCGCGCTCGCCGCGACCGCGTACGGCGGTGCGATCGCGGCCTGCGGCGTCGCGGGCGGGATCGACTTGCCGGGCACCGTCATGCCGTTCGTGCTCCGCGGCGTCGCACTCCTCGGGATCGATTCCGTTCGCGCGCCATACGCGCGCCGCGTCCAAGCGTGGGAGCGGCTCTCGCGCGAACTGGACGTCGCAAAACTCGACGCGATGTCGCAGACGGTTGGGCTCGCCGACGTGATCGCGCTCGCGCCGGAGATCCTCGCGGGTCGCATCCGCGGTCGCATCGTCGTCGCGATGTGACCGCGGCATCGGCTCAGGCGCTGCGGCGGCGCGACCAGTGGCCATCAGCGACCTGGCAATCGGCGAGCTCGAACGTCGTGGGATACGGGATGAACGTCACGTGCCGGTTGACCGCGTAGAGCGCGGCGGGTGCGTAGAGAAAGAGCGCGAGCGCCTGATCGTAGACGAGCTCGTCGATCGTCGCCACGATCTTCTTCTGCTCGAGCTCGTCCGTTTCGGCGACGAGCTCGGCGTACAGCCGCTCGAACTCCGGGACGACCGGACCCGTACGGTACTCGCCTGATTTCCCGATGAACGCGCGGTGCAGTTCGAGCGGCGGCCCGTCGATCGACTGCGGTGACTGCTCCCAGATCAGGACATCCCACCCCGACGTTCGGCGCTCGGCGAGCGCGCGGCGAGCATCCTGCGCTTCCTCGGCGCTCAGGACCGTCACGGTCGTCTCGACGCCGAGCGCCGTCGTCACGTCGCTCGCGACCGCGCGCGCAGTGTCGACGTACGTGGCCTCCGCCGCGAAACGGAGCGTCCGCGTCGCACCACCCGCGCCGTGCCACAGTGTCGTCGCGCGCATCGCGTTCATCTGGTACGGCTGCAGCACGTCGCTCGCCGGCGTGCCCGGTGACGGGAGCAACGCGGCGAGCGGCGTGGCTCGGCCGTACATGACGGTGGCACAGAGCCGTTCGCGATCGATCGCGAGATTGAGCGCGAGCCGGCCGCGAACGTCGGCGAGCGGCATGCCCTCGGCATAGCGGTCGATGATGCCGACGACCACGCGGAACGCCTCGGCCGTAACGAGTATCGCGTACTTCGAGTCCTCGACGCGTTGCGCATCGGCGGGCGCGACTTCCGTGAGGATGTCGATCTCGCCCTCAGTCGTGCAGATCAGCTCGAGCGCGTCGGCTGCGGAGACGTCGTTGCGAAACTCGACGGCGGCGAGGCGCGGCCCGCGATCGACGTCCCAGTACTCGAGGTTCGCTTCGAGCCGCACGACGGGCGACCGGCGCTCCTGCCAGATCCACGTCGCGTCCGCGGCGTCGTCGCCGACCTGCACGCGCTCGTCATCGAGCGTCGACTGGCCCTTGGCCAGCACGAACGGTCCGGAGCCCCACGGGCCCGGCGTGTCGATGCTTCACCATCGGCCGTCGCCCGTGCCGTTGCGCTGGTAGCCAAACCCCGGGCCGTCCCAGAAAGCGTGACTCATGACGTGCATCGCGCGCAGCTTGCCGACCGCGAGACCGTCGGGCTCGGGGAAGACGATGCGAACCTGGCGCTCGTCGACGATCTCGAGCGTCGTGCCGCGTGCGTAGTTGAACTGCGTGCCTGGCGGATGCGGATACTCCCAACGCATCAGCTCGTCGAAGCTGCGCTTGACGGCCGCGACGTCGAGCGGTGTGTCGTCGGCAAAGCGATTGTCCTCGCGAACGTCGATCTCGAGCGTCCGGTCGTCCACCCAACAATACCCGCTCATCGCGGCAGGCTCGGCCGCACCGTCTCGCCCGACGCGTACGAGCTCCTCGACCGTATTGTACGTGATCCACAGCCAGTTGAGGCGGCTTGGATCGACGACGCGTACCGTACCAACCGTCTCGTACCGGCGCGCGCGATGGTTCAGTACCGAAGCGTATGGCGCCGAGGTCGTACGGATGTCGCTCATCGAGGTGACCTACCGCTTGCGGCGCGCGCCGAAACACAGCCGTCCGCAGCGTCGACGCGCCGCCGCTTCGTACCATGGCGCGATGCGATTCTCACGTGTTTCGCGATCTCCCGAAGGAATGTTTCAAGGCGCAAGACGAAACGGGCGTCATGCAATCGATTGCAGAGGCGTGACGTGGCCGCGCGCGACGGGACCATGAGCGATGTCGCGGGGCGCGCGCTCGTCTCGACAGCGACCGTTTCGCGCGTGCTCAGCGGCGAGACGCGGGTCGCTCCGGCGACGCGTGAGCGCGTGCTGCAAGCGGTGCGCGAGCTCGACTACCGGCCGAACGGCGTCGCACGGTCGTTGCGAGCGCAGCGCACGCAGACGCTCGGGCTCGTGATCAGCGACGTCCTCAATCCATTCTTCACGGAACTCGCGCGAGCCGTCGACGACACGGCCCGCGCGCTCGGCTTCGCGGTCGTGCTCGGCAACGCCGACGACGATTCCGAGCGAGAACACGCCTTCTCGAGCCTGCTGCTCGATCGGCGCGTCGACGGGCTGCTCATCACGCCCGCGGCGAGCGCCTCGCCCGCGGTCGCGCGCGCCGCAGCGCTCGGCGTTCCGATCGTCTTCATCGATCGCGCGGTGCCGGGTGCGCCGGTCGTCCGGGCGGACGGCGCCGCCGCAATCGACGAGCTCGTCGGTCACCTCCACGCACTCGGGCACGACCGGATCGCGATCGTCGCCGGGCCAAGCCACGTCGCGACCGGCCGCGAACGGCTCGACGCCTTCGCCTCGGCGATGGCGGTTCGCGGCATACCGCTCCCGCGCACGCGGATCGAGGCCGGCGATTTCGGCGTCGCGAGCGGCGAGGCGGCGACGCTGCGGCTCATGACCGCGAGCCCGTCGCCAACCGCGCTCTTCGTCGCAGACAATCTCATGACGCTCGGCGCGCTCCGAGCGCTGCGGCACCTCGGCATCCGGCCCGGGAGCGGCATCGCGCTCGCGAGCTTCGACGACGTACCGTGGTTCGAGGTCTTCGAACCGCCGATCACGGCGATCGCGCAACCCGTCGCCGCGATCGGCGCCGCGGCCGTTCGCGCGCTCGTCGCGCGAATCGCGGGCGAGCCGATCGCCTCCGCGACGTATTCCTGCCGTCTCGTCATCCGCGCGTCGTGCGGCGAGCCGGCCATCACTTCACTCCCAAACGAACTGGAGAAGCCATGAAACTCGATCTCTCCACGCGCGCCGGAGCGCCGCTCGCAATCGCGGCAATCGCGGCCATCGCGCTCGCCGGTCCCACGGCCGCCCGCGCCGCCCAGGCGAAGGTCGCTCTCGTCACGCGCGACTTCAACAACCCCTACTGGTCTGCGCTGCGTGACGGCGCGGTCGACGAGGGCAAGAAGCTCGGCATCGACGTCAACGCGCAGGCGGGCGCCAACGAAACCGACGCCGACGGCGAGAACGCGAAGATCTCGACGCTCGCGAATCAGAGCTACACCTGCTTCGCCGTCACGCCGGTCAACGCGACGAACATCATCACGCCGCTCATCCCGGTCTCACGCAAGGGCACGCCGATCATCAACGTCGACACGGGGCTCGACCCCAGCGCCGTCGCTGCCGCCGGTCTCAAGATCGCGTCGTTCATCGGCTCCGATAACTCACATGCGGGCGAAATCGCGGCCCAGGAGATGCTCAAGGCCACGGGCGGCAAGGGCGACGTCGTCATCCTCGAGGGAATCCCCGGCGAGAAGAACGGTATCGCGCGCGAGACCGCGTTCCGCAAGGCGACGAGCGGCAAACTGAAGGTCGTGCAGGCGGTCTCCGCCGATTACGAGCGCGACCGCGCGCTCACGCAAACAGAAGCCATCCTCAAGGTCCATCCCGACATCGTCGGCATCTTCGCGGCCAACGACGGCATGGGTCTCGGCGCGGCGCAAGCCGTGCAGAACGCGGGCAAGAGCGGCAAGATCGCGATCGTGAGCATCGACGGCATCCAGGAAGCGCTGCAGGCCGTGCAGAGCGGCAAGCTCACCGCGTCGATCTCGCAGTATCCCTACGTCGAGGGCGAGATGGCGGTCCAGGCCTGCCAGCAGCTCGCGAACGGCAAGACGATTCCGAAGATGGTGACCTCGCCGATCGAGCTCATCACGAAGCAGAACGCCGCGCAGGCGATCAAGAACTTCCCGCGGCCGTTCTTCCGCTTCGACGACCCTTTCGAAAAATAACGTGAGCTCCACGATCGCCGCGCCGCGCGGCCCGCTTGGGACGCGCATCGGCTCTGCCGTGCGCGACCCGGGCTTCTGGGGCGACAACGCCGTCCTCTTCGGGCTCGTGCTCGTCGTCGTCGCGTTCTCGCTCGCGACGCCCGTCTTCCTGACGTTGCCGAACATCAGCGACGTGCTCGTCGCGGCGGCGATCCTGGTCGTCATCGCGATCGGCCAGCAGTTCGCGATCGTCGTCGGGGGCATCGATCTCTCGATCGCCTCGAATCTGCCGTGGACCGCGGTGCTCTTTGGGCTCGCGTTCACGCACGGCGTCGGCATTCCGGGATCGATGGCGATGGCGATCGCGGGCGGCAGCGCGACCGGTTTCGCCAACGGTTTTCTCATCGCGCGATTGAAAGTCAACGACTTCATCGTCACGCTCGGGATGCTCGGCGTGCTCAACGGCCTCGCGCTCATCGTTACGAACGGCCAATCGCTCACCGTCAATAGCACGTTTTTGCAGAAGCTCGCGCTCGGCTCGCTCGGGCCGATCCGCTACGTCATCCTCATTGCGCTTGCGATCGCACTGCTCGCGCGCTTCCTCTTCCTCGACCCGTCGTTCGGTATGCGCGTCCTCGCGACGGGCGGCAATCGCGACGCCGCGCGCAACATGGGACTCTCGGTCGACCTGCTGCGTATCGCCGTGTACACGATCGGCGGCGCGCTCGTCGGCGTCGCGGGCATTCTGCTCGTCGCGCGCACCGGCGGCTCGGATCCGTCGCTGCAGACCTCGCAGCTGCTCAGCTCGATCGCCGCCGTGGTGCTCGGCGGCGCGAGCCTGTCGGGCGGCCGCGCCTCGATCGTCGGCACCGTCGCGGGCGCGCTATTGCTCACCGTCCTCCTCAACGGCTTCACGCTGATGCAGGTCTCCGAATACTATCAGCCGATCGCCGTCGGCGTCGTCGTCATCGCCTCGGCGGTGCTCGGCCGGCTGCAGCGATGATCGCGCGCGACGATGCGGCCCAAGCCGTCTTCGAAGTCGACGACATCACGAAGAGCTTCGGCGCGGTGCAAGCGCTGCGCGGCGCGACGCTGCGCTGCCCGCGCGGCGAGGTCACGGCGCTCGTCGGCGACAACGGCGCGGGCAAATCGACGCTCGTGCGCTGCATGACGGGCGTGCACAAGCCCGATACGGGCGCGCTGCGCTTCGAGGGCCGCGAGGTCTCGTTCTCATCGCCCGAGGCGGCGCGCGCGCTCGGCATCGAGACGGTCTTCCAAGATCTCGCGCTCGTCGAAGACCTCACGGTGTGGCAGAACATGTACCTCAACCGCGAGCTCGGCCGGGGCTCCGGGCTCTTCCGCATCCTCGACCGGCGCGGAATGGCCGCGCAGGCGAAGGCGACCGTCGAGCGGCTCCTGCCAAATATGCCGCCGGTGAATTCCAAGGTACGCAAGCTCTCGGGCGGTCAACGGCAATCGATCGCGATCGGCCGGGCGGTGAGCTGGGGCTCGGCGCTCGTGATCATGGACGAGCCGACGGCCGCGCTCGGCGTGCGGGAGACCGCGGGCGTCGAAGAGCTCATCACGCGTCTCCGCAGCGAGGGAATCGCGCAGCTCATCATCAGCCACGATCTCGAACAGGTGATGCGGCTCTCCGACAGCATTTGGGTGATGCGCCGCGGCACGACCGTCGCAAAGCTGATCACGCGCGAGACGAGCAACGCTACGATCGTCGCGGCGATCACGGGGCTCGAGGATGGATGAAGCAGCGTTGACGATGAATCAAGGCTACGACGTCTTCGTCGTCGGCTCGATTAACACCGACCTCGCGATCACGGTCGAGCGGCGACCGCTGCCGGGCGAGACGATCGCTGGGTCCGATCTCGTCACGTCGCCAGGCGGGAAGGGCGGCAATCAGGCGTCGGCGGCGGCGAGGCTCGGCGGCCGCATCGCGCTGCTCGCCCGCGTCGGCGACGACGCGCGCGGCGCGACGCTGCGCGCCGAGTTGCGCGCGATGGCCGTGGACGACCGGTATCTGCTGGCGACGAGCGACGTCGCGACCGGCAGCGCGATCATCACGATCACGCCCGACGGTGAGAACAGCATCGTCGTGAGCCGGGCTGCGAACGCCCGGCTCGCGATCGCCGACGTCGAATCGGCGACGGCCGACATCCGCGCGGCCGCCGTGACGCTCGCGCAGCTCGAAGTGCCGGTCGATGCGGTCGTCTGCGCGCTCGAGCTCGCGGCGAGTGCCGGTCGGCGCGCGATCCTCAACGCCGCACCCGCGCGAAGGCTGCCGGGCGGACTGCTGCGCTGCCTCGACCCGCTCGTCGTCAACGAAGGCGAAGCGTCGTTCTATTACGGCGAGCCGGTCACGCCGGAGTCCGCGGAGGCGGCGGCGATCGCTCTCGTCGCGCGCGGAGCGCGCTCGGTCGTGATCACGCTCGGCGGTTCAGGTGCCGCGTACGCGTCCGCGCGCGGCTCGGGACGGGTCGCCGCACCGCCCGTCGATGTCGTCGACACGACGGGGGCGGGCGACGCGTTCACCGGAGCGCTCGCGCTCGAACTCGCGCGCGGTGCGACGATCAAAGCCGCCGTGACGCTCGCGGTGCGGGTGGGATCGTTCGCCGTCCGAAAGTCCGGCGCGCAGGCGTCGTTACCGCGCCGCGAGGAGCTCGTATGAAGTTACGTGGGATCATCAACGTCGAGCTCGTGCGGGCGCTCGCGGCGCTCCGGCACACGGATACGTTCGTGATCGCCGATAGCGGCTTGTCGGTGCCCGGGACGGTACCGACGATCGACCTCGCGGTCGTCTACGGTACGCCCGCCTTCGAACTCGTCCTGCGCGCCGTCCTCGAGGAAGTCGTCGTCGAGGCGGCCGCCGTCTCGACGCCGATCGCGGAGCACAACCCAGCGTGCTACGCGCTCATCCGCGACCTCGTGCCGACCGTCGAAACGATGTCGCACGACGCGCTCAAGGCTCGCGTCACGCATGCCGCGTTCGTCGTTCGCACGGGCGAAGCGACGCCGTTCGCAAATGTGGTCCTGCGCGCGGGCGTGCCCTACTTCAAGGGCTGACGGCCGCGCGAACCCACCGGTCTCCCGCGCTTCGAGAACCGCGATGGTCGGCTCGTCGTCCAGCATCTGCTTCGCACGCTCGAGCGATTCGGCATGCTTCGCGAAATGCGCGTGTAACGCGTTCTCGTTCTCCCGCTCCTCGATCATAGAGAAGTTGCCGGGCTTCTCCTTCGATTCGAAGAGCTCGTAGGAAACGTTGCCGTCGTCGGACTTCGAGGCCGACGTCAGCTGCTGCATGCCCGAGAGTACCGCGTCGCGCTGACCGGACTTCGCTTTGAGCACGGCGACGACGGTGATCTTCGTCCGATGGGTCGCTCGTCCGTTCAGCGCGTACCGGGAACGGGAATATCGAAGCCGTTGAGCGTCGTCGAGACGAAGCAGTACAGGCCGACGAGGTACACGAGCTCGGCAACACCGCGCGCGCCAAACGCAGCGGCCGCGAGCTCGAAATCGAGTTGGGCAGGACGCGGCCCGATGCGAGCAACGCGGAGATGTCATACACGAGCGCTTCATCGCCCGCGATCCCGACCGGCTTTTCGCCCGCGACGAGCGCCGCGACGAAGTCCTTCGCCATGCCGATCTTCAACGCGACGGCCGTGTGCGCGTAGAGCTCGTACGCCGCGCTGAAGCGCGCGCCCGTGACGAGGATCGCGATCTGCCGGCACCGCGGCGGCAACTTCGAATCCGAAGAGATCGCCTCCGTGAGATCCCAGACCGCCTTGCCGATCGTGGGCTCGTGCAGCCACGGATTGAACGGCCCGAGCAGCGCGCCGTCCTCGCGCGCCGTGGTGAACGCATCGAATCCCGACATGCTTGCGATGCTGGCCCGGATCGTCTCGTAGAGTGGTCTCTGATCGGCGGAGAGGTTGCTCGGGGCGATCGGTTCGATACGCATGACGCGCCGTTACCCGCCGAAACTCGACGCGTTCGGGAGATCGCGCCGCTCGGCTCAGCCGGGTTCCACACTCCCGAGACCCGAGACGTGCGATGCGACGTGCGTCGGAGCACCGAGATACGTGACGCGCCCGATACCGCTCACGTTCGCGGTCAGCGTGCCGGCGACACGAAGCATGATACTCCCGACGCCGCTCGACATCGCGGTAACGTCGCCGGCTCGGACGTTCGTCGCATCGACCGCACCCACGCCCGAGTTGTCGATCGTCTCGCGCGTGGCGGTCCCCGTCGCCGTGATCGTGCCGGTGCCCGAGTTCACGAGCGCGACCTCACCAAAGAGCCCGGCGAGCGTCGCCGTTCCAACGCCTGCGTTCTCGAAGCGCCGCAGCGCCGGGACGTCGATGTCCACGACGATGGGCCGGTTCATCGTTCGCATCTCGGAGCCCGATCGGAGCCGGATCTCGAGCGTACCGTCGTGCGTTTCGGTCATCGTTCGCGAGACGACATCGGGCGCGCCGCGTACCACGACCTTCTGCTCGCGAGCGCCGGCCGCGACGTGAACCGTGAAGACGCCGTCGCTCCGGACGCGATCGAAGGCGCCGACCGCGCGTACCTCCGCGACATCGTCCGCCGCAGCGACCGGTGCGCGCGCGCCTGTCAGGCAGGCGACGAGCGAGAATGCGCCGAGGGTCGCAGCGGCGAGGCGAGTTCGGAGCGACATGCCCGACGTAGGTTCGCGCAGGCCGAAATGTTTCGCGACCGTCGACTCCTGCCGACGTTCATGCACGCCAGTAGGCGAGAACGCTAGCCGCATGGCGCGGGTCGCCCATGCGTGGCGGCGGAAACCGCGGTCGTGCGAGTTCTTTCATCGTTCGTATTCCTCATGGCCGCGATTGCCGTTGCCGGCAGCCGGGCCTATCCTCAAAGCGAGGAACGGCCGGCAATCGCGGCACCGTCACCTCCGGGAAGCCCGGTTCCGAGCCCGAGTGGCTCCCCGACGCCGGCGCCCGTGGCACCCTTCAACCAGCTCGGCTGGCGCTCGGTCGGCCCGGGGATCTCGGGCGGCCGCGTCACGAGCGTCGTCGGCTCGGCACGCGACCCGAAGCTCTACTATCTCGGCGCAGCGGGCGGCGGCGTCTGGAAGTCCACCACCGGCGGTGCGAGCTGGAAGCCGGTATTCGATAAGGAGCCCGTCGCCTCGATCGGCGCGGTCGCGCTCGATCCCACGAACGACGACGTCGTTTGGGTCGGCACGGGCGAGACCAATCCGCGCAACGACGTCATCCTCGGCGGCGGGATCTTCCGCTCGGGCGACGGCGGCAAGACGTGGACCGACATGGGGCTCGATGCCACGCTCGCGATCTCGCGCATCGCGATCGACCCGAAGGATCCCAAGCGCATCGTCGTCGCGACGATGGGCAACTTCTTCGCCGACTCGACGGATCGCGGCATCTATCGCACGCTCGACGGCGGCAAGACGTGGACGAAGACGCTGTATCTCGGGCCGCAGACCGGTGCGAGCGATCTCGCCTTCGATCCGAAGAACTTCAACATCATGTACACGGGCATGTGGCAGTTCCGCCGTCAGCCCTGGAACTTCACGAGCGGCGGCCCGCAGGACGGGCTCTTCAAATCCACCGACGGCGGTGCGACGTGGGCACGGCTCGCCGGCCACGGGTTGCCGCCGGGCGAGACGGGCCGCATCGGCCTCGCTGTCGCGCCGAGTGACCCGAAGCGCGTCTACGCGCTCATCGAAAGCAAGAGCGGCATCCTCTGGCGCAGCGACGACGCCGGTACGACGTGGCAGCTCGTCTCCAAGGACACGCTCGTCGATCAGCGACCGTTTTATTTCTCGCACGTCGCGGTCGATCCCAAGGACGCGAATCACGTTTACGGCATCTCCGAGATGCTCTCGGAGAGCAAGGATGGCGGCAAGAAATTCGAAGCGATCGCCGACGGCGTGCACGTCGACTTTCACAGTCTCTGGATCGCACCGAACGACCCCAAGCGCATGATCGCGGGCGAGGACGGCGGGTACGCGGTCTCCGTCGATGGTGAGAATTGGTCGTTCTTCGAGAATCTACCGATCGGTCAGAACTATCACGTCGGCTACGACGACTCTACGCCGTACCGGCTCTGCGGCGCACTCCAAGATAACAGCGCCTTCTGCGGGCCTTCGGACGGGCTCAATCCCGACGGGCTGCCCAATCGCGATTGGACGAGCGTCGTCGGCGGCGACGGCGTCTCGGCGCTCCCCGATCCGCTCGACCCCAACCTCGTCTGGACGGACTCGCAGGACGGCTATCTCACGATCTACGATCGCAGCCAGCGGCGTAATAGCCCGATCTCGCCGTGGTCGTCGCTCGCGGCGGCATCGTTCGATCTTTCGCTGGCAAAGTATCGCTTCAACTGGAACTCGCCGATTGCGTTCGATCCCTTCGACCCGCATGACGTCTGGTTCGGCGGCAACGTCGTCTTCGCGACGAGCGATCGCGGCCGGACCTGGCACGCGATCAGCCCCGACCTCACCCGCGACGACAAGGCGCATCAGCGCCCCTCGGGCGGGCCGCTCGCCTACGACGTCTCGGGCGCGGAATACACCGACGCGATCCTCGACATCGAAGGCTCGCCGCTGCGACGCGGCGAGATCTGGGTCGGCACGGACGACGGCCTCGTGCAGCGCACGGTCGATGGTGGCGCGCACTGGACCGACGTCACGCCGCCTGGGCTACCGCCGAACGGCCGCTTCGAAAACGTCGCGCCGTCGCCGCTCGTCCCGGGCACGGCGTTCGCCGTGTACGACCGGCACCTCCTCGGCGACCGTGCGCCGTACGCGTTCGTCACGCACGACGGCGGCGCGCACTGGACGTCGATCGCGAAAGGATTGCCCGCAGATCAACCCGCGCGCTCGATCCGGCCTGATCTCAAGACGCCGCGCATGGTCTACGCGGGGCTCGAACGCTCGCTGCAGCTCTCGTACGACGACGGCGCGACGTGGCGGCCGTTCAACCTCAACATGCCGACCGCGGCGGTCTACGACATCAAGATCCAGCCGCGCTACGACGACCTGCTGCTCGCGACGCACGGCCACGGGCTCATGATCTTCGACGACGCGCGCCCGGTGCAGGGACTCGGCGCCGCCGAAGCTGCGGGCGCCATGCTCTTCGCGCCGCGCGAGGCCTACGAGTATTCGCGCCACGACGATCACGAGGGAACCTACACGCTCTACTTCGCGAAGAATCCGCCCGCGGGCGCACTGATCTCATTTTATCAGAAGACGGCGGGACCGACCGCGCCCGCGGTCCGCGTGTACGACGCGCATCACGCGCTCGTCCGGACGATCGCGGGCGACCGCTGCGTCGAAAAGAAACCCGAGCCGTTCGTCACGAACTTCGCCGGACTCAATCGCACGACGTGGGACCTGCGCGAGGACGGTCCGGTGCGCTGGAACGGCGCCGCGCGCGAGAAGTACAAAGGCCCGCGCACGGGCCCGACCGTGGTGCCTGGGAGGTACACGCTCGAGATGTCGCTCGACGGCAAGACGCTCACGCAGCCGGTGACCGTCGGCGCGGATCCCCGCACGCGCTGGACGCCGGCGGAACACGCCGCGGCGTTCGCGCTCGCAGCACAGACGACCGAACGCTTCTCAACGGTCGACACCGCACTCAACCGGCTCGACGCGATCGTCAAGCTCGGCGGCCCGTCGGCAGCACGAGCGCTCGCGCTACGCGGAATCTTGACGGCGGATTACCAGAACGACGAAGACTCGATCCAGCATCCGGGCAAAGTGCGCGAAAATCTCGAGGGGCTGGGCTTCAGAGGCGCCGACGGGCCGCCGACCGCGGCGACCCTCGATGTCGCGCGCCGCGTCGGCGCCGACTATACCGCCGCGATGCGCGACGTCGACGCGTTCTTCACGACGCAGCCACCGACGGTGATCCCGCCCGCGCCGCCGCTGGACTGCGCGACGGACGGCGACTGACGGAGCGCCGCCCGTGATGATCCTCGCGCTGTGCTGCTCGATCGCCGGCAGCGTGCGTAGCGTCTCGGGCGCGCCCGTGGCCGGCAGCCGGATCGTGATCGACGGCGCGGCGGCGATCGCGGCGACGACCGACGCCGACGGCGACTTCGCCCTCACGCAGCCGCCCGGTCCGCATCGCGTCTCCGCGACCGCGCGCGGCTACGCGCCGCTGACGATCGCCGTGAACGGCGACCGCGACGTCCGCGTCGCGTTCGCGCTCGAGCCGCTGGATTCGCCGCAGCTGCGGCGGATCGGCGGCGCGACGGTCGACGGCGGGCTTGCGACGATCGTCGGGACGGTACCGTCCGTTACGCTCTCGCGCGCGTCGCTCGACGCGCTCGGCGACGACCGCGTCGTCGACGGCCTCGCGACGCTGCCGAGCGTAACGTTCGCGCGACCGGACGGCGGCGGCGCGAACGCGGTCGCCGCGGCGGCGCTGCGCGGACCCGATCCCTCGGAGTCGCTCCTGGCCCTCGACGGTCAGCTGCTGAGCGACGGCAATACGGGCGACCTCGATCTCTCGCGACTCCCCGTCGCCGCCTTTTCCGCAATCGATGTCACCGAAGGTTTAGTCCGAACGATTGGAACGGCAGCAACACGTTCGGCGGCGCGATCGATCTCGTCTCGCTGCGGCCGACCGCCGCCCCGCATGCGGCGGCGTCGTACTCGGTCGGGAACTTCGGGCGTACCGAAGCGTGGATCAACGCGACGGGGACGCTCGGCAAGCTCGGCTACGCGACGGCGCTCGACGACCAGCAGGCGAGCGGCTTCATCAGTCAGACCGTCCCGCTCTACTCGACGACCGACGCGACGTGCGCCCCCTGCGCGGCGCACCTTGGCTCCGAGGTCGGCGCGCGCACAGCGCTTGGGACGCTGACGTACACCTTCTCCCACGACGCGTCGATGACCGCGCGGTATTTCGTGCTCGGTGACGCGCGCGACCAGAGCTCGTCGCTGAACGGCATCGACCGCAACACCGCCGACATGGGGCTGCCGCACTATGGCGGCTTTATCGGACCGGGCGATCAGACGTTCGCGCAGACGATTCGCTCGTACCAGCTGCGCGGTCGCGCGCCGGTCGGAGCCGGCGAGCTCACGGCGGCGCTCTCCGAGAGCGACGACGCGGTGACGATCGACGGCGGCGCGGGCTCTGCCTACGACGTTGACCATGCCGATCGCCGCGACGATCTCTCGCTCGCCTGGCAGCGCACGTTCGCAACGTCCGATGTTACCTTCGGCGGCTATGTTCGTCAGGAATCGCTGAGCTTCGCCGCGCCCGCGGGACCGTCGCCGCTACTCGGGCAGAGCATCGCGACCGCGTTCCTCCGCGGTGGCTTCGAGCCGACGCCGAAGCTCCGGCTCGACGCCGGGGCGTACGAGTCGCATTATTCGACGTTCGGCTCGAACCTCGACGGGCGCTTCGGGGCGAGCTACAGCGCCGACGCGGCGACGGCCGTGCACTTCTCGGTCGGGACAGGCTTTCGTGCGCCGCTCCTGATCGAACGGTACGCTTTCCCCTACGCGCAATTGCAGCTCGACTGCAACGGAGTTTTCCTCGGCCAGGGCAGCGCGGACGAGCACCCCGAGCGCGCGACCGAATACGAGCTCGGCGCAGCGCACAAGCTCTCGCGCGACGCGAGGGCCGACGTCTCGCTCTATCGCACGAACCTGCGCGATCCCGTCGAGATCTTCTATCCGCTCGCGACCGTCGCCGCCGGCACGTGCGCCGGCAACTCGTACGCCACGCCAATCCCGGCGTGCGTCTCGTACACCTCAAACGTCGGAAACGCGGTCTACGAGGGGCTCGAGGCGAGCTTCACGCAGCGCGTGACCCGCGCGCATCTGCTGCTCACCGCTCGCTACGGCCTTAACGTCGCCTACCCGCACGGCCTCGACGCGCAGTTCGCGAACCCGACATCGGGCGGCACGCTCGTCAACGGCGCGCAGTTCCTCGGCATTCCGCAGCAGCAAGCGTCGCTGCAGGCGGCGTACGCCAACCGCGGTTGGCATGCCGCCGCCGACGCGATCGTGCGCGGAAACGACAACGAGCTCGCACGACCGCCGTTCACCGTCGTCAACGCGCTCGTCGGCCGCGAGCTGCCGGGCGGCGTCGATCTCTCGCTCGCCGGGACGAATCTCTTCAACGTCGCCGCGGGACGCTACACGCAGTTCGGTGCCGGGCAGCCGTACCGTGGCATCGTGAGTCGGGACGCGAGCGGCGCGCCGGCCTACGGTCCGCTGCCAACCGACGCGCTCTCAATCGAGCCGCTCGGCGTGCGGCTCATCCTGACGGTTCGCCGATAGCGATCGAGACTCGCATCTTTGAACGAGGTGATCGAGTACGTCGTTGGACATGTTGTGGCAACGTTCTTTGGACGCGCCACGTAGCGGGTCGCCCGCGAGCTGATTGAAGACGAGGCGAAGCAGTGGGGCGACCCGGCGGACGCGCGCAGCGGCGACCGCGCCGCTGCGGCAGACACGATCGCTACGTTACTACTCGCGCGTCGGAACGGCCGCGGCAACAGCGCGCCGCCTTTGCTGAGCGCGGCGAACCGCGCGACGTCAAGGCGATGATCGTCGCGCAGAGCGCCGCCGGGCGAGCGGTTGCTACTGACCGCCGTAGTTCTTCGACTTGAGATCCGCGTTCACGATCTTCGGCAGCTGGGCGATGAACTGCGCCTGCTGAACGTAGAGCTGGTTGTAGTACTTGTTGACGTTGGACTTATCGATCTTCGGCATGACCAGCTGCGCCGAGAACGGCTGCTTCGTCTTAACGTAATTCACGACGAGTTGCAGACCCTCGCCCATCTCGAGCGCGCCGTCTTGAAGGTACGTGACGTTGATGAGGCCGTTCTTCACGTACCGTAGTCCGTCTTGGATGCCGTCGATCGAGGTGACGGGAATCTTCCCCGCCATGCCCTTGGCCTGCAGCGCAGTGATGCCGCCGATCGCCATGTCGTCGTTCTCGGAGACGAAGCCGTTGATCCGATTGCCGTAGCGCGCGATCCAGTTCTCCATGAGCTGCAGCCCCTCGGTACGCTTCCAGTTGCCGGTCTGCATCGAGAGCACGTGGATGTTCGGATATTTCTTCAGCGTCTGATTGATGCCGGCGGTCCGGTCGAGCTGACCGGATCCGCCGATCGGACCCTCGGTGACGACGATGTTGCCCTTGCCGTGCATGAGCTGCGCGAGCGACTCCATCTCGTCGGCGCCCGCCTTCACGTCGTCGGGCCCGAAGTAGCCGGTGAGCGCGTCGCTCTTGATCGACTGATTGACGGAGAACACCGGAATGCCGGCGGCCTTGGCCTTCTTGATCTCAGGATCGAGCGTCGAGGAATTGACGGGGTCGATGATGATCGCGTCGACGTGCTTCCCGATGAAGCTGTCGATCTGCGAGATCTGCGTCGGAACGTCGTTGTTCGCGCTCGACCACAGCACGTTGACGTTGTTGGTCGAGGCAATTCGGTTGACGCCCTGCTGGCCCCACGAGCACCACGACGACATATCGTAGACGGTGACGCCGACCGTGATCGGCTTCTGCGCGGCGACGGGCGGCGCGGCCGCCGTCGTCACGAGTGCGGTGAGGGCGACGGCGACGGCTCCGCGGCGAGCGAACGGAAAGGTCATAGTGACTCCTTTACGAGTTGCGATTGACGAAGCCGTCGATGGCGACGGCACCGATGATGATGGCGCCCTGGATCATGCCTTGGTAGAACGGTGATACGTTGAGCAGGTCGAGGCCGTTGCTCATGATCCCGAGGATCAGCACGCCCGCGAGCGTGCCGAGGAGCGTCCCGCGGCCGCCGCTGAGGCTCGTGCCGCCGATGACCGCGGCCGCGATCGCCGTGAGCTCGTAGCCCTGGCCGTTACTGGGCAAGCCGGCCGTCGCGCGCGACGCGAGAACGCAACCGGCGATGCCGGCGAGCAAGCCGCTGAGCGCGTAGACCGAAAGCTTTACGAGCTTCGTATCGACGCCGCTCACGGTCGCCGCCTCCTCGTTCCCGCCGACCGCGTAGATGTAGCGTCCGAAGCGCGTGCGCGTGAGAACGACGGCGAAGCAGACGAACGCAATCCCCGTGATCGCGACGGGATACGGCACGCCGAGGAACGCGCCCTGACCGAGTGCGAGAAAGGCGTTCGAGAGATTCGAAATCGGCTGGCCTTGGCTCAGCACGTACCCGATGCTGCGCGCGATCGACATCATGCCGAGCGTTACGACGAACGGCGGGATGCGGGCGAATGCGACGAACGCGCCGTTGACGGCGCCGAGCGCGAGCCCCGCCGCGACGCCCACGACGAGCGACTCGCCGAAACGCGAGACGCCCGACTGCTGCGCGACGAGGGCGGCGGCGATGCCGGTGACGGCGACGAGGCTGCCGACGGAGAGATCGATGCCGGCGGTCAGGATCGTCAGCGTCGCACCGATCGCGAGCAAGCCGTTGACGGAGACCTGCAGCAAGATGTTCTGGAAGTTCCCGAGCGTGAGGAAGTTCGGCGCGACGATCGAGAGGATGATCGCGAACGCGACGAGCACGAGCGCGATCGCGTACTTGACGACGAAGGCTCCGACGCGCTTCACGCGGCGTCCGCTCCCGCGGCGAGCGCCATGACCGCCTCCTGCGAGAACGTCTCGCGCGGAAGATCGCCGACGACCGCGCCCGAGCGCATCACGACGATGCGATCGCTCAGGTTGAGCAACTCCGGCAGCTCGCCCGAGACGAAGACGACCGCGGCACCGTCAGCCGCGAGCTTGCGCAGCAGCGCGTAGATCTGGGCCTTCGCGCCGACGTCGATCCCGCGCGTCGGCTCGACGAGCAGATACAGTGCGGGCGCTCGTCGCGCGAGCAACCACTTTCCGATGACGGCCTTCTGCTGATTGCCGCCGCTGAGCGTCCCGAGTCGCTGCTGCAGCGATCGCGCGCGAATATCGAGATCGGTCGCGACTCGCGTCGCCGCCTCGCGCTCGCGCCGCGGCAGCAAGAATCCGAATGCCGAGAAGCGCGCGAGCGCCCGCAGCGTGAGGTTCTCGCCGACGCCGAGTTGCGGGACGATGCCGCTGCGCCGCCGGTCCTCGCCGACGAACGCGATACCGCGCGCCATCGCCCGCCGCGGCGAGCGCAGGTCGACGGCCTCACCGTCGATCGCGATCGTGCCGCCGTCGGACCGGCGCAGGCCGAAGATCGTCTCGAGTAGCTCGCTGCGGCCCGAGCCGAGCAGCCCCGCGAGCCCGACGATCTCCCCGCGCCGCACGTCGAGCGACACGTGGCCGAACTCTCGTGCGCGCGAGAGATCGCGCACGGCGAGTACTGGGGTCTCGCTCGCGGGCGTCGGCGCGGACCGCGCTTCGGACGTATCGTAGAACGACGCGAGATCGCGGCCGACCATCATCCGGATCAGCCGGTTCTCGTCGAGCGCGGCCACCGGCTCGTGCGCGACGAGTCGGCCGTCCCGCAGCACGCTAACCGTGTCGGCCATCGCGTAGAGCTCTTCCATCTTGTGCGTGGTGAATGCGATCGCGATGCCGCGCGCCTTGAGGCGCGCGACCAGCGCGTAGAGCCGGCGCGTCTCCTCGAGATTGAGCGACGATGTCGGCTCGTCCATCAGCACGATCGAGACGCTGCGCACGGCAACGGCCTTGACGATCTCGACGAGCTGCAGCTGCGCCGTCGTGAGGTGCCGGGCGAGCGTGCGCGGATCCACGTCGAGCTCGAGCTCTGCGAGGAGCTCCCGTGCGCGACGAATCATCGCGCGTGCGTCGATAAAGCCGGCGCGTCCAAGCTCCGAGCCGAGAAAGAGATTCTCGTAGACTGGGAGCTCGCGCAGCGGCGTGAGCTCCTGGTGAATCATCGAGATACCCGCGTCGAGCGCCGCGCGTGGCGATGCGAATTCACGTCGGTGACCGTCGATCGCGATCGTGCCCGCGTCGGGTCGATGAATTCCGGCGAGGATTTTGAGCAGCGTCGACTTGCCGGCGCCGTTCTCGCCGGCGAGCGCGAGCACGCGGCCCGCGCGCAGATCGAGATCGACGCCGTCGAGCACCGTCGCGTCGCCGAATCGCTTGACGATGCCGCGCATGGCGACGCGCTCGACGGCAACGTCTGCTTCGGAGATCACGATCGCCGTCTCGTACGCGCGCGCCGGAAAGGGCTATGGATCATCGTCGCTCCAGGGCCGCTTGGTTGGTTTCTGTCGGATACGCTTGGCAAAGGTCATGGAACTTTCCTTCGGCATGCCACACGGGGATCAAACTTGAGCGACGGGAATGCGTCGTCGGCGAGCGATTGGCGAGCAGCCAGGGGAGAACCGCCGTGCAGAAGGCTCGGAAGCGTAGCGCCGCCTCTCGCCCGCTCGAGCTCGGGCTCGACGTGGTAATGGCCGCTGCGTGGCTCTACTACCACGACGGGCTCAATCAAAGCGACGTCGCCGAGATCGTCGGCGTCTCGCGCGCTTCGATTGTAAACTATCTACAGGAGGCGCGCGATCGCGGTATCGTCCGCGTCGTGCTCGCACCCGAGAGCAACGGCCCAATCGACGTGGCGTATCGCCTCAAGGAGCGGTTCGGCCTCGCGGGGTGTCTCGTCATCCCCGACGACGGTGGCCGGACGAATCCGTCGTGGCGCATCGGGTCGGCCGGCGGCCGCGTCTTGAGTTCGATGCTGCGCCCGAACGACGTCATCGGCGTCGCATGGGGACGGACGGTGCTCGCGCTCTCGCAGTCGATTCCCGAAATTGCGACGGTGCCGGGCATGTCGGTCGTGCAGATCGTCGGGAGCATGCTCGCGACGTACGAGCTCTCACCCGAGCTCTGCACGTCGAACATCGCCAGCCGCATCAGCGCGCGTTGCGTCAATCTCCACGCGCCCGCGCTGATCTCGACGCCGGGGGTGAGAGAGCTCCTGTTGCACGAGCCTGCGATCGTCGAGCAGCTTCGCATCATCCACGCCTGCACGCGCGTCGTCTTCAGTGTTGCCGGCATCGATGCCGGGAGTACGGTCCTGCATACCGGCCTCGTGAGTCCGAAGGAAATCGCTGCATACGCGCGCCGCTCCGCCGTGGGCGTCATCGCAGCTCGCTTCATCGATGCCGCGGGCGCCCCGGTCGAAGGCGACCTCGACACGCGGCTGATCGGCATCGACCTCGCCGATCTGCGACGCATCCCCGAGCGGCTTTGCGTTGCCGGCGGTCCGCGCAAGATCGAAGTGCTGCGTGCCGCGCTCGTCGGCGGCTACGTCACGACCCTGGTCACCGACGAGAAGAGCGCCCGCGCCCTCATGCGCGACGGTCACGCCGCGGCCGCCGACGGCGCGCCGCGACGGAAGGCACCGGTTCCACAAAAACGAACGACTGCTGTCAAATGACACCGCGTACGTCGGCCGAGCGGTCCTGGACCTCGTTCATCGACGACATTGTTGCGGGTCATTGGATCGATCCCGAGACCGGTCGCAATGAAACGGTACCATACCGTTCGATCGTCATCGGGGAAACGCTCGTGGGTCGCGAGTGCGAGCTCGTCGCTTCGCTCGGCTTCGGCGGCACGCTCGCCGTCGTCTCGGACGAGACGACGCATGGGGTAATGGGCCGGCGCGTCGAGGCGGCGCTCGCGAAGCAGTTTCGCATCGTTTCGGTCGTCCTGGACCGGCCCCATGCGGACATGGCCACCGTCGCGAGCGTTCACGAGGGCACGGCGAGCGCGGATGCCGTTGTCGCGGTCGGCTCCGGCACGATCAACGACCTCTGCAAGTACGCCACGTTCGAGGACGACAAGCCGTACTGCGTCTTTGCGACGGCGCCGTCGATGAACGGCTACACGTCGACGACCGCCTCGATCACGCTCGACTCGGGGTTCAAGACGACGTTCGCCGCGCACGCGCCGGCCGGCGTCTTCATCGACCTTGGCGTCAATGCGTCGGCGCCGACGCGTCTCAAGTCGGCCGGGCTCGGCGACTCGCTCTGCCGCTCGACGGCGCAGATCGATTGGTGGCTCTCGCACCGGCTCTTCGCGACCGAGTACGCGTCGCTGCCGTTCCGCCTCCAAGCCGCCGACGAGCCGAAGATGCTCGAGCACGCGCCCGGATTACCGGCGGGCGATCCCGTCGCCGTCGCCTATCTGCACCGCATGCTGATCCTCTGCGGTTTCGGCGTCTCGTCGGTCGGCGCGTCGCACCCGGGCTCGATGGGCGAGCATCAGATCTCGCATTACGTCGACTCGTTCGCCGGAACGCGACATCCCGGGACGACGCATGGCCAGCAGGTCGGCGTCGCCTCGCTCACGATGGCGCGATTGCAGCACGCGCTCTTCGAGCGAGACGTTCCGCCGACGGTCGCCGCGACCCGGATCGATCGCGCGGAGATCGCAATGCGAGTGGGCGCCGATCACGCCGATCGCTGCATCGCCGAATGGTCGAAAAAAGCGCTCGACGACGCCGGCGCGGCCGCGCTCAACGACAAGCTCGTCGCGATGTGGCCGGACCTGCAGCGGGAAGTGCGGGCGATGGTGCTCCCGGTGGCGACGATGCACGATGCGCTCGCAAGCGCGGGCGGCGAAACGACGGGCGAGGAGCTCGGCCTCGAGCCGCAGTTCTACCGCGAGGCGGTGCTGCACGCGCGCGAGATGCGCAACCGCTACTCCGTCCTCGATCTCCTCGCCGATGCGGGCGAGCTCGGCCCGCTCGTCGCGCGAGAGCGCTGATGCTGCCGATCGAGGCGCTGGCGGCCGAACTACCCGCCGATCTCATCGGCGTCTTCACCGACATCGACGACACGCTCACGACCGACGGCGCGCTTCCGGCCGACGTCTACGCGTCGCTCGAGCGGCTGCAACGGCTCGGCCTCGCGGTCGTTCCCGTCACCGGGCGGCCGGCGGGGTGGTGCGATATGATCGCCCGCTTCTGGCCGGTCGAGGGTGTGATCGGCGAGAACGGCGCGTTCGCGTTTCGCTACGATCGCACGCGGCGACGGATGGTCCGGACGTTCGCCGCCGACGCCGCGACGCGCGCGACGCAGCGGCTCCGGCTCGAAGAGCTCGCAGACGAGATCGTGCGCAACGTGGCGGGAACGGCGCTCGCCGCGGATCAGCGCTATCGCGAAGCGGACGTCGCCGTCGACTTCGCGGAGGACGTGCCGCCGCTCGGAAGCGAGGCGATCGACGAGATCGTGGCCGCGTTCGAGTCCGCCGGTGCGACGGCGAAGGTCTCGTCGATTCACGTGAACGCCTGGTTCGGCTCGTACGACAAGCTCACGATGGCACGACGGTTCGCTGCCGACGCGCTCGACTGCGACCTCGAGCGCGAGAACGCGCGTTTCGTCTTTGTCGGCGACAGCCCCAACGACGAGCCGATGTTCGCTTTCTTTCAGAACGCCTGCGGCGTCGGGAGCGTGCGCGCGTTCGCGCATCGCATCGCGCACCTGCCGCGCTTCATCACGACGGCCGTCGGCGGCGACGGCTTCCTCGAAGTGGTCCGCGCGATCGAGCGCGCGAGAACGACGCCGGCTCCGGCATGAGCGAGCGAGATCTCGTGATCGGGATCGACAGCTCGACGCAGAGCACGAAGGCGATCGCGTGGGATCGCGCCGGCCGGGCCATCGCCGCCGGCAGCGCACCGATCGAGATGCGCTCGCCCGCACCTGGCTGGTACGAACAGGATGCGTCGGACTGGTGGACGTCGCTGCGCGACGCGCTCGCCGGGATCTGGCGCACCGTCGACGCGTCGCGCGTCGCGGCGATTGCCATCGCAAATCAGCGCGAGACGATGGTTTGCCTCGACGCGGACATGCTGCCGCTACGGCCGGCGATGCTCTGGCTCGACGAACGGCCGCTCGAGGAGCTGCCGCTGCTCGACGCGGCGCTCGGCGGCGACCGGATCCACCGGATCACGGGGAAGCCACTCGACCTCACGCCGGCCCTCGGCCGTATCGCGTGGTTGCGCGACAACGAGCCCGAGACGTACGAGCGCACGGCGATCTTCTGCGATGTGCACGCGTATCTCGGGTTCCGGCTCACCGGCACGCTCGCGACGAGTTGGGCGAGCGCCGACCCGTTTGGCGTCTTCGACATGGTCGCGATGCGCTGGTCGGATGTCGTGCTCGACGAGCTGCGACTCACCGCGGATCGCTTCCCGCCGACGGTCTCGCCGGGCACGACGATCGGCGGCGTCGACCCGGGCGCGGCCGCCTTCACCGGCCTTGCGAGCGGCACGGCCGTCGTCGCGGGCGGCGGCGACGGCCAATGCGCGGGGCTCGGGACGAATTGCGTCTCACCGGGTCGCGCCTACATCAATCTCGGAACCGCACTCGTCTCAGGGGTGTGGTCGGCGACGTACGAGTACGCGCGCGAATGGCGAACGCTGACGTCCGCCAGCGGCGAAGGCTACATCCTCGAGACCTTGCAGCGCAGCGGCGCGTTCCTGATCAATTGGTTTACGGCGACGTTCGGCGGCGGGCAGCCGCTCGGCGAGCTCTTTGCGGACCTCGAGCTCGGTGCCGAGCGGCTGCCGATTGGATCGCAGGGACTACTCGCGTTGCCGTATTTCTCCGGTTGCTCCAATCCATATTGGGACCCCGACGCGCGCGGCTGCTTCGTCGGGCTCAGCCCGGCGCATACGAAATATCATCTGTACCGTGCGATCGTCGAGGGATTGACGCTGGAAAGCGCGCGCGCCGCGGCGGCGATCGCGGCGATCGGCATTCCGATCGACGAGTTCGTCGCCATCGGCGGCGGTGCGAACAGCCGCTTCTGGGTGCAGATGGTCGCCGACGCGACGGATCGGCCGGTACGCGTTTGCGAGACGATCGAGGCGACGGCGCTCGGCGCCGGCATCTTGGCAGCGTTCGGTGCCGGCTGGTTCGGCGACGTTCGCACCGCCGCATCGGCGATGACGGGCCGAACCGAGACGATCGAGCCCGATGCGGCGCGCGTCCCGCGATATCGCGAGCTCATGGCGATGCACGGCGAGATCTATCCGGCGAACGCCGCACTCTTCTCGGCGATCAAGCGCTTCAAGTCGATTCCCGCAGCACACTAGGAGATACTCGTATGGCCGACACGACGTCCGATGCTCGCGACGCCGTCGAGCTTCGCCGAGCGATCATCAGCACGTGCCTGCGGATGATCGAGCTCGAGATCAATCAGGGTACCGCCGGCAACGTGAGCCTGCGCTCGGGCGACGGATTCCTCATCACGCCGAGCGGCGTGCCGTACGACGCGATGCGGCCGGACCAGATCGTCGCGATGGACCTCGATGGCCGCTATCGTGGGCCGCTTCCGCCGACGACCGAGTGGCGGCTGCATCGTGCAATCCTCGCCGCCAGACCCGACGTCGACGTCGTCGTTCACACGCACGCGATCTACTCGACGGCGATCGCATGTCTGCGCCGCGATCTGCCGGCCGTGCACTATTACATCGTCGCGGGCGGCGGCCCAACGGTTCGATGTGCGGCGTATGCGACGTACGGCACGCAGGAGCTCGCCGAGAACGCGCTCGTCGCGCTCGCCGACCGCAACGCATGCCTGCTCGCGAACCACGGGATGCTCGTCCTGGGATCCACGCTCGATCAGACGCTCAAGCGCACGTTCGATCTGGAGACCGTCGCACGGCAGTACGTGTGCGCATCACAAATCGGCGAGCCGGTGATCCTCGACGACGCCGAGGTCGAGCGCGTTCGCGTGAAGCTCTTGAGCTACGGTCGCCCCGATGCGATCGATCCGGAGCTCGTGCGGATCGACGCCGAAGCGGATCGCTCGTAGGGCAACAGCAGCCGCCGTTACGAGTTCGCGCGCTGACGACGCTACGGCGCCGGGGACGGCACCTCGCTGGCGGACAGCATACCGACCGGCAACGTGGAGGCGAACGCGCGATACCGCGCGAGCGCCGCGTCGACGTGCGACGTGACGACCGCCGCCTGCATGCGATGCCGCTGCGTTGGCGGCTGCTGCGACGTCGACAGCAGCGATGCCAGGAGCAGCACCTGCTCGCGCGGGCCGTCGCCGTGCAGCAGTCCGTCTTCTTCTGCACGCGGATCGCGCGAGAGGCCGTAGCTCACCGCGGCCGCTCGCGCGCGAAGCGCATCGTCGTGCGTCGCGGCACGCAGCGCGTCGAGCGCGTTGAGCGCAACGTCGAGCCGCGAGACGTCATCGCCCAGACCCGTGAGGAACGCGTGACGCTCGGCGAGCTGCTCCGGCGTCCACGCCGCGCGCGGGTCGGGCCGCACGACGAGCGGCCGCTCGATCGTCGCCGCGCCGAGCCGGTAGCGAACGACGTACGTCCCGGGCAGCACCTGGGGCCCGCTCTCCGGCGAATTCCAGTGCGGCGCGGTCTTCCACACGACGGGCGGATCCTCGGTGAGGTCCCAGCCGACGCGGTTAAAACCGGCCTTGTTCGTGACGTACAGCTTCTGCTCGCCGTCGACGAAGTGCGTTCCGCGCAGATGGCGCACGACGCGGCCGGCGTCGTCGACGATGTCGATCGTCGGCGGCGACGCCGCGACTGCCGGCTGGTAGAACGAGAGCAGTGCCGGCTTCGGATCGTCCGCGACGAAGACGTTCGCGGGCTGGTGACCGTCGTCGCCCGTCTCGACCGTCGGCAGCCGCAGGTACTCGTACGCCGGCTGCGGCGCAAAGGCGTACGTGCCGGCCGCGCGCGCCGCGCGATACTGCTCGAGCGGCTTCAGATCGTCGAGGATCCACAGGCTGCGGCCGTGCGTCGCGACGATCAAATCGTCCGCGACGGGCTGAATCCGCAGATCGAACACCGCGCTCGGCGGCAGGTTCGCGCGCAGCGGTTGCCACGCGGCGCCGCGATCGAACGAGACTTCGAGGCCGCGCTCCGTGCCGGTGAAGAGCAGCTCGGGCGCGTGCGGATCCTCGCGAACGGTTCGGATCGACTCGTCCTTCGGCAGCCCGGCCGCGAGCGAGCGCCACGACGCGCCGAAGTCGGTCGTCGCGAACAGATACGGCGTCCGGTCGCCGAGCAGATGCCGATCGAGCACGGCGTACGCCGTTCCGGCCACGGCGTGACTCGGCTCGATCGTCACGTAGCGGCCCCACGGCAGCGTGCCGGGCGGCGTCACGTTGCGCCACGTCGCGCCGCCGTCGCGCGTGAGCCGCACGAGCCCGTCGTCGGTCCCGACCCAGATCGTTCCGCGCGCGAGCGGCGAGGGCGCGATCTCGAGGATCGTGTCGGAGTTTTCCGCGCCCGACATGTCGGCGTCGATCGGACCGCCGGAGATCTGCTGATGCGCCTTGTCGTCGCGCGTGAGATCGGGACTCATTGTCGTCCACGTCCGGCCGCGGTCGGTCGTGCGGAAGACGACGTTGCCGCCGTAGTACGCGACGTGCGGATCGAAGGGATCGAAGGCGAGCGGCGAGTTCCAATTAAAACGGTACGGTGCTGAAGCGATCCCGTCGGCGCCCCAGATCTCGTTCGGAAACGGCGTGACGTCGACGAGCTCGCGGCTACGCGCATCGAAAATCGCGAGCTGGCCCGTGAGCGAGCCCGTCGTGCTACCCCAGGTGAGATCGGGGTCGGCCGGGTCGGGCCACGTCCACATCCCGTCGCCGCCCTGGACGTCGAGCCAATCGCGCGCGAGCACGCCGATGCCGTTGTTCGCATTCGACGGCGCGCACCACGAGTCGTTGTCCTGCAGCCCGGCGCACACGTCGTACGGCGTGCGGAGGTCGTAGCCGACGTGATAGATCTGCCCGACGTCGAGGTTATAGTCGCGCGCCCACGTCTTGCCGCCGTCGAGCGAGCGCATCACGCCGCCGTCGTTGCCCTCGACGATGCGCCGGCCGTCGTGCGACCACCAGAGCGCGTGATGATCCCAGTGCGCGACGGGCGCAATCTTCGCGAACGTCGCGCCGCCGTCGCGACTCTCCGAAAGCCGGACCGACATCGCGACGACGCGGTCGCGGTCGGCCGGATCGACGGCGATGCGGCTGAAATAGAACGGCCGGTTGTCGATCAGCGTATCGCGCGACGTCATGCGCCACGAGTCGCCGCCGTCGTCGGAACGCCAGAGCAGGCCCGCCTTCGACTCGATGACGGCGTAGACGCGCTGCGGATCGTTCGCCGCGATCGCAATGCCGATGCGGCCGGTCAGCCCGTTCGGCAGGCCGTTCGTGAGCTTCGTCCACGTCTCGCCGCCGTCGCGCGACCGGTACAGGCCGCCCTGCGGACCGCCGCTCGTCAGCCTCCACGGCTCGCGGCGCGCCTGCCACATGCCGGCAAAGACGGTCCGGCCGTCGCTCGGATCGGCGACGAGGTCCGAGACGCCGCTCGAGAGCCCGAGGTACAGCGTCTTGCGCCACGTGCGCCCGCCGTCCGTCGTGCGGAAGACGCCGCGCTCGGCGCTATCGCGAAACGGATCGCCGAGCGCACCGATCAACACGCGCTGCGGATCGTGCGGATCGATCGCGATGCGCGCGATGTTCGACGTCCCCGCGAGCCCCGCGTGCGTCCAGTGCGTCCCGCCGTCGCGCGTGACGTAGGCGCCGTCGCCGCCGAGGACGTCGTTGCGCGGATTCGCCTCGCCGGCGCCGACCCAGACGACGTCCGGATCGCTCGGCGCAACCTCGAGCGCGCCGATCGCGCCGACGTCGAGCACCGGCTTCCACGCGATGCCATCGTCGGTCGTCTTCCACACGCCGCCGTCCGCGGCACCCGCGTAGTAGCGCAGCGGATCGGCATCGGTCCCGCCGACGGCCGTAATACGGCCGCCGGACGCGGTCGGCCCGAGCGCGCGGAATGTGAGCCCGGGTAGGACCGGCGTCGTCGCATCCTTGGGTCCGCGAGCGGCACCGGTCTCCTCGGCGTTCGCGAGCGACGCGGCCGCGAGAGACGCGCACGCGACGAGAGCTACGATGACGGTACGGCGCCGCAAATCCATGGGCGGCGCTTCGCACGCGCCGGTCGAATTCCGCCCGCCAGTCGGTCAGCCTTGGGACGCGGTGGGCGGCCGGCGAGCGGCGAAGCTCGGCGCGATGAGATTTTCAGCCTCACTGGGTCCCCTCGTCGTCCTTGCAACGCTCGTGGGCTGCAGCTCCGCGGAGCGGGCCGCATCAAAGGCCGGCGCAGACGCGAAGAACGCGACCTCGCCGATCGTCGGAAGCTGGAAGCTCGGCGGCGACACTCCCGCGCCCAAGGCGAACCTGCCCCAATTCGTGCGGCTGACGTTCACGGCGGGCGGCAAGCTCGACGCGTCGTACGTCGCCGCGGGCGGCGCGCTCGCGAAGGTCATCGACACGCCCTCCAAGCTCAAGGAAGAACACGACTCGTACACGCTTGGCTCGGACGAGAAGCTCACGATCATCGAGGGTTCGCGCACCCTCGACTACACCTACAAGATGAGTGACGGCAAGCTGCTCCTGACGCCGTCCGGCGCGGACAACGCCATCGTGTTCGTCCAGGCCTGACGCGCGGAACCGCGAGACGGAGCCGCACGAGCGGCTCATCCGAAGTATGGTACTGAATCAGTACGCGAGGGCGACGCCGTCGGCGCGCATGTCGGCAGCCGCCGCGTAAAACGGTTCCGACTTCCCGCCATACGTGGAGACGAGCGATTCGATGCAGGCGTAGCGCCCAAACCCGCCGTCGCTCGGGCCGATCGGCCAGCCGAGCGCGGCGAGCGCGGAGCGGGTCTCGTGCGGCACGCCGCTCTCGAGGCGCAGGAGCCCGCGCGAGCCGAGCCCCGGCGGATCCTCGCCCATCGACTGCGACGATCCCTGGTGATGCCAGCGCGGGCTGTCGCCCGCGGCCTGCACGTCGAGGTCGTAGTCGACGCGGTCGACGATGATCTGCGCTTGGCCCTGCGGCTGCATGTCGCCGCCCATCACGCCGAACGCGAGCCACGGCAGCCCGTCGCGAACGGCGAAGCCCGGCACGATCGTTTGGAACGGCCGTTTCCCCGGCGCGTAGAGGTTCGCATGGCCGGGTTCGAGCGAGAACAGCTCGCCGCGGTTCTGCAGCATGAAGCCGAGGCCGTCCGGCACGAGACCTGAGCCCATGCCGCGGAAGTTCGACTGAATGAGCGAGACCATCATGCCGCTCGCGTCGGCCGCGCAGAGATACGTCGTGTCGCCGCGGCTCGGGGCCTCGCCCGGGTACGCGGGCGTAAGAATGCCGTCGGGCCGTACGAGCCGCGCGCGTTCGCGTGCATAGGCCTTGCTCGCGAGCCACGCGACGGGAACTTCTGTCGCGTGCGGATCGGCGTAATAGCGCGCGCGGTCCTCGTATGCGAGCCGCTTCGCCTCGATCTGCAGATGGAGGCTCGCCGCCGACTGGAAGCCAGCGGCGCGAAGGTCGAATTCCTCGAGAACGTTTAAGGCCTGAAGCGTCGCGAGCCCCTGCGTGTTCGCGGCCATCGCGTAGACGTCGACACCGCGGTACGTCGTACGCAGCGGCTCGACGAACTCCGGCGCGTGCCGCCGCAGGTCCACTCGCGTGAGCCAGCCGCCGATGCGCGCGGCATACGCAGCGATCGTCTCGGCGATCGGACCGTCGTAGAACGCCCGCGCGCCGCCCTCGGCGAGCGTGCGATACGTCCGGGCGAGATCCGGATTGCAAAAGATCTCGTTCGCGCGCGGCGGGCGTCCGGCCGGGGCGTACGTCCGGAGCGCGTTCGCCGTCTCCTCGACGCCCGCGCCGGGTTCGAGAAACGCCGCGACGTTGCGCTCGAGATAGGCGCCGATCACCTGCGGCACGGGCGTTCCCGCGTCGGCGTAGGCGATCGCCGCCGCGAAGAGATCGGCCCAGGGCAGCCGGCCGTAACGGTCGTGCAGCGCCGCCCAGCCCGCGACCGCGCCCGGCACGCTGACGGTGACCGCGCCGAGCTGCGGCAACACGGGCCGCCCGTCGACGAGCACGGCACGCCGCCGCACCTCCTCGAGCGAGAGCGACTCGGGCGAGCGGCCCGAGCTCGCCATCGCCGCCACCGCGCCCGCGGCCGGATCCCAGACGAACGCGAAGCAGTCGCCGCCGATGCCGCAGCTCACCGGCTCGACCAACCCGAGCACGGCGTTGGCGGCGATCGCGGCGTCGACGGCGGAACCGCCCGCGCGGAGCACGCCGATCGCCGTCTGCGTCGCGAGCGGATGGGCCGTCGCCGCGGCACCGGACCGGCCGAGCGCGGCCGAGCCCGTGGCCCAGCTCGCGCCCGCGGGCCGGTCGCCCGCGCGAACGTCCGAGCGCGGCGGCGCACCGCCGCCGAAGCCGGCTCCCCCAGCATCCTCGGGCGACTTCATCCGCGACGCTTCCGATACAGAACGTGCGGCCGTAAGCAATTGCCGACGGCGATGCGCGGGTTGTCGAAGTTCTCGGCGGGATCGTGCACCATACCGAGCCGCCGCATGACGGCCTGCGAGCGGACGTTGATCGCGGCGGTCATCGCGACGATTTCGGGGCGGTCGAGCTCGTCGAAGGCGAAGCGCAGCAGCCGCGCGCCGCCCTCGCTCGCGTAGCCGCGACCCCAATGTTCGCGCGCGAAACGCCAGCCGACCTCGAACGGCGGATCGATCGTCGTCTCGAACGGCACGTTTTGCAACGCGACGTAGCCGGCGAACGGCGCGCCACCCTTGATCTCGACGACCCACCAGCCGTAGCCATTGCGATCGAGCGACGTCTGCAAGCGCTCCGCGATCTCTTTCGAGCGCCCGCGGGTCTGCACGGGTGAGAGAAACTCCATGACCGCAGGATCCGCGCACATCGCCGCCCACGCGTCGAGATCGCTCGCGCGATAGCCGCGAAGAATGAGGCGTTCGGTCTCGAGCTGCAGCGGCATGACGCGGGATCTTCCGCTCGCGCCGCCAGGATTCCGCGAGTTTGAGCGGATAGCGCCGTGCATGGCATATCACGAACACGCGGATCTCGACCATCTGCCCGACCTCGGCACGCTCGCACCCAAGGAGTTCGGTGCGTTCGCAAAGTTCGACGCGCTCGTCGGCCGGAGCGACGGCGTCGTGCCGCAGAAATACCGCGAGCTGATGGCGCTCGCCGTCGCGTTCACGACGCAGTGCCCGTACTGCTTGGACGTGCACACCGCCGCCGCGAAGGCCGCGGGCGCGACCCGCGAGGAGATCGCCGAGACCGCATTCATCGCCGCGGCACTACGCGCCGGTGCAGCCGTCACGCACGGCTTGCTCGCCCTCAAACTCTACGACGCAGCAGAAGCGCCGGCCGCAACGTAACGTTGCCGGTCCGGTTCGCGCTGCGGCGGCCGGTCGAGCGCGGCGCACTCGGACACGTGACGCTCGGCGACGACCCCGTCGATCCGCCCGGCGAAGACGGCGACGATGATCTCGTGCCGTGACCGGATCTCGAGCTTCGCGAAGATGGCGGAGACGTTATGCTCGACCGTTCGGGCGCTCACGGCGATGCCGCGATTGGTCCTGCCACGCGCGACGGCCGCCGCGACCTCGCGCTCGCGCGCGGTTAAAACCACAGTGGCGATGTCGATCTCCCCTGTTCAAACGAAGTTTGCTCGCGCTACGGCGACAACGTAGCATACGTCGCGAGCCTGGCATGTCGACTCGGAGTCGACATGTCGACCTACCGCGGGCCGGTCCGGCCGGGGGTGTCATGCGTCATTCGAATCACGACCTCACCGAGTTCTTGCGCTCCCGGCGCGCTTTGATTCGGCCGGCTGATGTCGGGCTACCGGACAGCAAACGCGGTGGCTCGCTGACGCAGGACCATGTCGCCGAGCTCATCGGCGTCTCGCGGCAGTGGTATCTGAGATTCGAAGCGGGCGACGTTTCCGAACCGACCCTCTCGCTCATTCGGCGAACCGCAAAAGCGTTACGGCTTTCTCCCGCCGACGTCGAGACGCTCTGGCGACTCGCTTCGCAAGACGCGTTGCCCGAGCTCGCGCATCGAGAGCGGCGCACCGATGGCGATGTCCTCGCCTCGACCCGAACGCTCCGCGACTTCGCGCGACGGAGTTCGACGGCGTGCGACGTGAGCGAGCTCGCCACGCTCGCCGCAGACGCGGCCGCCATGGCGATCGGCTCGTCGTTGTATTACGTCGGGCTGGTCGAGGGACGATTCGCGAGCTTCATCGCCGCGAGCGGCAGCGGCGAAGCACTCGTCGGGCTGCGCTCCTCCGACGAGGATTCGTATGCCAGCCGGCTCGCGAAGGGTGAGACGGTGAGCTGCCCGAGCATCGCACGCAGCGGCGCCGAGATCATCGTCGCCTTCGGTCGGCTCACCGCCATGCGCTCGTTCGCGGCGACGACGCTCGAAGATCGCGGTGTCGTCGTCGCACTCGTCGGCGTGATGTGCGGCGTCGAGCGCGAGTACTCGGAGTACGATCTCGCAGCGCTGGAAGCCGTTCGCGCGATCGCCGAGCTCGCGCTGCGAGGATCGACATAACGGCCGCGGCCTATCTCGAAAAGTTCACCTCCACGAGTGCCGAATCGGGGACCGGTGCGCACGCGGAGATCCGCGGCGCGAAGCGCTGGCGAACGACGTTCCGCCATGCCGCCTGATCGAGCAGGCTGCTCCCGCTCGAGCAAACGACGCGCGGATTGCGCGCTACGCCGTTCTCCATAATGTCGATCTGCACGACGGCGATCCCGCCCTCGTCTGCCCGCATGTATGCCATCGCCGGCCACTCGACCTCGTCGGCGGAGAGCATCGCCGAATCAGCGTCCACCGGACAGGCCACGAGCTTGCCGGGGTCCGCGGCAAGCGCCGGCGACGCCGCCGTCGCACCGAGCGCCGCGCTCGCAGCGAAGATCGCACACGTGCGAAGGCCATGACGAAGAAGCGAATGAGCGTTCATCTGGTGTCTCCCGGTACCGCTTGCCGATCTCGGCACGAGTCCGGACCGCATGATGAGCCTAGCGAGCGAAGCGCGAGATTACTGTCAAGTAATTCTTGACGTTACGATCCGCAGCAACGCTTATCCGGACATCTGCTAAAGCGTCGAAACGATTCACTACCATATCGTTCGGCGACGCCGAGACGATCGAACGCCGAAGCGTCCTAAACGCCGGACGCGCCGCGCTGCTCGATGGTAATCTCCCTCATCAAATCATGCCTTTCCCGGATGGGCGCGCCGCGATACGATACGTCGAGCGTGAGGCGTTCCGTCGATCGGCACGGAGTTTCGTTGCGTCACGCTCGAGAGGCGGCATCGTGCGTCATTCAAATCGCGAACTCACCGAGTTCTTGCGCGCGCGCCGCGCGTCGCTGCGGCCCGCCGACGTCGGCTTGCCGGAGACCAGGCGCGGCGGCTCGCTGACGCAGGAGCAGGTCGCGGAGCTCATCGGCGTATCACGGCAGTGGTACGTCCAGTTCGAAGCGGGCGACGTGCGGGAGCCGACGCTCTCGCTCCTCCGACGGACAGCCGAAGCACTGCGGCTCGGCCCGGAACTGGACACCGTCGTTCTCGCCGCCTTGCGCGCCTGGCCGGCGTGATGAAGCGCGAGTTCTTTCGATGCGACTTCGCGCGTCCGTTTTGCGTACATGCTTCCGAAAGCGGACCGCGTCCGATGCGGGGCGCGTCCCGGCGCGCGGAGACGCGGCGCCGCCCGCGAAGCGGCGAGGGATGGCTTCCGCCGTGTCGCGCTTCGAGGGCTTCTCCGACGCGGGCCTGACGTTCTTACGGGAGCTCGAGCGGCACAACGAACGGCCTTGGTTCGACGCGCGTAAGACGACGTATCTCGCCGAGGTCCAGGCGCCGTTTCTCGCGTTCCTCAGCGTGCTCGCGGAACGGTTAGCCCTTGCGAAGATTCCGCTGGCGCCGAAGCCGCGCAGTCCGGCATTTCGGATCTATCGCGACGTGCGGTTCGCGCACGACAAACGGCCTTACAATACCGTCATGCGAGCGGCGCTCCATCCCGACGGCGATGCCGAGCGGCCGGGCATGCTCTACGTGCGGATCGGCGGCGACGAGGCGTTCGCGGCCGCCGGCTGCTACCTCCCGCCAAAACCCGAGCTGCATGCGTACCGGACCGCGATGACTGAGCAGCCCGCAGCGTTCCAACGGCTCGTGACGACGCTCGAGCGCAGCGGCCTGCCGCTCGCGCGGCGCGACACGCTCGTGCGGGTCCCGCCCGCGTTTCGCGCGAGCGTCGGCACGCCGCTCGAGCCCTATGCGAAGCTCACGTCGCTGCTCGTGCAGCGCGATCTACCGGCCGCGATGCTACGCGGCGACGCGATCGTCGACGCTGTGGTCGACTTCGCGCGGGAAGCGCTGCCGCTGCTGCGCTGGTCGTGGCGCGCGACGGCGGGGGCGGCCGACTGACGACCGTTATTGCGGCGCGGGCGAACACACGGGCACGAGCTTCTGCCCCGCGAAGACCGCGCGCACGAACGGCTCCGAATCGGCGAGCGACGCGTTGACCGTCTCGCCGTGCGTAAGCCCGCGATACTCGTGCGCGACGACCGTCGTGCCCGCGGCGCAAGCGTCTTTAACCAGGCGCTGCTGCACGGGCGGCGGCACGTCGCGATCGGCGAGCCCCGTGCCGACGAAGACCGGCGCGCGCAGCTTGAGCGTCGGATACTCGAACTCCGGCAGGTGCTTCGCGATGAGCGTCCGGACCGCAGGCTCGAGCGCGCCCGCATCGGTGAGCCGGGCCAGACTCACGTCGCCCTCGAGCGCGTCGACGCACTCCACGCGCGCGAGCTCGAAGACCGGCAACGCTTCGGGACCGAAGTAATCGCTCGCCACGAGCGGCTTCTGTGAGGTCTGCAAGCCGAGCACGATGTACATGACGTAGGCAATGCCCGGATCGACGGCCGTGGGATCGGCGGGACGCGCGCTCGGCACCGACGGCGAGAAATACGGGACGCCGGTCGCGACCGTGCCGCGCACGTCGAGCTCGGGTGCGTACGTCGGCGCAAACGCGGCCGAGCCGAAGGCGGCGCCCGCACCCTGCGACTGGCCGACGATCGCGATCTCGTTGCGTAGCCGGCGATCGTCGGAGAGCGCGGCGCGTACGGCGTCGAGCACGCCGTGCGCTTCGGAGCGGACGTTGAGATACGGATGCATGCCGGGCGTGCCGAGCCCCTCGTAGTCGCTCGCCACCACGGCGTAGCCCTGCGCGAGCCAAGCGTCGAGATACGCGATGTCGCGGTACGAGCGCGCCTGCCACGACGGCGCACAGATGTCGGAGATGCCCGTCGTGCCGTGCGCCCACGCGACGATCGGCCAGCCGCCAGGCGGCGGTGAGCCCTGCGGCTCGAAGATCTCGCCCGAGACGGCGATCGGCGTCGTCCCGTCCGCACCGCCGCGCGAGCTGTACAGGATCCGCCGCGCCTGGCCCGCCTTCGGCAGCGTGAGCGTCTCCGGCACGGGTTCCGTGCGCAACACCGTGCCGCGCGTCGCCGGCACGGGATCGGTATAGGTGTAAAACAATGAGACGCGCCCATCGCCATAGCGCGCGTCAGCGACCGGGACGGTCTGCGCGCCAGCCGCGGTGCGCACGACCGCCGCGAGCCCGAGCCCCGCGGCGCAGACCAATACCGTCATCGATATCCGAGGCATGGTCAGGTATGCGACGCGACCGAGCCCGAACGCCTGCGTCGGATCCTGGCAACGCGACCGGTTCAGCCGAGCAGCGGCCCGAGAACCGCCGCCGTGCCGTCGCACGCGATCGCCGCCCGCAGCCGCGCGACCTCGTCGACGAAGGCCGGCGACCGTTCGAGGTCCGAGCCTGCGAACGTCGACAGTCGCGTAAATGCCCGCGGTTCGTTCGCCGCCGCGAGCTCGCGATCGGTCGCAGTGAGCGCCGGCTCCGATACCTCGTACGTCGCGCCGGTGTCGCTGCGGCCGCGCAGGTACTCCAAGAACGCCGCGAGCACGAACGCGATGCGCTGCGCGTTGCCGTCCGCATCGAGGATCGCGCGCAGCGTCGGCGCGAGGAAGACGGGCAGCTTCGCCGAGCTCTGCCCCGCGATTCGCAGCACCTGATCGCGGATCGCCGAATTGCTGAAGCGCCGTAGCAATTGCGCTGCGTACGCGTCGACCGTCACCCCGGGCGGCGCGACGACATGCGGCGCCGCATCCTCCGTGAGAAACCGCTCGACGAGGGCGCGCACGAGCGGATCGGCCATCGCCTCGTGCACGAGCGTGTGGCCGAGCAGCACGGAGGGCAGCGCCATCACGGAGTGACCCGCGTTGAGCATCCGCAGCTTCACGAGCTCGTAGGGCGCGACGTCGGTCGTGAACTGCACGCCGACGCGCTCGAGCGGCGGGCGCCCGGCGCAGAACCGGTCCTCGATGACCCACTGCGTGAAGTCCTCGCGGAAGACGGGCGCGCGATCGGCGACGCCGCTCTGGGCGTCGAGCCGGCGCGCATCCTCGGCGCTCACCTGCGGCGCGATGCCGTCGACCATGCTGTCGGGAAACGCGACTCGGGCCTCGATCCAATCGGCGAGGTCGGGATCGAGCGCGCGCGCGTATCCGACGAACGCGGCGCGCGCGGCACCGCCGTTGTGCATGAGGTTGTCGCAGCTCAGGATCGTGAACGGCCCGGCGCCCGAGGCGCGCCGGCGGCGCAGCGCCTCGACGACGACGCCGAAGACGGTCCGCGGCGATCCACCCGCGAGATCGGCCGCGACGCCGGGCGCCTCGAGGACGAAGCGGCGCCGGTCGTCGAGATTGTAGCCGCCCTCGGTGATCGTGAGGCTCACGATGCGGATCGCCGGATCGGCGAGCCGCGTGAAGACCGCCTCGGGATCGTCGGCGAGGTGGCGATACTCGACGATCGCGCCGATGACGGCCGCGTGCGCCGGTCCGTCGGGTGGGCAGACCGTCAGCGTGTATGTCCCGTCTTGCGCGCGTAGCGCCGCCGCTTTCTCGCGCTCGGCGGGCGAGTCCACGATCCCGATCCCGAGGATGCCCCAGGTCTCCGCGCCCGGTTCCGCGAGCAGCCGGTCCACGTACCAGGCCTGGTGCGCGCGATGAAAATTCCCGACGCCGAGATGCGCGATGCCGGCCGTCACCGCGGCGCGATCGTACATCTGCCGGCCGACGCCGGGCGGGGCTGCGAGGGCGCTCATGCCGTTCTCCTACTCCGCGCGAGCCGCCGTCTCTTCGAGCCGGCGCCGTGATGTGAAAAGAATTGCCGCCACGGGGACGTTGGAGAGATCATGCGCTTCGCACTCCGCTTCGCGACGGCAGCCGCCGCGCTTGTCGCCACGATCGTCGTTGGACCGGTCGCAGGGACGACGCAGCCGGCCACGGTCGTCGCCGTGCTGCCGCTCTCACCCGTGGACACGGGCATGCCCTACGCCGTGCTGCCGGTCGCGAACCAGCTCGACGAGATGACGGCGCGGCTGCGGCAGCCGTTTACGAAGAGCCCGAACACGACGGTCGTGCCGCAGGCCGCGGTCGAGCGCGCGCTCCGGTCGGTGGGCTTCGATCAGAATTCCGCGCTGCGCGCGTGTGCGACGCCCGAGTGCGGCCAGCGCATCGGCAAGCTCGTTGGCGCGACGCGGGTCGTGATGGGCGGCGTGACGCGCGAGATGGGCGTCGTCTGGTCGACCGATGCCTCGATCGTCGACGTGCGAACCGGCCGGGTCGTTGGCGAGCTCCGAGCGGGCTACAAGGGTGACGTCACCTCGATGGTCGTGGGGGAGACGATGCTCGGCGGCTGCCTGTTACGCGTCATGGACCACCGAGCGCCATGCAAGAACGATCCCGGCTACTAGGCGACCGGGCGGGTCACCAACCGGAGATCTGCAATCCGGCGAGCGCTACGAGGAGATACCCGCCGCGGTGACGCCGAGCGGCGGGCTTTACGCCTCAGCGTCGGCCGCGACGGCGGCGCACCGGCCGAACCAACGGCTCAACGACCGTGAGCCGCGTAGCGGGATCGACGGTCCGCGATCCTCGGATCGCCAGGAGCCGCTGACGACAGGCTTCGCACGTCTTGAAGTGGTGGCGCATCGCGTCCGCCACGGGCGTCTCGACATCGTCGAGAAATGCATCGACCGCCGCGAGCGGTGGCCGATCCGTCCGCATTACCCGGGTCCGGCGAGAAGAAAAACTTTCACGCGAATGCCTCTCCGGTCGAGGCAACGCCGAAGCGGCCGCTCGCCCAGAGCGTTTATACCACACTACGTCAGGAAGGCGACATACGTCCGTCGACGTTCGGGGCAGCGGATTCGACGACGTCGAGAACCTCGTGCCGGACCGCGGCTTCAAAGCGCTGCGTTTGCGTGACACGGCGCGTCGAAATCGCGACTTCCTCGACCGCCCGAACGCGCTTCGTGACGATGACTTCCTCCTCGTGCAGAACGACCAAGAACGGCGGCTTCGCTTCTGCAGCCATCGGGGTTCCATCGCCCGGCTCGTAGTCGACGGTGAGCTCCTCGCGCGCGACGTCGACCTCGATCTGGCGTCGCTCGACGACGACCCGGCGCGTGATGCGCGCAATCCGGCCTCGCACGCGGAAGACCGTTGGTACCAGCCGTTCGGCGCTGAGAATCATGTGCTCCGCGCCGATCGTCTCAGCCGATGAGGCGATCCTCTCGTCGTAAAGCACGGGTTCGGGATCGTCCGTCACGCTGATCTCCCGATCGTCGGAAAGTGACGAGGCCGCCGCACATGCGGCGGCCTCTGAATCGGGCCGAGTCCCGAGCTAGACGCGCCCGTCGCGCTCGAGCCGATCGTCACCGTCGACGACGAGCTCCTCGTGCCGGACGGTCTCCGAGACCTTTTCCGTGCCGCCAACGGCCCGTTTGCCAACCTCGATTTCCTCCGTCGCGTACGTTTCCTTGCCGACGCGGACTTCGTCGCGCGAGAGCGGGACGCTGATCGTCTTCGATTCACCGATCGTGCCACCGACCGCGCCGTCGCTGAGTTTTTTCCGCTCGATGACGAGCTCGTCGTGCGAGACGGGCACCTCGACGGACTCGCGTTCGCTCACGACGCGCTTACCGATGCGGACCGTGCCGCTCGCAACGCGCGTCTTCTCGACGGCGAGGCGTTCCGCGCGCAACTGGATGGTCTGCTCGTCCGCGATCCGCTCGTCGCGATCGCCGATCTTCGCGCGATCGTCCCGGCCGGTCGCCGCCATCGGTGCCGAGCCCAGGGTGTCGTTGCGGTCGCCGCGGCCCATCGAGCCGAGATCGGCGCCGCCGCGCTGCAGAATCGCAAGCGCCTCGTTCGCGCGCTCGTCGCCCTTGACCGTCACGAGGGCTCCGCCACGCGCGACGCCGTCTTCGAAATACTTCGAATCCGCGGACGAGATACCGAGATCCGTGAGGTTGTTCTGAAACTCGTTTCCGGTGGCAGTATGGTCCTTAAAGAAATCGGTGACGGGGTTCGAGAGCTTCTTCGGCTCGGGATCGTGGTCGTCGGCAAGCTCGCTGATCTGCGCGCTCTTGAAGCCCGCCGCCTTGAGCTCGGCGAGTATCGATTCACCGCGCCCCGCGTTCGTGAATAATCCAGCGATCGTTTGAACGGCCATCGTTGATCCTCATACATCCGCTCGTTCGGCGAGCGACCCGCTCCTCTCGGAGTGCGTCCACGAGCGTTCCCGACTCGCTCCGCTTCCAACACGCGGACGATTGCGCGTTTCTCCGCGCAACGCACGATGTGACCGGCGCGGCCGCACGCGTGTCAGGGCGCTACCACCCGCGCGCGCGACGGGTCGCACGCACGCGCTTCGCAGCTACGCCCGAACCGCCGTCGCGCGCGGACCGACGCGACTGTTCGCCTTTCGTCAGGTCGCCGCGGGCGGACCGATCGGGCCGTGGTCGATCTCGACGATCGAGCTCGTCAGCAGGCTGTTCGGTACCACGATGCGACGGCCGTCGGCGGTCCGTAAGACCGTCGAGAGCGGGTCCATGCGTTCGACGACGCCTCTGCGGCCCTCGACCGCGAGGCGATCACCGAGGGCGAAGCGCTGTTCGATCGTGCGCCCGGCGATCGCGTTTTCGGCGAAGTCGCGCGCGCCAAGGCCGCAGGCGAGCGCTAAGGCGAGCGCCAGCGCCCCGAACGCCACAAGGAAGATCTCGAAGAAGAATACCGACTCGATCGTGAGCTGCTGCAACGCCATGAGCGCGGCAACGACGATGACCGCGGATCGAACGAAGCTGCCGGCGGGAACGTGATACACGATCCCCGAGCGCGACATCGCGCCGGCAGTGCCGCGGCCGGCGATGTCGCCGACGACGATGCCGAGGAGCACGATGACGACCGCGATGACGACGTGCGGCAAAAACGCGAGAAAAGCGCCGAGCGACCGGGAGATCTCGGCGAGCTGCAGCACATTGATCGCCTGCACGAACGCGGCGGCGAGGATGAGCCAAAACGCGAGCCGGCCGATCAGGCGCGACGGCGCGACACGCACGCCGACGCGTTCGAAATCGTCGATCATCCCCGTACGCGCGGCGAGCCGATCGAAGCCGCCCTTCGTCATCGCGGCCGTGAGGACGCGGTCGACGACGTAGGCGATCAGCCAGCCCACGAGCAGCGTGAGCGCCGCACCGATGACGCTCGGGATGAAGAGCACGATCGCGCCGACGTCGCGGGCGAGGCCGGGGGCGACGTCAGTCATGCCGGCCGCCCACGAGCCGCGCGAAGCCCGTCACGAGCGCGACCATCGCGCCGAGAAACTCATTGGCGGTCGAGGCGCCGGCCCGCCGCTGACGCATCCGGCGCAGGGCCGTGCGCAAGACCGCTTCTCGCGGCTGCTCGTCGAACGCCGCGAGGCTGCGCAGGACCGGCACGAGCCGATCGTCCGCCGAGTCGATATCAGCCATGACGTCCTTCGATGAGCTGTCGCAAACGCGCGCGACCGCGGACGATCCGCATCTTTGCAGCCGAGATCCCGCACCGCTGGACCGCCGCGATCTCGGCCACGTCGTAATCGTACATGTCACGCAACACGACTGCGACCCGCTGGTCCGCGGGCAGGCTGCGCACCAGCAACTCGACTTCCGTTCGCAAGTCGGCCGCCACGAGCGCCTCCTCCGGCGTCGGCTCCCGCTCGTCCCGCAAATCCCTTTCGGGCACGCTGCCGGGCTCGCCCCGAGCCCCGTCGAGGGACTCGAAGTGAATCTGACCGCGGCGGCGGAGCAGGTTGAGGCTCAGATGAACCGCGATCCGGCGCAGCCAGCCGCCGAACGCGGCACCCGTCTCGAGCTCACCGAGGCGCGTGTATCCGCGAACCAGCGTTTCTTGGAGCACGTCTTCAGCGTCAGCGGTCTGGCCGAGTAAGCGGAGCGCGGCCGTATAGGCGCTCGCCTGATGACGCACGAGGAGCTGCTCGAGCGCCTCGAGGTCGCCGCCGCGGGCACGATCGACCAAGCCGGCGTCGTCCATGCTCCCCTTCGTGCTCCGCTCGGCAAGCGCGTCGGCTCGCATGACGGCAAGATGGTGAAGACGCTGTTGACGATACGGCCTCCTGTCTGGCTGGACGACACGCGAGCGCGGCGATCGGTCACCAGCGTTTCTTAAGTGGCTGGTTCTCGCGAACCGGTTCGTGCTCAATGACGATGGACGGGTGTGCCGCGGCAGCGTGCGGCTCGGAGGCAATGTGACCGGTTCCCGGTGCGGCGTGTCTACGGTGCACTCATGGATCGATTACTCGTCTGCGACGGCTGTCGCCACGGCGTCACGGAACACGATGAGCTCGGCTGCGCCGTCCGGCGCTGCACGTGCCGCGAAAGCGGCCGGCTCGCGATCGAGAAGCTGATCGGCGACACGCACCGCGAGGTCGCCGCCTACTGGGCCAGCCGCGGCGTCCAGGCGCGCGAGCAAGAGTGACGTCGAGGCTACAAAACCGAGGGAAACGCGCCGACGGCGCCGCGCACGCGCACGCCGACGAGTTCGCGTTCCCTCGGAATCGCGTCACCCGGCACGAGTGCGGAGAGCGGCGCGGCGCCGGCCTCGACGAGCGCGAGCGACACGCTCGCCGCGTAGCCGTAATACGCGATGCGCTCGACGCGCGCCGCGCGCGCGCCAACGGTCCTCAGGGCAACGAGCTCGAGCTGCTCGGGTCGGATGAGGACCTGGCACGGGCCGTCGGCCACCCCCGGCACGAGCGCTAACGAGCCGAGCGCGCAGACGGCGACTCCGTCGCGCGCCGTACCGGGGAGCAACATCGCCTCGCCGACGAAGCCGGCGAGCCGGGCGTCGCGCGGCCGGCGGTAGAGCGTCATGGGATCGGCGACCTGCACGAGCCGGCCGTCGCGCAGCACCGCGACCTCGTCCCCGAGCGAGAGCGCCTCGGCCTGATCGTGCGTGACCAGCAGCGCGGTCGCGTTCGCGCCTACCAGTGCCCGCGCCACGGCCTCACGCGTCTCGGCGCGAAGCGCCGCGTCGAGCGCCGAGAACGGCTCGTCCAGCAGCACGAGCGCGGGGGCGGGCGCGAGCGCGCGGGCGAGCGCCACACGCTGCTGCTCGCCGCCGGAGAGCGTATGCGGCGCGCGCTCCGCAAATGTGGGCGAGAGCCCGACGAGCTCGAGGAGCTCGCCGACCCGTGACCGCGCGCGCGCGCGGCCGGCGCGCGGCAGGCCAAACGCGACGTTCGCACCGACCGAGACGTGCGGGAACAGCGCGCCTTCCTGGGCGACGTAGCCGACGCGCCGGCGCTCCGGCGGCACGTGCAGGCCGGGGCCGCTGACGGCCGTGCCGTCGATGACGATCGTGCCGGCGGCCGCGCGCTCGAAGCCACAGATCAGCCGCAGGAGCGTCGTCTTGCCGCTGCCCGAGGATCCCAGGATCGCGACGAGCCGGCCGCGCTCGACCGCGAGATCGACACCCGCAAGCGCGCGGTGCGTGCCGAAATCCTTCGCGAGCCCGGCGATTGAAAGGTACGGCACCGTACCTAGCGCGCTCGCACGGCCGCGACGTTCGCCGCGGCGAAGCGGCGCGAGAGCAACCACGTCGAGAGCAGCGAGAGCACGGCCATCACGGCCGCGTATGGCGCGGCGGCCGCGAACGCGAGCGTCGAGGTGTCCGCCCAGACCTGCGTCGCGAGCGTCTGCGTCCCGATCGGCGCGAGCAGCAGCGTCGCCGTGAGCTCGGTGACGACCGAGACGAAGACGAGCGCGGCCGCGGCGCCGAGCCCGCGCGCCGCGAGCGGGAGCACGATCCGCCGCGCGACGGCGAACCAGTCGAGACCGAGGGACCGGCCCGCATCCTCGAGCGAGCCCTGCGCCTGAACGAGCGCGGCGCGTACGCTCACGAGCGCGAGCGGGAGGAAGACGATCGCGTACGCCCCGACGAGCAGCTCGGGGGTCTGGTAGAGCGCGTGCGCGGCGCGGATCGTGAGCGAGATCAGCGCGAGCGCGACGACGATGCCGGGCACGCCCTGCGCGAGGTACGCCGCGCGCTCGAGCAACGTGATGGCGCGCCCCTCGAAGCGCGTGGCGAGATACCCCAGCGGTAGCGCGAGCGCGACCGTCACCGCCGCGCCCGCAAGCCCAAGCCCGATCGAGGCGAGCGCCGCCGAGAGCAGCCCTTCGGCCGACGCTTCGACGGGCGCGATCGCATCGGAACCGTGCTGAAAGAGCCAATAGATGATCATGCCGAGCGGCATCGCGCACGTCGCGAGCGTCAGCAGCGCGAGGCCGATCAGCACCGGGATCGCGTACGGGCCGAGCGAGTAGCGCAAAACCGAGCGAACGGTGCCGCGGCCGACGCGCGCGTAGCGGGTCGCCCCGCGCGCGCGGAACTCGAGCAGCAGGCACGCGAGGCAGAGCGCGATGAGCACGACCGCGAGCAGCGAGGCGCCCGGACCGTCGAAGCCCGTCCGGTATTCCGCGTAGAGTTCGGTCGTGAACGTTCGGAAGCGTAGGAGCGTAAACGCGCCGAATTCAACGAGCACGTTGAGCGCGACGAGCAGCATCCCGCCGAAGAGCGCGGGCCGCAGCTGCGGCAGCACGACGTGGAAGAAACAGCGCCACGGCCCGAGGCCGAGCGACCGGCCCGTCTCCTCGAGCGCGGGATCGAGGCCGCGCAGTGCCGCCGCGACCGGCAGGAACACGAGCGGCACGTACGCGCTCGTCACGACGAGCAGCGCGCCGCGGAAATCAGCGAGCGCCGGCGCGACGGAGATCCACGCGTAGCTGCTCACGAATGGCGGGATCGCGAGCGGAAGCGCGCCGAGCACTGCCCACGCGGCCCGGCCCGGAAGCAGCGTGCGCTCGACGACCCACGCCAGCGCGACCCCGATCGCGCCCGCGAGCAGCGTCGAGGCGACGACGAGGCCGACCGTGTTGCGCAGCAACTCGCCGACGAGCGGCCGGAAGAGGAGCTCCGAAGCCTCGCCGCCCTGCACGAGCAGCGACTGCCGAACGGTGTAGCCGAGCGGGAGCAGCACGAGCGCGGGACCGATGGCCGCCGCGAGCAGCAGCGCGAATGGCGGCCGGCGGCGCGCGGTCAGATCAGGCCGGCCTGCCGCAGCAGCTGCGCGGCCTCCCGGTCGTCGCCGAGCTGCGCCATGGAGAGCTGCGGCGGCTGCAGCTTCTTGAACGGCTCGAGCAGCGCGTTGGCAGCGACGCCACGCGCGAGGGGATACTCGAAATCGATCTCGCTGCGGCCGAGCCGCTTCTGGGTGGGCTCGCTCACGAGGAACGCGAGGAAGCGCTGCGCGGCCGTCCGATGCCGCGCGGCCTTGAGGACCGCGGCGCCGGAGACGTTGACGACCGCACCGACATCGCCGTGCGTGAAGTGCTCGATCTGGCTCGGGCTCTTCGCGCCGTCGTGCGCGTGCTGCCGCGCCCAATAATAATTGTTGATGATGCCCGCCGTCGCGGAGCCGCGATCGACTGCGGCGACGACGCCCTCGTCGTCGTCGAACACCTGGCCGTTGATCTTGAGCCCCTGGAGCCACGCGAGCGCCGCGGGCTTGCCCTTCGTCGCGACGACGGCCTCGACGATCGGCAAGAAGTCCGCGTCGCTCGGCGCGAGGGCGACACGCCCTTTCCACGCTGGCTGCGCGAGATCGAGCAGTGAGTGCGGGAGCGCGCTCGGGGCGATCTTGGCCGGATTATAGACGAGCACGTTCTCACGAGCGAGCACGCCGACCCAGTCGCCGTCTGCGGCGGAATAGCGCTTCGGAATCTTCGCGAGCGTCGCGGGATCGACGTGAGCGAGCAGCCCCTTCTCGTCGAGCAGCGTCAGCTCGGGCGAGTTCTCCGTGAAGTACACGTCGGCGGGCGACTGCGCGCCTTCCTGCGAGATCTGGTTTGCGATCTCGGGCGCCTCGCCCGAGCGCACGACGACCCTTATGCCGGTCTGCGCGGTAAACGCGTGCGTCAGCTCGTCGACCATCTGCGGATGCTGCGCGCTGTAGAGCGTGAGGGTGATCGGATCCGCGGCGCGCGCGGCCGGGGTGGCCGACGCGATGACGCTCGCGACGGCCGCGAATGAGAGCGCCGCACGGCGCAGGGGGGCGTGACGGAACATCGTCGATCTCCGAGTCGGGCTCGAAAGTTAAGGACCGTAAGAACGCGCCGCTCAGGCGAAGAGCTCGTGGCCGATCGGCACGCCGCGCCGAGCGCCGCGTACCAGTTGAGCAGATCGAACTTCAACCTGCTCTCGAACATCGGGATGCATCCCGTGCGCGGGTCGCGCTGATGCGCGACGAAGAGCAGGCCCGCATCGTACTCGAGCGCGCGGCTCGCCCCGAGGTGACGGAGCGGGGGCCGGACTCGGGACCAGGCACGTTGTGAATCCCTCTACGCGGTAACGAACGCTATCGTGCGCCCAGATTTAGGAACTGCGAAGATCACCGTTAGGCTCCCCTAACCCCGCTCCCTTCATGGGTTTTGCCTCAAAATGACCGGGTTGCCCAAGAAGTCGGCGGATTGCCCAGAAAACCAGAGGGCGTCCCTTTGGGCCCGTTTTCGGGCGGACTGAATATGCAAATTGTCGCAATGCGTCTGAATGGGCGACATCTTCGTATATGTGCAGTCACTTCTGCAACATTGGACCGGATATGTGACCGGTAGCGTGATGACGATGTTGTTCTTTTTTATCGAGAAGTTCTTTAAGCATGAGCCACCTTTGTGGGTCTATGTAGTTGTTTTTATTGTTTCTGGTGTTTCCATAGGATCTTTTGGTACCTGGGAAGATGAACGAGTCAGTGCCGCCATCGATCATACGGATTCAGCTAAGGCAAGTCTGATCTGCGCAGCTAATTAGTTAAGGCAAGTCTGATCTGCGCAGCTAATTAGTTAAGCGGATCGACCACCGGATGTGGGCAACTTTAGCGGGCTATCGACTTACAGTATTGTGTGAATCTTTGGCTTTGGCGTCATTTCATCGCGTTTGGG
>JAABUK010000813.1_pt1 | contig 62888 bp, 58 predicted proteins | sample 5559141 | NCBI WGS metagenome assembly JAABUK01 (sample SAMN10711869, study PRJNA513367) | rock metagenome | isolation source: Antarctica rocks | place: Antarctica: Victoria Land, Pudding Butte nord | collected 2016-01-03
CCCGCGGGGAAACCCATCATCCACTCGGCGTAATGCGGGCTCAGCCGGCCACCCACCGCGTCGTTCAACTGGCAGGCCCGGCGCCGTCCTTGCTGGCGCAGGCTGCCATGCTTCCAGTCCCGCGCCACCACCGTCGGCAGCAACGGCTTGCGCCACCAGCCATACGCGGCTCCGCCGGTGCGGGGCGCCGGCATGGACAGCACCCACCACCAGCGGCCAGCAGGCGTAGCCCGCAGCCTCCAGCTCAGACAGCACCCGGTCCGCGCCCCGGCCTCGCAGGCCAGGAACGTTCTCAGCCACCACCCAGCGCGGTCGGCACTCACGCACCAGGCGCGCCATGTGGGACCACAGGCCCGAACGCGGGCCCTCGATCCCCGCCGCCCGGCCGGCGAGGCTGATGTCCTGGCAGGGGAACCCGCCGCAAAGCAGATCCGGCCGGGGCACCCCGTCGGCGCGCAGCCGAGCGGCAGTGAGGGTGCGGACATCGCCGTAGATGGGCACGCCGGGCCAGTGCCGGGCGAGGACGGCGCGGGCGAAGGGATCGGCCTCGCAGAACGCCGTTGTGCGCATCCCGGCCCAGTGCAATCCGAGGCTGAGGCCGCCGATGCCGCTGAACAGGTCAAGGACGGTGATCTCCTGAAATGAGGACTGCATTCCCAATGCAATGGAATTGTCGCCGATCGGGGTCAAGGATTCCTTAACCGTCGCCTGCTATAATCCGGGCACGCACGGGAGTGCGATCAGACCCGATGGCATCCATCACGCTCCTGCGCCGTTGCTGGCACGAACGCTTGAGGCATCGCATGATCTCCACCCGGCTGCATGGACTGATCGACTACGCCGTCGCCGCCCTGTTCGGCGGATTAGCCGCGTCCCGCGCGTTGACGCCGCCGGTCCGGACGGTCCTCGGGGCGGCCGGCGCCTATCACACCAGCTACACCGTGCTGACGGACTACGAGGCGGGCCTGCAACCCCGGCTAACCATGCGGCAGCATTTGGCGCTCGACGCCCTGGGCGGTGCGGCGCTGTGCGGCGCCGGGCTGCTGATGCGCCGTGAGCCCTGGCTGGCGCGCGCCCTGATGGTCGCCGCCGGCCTATCGGAGCTTGCCGTGGTCGCATCCAGCAGCGCGGCCCCCCAAAGCGGCCCCGGCCAGGATGCCGGCCTGGCCGGACGTATGCTGGATGTCGGACCAGGCCAGGCCACCTACCCGCCGCTCGACACGCCCAAGCCGGTCGCGGACGACGTGTTCATCGTCGATAGCGCCATGCCCGGCGCCGTCGGCCTGGTGCTGCCGGTGCGCATGACCGTGGTCCGGCTGCCGGGCGGCGACCTGCTGCTGCACTCGCCCACGCGGTTCACCGACGGCCTGAAACGTCAGCTCGAAGGGCTCGGCCGCATCCGCCACTTGGTCGCGCCCAACCTCGCGCACTGGATTTTCCTCCGGGACTGGCAGCGCGCCTGCCCGGATGCGGTGACCTGGGCCGCGCCCGGGTTGCGCGGGCGGTCGCAGGTGCAAAAGAGCGGCGTGCGGCTGGATCGCGACATGGGCGATACCGCCCCGGCCGAGTGGGGGGACGCGATCGGCCTCGTGACCGTGCCGGGCGGCCTGGGATTCCACGAGACCGCGTTGTTCCACCGGCCTACCCGCACGCTGATGCTCACCGACCTCGTCTTGAACCTGGAGGCGCCGAAGGTGCCGGCAGTGCTTCGCCCGGTGCTCCGGCTGACGGGCTCGGTCGCGCCGGACGGCATGCCGCCGCCCTGGCTGCGGGCGGTCATCAAGCTGCAGCGCCCGGCCGCCGCGGCTGCGGCGGAACGGCTGCTGGCACTGGAGCCGGAGCGGGTGGTCTTCGCGCACGGCCGCTGGTTCGAGCGGGACGGCGCCGCGGCGCTGCGCCGGTCGCTGCGATGGCTGCTGGGCTGACGGCTGCACCCATGCCAGCGGACCCTGTTGTGGCGGTCCTGTGGTGGGTGGGGATTGCAACCTGTCACCCTGCTGGCATCCCATCGCCCTCATGGAGGCCGTCATGCGTGCTCTGATCATGCTGCTTGGGACCGCCTTGCTCGCCGTACCCGGCGTCGCCAATGCCCAGGGAGCCGGCCCTACCCAATCGCGGGACGGCTTGGGCAACGCGGCCCACCCGCTCGCACCCTCCAACAGCATGCCGCCCGGTTCACTGAACGCGAATGGCGGATCGCAAAGCCGGCCGGCCTACCCGAGCGGGTCAACCTCGCGCAACCCCGGCGCGGCCTTCGTGCGCGACCAGCCGAAGCCGGCAACGGGGGCACTCGCTAAACCGCCCGGCGACATCGCGACCACCACCATACAGGGCGGACGGGCGATACCGCGCCCAGCCAGCCCCGGCGTCGGCGAGGAGCGGGCCGGACGGACGCCGCCAGGCGTGCATTAGGCCCGGCCGCCTCAGTCCATCCAGGACGCCGGCGCCGATCCCAGCGTCGTGGCGGGCAGGTTCCAGCGCATCGGGGCGCCGGCCACATTGCAGGGCGGCCTGATCCGGCGGGCCGGGCCCCAAGCGGTTTCCTCCACGTCCTCCGCAAGGTCATCCAGCGTTTCCGGTGCGAACGGCATGGATTGGCCCGGCGGCAAGCCGGTCAGCAACGCGGCCGTGCGGGCCAGCGAGGCGCGCACCGTGCAGCCCGTTCCCGCCATCAGCCGCCCGGTCAGTCCGCGCACCGCCGCAGCCGCCAGGATATACCCGGTCGCGTGGTCCACCGCCTGCACCGGCAACGGCGTGGGCCGGTCGCGGCCCATTTGCCGCATGCCGGCCTCGGCGATGCCGCTGCTCATCTGCACCAAGCTATCGAAGCCGCGGCGCCCCTGCCACGGGCCCGACCAGCCATAGGCGTCCAGCGACACGTCCACCAGGCCAGGGCACAATGCGCGGCGCCGTGCCGCTCCCAAACCCAGCCCAGCCAGCGCGCCGGGCCGGTAGCCGTGCACCAGCACGTCCGCCTGACGCAGCAGGCCCTCCCAGGTTCCCCGGTCCTGCCGCAGGTCGAGCCGTGCGCAGCGCTTGCCCAGAACCACGTCCGGCACCACGCCGGGCTCGTCCCGGCCCGGCGGGTCGATACGCAGCACCTCGGCGCCGAACCCGGCCAGGAACCGCGTCGCGACCGGGCCGGCCAGCACGCGGGTCATGTCCAGCACGCGCACGCCCTGCAACGGACGATGCGGCGGGACAGTCCAGCGGGGCGCCGGGCCAGCATCGCCGGGCTCGTGCAACAAGAGAGGCTCCGCCGCGACAGCCTGGCCCTGCGGGTGCGCCGCCCAGTCCGCCACGCTGCGCATCGACGCCGCGCAGCCGCCGCGTTGCACGACGGCGCTCTCCAGCGCGTCCGCCTGCCACCCCTGCACGGCCCGGGCCACCTGCTCGCGCTCCGCCGGCACGCCCAGCGCCGCCAGCGCCGCGGCCCGGTGGTGCGGCGCGTTGGTGTGCAGCCGTATCCAGCCATCCGCGGCCCGGTAGTCGCCCGCCACGGCGTCCCAGACCGGCGGCATCTTCCATCCCTGCGGGCGGATGGAGGTGCCGAACCAGAACGACGCGAGCCGGCGGTCCACCGTTGCATCCGGCCGCGTGCCATGGCGCGCATGAACAAGCTCCGCCACGGCAAGGCCGGCCGCCCCGACCGAGGCGCCCGCCAGGTCGCTGATCGCAAACACCGAGGGCAGGCCGCCCTCGCCCGTGACCTGCACCTGTCCGGGCCCATCCGGCGTACCGCCGAGCGCGGCCCAGATGGCGGCGAGCGCATCCAGGGTGGCGCCGTGCCTCACGCCGCTGCTACCTTGGACCGCATGCGCCATTCTCCCGTCACCATGGGCAACGCCGTGGCGGCCATCGTCCTGATCGCCTTGGCGGGCGCTGCCGGAGCGGCGGTGATCCACTTGGCGGACCCTGGCTCACCGGAGCAGCGGACCGCGGGCCTGGCCGCACGGCAGGCCGCCCTGGGCCCAATCCGGTTCTTCCAGTGGTGCGGCGTTGTCCTGGCGCTGGTCGGCGCCCTGGGCTTTGCGTGGCAGCAATGGCATTAGGACGGCCCCTTCCCGCTCAGAACGCGACCCGGCGATCACCGGCGCAGCGCATCATATCCCGGACCATTATACTCCGGGATTATAAAGATAGAGGTAATTTCCGCCCGTCTGGGTGCCTGTCGCGATCTGCAGCCCTTGGGCCTGATTGCCGCTCAGCCCGGTGAAGGTGATGCTGGCGTCGACGCCATCGCCCGTGCGGCCGGACCCGCCGGCGATGTTGACCCGCAGCGTCGCGTCGGCCGTGCAGCCGCCGCCGTCCCAATAGAAGCTGCTCACCTGGGGATCGAAGCCCCACAGCGTCGCGGCGTCCCCGGCGTGGAAGTTCTGGATCGTGTCACTCACCGTGCTTGGGCCGCTCGCGTCGTCGTAGAAGCTGTCGGCGCCCGACCCGGTGCTGCCGATGAGGACGTTGGAGCCGGACCCGCCGTCGAGCACGTTCTGGCCGCCAGACACCTGGATCGTGTCGTCGCCGCTCCCGGTGCGGATGAAGGCGTTCGGCGCCTGCGTGCTCAGGACCAGGCTATCGGACCCTGAATAGATATACCGCGACTGAATATTGCCGGGGCTGTCCGCAGCAGGGTCGTCCATCGCCACAATGCCGGACGTGCCTGCGGCCATGAAGGCGTAGTTGATCCACGGCAAGCTCGCCGTCGCGACCGTCTCGTTGCTGAACTGGAGTGCCTGGATGTTGGTCAGGCTGTCCTGCCCACCCTGGAAGCCCACCCCGATCGTCCCGTCGCTGCCGAGGCTGATGACCGCCTGCGACCGGGCGACCGCATAAAGGGCCGTGTTGAAGCCGCCGCCGCCGTCGATGGCGTTGCTGCCCAACCCGCCTTCAAGCACGTTGTCCGCGGCGTTCCCCACGATCACGTCGTCGCCAGACCCCCCGACCGCATTGGCAATCAGCGAGCGGGTGTCGCCCTGATACTGTATCGCGTTGTAAACATTGCCCTGGGCCGTCATACCCGGCCCGAGATCGGCCAGTTGCGCGCTCGATGTGATCGAGTATTGCCCGGGATTGAGGTTGATCCGAACACCGTTATAGTAGGCCGAGAGGTCGTACGTCGCGTCCTTGCCGTCGCCGTTCCAGAGCGTCAGGAACACCTTGTCGCGACTGGCGAGGGCATCGTTCACGTTGCCGGGCTGTCCCTGCCCGACGCCGTTCACCAAGGTCTCGCCGGTGTCCGGGTCCCAGGAGTAGGTCGTCGGGCCGACCACGTTGAAGTTCGCGCCATAGAGGTACTGCAGCGCCGCGATATCGTCCATCATGTAGGTCTGCGGGTTGCTGTCCAGCGCGCAGGTGTCATAGCCCGCCGTCGAGCCCACATAGCTCGCATAGGTCATCACGCTGTATTCGAGGTCGTCGGTGGCGGCTGGCAGCGTCTCGTTGGCCACGCCGCCCGTCTCGTTGCCATGCTTGAGCCCCAGCGAGTGGCCGAGCTCATGGATGATCGTCATATACGCATAGTCGCCCGGCGCCGGCGCCCGGAGGTCCGCGAAGGAGTTGTTGTCGTAGGCCTGGCCGAACCAGACGTCGCCCGACTTCGTGGCGGTGCCGGGATAGTAGGCATAGGACGTAGGCGGCGCGCTGGACGACGCCAGCATGATCGCAGCACTGCCGGTGCCGACATCCGTGAACGTCTCGTTGGTGAACGACGACACCGAGCCGAGCTGCATGGTGCGATAGCCCGCGAGCTGCGAGCTGCCGGTCAGCACGCAATCCGCCGCCGCGTGCTGCGCCGCCGAGACGCTGCGGAAGTTCTGCCCGGCCTCGGAGTAGCTCGCGTCGTAGGCCGAGGGCGAGTCCGGGAAGCTGAAGTTGATCGCCGTATCGGTCCACGCGACCCCGAGCAGCACGCCATCGATGGATTGATCGCCCTCCGGCCCGACATACCGGACGCCGCCCTGGCCCGGTTGAGGGGAGCCGACCGTCCCATTTTCGGCCGCGAGGCCATAATCCTGGCCGGGGTCGGCCGGGTCATGCGACGCGCCGTCATTGCTCAGCCGAACAGCGCGAGAATGAGACATTTCAACGACCCCAACCAGAGACGTTAGCATTAGCTTAACTGCAATAATTGGAGCTGTAAACTATTCGTTATAATTTCTATGCGAGAAGACTTTTTTGCGAGAGTAGTTTTGTGAACAGCCGGCCATGATCGTGCCCAGCGCAGCGGCTCCGTCAGGCCCTCCGCCATGACGGCGCCTGGATCGTCGCAGCATCGCCGATTGACACGGCGCCCGCGCCGCCGGCCATATGCCCAGCCATGAACCCGGCCCCCCCGCTCGCGATACGCAAGCTGCTGACCTTGGTCGAGGAGACGTGGCAGGAGGCCGGGCAGGCCGTCACGCCGCCGACGCGGAAGGCCGCCGCCATTGCCGTCGTCGCCAACCCCTGCGCCGGCCGGTTCGAGCGGGATCTCGATGCGCTGGTCGCGGTGGGCGAGGCGTTGGGCCAGCTGCTGGGGGATCGCGCCGTCGCGGCGCTGGGGATCGAGCCCGGCGCGGTGCAGAGCTATGGCAAGGCCGCGATCGTCGGCGAGGATGGCGAGCTGGAGCACGCCGCCGCCATCCTGCATCCGAAGCTGGGGACGCCGCTGCGCCGGGCCGTGCAGCGAGGTGCGGCATTGGTGCCCAGCGCCAAGAAGCGAGGCGCCATGGGCGCCGCCATCGACGTGCCGTTGGGCCACAAGGACGCCGCCTTCGTCCGCAGCCACTTCGACGCCATGGAGATCCGCGTGCCCGACGCGCCCCGGCGGGACGAGATCGTGGTCGCGGTCGTCGTGACCGACAGCGGACGGCCGCTTTCTCGCGTGGGCGGCTTGCAACACCAGGACATTCAGGGCCAGGACGGGCTGCGCTGAACCACTCATTTTGGGGGACCACGACCATGCTGCACCGCCGCGCCTTGCTGGGCGCCATCGCCGCCACCCCCCTGGCCATGCCGGCCCTGGTTCGCGCCCAGGGGTCCGCCCCGATCCGCGTCGGCGAGATCAACAGCTACTCCGCCCAGCCGGCCTTCACCCTGCCATATCGCAACGGCCTGGAGCTGGCCGTCGATGAGGTCAACGCCCGCGGCGGGGCGCTGGGCCGCAAGCTGGAGGTCCTGGTGCGCGACGACGCGGGCAAGCCGCAGGACGCGATCCGCCTGGCCGGCGAGCTGGTGGGCGACCAGAAGGTGGACCTGCTGGCCGGCGGCTTCCTGTCCAATGTCGGCCTGGCGCTCGCGGACTACGCCGTTCAGAACAAACGGTTGTTCATAGCCGGGGAGCCACTGAGCGACGCTTTGGTGTGGGAGAAGGGCAACCGCTACACCTACCGCCTGCGCCCGTCCACCTACATGCAGGCGGCGATGCTGGTGCCGGACGCGGCGAAGCTGCCGGCCAAGCGATGGGCGACGGTCGCGCCGAACTACGAGTACGGGCAGTCCGCCGTGAAGTGGTTCAAGGCGCTTTTGCTGGCCCAGCGCCCCGACGTGCAGTTCGTCGCCGAGCAATGGCCGGCATTGGGCCGCATCGACGGCGGCGCCACCGTGCAGGCGCTGGCGCAGGCCAACCCGGAGGCCATCTTCAACGTTACCTTCGCCGCCGACCTGACCAACTTCGTGCGCGCGGGCAACACGCGCGGCCTGTTCGACAAGTGCTCCGTGGTTTCCCTGCTGACCGGGGAGCCCGAGTACCTCGACCCGTTGGGCGACGAGGCGCCGGAGGGCTGGTTCGTGACGGGCTACCCAGTCGCCGACGTGCGCACCCCGGCGAACCAGGCCTTCGTCGCCGCCTACCAGGCGCGGTTCAAGGCGCTGCCGCGCATGGGGTCGGTCGTGGGCTATGCGCTGATCCACTCGATCGCCGCGGGGATCGCCAAGGCCGGCAGCACGGACACGGAAGCGATGGCGGACGGGTTCGCCGGTGCCCGCTTCGACACGCCGTTCGGCCCGGCCAGCTACCGCGCGATCGACCATCAGGCGACGCTCGGCGGCTATGTCGGCACGCTCGGCACCAAGGACGGGCACGGCGTCATGACCAATTGGCACTACGTGGACGGCGCGGACGTGCTGCCGCCCGACAATGAGGTGCGGAAGCTCCGCCCCGCCTAGATGTCCGCCGTCCTGCTGCAGTTGCTGACCGGCCTGTCCGGGGCGTCGTCGCTGTTCCTGGTGGCGGCCGGGCTCACGCTGATCTTCGGCGTGACACGGGTTGTCAACTTCTCCCATGGTAGCCTGTGCATGCTGGGCGCCTACATCGGCTGGTCCGTCCTGACCCGGCTGCCGCGCGACCCTGCGTGGTTCGTCGTCGGCGTGCTGCTGACGGCGGTCGCCACGGGGGGGATCGGGCTGCTGCTGGAGGTGGTGCTGCTGCGCCGGGTGTATCGCGCGCCGGAGCTGTTCCAGCTGCTGGCGACGTTCGGCGTCGTGCTGATCGTGCAGGACGCCACGCAGTTCATCTGGGGTCCGGACGACCTGCCGCTGCCCCGCGCCCGCTGGCTGCGCGGCTCGATCGAGCTGCTGGACGGGCGGTTCCCGATCTACGACCTCGCCATGATCGCGGTGGGGCCTCTGGTGCTGGGCCTATTGTGGCTGCTGGTCACGCGCACGCGGTGGGGCACGCTGATCCGGGCGGCGACGCTCGATCGCGAGATGGTGGGCGCGCTCGGCGTCGATCAGCGGCTGCTGTTCACCAGCGTGTTCGTGCTGGGCTCGGCGCTGACCGGGCTGGGCGGCGTGCTGGCGCTGCCGTCGGCGTCGGCGAACCTGGGGATCGACCTTGCCGTCGTGACGGACGCGTTCGTGGTGGTGGTGGTCGGCGGCCTCGGCAGCCTCGGCGGCGCCTATTGCGCCAGCCTGCTGATCGCCACCCTGCAGGCGCTTGGCGTGCTGCTGCTGCCGGAGGGGACGCTGGTGCTGACCTTCGCCGTGATGGTCGTCGTCCTGATCCTGCGGCCGAACGGGCTGCTGGGCCGCAGCCAGGCGCCGGCCTGGTCCCCATCCGGCCTCGCCACGTTGGTGCGCCCGGCGCCCACGGCCCTGCGGGTCCTCGGCCTATGCGCGCTGCTGCTGGCCGGGTCCGCGCCGCTATGGGCCGGGCCGTTCCTGCTCTCCGTACTGACCGAGGCCGCGATCGCCATCCTGTTCGCCGCCAGCCTGCACGTGATGATGGGGCCCGGCGGCATGCCGAGCTTTGGCCACGCCGTCTGGTTCGGCATCGGCGCCTACGCGGCGGCTTTGGCGGTGCAGGGATTGGCGGCGCCGATGCCGCTCGCGCTGCTGGCGGCGCCGCTGGCGGCCGGGCTGGCGGCGGCGGCGTTCGGGCTGTTCGTGGTGCGGCTGTCGGGCGTCTACTTGGCCATGCTGACCCTGGCGTTCGCGCAGATCGTCTGGGCGGTGGCGTTCCAGGCCGTGCGGCTGACGGGCGGGGACAACGGCATCCTGGGCATCGTGGCCCCTGCCTGGCTGCGTGGCCCGGCGGCGTTCTACTGGCTGGCGCTCGTGCTCTGTGTGGGCGGCACGCTGCTGCTCCGGAGGATGCTGTATGCGCCGCTGGGCTACGCCATCCGGGCGGCGCGGGACAGCGCGTTGCGGGCGGAGGCCATCGGGCTCGACACCGCGCGGCTGCGGCTGGCGGCGTTCACCGCGGCGGGGATGGCGGCCGGGCTGGCAGGCGGGCTGTTCACCTATGCGAAGGGCAGCGCGTTCCCAACCTACATCAGCATCCCGCGCTCGGTCGATGCGCTGCTGATGGTGCTGATGGGCGGAGTCGACACGATGAGCGGGCCGGTCGTCGGGGCGCTAGCCTATACCGGGCTATACGATTTCCTCCTGCTATCGACCAGCATGTGGCGCCTGGTGCTTGGGCTGACGATCGTCGTGCTGGTGGTCGCCTTCCCCGAGGGGATCGCGGGCGCGGCGCAACGCTTGTGGCAGCGGGGCCTATGGTTCCGGGCGCGGCCGGCGTGACGGTGCTGGCGGTCGAGCACCTCGAAAAAAAGTTCGGCGGCGTGCTGGCGGTGCGGGACGTGTCCTTCAGCGTCGCGGCCGGGGAGATGCTGGCGCTGATCGGCCCGAACGGCGCGGGCAAGACGACGTGCTTCAACATGCTGGGCGGCCAGTTGCGCCCGGATGGCGGCGCGATCCTGCTCGATGGCGTGCCCGCTGGCGGCCTGGCGCCCCGGGCGATCTGGCGGCTGGGCGTCGGCCGCACGTTCCAGGTCACGGCGACCTTCGCCTCGATGACGGTGCGGGAGAACGTGCAGATGGCGCTGATCTCCCATCACCACGGCGTCTGGCGCGCCTGGGGCGCGGCGCGGTTCCGGCACGCCGCCGCCGCCGGGGCGCTGCTGGAGCAGCTTGGCCTGGCGGACCAACGGGACCGCGCGGCCGGGCTGCTGGCCTATGGCGACCTGAAGCGGCTGGAGCTTGCCGTCGCCCTGGCCAGCGACCCGCGCCTGCTGCTGATGGACGAGCCGACCGCGGGCATGGCCCCCGCCGAGCGCATCGCCCTCATGGCGCTGACCCGGCGCCTCGCGACCGAGCGCCGCCTCGCCGTGCTGTTCACCGAGCACGACATGGACGTCGTCTTCGGCACCGCCGACCGCATCCTGGTGATGGAGCGCGGCGCGCTGATCGCCGAGGGCGACGGCCCCGCGATCCGCGCCAACCCCAGGGTGCGCGAGGTTTATCTCGGCACCGGCGCCACCAGCGGGGGGCATTGATGCTGGAGGTGGAGGGTCTCAACAGCTTCTACGGCCGCGCCCACATCCTGCAGGACGTGTCGTTCGCCGTGGCGCCGGGCGAGGTCCTGGTGCTGCTGGGCCGCAACGGCGCCGGCAAGAGCACGACGTGCAAGTCGCTGATCGGCCTGGTGCGCCCGGCCCGCGGCAGCATCCGGTTGGACGGCACGGAGATCGCTGGCCGCGAGCCCTTCCGCATCGCACGGGCGGGCCTCGGCTACGTGCCGGAGGAGCGCCGGGTGTTCGCCGGCCTGACCGTCGCCGAGAACCTCGACGTCGGCCGCCGGCCCCCTCGCCCCGGCATCGCGCCCTGGACCGAGGCGCGGCTGTTCGCCCTGTTCCCCAATCTCGGCCCGTTGCGGGGCCGCATCGCCGCGCGTATGAGCGGCGGCGAGCAGCAGATGCTGAGCATTGCCCGCACCCTGATGGGCAACCCGCGCCTGATCCTGCTGGACGAGCCGAGTGAGGGCCTGTCGCCGCTCATCGTCGAGCAGATGGCTGCGGCGATCCTGGCATTGAGGGCGGAGGGCGTGACGGTGCTGCTGGCCGAGCAGAACCTGCACTTCGCAGCGCGTGTTGCGAACCGGGCCGTGGTGATCGAGAAAGGGCGGGTTGCCTGGGCGGGGACACTGCCGGAACTGCAGGCCGACGAAGCGGCGCGGGCGCAGTACCTGGCGGTATAGGCGGTCCGCAGCCCTAAAAATCCAAGTTCGTATAATGCGCCGGCGGCATGACCCCCGGCACCCGGTCCGCCAGCAGCGCGCGGAAGCTCGGACGGCTCTTGACCCGCGCATACCAATCACGCGTCGAGGATGAGATCGACCAGTCCACGTCGCTGACGAAATCCAGCGCCGACAAATGCGCCGCCGCCGCGAAGTCCGCCAGCGACAGCGAGGCGCCCCCCAGCCATGTCCGCTGCTCCGCCAGCCAGCCGATATAGCCCATATGGTGCCGCATGTTGGCATAGCCGGCTCGCAGCGCCCCAGCGTCGGGATTGCCCCGGCCCATCAGACGCTTCAAGAACTTCTCGCCCAGCAGGTTCGCCGTCACCTCATGCGCGAACTTGCCGTCGAACCAGGCGACCAGCCGCCGAATTTCCACCCGCTCGGCCAGCGTGTGGCCCAGCAGCCGGTTGTCGGGATAGGCCTCCTCCAAGTATTCGCAGATCACCCCGCTATCCGGGATCACCAGCCCGTTCTCCTCGATCAGGGTCGGCACCAGGTTGGACGGGTTCATCTCGATGTAGCCGGGCCGCCGTTCCCATACCTTCTCCACCCGCAACTCGAACGGCAGCCGCTTCTCGGCCAGCGCCAGGCGGACCTTGCGGGAAAACGGCGAGAGCGGAAGGTGATGGAGGACACGCATGGACGGGCTTATCGCACCCCCGCCTGTGTGCGCCAACCGCCGACGCAAGGGCGCCATCGCAATTCGCAGTGCGGAGCCCTCCGGTCATTGGCGGCCAAGGCGGCATCGTGCAATCTCCCTCAACCCATAATGCGGCAGCGAGCTTAACGGATGATTATCGCACGTGACCTGCCAGTGCTGCGTGCCGCATTGACCGGGCTGCCCCGGCCGCGCGCGCTCGTGGCGACCATGGGGGCGCTGCACGCCGGGCACGTGGCGCTGGTCGCGGAGGCGCGGCGGCTCGCGCCGGGCGGCGTCATCGCGTCGATCTTCGTCAACCCGCTGCAATTCGGTCCCAACGAGGACTTCACCCGCTATCCTCGCTTGGAGGCGGACGACCTCGCGATGCTCCGCGACGCGCGCTGCGACGTGGCCTGGCTGCCCCCCGTCGAGGCGATGTATCCGCCCGGCGCTGCCACGCGCATCACGGTCGGCGGCCCGTCCGAGGGCTTCGAGGGCGCGGTCCGCCCCGGCCACTTCGAGGGCGTCGCCACCGTCGTCACGAAACTGTTCAACCAGACCGCCCCGGATGCCGCCCTGTTCGGCGAGAAGGACTGGCAGCAGGTGCAGGTCGTCACCCGCCTCGTCGCCGACCTCGACATCCCCACCCGCATCGTCCCTGTGCCAACCGTGCGCGATCCGGACGGCCTGGCGCTGTCCTCGCGCAACCGCCACCTCACGCCCGGGGAACACGCGCTGGCGCCACGGCTCTATGCGGTGCTGCAGGCCACCGCAGCCCGCCTGGCCGCCGGCCAACCCGTCGCCGAGGCCGAGCGCGATGCCGTCGCGGCACTCTGTGCGGAGGGGTTCGAGCCCGACTATCTGCGCCTGGCCAACGCCGCCACGCTCCGCCCGCTTGACACTCTGCAGCGCCCCGCCCGGTTGCTCGCCGCCGTCCGCCTCGGCGCCGTCCGGCTGTTGGACAACATCGCTGTCCTCTAGGCCCGCAAAGCCTCCGCCCCATCCACCAGCGGCGCTTCCAAGTACTTCACGTACTCCTTTGGCACCACCTGCCAGAACCGCTCCAGCGCCCACGGCCAGTCCAGCAGCAGCGTCGCCGCATACCGGCTGCCGGTCTCGTGCGCGTGCCGGGCCACCAGGCTCCGCAGCGCCTCGTCCCAATGCGCGGACTGCACGCGCTGCCACGTCAGCGTCTCGGGGTTCACCCGCTTCTCGAACACGCCTTCGGGGTCATAGACGAACGCCACGCCCCCGGTGAACCCGGCGCCGAAATTGTCCCCCACCGCGCCCAGCAGCACGACGGTCCCCCCGGTCATGTACTCGCAGCCATTGCTGCCGCAGCCCTCCACCACCGCGACCGCCCCGCTGTTGCGCACCGCGAACCGCTCCCCGGCCTGGCCCGCCGCGAACAGCTCGCCCGCCGTCGCGCCATACAGCACGGTGTTGCCGATGATCGTGTTCTGCTGGCTCAGCAGCGTGCTGCTTGGCGACGGGCGCACGACGATGGTGGCGCCCGACAGGCCCTTGCCGACATAGTCGTTCGCGTCGCCCAGCACCTCCAGCTTCAACCCCTGCACCGCGAACGCCCCCAGCGACTGCCCGGCGGACCCGCGCAGCCGCACCGTGATATGGCCGGGCTGCAACCCCGCCATCCCATACTGCCGGGTGATGCGTGACGACAGCTTGGTGCCGATCGCGCGGTGGGTGTTCCGCACGTTATACTGCAGCTGCATCTTCTCGCCGCGGCTGAACAGCGCGGCGGCGTCCTCGATCATCTGCGCGTCCAGCGTCTCCGGCACCTCGGTCCGGCCGACCTGCGTGCAGTAACGCGCATGCGGGCCGGGGTCGGCCTGCGCCAGCAGCGGGTTGAGGTCGAGGTCGTCCAGCAGGCCGGACCCGCGGCTGACCTGCTGCAGCAGGTCCGTCCGCCCGATCACGTCGGTCAGATGCCGCACCCCCAGCGACGCCAGGATGCCACGCACGTCCTCGGCGATGAAGGAGAACAGGTTGATCACCTTCTCCGGGCTGCCGTCGAACTTGGCGCGCAGCGTCTCGTCTTGCGTGCACACGCCCACGGGGCAGGTGTTGCTGTGGCACTGCCGTACCATGATGCAGCCCATGGCGACCAGGCTCGCCGTGCCGATGCCGAACTCCTCGGCGCCCAGCATCGCCGCGATCACCACGTCGCGCCCGGTCTTGATCCCGCCATCCGTCCGCAGCCGCACCCGGTGGCGCAGGCGGTTCAGCATCAGCACCTGATGCGCTTCGCTCAGCCCCATCTCCCATGGCAGGCCCGCGTACTTCACCGAGGTCTGCGGGCTGGCGCCGGTGCCGCCGCTATGCCCGCTGATCAAGATCGTGTCGGCCATCGCCTTCGCGACCCCGGCCGCAATGGTGCCGATGCCGCTGCGCGACACCAGCTTCACGCACACCCCCGCGTCCGGGTTGATCTGCTTCAGGTCGTAGATGAGCTGCGCCAGGTCCTCGATCGAGTAGATGTCGTGGTGCGGCGGCGGGCTGATCAGCGTGACGCCCGGCGTCGAGTGCCGCAGCTTGGCGATCAGCGGCGACACCTTGAAGCCCGGTAGCTGCCCGCCCTCGCCGGGCTTGGCGCCCTGGGCCATTTTTATTTCAATTTCGCGACAAGCATTCAAGTATTCTGCGGTCACCCCGAACCGGCCGGAGCCCACCTGCTTGATCGCCGAGGACGCGTTGTCGCCGTTCGGGCGCGGCGTGGCGCGGGCCGGATCCTCGCCGCCCTCCCCGCTGTCGCTCCGGGCGCCGATGCGGTTCATCGCGATGCTCAGCGTCTCGTGCGCCTCCGGGCTCAGCGCCCCCAGCGAGATGCCCGGCGCCACCAAACGCTTGCGGATTTCGGTAATGCTCTCGACGTCGTCCACCGGGATCGGCTTCACGCCGTCCATGCGGAAGTCCAGCAGGTCGCGCAACGCCACCGGCTTCTGCCGCCGCACCCCGTCGGCATACCGGCGATAGGTCTCGAAACTGTCGGTCGCCACCGCGGTCTGCAGCGTGTGGATCAGCCCGCCATCGAAGGCGTGCACCTCGCCCCGGCGCCGCAGCTTATACACGCCGCCCACCGGCAGCGCCGTGCTCTCCCCGTCCCACGCCGCCTGATGCAGGCCCAGCACCTTGCGCGCGATGCCGGTCAGCCCGATGCCGGAAATGCGGCTCTGCATGCCCGGGAAGTACTCGGCGACCAGGGCGCGGGACAGCCCGATGGCCTCGAAGTTGTAGCCGCCCCGGTACGAGCTGATGACCGAGATGCCCATCTTGGACATCACCTTCAGCAGCCCCTTGTCCACGGCCTTCTTGAAGCGCTGCACCGCCTCCTTCAGGCTCATCGGCCCAAACAGCCCGCGGCGGTGCCGGTCGGCGATGCCCTCCTGCGCCAGATATGCGTTCACCGTCGTAGCGCCCACCCCGATCAGCACCGCGAAATAGTGCGTGTCGATGCATTCTGCGCTGCGAACGTTAAGGCTTGTAAAAGTACGCAGGGATTGCCGCACCAGATGCGTGTGCACGGCGCCGTTCGCCAGGATCATCGGGATCGGCGCCCGCTCCGCCGTCTGCGCGTCGTCCGTCAGGATCACGTGGGCGCAGCCGGCGCGCACCGCCTCCTCCGCCTCCCGCCGGATACGCTCCAGCCCGGCACGCAGCGCCGGCTCCTCGTCCCCCACGGGGAAGGTGCAGTCGATCCGGCACGCCGTCTCCCCCATGGTCGCCGCCATCGCCGCGAACTCGGCGTTGCTCAGCACGGGGCTTTCGAGCTGTAGCAGGTCGCACTGGCTGCTGTCCTCGTCGAGCACGTTGCCGAGGTTGCCGAGCCGGGTCTTCAGCGTCATCACCCGCGTCTCGCGCAGGCTGTCGATCGGCGGGTTGGTGACCTGGCTGAAGCCCTGGCGGAAGTAGTGGTGCAGCCCGCGATAGCGCTCGCTCAGCACGGCGATCGGCGTGTCGTCGCCCATGCTGCCGATGGCCTCGGCGCTGTCCTCGACCATCGGGTGCAGGATCATTTCCAGCTCCTCGTGCGTCGTGCCCACCGCGAGCTGCCGCCTGCGAAGCTCCTCCGTAGAGTACAGTACGGTTTCCGGTGCATCGGTCTTGACGATGCGGTCGATCTTGGTGATCCGCTTGGCCCAGTCGCCGAACGGCTGCCGCGCCGCCAGCAGGTCCTTCAGCTCGTCGTCGAGATAGAAGCGCGCCGTCTCCAGGTCCACGCCGATGGTCTGGCCGGGCCCGACCCGGCCCTTGGCGACGATCTCGTTCTCCTGGAACTTCACCATGCCGGTCTCGCTGCCGACCACCAGCAGCTTGCTGTCGGTGATCGTGTAGCGCAGCGGGCGCAGGCCGTTGCGGTCCAGCCCGGCGATCACCCAGCGCCCATCGGTCGCGGTGATCGCGGCCGGGCCGTCCCAGGGCTCCATGACGGCGTTGCAGTACAGGAACATGTCGCGGTGCGCGTCCGGCATCGTCGCGTCCTGCCCGGTGCTGGCCGGGATCATCAATGCCTTGGTCATCGGCGCGTCGCGGCCGGCACGGACCAGCAGCTCGAACACGTTGTCGAGCGTCGCGGTATCCGACCCACCCGCCTGGATCACCGGCTTCACGTCGTCGATGAAGCCCTCCAGCGGCCCGGCCGCGAGGCGCGTCTCATGGCTTTTCATCCAGTTGCTGTTGCCGGCGACGGTGTTGATCTCGCCGTTATGCGCCAGCATGCGGAAGGGCTGGGCCAGCTTCCAGGTCGGGAAGGTGTTGGTCGAGTAGCGCTGGTGATAGATGGCGAAGCGGCTGATGAATCGCGGGTCCAGCAGGTCCGGGTAGAAGTCCGTCAGGCTCTCGGCCAGGAACATTCCCTTGTAGATGATGCTGCGGCAGGACAGGCTGCAGATGTAGAACTCGGCAATCTGCGCCGCGATCGCCTGCTTCTCGATCTTGCGGCGGATCACATACAGGTCGCGCTCGAACGTCGCGTCGTCCTCCAGGCCGGGCCGGCCGCGGATCATGATCTGCTCGATCTCGGGCCGGGTGGCGTTGGCCTTCTCGCCGATGCAGGCCACGTTGATCGGCACCTGCCGCCAGCCGAAGATGCCATAGCCGAGCGCCAGAATCTCCGTCTCGACGATCTGCCGGCAGCGTTCCTGCGCGCCCAGGTCGGTCTTCGGCAGGAACACCATGCCCACCGCCATGCGGCCCGGCGGCTCCACGTGGCCGCTGCGCCGCACCGCCTCCGCAAAGAAGTCCTGCGGGATTTCGATGTGGATGCCGGCGCCGTCCCCGGTCTTGCCGTCCGCGTCCACGGCGCCGCGGTGCCACACGGCGCGCAGCGCGTCGATACCCGCCTGCACCACGTCCCGGCGCGCGACGCCGTCCAGCGCCGCGACCACACCCACGCCGCATGCGTCGTGCTCCTGGCTGGGGTCGTAGGTATGCTCCAGCCGGGCGGCATTGGCGGCCCAGTCGGCAATGAAGTCCATGCCGGTTGCTTCGATGCCAGTTGCTTCCATGCCAATTGCTTCCATGCGGGTCACTCCGCTGCCGCCAGAAGGGCGTGCTGTTGCATGTAGTTGTGCATCCGCGTCGCCGCGTCGCGCCCGTCGCGGATCGCCCACACCACCAGGCTCGCGCCCCGCACGATGTCGCCCGCCGCGAACACGCCCGGCATCGCCGTCATCTGCGTGCGGTGCTCGACCTTCAGCGTGCCCCAACGGCTGACCGCCAGGCCGGGCTCGTCCCACAGCGCCGGCAGGTCCTCGGGGTCGAAGCCCAGCGCCTTCACCACCAGGTCCGCCTCCAGGGTGAACCGGCTGTCCGCCGGCTCGACCGACTGCCGGCCCGAGCTGTCCGTCAGGCCCAGCCGCATGCGCTGCACCCGCACGCCCGTCACGCGGTCGTCGCCCAGGAACGCCTCGGGCGCCGACAGCCAGACGAACTGCACCCCCTCCTCCTCGGCGTTCTTCACCTCGCGCATCGAGCCCGGCATGTTCACCTTGTCGCGCCTATAAAGGCAGGCGACGCTCGCCGCACCCTGGCGCACCGCCGTGCGGACGCAGTCCATCGCCGTGTCGCCGCCGCCGATTACCACGACGCGCTTGCCCGCCGCATTGTGCTGGCCGCTCTCGAAGCTCGGCACGTGGTCGCCGAGGCCCTGGCGGTTGCTGGCGGTCAGGTAGTCCATCGCCGGCTCGATGCCCGGCAGCCCGGCGCCGGGCCCGCCGATGTCGCGCGGCTTATAGACGCCGGTGGCGATCAGCACGCTGTCATGCCGCGCCCGCAGCTCGGCGAAGCTGAGGTCGCGGCCGAGCTCGACGCCCATGTGGAACTGGATGCCGCCCTCCTCCAGCAGCTTCCAGCGGCGCAGCACGATGTCCTTCTCCAGCTTGAAGCCGGGGATGCCGTAGATCATCAACCCGCCGACCCGGTCGTAGCGGTCGTAAACATGGACCTGGTAGCCCAGCGTGCGCAGCCGCTCCGCCGCCGCCAGCCCGCCCGGTCCGGCGCCGATAATGCCGACCGATTCTGGCCGTTCCTGCCGCGGCCGGGGCGGCTGCACCCAGCCCTGTTCCCAGGCGTGGTCGGTGATGAAGCGCTCTACCGCGCCAATGGTCACGCTCTCAAAGCCCTTCTCGATGACGCAATTGCCTTCGCACAGGCGGTCCTGCGGGCAGATACGGCCGCAGATTTCCGGAAAGGTGTTGGTGGCCGAGCTGACCTCGTACGCTTCCTGCAGCCGGTTCTCCGCCGTGAGCTTCAGCCAGTCTGGGATGTTGTTCGCCAGCGGGCAGTGCACCTGGCAGAACGGCACGCCGCATTGGCTGCACCGGCTGCTCTGCGCGCTGGCCTGGGCGGGATCGAAGTCGGCGTAGATCTCGGCAAAGTCTTCGCGTCGCATGGAGGACGCCCGCTTCGGCGGCGGCTGCTGTGTCAAGCTCACGAACTGCAGCATGCGGTCGGCCATGGTCACCCTCCTCCAACGTGGCTGCCGAGCAGCCTTTGGAGAAGGATATATGGGCCAATTCGGCAGGTGGCGAGGGCAAAAAAGGCAGATCAGACAGCGTTGCTGACCTTAATCTGGTAGTTTTAGCGGAAATGCCGTGCTCAAGTCGGACCGTATCTGTTTAAAAGGACCGGATCGGACCTTTACACGGAAGCTGCAGATCGGGGCTACTGCCGGACAGCAGTCATCTCGGCGCCCTAGACCGGCAATTCCCCAAGTAGGTCGTGCAGTGTGACCGGACAGGTTTCCGGCACCGGCAGCGGGGGCTGGCCGCCATGGCTTTCGGGCAGGCGGTGAAGCGCGTCCGCGTAGAGGTCCGCCATGTCGATCCGCTGCCGCATGGAGGGGCTGTAGGCCCTCGCAGCGTCCCTGCGGAACCCACGGGCCTCGGCCCGCCAGTGCGGCACCTCCCGCGACAACGGCCATGCCTCGGCCTTCAAGTCGTGGGCGAGCGCCTGCACCAACAGGGACTGCACGGCGGATAGCTGGCTGCGCCCCACGCTCTCGACTTCCTCGATGATGTTGGCCCAGTCGGGCGCCTCGTTGCCGGGCTGCCCGGCCGCGTGCTGGCGCAGCAGCCGAGCCTGGTGCTCCGACCATTCCAGTATGTCGGCGTCATACAGGTCACCCATGCGCCGCCCCCTCCTAAAAGCCCCCGATAGGCGACGGGCTCACGTCGGCACCTCTTCCCGCTTGCCCCCGCCGGCACGGTAGCGGTTCAGGTACTCCGGCACCACCAGCTCGACCGGCGTCGGCACGATGCCCAAGTCCTGCAGCCCCGGCATTCCCTCCGACACCACGTTGTCCCGGCCCAGCAAGATCAATTGGTCCCGGGTCAGCGGCTTGCCGGGAATGAGCTCGCCCAGGCGGGCCTGCACGCGGGCGATGGACATGGGGATTTCGATCAACGGGCGGTGCCGCTTGGTTTCCCGCAGAATCCAGGTCAGGAGTTCCCGGAACGTCCAGACGCGCGGGCCGCCGAGCTCATAGATGCGGCCCATCGTGTCCTCCCGCGCCAGCGCCGCCAGGATTGCGTCCGCGACGTCGCCGACGAACACCGGCTGGAACCGGGTGCCGCCCGAGATCACCGGCATGACCGGCAGCGTCATGGCCATCGCGCCGAAGCGGTTGAAGAACTTGTCCTCCGCCCCGAACACTAGGGACGGGCGTAGGATGGTGGCGCCGGGCATGGCGGCGAGGACGGCCTGCTCGCCCTCGGCCTTGCTGCGGGCATACAGGCTGGGGCTGGCCGGGTCGGCGCCGATCGCCGAGATCTGCACCATGCGCCCTACCCCGTGCGCGGCGGCCGAGCGGGCGATGCGGGCGGCGCCCTCGGCCTGCACGCGCTGGAAGTCGCCGGACCGGCGTTCGCTCAGGATGCCGACCAGGTTCACGACGACGTCCGCGCCCTCCGTCGCGCGCTGGATCGTCGCCTCGTTCGACAGGCTGACATACAGCGGCACGACTTGGCCGACCGCGCCGGCCATCATGGAGCCGCGCGCCGCCTCGGTGTTGCGCCCGGCGACGCGCACGACGTACCCCAATGCCGCCAGCCGCTTCACGGCGTAGCGCCCGATGAAGCCGCTGCCGCCGAACACCGTCGCCACGCTACGTGTCGCCATTGGGCAATCCTCTTGAAGTTGCCCCTTTAGTATGCGGCGGCTACCGTATCCTCAAGGGAGCCTCGGCGCCCTTTCATCGGGACGGCGCGTGCTTCATGTAGGCTTTCAGCACGGCGTTCATTCGCGTCTGGTAGCCCGGCCCCTGGTTGCGGAACCAATCCACGACATCGCCGTCCAGGCGCAATGAAATCAGCCGCTTGGGATCGGGCCTGACGGCGATGGCGTCCTTGTACCAGTCGGGGGAGATGCCGTCCTCCGCTAACTGCTCTAGCGCGGCGCGTTCCAGGTCGGCGGGGTCTTTGGCGTCAATGCTGGCGAAGTCGGACTTGCTCTCGCCCCGCGCGCGCATTTCCCTCAATTCATCCGCTGTGTAACTCACGATATTTTCTTCTCTCGTCATCACGTGCTCCTCGAAAGGAGATAATGCGTATTGCTCCATCCCGGCGAATAAAAACGACTGTAACGAACCGGCCATGGAATGTACCTGTTGCAATTTCTCGCATCTCTCCTTGTATTACTAATCCTCGACCAAGAATATGCAATCCTTCGAATACGAAAGACGCATCTCGGAAATCTAGATCATGCTTGGTAATATTGCTGAGACACTTCTTCTCATCCCACTGATATCTGGTAATTTCCACTTAGTTCTCCACCAATTGCAGAAACTTGCATAATTATGCCGCATTATATGTTCCATTCTTGGAATGGATCTAAGTATGATCAGATGATTATACTTAAATCTGCCAACGTGCTTATCGCTTGGCTGCAACGTCAAAGCCAGTTCGCATCCGCCACTGACCTGACTTACCGATAGCTGCGGAGCGTAGCTACAATCTAAGCAAGTCTAGATAGGGTTGTCAACGTGGACCGTTCAGGGACGATAATCACACATTGTCCCCATCGATTGCTTCTTGACGCCCCGCAGCGCCGGCGTTACCTCACGCTCCACCGCACGGAATGCCCAGGTGGCGGAATTGGTAGACGCGCAGGTTTCAGGTACCTGTGACCGCAAGGTTGTGAAAGTTCGAGTCTTTTCCTGGGCACCATCTTTGTGACGGTTCAGTTCATGCCAAGCGGCCCCATCCACCTGCACCGGCACGACCTGCTGGACGGGATCGACCTCGGCCCCGTCGTCGCCGTCGATACCGAGACCATGGGCCTCAACCCGCATCGCGACCGGCTGTGCCTGGTGCAGATGTCGTCCGGCGACGGCGCCGCACACCTCGTGCAGCTCATCCCCCCATCGCTCGGCGGCCACGGCTACGACGCGCCGAACCTCGCGCGCCTGATGGCCGACACTTCGGTCACGAAGCTCATGCATTTCGCCCGCTTCGACGTCGCGGTGCTGCAGCAGGCGCTCGGCATCACCGTGGCGCCCGTCAAGTGCACCAAGATCGCGGCGAAGCTGGTTCGCACCTTCACCGACCGGCACGGCCTTAAGGACCTCTGCCGCGAACTGGTCGGCGTGGAGCTGTCCAAGCAGCAGCAAACCTCGGACTGGGGCGCCCCCGAACTCACCCCCGAACAGATGGCCTACGCCGCCTCCGACGTGCTCTATCTGCACAAGCTCTGGGCCCGGCTCGAGGCGCTGCTGATCCGTGAGGACCGGCTGGCGCTGGCCGAGGCCTGCTTCGCCTTCCTGCCCACGCGCTGCCGCCTCGACCTGCTAGGCTATGAAAACCCGGACATCTTCGCGCACTAAGTCGCTGTTTATGTAATATTTCTGCGCGCGATTGGACGCTTCTCATTGACCCCTGGTGTGCACCCGCCCATACACGGTGGGAACTTTGGGACCCCCATGCACGCCGCTCTGACCCTGCCCTCCGCCTCCCATGCGCCCGCCTCGCATGCAGACGTCGCCCGCACCGTGCTGGCGGCGGAGGCGGCCGGGTTGCGCGCGCTGTCCGCCTCGCTCGATGGGCAGTTCGATACGGCGGTCGAGCGTCTCGCCGCATGTACCGGGCGCGTCGTCGTGTCGGGCATGGGCAAGTCCGGCCATGTCGGCCGCAAGATCGCCTCGACGCTCGCCTCCACCGGCACCCCCGCCATCTTCGTGCACCCGGCGGAGGCGTCGCATGGCGACCTCGGCATGATCGTCTCCGGCGACGCGGTCCTCGCCCTGTCCAACAGCGGCGAAACGACGGAGCTTGCGGACCTCGTCGCCCATGCCCGGCGGTTCGGACTGCCGCTGGTGGCGATCACCGGCCGGCCCGCCTCGGCCCTGGCGCGGGCGGCCGATATCCTTCTCCTGCTGCCGCCGGCCGCCGAGGCCTGCCCGATGGGCCTCGCGCCCACCACCAGCACGACGATGCAGCTCGCCCTGGGCGACGCGCTGGCGGTGGCGCTGCTGACCCGGCGCGGCTTCACGGCGACGGATTTCTCCGCCAACCACCCGGGCGGGCGGCTGGGCGCGCAGCTCCGGCTGGTGGCCGACCTGATGCACCGGGGCGACGCGATCCCGCTGGCGGACGCCGCGATGCCGATGGACCGGGCGCTGATCCTGATGACCGGCAAGGGCTTCGGCTGCCTGGGCGCGGTCGACGCGGACGGGCGGCTGCTGGGCGTGCTGACGGACGGCGATTTACGCCGCGCCATGGGGCCGGACCTGCTGAGCCGTAGGGTGCAGGACGTGATGAACCCAGTCCCCCGCACCATCGGCCCCGACGCCCTCGCCGCCGACGCCCTGCGCGCCATGAACGCGGCCCCGCGCCCGGTCACCAGCCTGTTCGTGCTGGATGGCGAGCGTCGTCCGGTGGGCGTGCTGCACGTGCACGACCTGCTGCGCGCGGGCGTGGCCTGATGACGGCTGCGCCGATGCCGCAGCGGACTCCACCGCAGCGGCCCTCGCTTGAACGTGACAAGCCCGCACGGCTGGTACGGACGGACCGGCTGTCCGCCGCCGGGGCCGCCCGTGTCCGGAAGGCGCCGACCGCCTACCGCATCGCGCAACGCCGGGTTCTGGTGACGTTGACGAAATGGCTGCTGCCGGTCGCAGCGCTGCTGCTGCTGGCGTCGATCGCGCTGTGGCCAGAGATCGCGCGCATGCGGGACCAGGGGCGCATCGCGATCCGTCGGGCCTTCAGCGTCGAGCCGGATAGCGGGCGGATGAAGGAGCCGCGCTATCGCGGCGTGGACGAGCGCGGGCGGCCCTACACGATCACCGCCGATTCGGCGCTGCAGGACGGGCCATTGCGCGTCAATCTGACGGAGCCGAAGGGCGACCTTGTGCCCGAGAACGGCAGTTGGATCATGGTCGAGGCGCATAACGGCGTCTACATCCAGCGCGCCGGGCAGCTCGACCTCTCGCATGACGTGGTGCTGTATCGCAATGACGGCACGGTGATGCGGACGCAGTCGGCGGCGGTGGACGTGAAGCAGGGCGCGGCGGCAAGCGACGACATGACCCACGCCGAGGGCCCGTTCGGCGTGCTGGACGCGCAGGGCTTCACCCTGACCGACAAGGGCGCCGCGATCCAGTTTCACGGCCCCGCCCGGCTGATCCTGAACGGGCAGAACTGATGCGCGCCGTTCTGCCGTTCGTGCTGCTGGCCGCGGTGCTCGCCCCCGGGTTCGTCATAGGGAATGCCGCCGCGCAGGCCATCGACTTCTCCAAGGGCGGCCCCGTGGAGGTCACGGCCAGCGACGGCATGGAGTGGCGGCAGAACGAGCAGATCGTGATCGCCCGCGGCAACGCCCGCGCCGTGCGGGGCGACGTGACGGTCACGGCCGACCAGCTGACCGCCCACTACCGCCATAAGGCCGGCACGGTGGCGAAGGTGGCCGCCACGCCCGGCCCGGGCACCGCTGTCACCGGGACCAACCCGGCTGCCGGGGATACCGGGAACAACGAGATCTACCGGCTGGAGGCCGACGGCCACGTCCACATCTTCACCGCGACCGACCTCGCCGTGGGGGACCATGCGGTCTACGACATCGACCAGGCCGTCCTGCTGCTGACCGGCGCGGACATGAAGCTGACCACGCCGCAGCAGGTACTGACGGCGCGGGACACCATGGAATACTGGTCGCAGAAGCACATGGCAGTGGGCCGCGGCCTGGCGACCGTGACGACGATCGACGGACGGCGGCTGTCGGGCGACACGCTGGTCGGCTATACCACGCCGCCGGACGCGCCCGGTGCGCCGCCCACTGCTGCGGCAGCAAAAGCGCCCGCCCGGCCCGGCGCGGACCCGTTGATGTCGTCGGGCAAGCTGCAGCGGATCGAGGCCTTCGGCAACGTCGAGGTCCGCACCGCGACCGAGATCATCCATGGCGACCGCGGAGTCTATGTGGCCGATACCGGCATCGCCCGGCTGGCTGGCGACGTGAGGATCACCCGTGGGCAAAGCCAGTTGAACGGCGACGAGGCGCTGGTGAACATGCGGACCGGCATCTCGACCCTGTCCCGCGACCCCGGCAAGCGCGTGCAGGGCCTGGTGGTGCCGAACGACGCCGCCGCCGGCGGGGCGGCTCCTGGCGCGCCCTCTCCCGATGCCAAGAAACCGGCCGGCAAGGCCGGGGCCCGATGAGCAAAGGCCACCGGGTCATCCAGGGCGGCGGCGGGCTGGTGGCGACGGGCGTCGGCAAGACCTACAAGAAGCGCCCGGTCGTCCGCAACGTGACCATCCGGGTGCATCGCGGGGAGGCCGTGGGCCTGTTGGGGCCGAACGGCGCTGGCAAGACGACGACGTTCTACATGATCACCGGCCTGGTGCGCCCGGACACCGGGATCATCAGCCTGGACGGCCAGGACATCACAGGCCTGCCGATGTATCGCCGGGCGCGGCTCGGCATCGGCTATCTGCCGCAGGAGGCCAGCGTGTTCCGCGGCCTGAATGTCGAGCGCAACATCATGGCGGCGCTCGAAGTGGTGGAGCGTGACCCGGACCGCCGCGACCTGATGCTGGACGAGCTGCTGGCCGAGTTCGGCATCGCCCATCTGCGCCGAACCCCGGCACTGGCGCTATCCGGCGGCGAGCGGCGGCGGGTGGAGATCGCCCGCGCGCTAGCGACGCAGCCGAACTACATCCTGCTGGATGAGCCGCTGGCCGGCATCGACCCGATCGCGGTCGGCGAAATCCGCGACCTGGTGTCCCATTTGAAGGACCGCGGCATCGGCGTGCTGATCACCGACCACAACGTGCGCGAGACGCTGGAGATCATCGACCGCGCCTACATCATGCATGATGGCCAGGTGCTGATGGAGGGCCGTCCGAACGAGGTCGTCGCACACGAGGATGTGCGCCGGGTCTATCTTGGGGAAAGGTTTAGCCTGTAGATTACCCTGATGGCGATGGGTCCTCGACTAGAGTTCCGGCAGACGCAGTCCCTGGTCATGACGCCGCAATTGCGTCAGGCGATCAAGCTGCTGCAGTTCACCAACTTGGAGGCGACTGCCTTCGTCGAGGAGGAGCTGCAGCGCAACCCGTTGCTGGAACGTGACGAGCGGACGGACACGCTGCCGGAGCGTCCAGCGCCGGACCAGCGGCCGGAGGGTCTGGGCGAGCTCGACGCCGTCGCCCTGCTGCGCCGGGAAAAGCTGCCGGATGCGATCGAGGCCGACCACAGCAACAGCTATGACGCCGGCGGCCCGGCGGACGGAGTCGGCAGGACCGCGGACAGCACGGGCGCCCTGGATGGCGGCTATGCCAGCGCCGTCCGCGGCAGCGGCCAGCGGGACGATACGGAGGGCGGCGGCATCGACGACCTCGCCGCGCAGCCGCGCAGCCTTCGCGCCCACCTGGAGGAGCAATTGCGCCTGGGCTTCCCCGATCCCGTGGACCGCAGGATCGGCACCCACCTGATCGCCCTGATGGACCCCGCCGGCCGCGTCCCCGTCGCCACGTGCGAGCTGGCGCGCGCCATGGAGGTGGACGCGGCGCGGGTCCAGCGGGTGCGGTCCGCCATGACGCGCTTCGATCCCGCGGGCCTGTTTGCCGAGAACCTGCGGGATTGCTTGGCGGCGCAGCTCGCCGACCGCAACCGGCTGGACCCAGCCATTGAGGCGCTGCTCGACAACCTGGAGATGCTGGCCCGCCGCGACCTGCGCGGCCTCATGGCGGTCTGCGGCGTGGATTCCGAGGACTTGGCCGACATGATCACCGAGCTGCGCGCCCTGGACCCCAAGCCCGGCGCCGGCTTCGACGTGGGCCCGCCGCAGCAGGTGGTTCCCGACGTGCTGATGCGCACGGCCCCGGATGGCGCCTGGCTGCTGGAGCTTAATCCCGACACGATGCCGCGCGTGCTGGTGAACGAGGCGTACCACGCCCGGGTCAGCACGCGGGCCGGACGGGAGGAGAAGACCTTCCTGGGCGAGAGCCTTTCGAGCGCCAACTGGCTGGTGAAGTCGCTGCAGCAGCGGGCCAACACGATCCTGCGGGTCGCGGCCGAGGTGGTGCGGCAGCAGGACGCGTTCTTCCGCGGCGGCGTCGGACACCTGCGTCCGCTGATCCTGCGCGACATCGCGGCGGCGGTCGAGATGCACGAAAGCACCGTGAGCCGGGTCACGGCCAACAAGTACATCGCGACCCCGCGCGGCGTGTTCGAGCTGAAGTACTTCTTCACCGCCTCGATCAACGCCGTCGCAGGCGGAGTGAGCCATAGCGCGGAGGCCGTGCGGTACCGCATCCGCGCCCTGGTGCAGGCCGAGCATCCCGAGGATGTGCTATCGGATGACGCGATTGTTGCAGCGCTACGACGGGAAGGCGTGGACATTGCCCGCCGGACAGTGGCCAAATACCGGGAGGCGCTCCGCATTCCAAGCTCAGTGCAGCGCAAACGGGAGAAGGCGATGCCGGCATAGGCCGGCTTCGGGGCTTGAGCGGCTTGAACGATTCGGTAATAGTTTTGGTTTCACAATGCAGGGGATGGTTGCATGCAGATCACGGTGTCAGGCAAGCAGGTGGACCTTTCGGATGCTCTGCGCGTCCGCGTGTCGGAGCATTTGGATCTGATTGCCGGGAAATACTTCGACCATGCAATGGAGGCCAGCGTGACGTTCAGCCGCGCGCGCAGCTTTTTCACCTGCGATATCAACATGCACGCCGGCCGCGGTCTGACGCTCCGCGGCGAGGGGGAGGCGGCGGATGCGCATGGCGCGTTCGATGACGCGTCGGAGCATATCGCCAAGCGCCTCCGCCGATACCGGCGCCGGGTCAACGATCATGCGCGGGATCTGACGACCCGGGCGCAGCCCGAGGCGGGGCGGCAGTATGTCCTGCGGCAGGACGATGACGGCCAGCCAGACGGGGTGGAGGGCCGCAGCGACATTCCTGCCTATGCCACCGTCATCGCCGAGAGCCCGGCCGAGATCGACATCCTGTCGGTGGGGGAGGCTGTGATGCGCATGGACCTGGCCGACCAGCAGGTGCTGATGTTCCGCAACAGCGCGACGGCGGAGTTCAACGTGGTCTACCGCCGTCCAGACGGCAACATCGGTTGGATCGACCCGACCGGGGCGCGGTAGGGCTGGCGGGCATCCAGGGTATAAAGTGTCAGGGAGTGTCACGGCGGGGTAGCCGGAAAATTTAGCCGCTGTTAATCCACTATCGATATAACCGACTGCGTATCGTGAAGTGGTCCTGCCCTTTGAGCACGCCCCCGCCAACCCTGGAGTGGTCCGCATTATCCGCGATGCAGCGCGTCGGTTTAGCTCGTCCGCTGCAAACGGCCCGGCCCCCTACGCTGCATCGTCAGGTGGAGCTGCGCGATCTCGCGCTCGATCGAATCCGGCAGGGTCTCTGCGTATTCGACAAGAACAGCCGCCTGTCGCTGTTCAACCGGCAATACGCCGTGATGTACAACCTCGACCCAGGCCAGCTCTGGATCGGCATGTCGCTGGGGGACGTGGTGGACCTGCGCTATGCGGCCGGCACCGGGCCGAGCATGCCTCCAAACGACTATGCCGCCTGGCGCGCCCGCATCGGCTTCGCAGACCGGATCGTCAATACCGAGGTGACGCTGCACAACGGCCGTGTGCACGCCATCCATCACGAGCCGACCCTTGGTGGCGGCTGGGTCGCCACGTTCGAGGACATCACCGACCGGCGCTCGGCGGAGGCGCACATCCGGCACATGGCGCACCACGACGCCTTGACGGGCCTGCCCAACCGCGCGCTGTTCACCGAACGCCTGGACAGCACCCTGGCCCGGCTGCGTGGGGACATCAGGTTGGAGGACCATCGGCCAGTCTCGGCCACGGAAGATTGGCTGGTTGCGGTGCTGTTTCTCGACCTCGACCACTTCAAGGACGTGAACGACACTCTTGGCCACGCCGCGGGCGACACGCTGTTGCGGCTGGTGGCCGGGCGCATGGGGCAGTGCCTGCGCGCCGGGGACACGCTGGCGCGGTTCGGCGGCGACGAGTTCGCGGTGCTGCTCGACGAGAAGATGACGACGGCGCAGCAGGTGGCGGAGGTGGCTCACCGGGTGATCGATGCCGTGTCGCCCCCCTACATGCTGGACGGGCATGAGGCGGTGGTGGGCGTCAGCGTCGGGATCACCCTTTGCGCCCGCAGCGATGAGGACGCCCAGCCCGCGCTGTTGCTCCGCCAGGCCGACATGGCGCTCTATCAGGCCAAGACGAATAAGCGCGGGACTTGCTGCTTCTTCGAGCCGAGGATGCATGCCGCGCTGCACCGGCGCAAGGAGATGGAGCGCGACCTGCGGCGGGCGCTGGCCGAGGGCGGCTTGGAGGTGCATTTCCAGCCCATGGTGGCGGTTGGGCCCCGGCGTATCGTGGGGGCCGAGGCGCTCGCGCGCTGGCGGCACCCGGAGTACGGCATGGTGTCGCCGGCCGAGTTCATCCCGTTGGCGGAAAGTGCCGGGCTCATCGGCGAACTCGGCGCCTGGGTGCTGCGGACCGCCTGCGCCCACGCCGTCCGATGGGACTGGTTATGCCTGTCCGTCAATCTCTCGCCGGAGCAGGTGCGCCGGCCCGGCCTCGTCGAGCTGGTGACGGCGGTGCTGGCCGAGACGGGCCTGCCGCCGTCCCGGCTGGAACTGGAGATCACCGAGGGCGTCTTGCTGCACGAGACAGGGACGACGCTCGTGACGCTAACCCGCCTCCGCGCGCTCGGCGTCGGCATCGCGCTCGATGACTTCGGCACCGGCTACTCGAGCCTGAGCTACCTGCGCCGCTTCCCGTTCACCAAGATCAAGATCGACCGCAGCTTCGGCGCCAGCATGACGACCGACGCCGGCACCGCCGCCATCGTGCAGGCGGTGGTCACGCTTGGCCGCAGCCTGTCCATGCGGGTCATAGCCGAAGGGATCGAGACTGAGCCGCAGCTTGACCTGTTGCGCACGATGGGCTGCGACGAGGCGCAGGGCTACTTGCTTGGCCACCCCTGCCCGGCCGAGGCATTCGAGCGGCTGGTAGCGTTTGATCGAAACGAGGACGGCGGCGCGACGAATGCAACCGCCTGACGCTCCAGCGCCTGCGTCGTCAAAGCAACGGAATCAGGGGTGGAAGCCCATGGAGCACTGGCTGAGACGACGCTAATGCACCAGCGCCGGCACCATCTCGTGCTGCACGATGGCGGCGACGGCCAGGTCGCAGTCGGCGGCTACCGCCATCGGCGAGCCGTCGGCGGCGAAGATCGCGAACGCCGTCGTGCCGTCCATCCACACCGGCTTTACATAGGCGAGCTGCGACATGCCAAGCTGCATGAGCTGCGCCTGGGTCAGGTTGCGGATGTCAATAGCATCCTGCGTCAATGCGCCATCGGCTTGGAAATCGGTCAGCGTCATGTCCATAAAAACCTCCTGGGCGGCCCGGCCACCCGAACGATGCATGAAAAAGTACGGTAAAACGGTTAGCCGGCGTGTGACGCTGATGACGCCAGGCTTCTGCCCAGAAAACCAATAGCGTGATACGGTAACGCTACTATATCCGGTTTAGAGGCAATCGTTGATGATTATTTAACTAGATTCGGGTAAAGAATCCATCACCTGATCGCGACCAGCCGAGCTGGGCTTGGTGATCTCGATCGTCCGCACCCGGATTTCCGGCTGTGGACGTGCCAAGTCGATATGCAGCAGCCCGTTGTCGAGCCACGCGCCCTTGACCTCGATGCCCTCCGCCAGCACGAAGGCGCGCTGAAACTGCCGGGCCGCTATGCCGCGATGAAGATAGACGCGGCCCTGCGTGTCATCAGTCTGCCGGCCGCGCACGACAAGCTGGTTGTCCTCCTGGGTGATCTGCAGGTCCCCCATCGTGAACCCGGCCACCGCAAGGGTGATGCGCAGCCCGGTGGGCTCGGTCTGCTCGATGTTATAGGGCGGATAACCATCGGCCGGCGACTTCGCGGCACGCTCCAGCATCTGCTCGAGATGGTCGAATCCAAGGAACAACGGCGAGGTGAACATACGCGTCGACGACATCAGGGCCCCCTCCTTCGAGCGAAGCAGCAACCGGAACCCAGCGCGGCGTCCCAGCGTCACCGATGTTGGCAGAACCGGGCGGCGTTGCAAGAGGCGCGGGACCCCACCGAGAACGAGGCCCGGGACGAAGATTGAACCCGGCCGCCCGCCCCGCTACATCGCGACCATGAACACGCCGACGCTGCCGCCTGACCACGCCACACTGCCGATCATGATGCCGCCCAACCCCATCCTACGCGCGAAAACCCGCAAGGTCGCGCCCGCGGACGCGGAACAAGTCAGGGCCCTGCTACCGGCCATGTTCGCCACGATGTACGCCGCCCCGGGCATCGGCCTCGCCGCGCCACAGGTCGGCGTCGGCTTGCGTGTCGCGGTCGTCGACCTGATGACCAACGACGAGAAGGCGCCCATGGTGCTGATCAACCCCGAGATCATCCGCGTCAGCGAGGACTGGGCGATACGGGAAGAGGGCTGTTTGTCCCTGCCAAGCCAGTATGCCGACGTCTCCCGCCCGGCGCGCGTCGCGGTCCGCTACTGGGACCCTGAGGGAGCGGCGCACGAGATCGAGGCCGAGGGCCTGTTGTCGGCCTGCTTGCAGCACGAGATCGACCATCTGGACGGCGTGCTGTTCGTCGACCACCTGTCGGCGCTGAAGCGGAACATGCTGATGCGGAAGCTGGCGAAGGAGATCAAGCTGATGGCCGCCGGGTGACGAAGCTGCGGCTTGCCTTCATGGGCAGCCCGGCCTTCGCAGTTCCGGCGCTGCGGGCGCTGTACGACGCTGGCCACGAGATCGCGGCGGTCTACAGCCAGCCGCCGCGTCCGGCCGGGCGCGGGCGGGCCGTCACCCCCTGCCCGGTGCACGCGGCAGCGTTGGAGCTCGGCCTCCCGGTCCGCACGCCGGCGCGGCTGCGCACGGATGCCGGCGAGCACGCAGCGTTTGCGGCGCTCGGCCTGGATGCCGCCGTGGTCGCGGCCTATGGCCTGATCCTGCCGCCGGCGATGCTGGACGCCCCCCGGCGCGGCTGCCTGAACATCCACGCCAGCCTGCTGCCGCGCTGGCGAGGTGCGGCGCCGATCCAGGCCGCAGTGCTGGCGGGCGATGCGGAAACGGGGGTCACCATCATGCAGATGGACCCCGGGCTCGATACCGGCGCGATGCTGCTGCAGGGCCGCGTGCCGATCGGGCCGCGGACGACGGCGGCGGAGCTGCACGACAGCCTGGCTGGCTTGGGCGCTGGGCTGGTTCTGCAAGCGCTGGCCGATCCGCCCGCCCCGGTGCCGCAACCTGCGGAGGGTGCAACCTATGCCGCCAAGCTGACCCGGGACAGCGGTCGCCTGGACTGGACGCAGCCGGCGGCGCAGCTCGACCGGCAGGTGCGCGGCCTCACGCCCTGGCCCGGCACCTGGGCCATGCTGGGCACCGAGGTGCTGAAGGTGCTGCGCGCCGAACCCGCCGCAGAGTCGGGCGTGCCCGGCACCGTGCTGGACGGCGGGCTGCTGGTCGGGTGCGGCGAGGGCGCGCTGCGGCTGCTGCGTGTGCAGCGGCCGGGCCGGGCGCCGATGGAGGCGGAAGCGCTGCTGCGGGGCTTCGCTATTCCGCCGGGCACTCGTCTGGCGTGAAGACCCGGGTGTGAAGAGATGGGCGCTGCTGCTGGAATATGACGGGACGCCCTATGTCGGCTGGCAGCGCCAGGGCAGCGGCGTATCGGTGCAATCGGTGCTGGAGGCCGCCTGCGCCCGGCTCAATGGCGGTGCGCCGGTCGCGGCGATGGCCGCCGGGCGCACGGATGCCGGGGTGCACGCGGCTGGGCAGGTCGTGCTGGTGGCGCTGCCGGACCGCTACCGTCCGGACCAGATGCGGGCCGCGCTGAATTTCCACTTGAAGCCGCATCCGATCGTCGTGCTGCAGGCGGCCCCCGCCGCCCTGGGATGGCGCCCGCGGTTCGACGCGGTGGGCCGCGCCTACGCCTACCGCATCTTGAACCGCCGCGCACGCCCGGCGCTGGCGTTGCACCGCGCATGGCACGTGGAGCGGCGGCTGGACGAGGCCGCGATGAACGAGGCGGCGGCGCTTTTGCTCGGTCAGCACGACTTCACGTCATTCCGCGCGAGTGCATGTCAGGCCAAGAGCCCGGTCCGCACGCTGGACCGCCTGGACGTTACCCGGGAGGGTGACACGCTGACGATCGAGGCCGAGGCGCGCAGCTTCCTGCACCACCAGGTCCGCAATATGGTGGGCACACTAAAACTGGTCGGCGAGGGCCGCTGGCGGGTGGGGCAGGTCCGGACCGCATTGGAGACCCGGGACCGCCGGGCTGCGGGACCGACCGCGCCGCCGGACGGGCTGACCTTGGTCGCCGTGCGCTATCCACAGGACCCGTTCGGCATCGGCAGTTCCGTCCAATGACCGCGTTTCCACCCACGGCAGCCATTACGACATCGCCATAAGCTCAACCCAGCGCCATAACCAACAGCCGCGGCCCGATCGCCAGCACGATGGTGCCGATATTGGTCAGCGCCACCAGCCCCACCGCTCGGCCACGCGACAGGCTTAGGCCATGCCGGGCCAGCAGCCAGTTCAGCCACAACCCATAGGCGGCCAACCCCACGATCAGTGTCTGGTCCGCCGCCTCCTCCGAAAGGCCGAGCCGCAACGCCGCCTGCAGCACGATCAGCATCGCCATGGCGGCGAGCGGCAGTGCCCACTGGCACCAGTTGAACGCGGTGGCATAGCGCAGCCACTGCGCCTCCCGCCCCCAAGCCCGGGCCAGCGCGTGAGACAGCACCGGCGGCGAAAGTTGGGCGACGAGGGTGACCAGCAAGGTCGTCAACGCGCGCACCGGGCCATCGGTGGTCAGCAACAGCAGGGCGCCGACGATCGGGAAGGCCAGCAGCGGGGCGAGACTCGCAAGGAACGCCTGCGGGGTGTCGCCGAACTGCGCCAATCCGTCCACCCGGCCACGCGCCAGCCGGACCATGCCGAGCAGCGGCCTGAGGCCTGGAGCGATGGGCGGCGTCATGCGAAAGCCGCCAGCACGGCGCCGTAGATGCGGGCCAAATGCCGCAGCTCCTCGACCGGCACCCGCTCGCTCGCCTGGTGCATAGTGGCGCCAACCAGGCCGAACTCGGCCACGGGGCAATAGCGCGCGATGAACCGCGCATCCGAGGTGCCGCCCCCGGTGTCCAGCCGGGGCGTGATCCCCGTGGCCCCGGCGACTGCGGCCGCCAGCCGGTCCACCAGCGGACCCGGCGCGGTCAGGAACGCCTCGCCGCTGACTGCCACATCCAGATCGAACCGTTCGGCATGCTTCATCAGCGTGGCGCGCAGCCAGGCCTCGAGCGCCGCCCCGGTGTGCCGGTCGTTGAACCGTATGTTCAGCCGGGCCGTGGCGCTGCCGGGGATCACGTTGGTGGCGGGGTTGCCGACGTCGACGCTGGTGACCTGCAGCGAGGACGGCTCGAACCACTCGCTCCCAGCGTCGAGCGGGGTGGCGATCAGCGCCGACAACGCACGGAGCAGCCGATGCACCGGGCTGTCCGCCCGGTGCGGATAGGCGGCGTGGCCCTGGGTACCCTGCACGGCGATCGCGGCGTTCAGGCTGCCGCGGCGGCCGATCTTGATCACCTCGCCGAGGCGCGCCGGGTTGGTCGGCTCGCCCACCAGGCAGAGGTCGGGGATGTGGCCGTGCTCCGCCATCCACTCCAATACGCGTACGGTGCCGTCGGTAGCTGGGCCCTCCTCGTCGCCGGTGATCAGCAGGCTTATAGAGCCAAGTCCTTTATGGTCCGTTACCGCGGCGACGAAGGCGGCGACCGCGCCCTTCATGTCGCACGCGCCGCGGCCGTACAGCACGCCGCCCCGGACCTCTCCGCCGAACGGGTCGCTGTCCCATGCAGGACCCGGCGGCACCACGTCCGTGTGCCCGGCGAAGCAAAAATGGGTGCCGCCCTCCCCCCGCCGCGCGAACAGGTTGGGCGTCGTGCCGAACGGCAGGCGCCAGACCTGGAACCCCAACGCCTCCAGCGCCGCCGCCAGCACGTCCTGCGCGCCGCCATCCGCCGGGGTGACGGACGGGCAGCGGATCAGCGTCTGGGCGAGCGGGAGCGGGTCCACTAATCGCGCAGCAGGTCGTTGATCGAGGTCTTGGCGCGGGTCCGCTCGTCCACGCGCTTGACGATGACGGCGCAGGTCAGCGCCGGGCCGGGCTGGCCGTTCGCCATCAGGCGGCCCGGCAGCGTGCCGGGGACCACAACCGAGTAGGCGGGCACGCGGCCCATAAAGATCTCGCCGGTGGCGCGGTCCACGATCTTGGTCGATCCGCTGATGAACACGCCCATGGCCAGCACGCTGCCGCGCTCGACGATCACGCCCTCCACGACCTCGGACCGGGCGCCGATGAAGCAGTCGTCCTCTATTATAGTGGGATTGGCCTGCAACGGCTCCAGCACGCCGCCGAGGCCGACGCCGCCGCTCAGGTGGCAGTTGCGGCCGACCTGGGCGCAGCTGCCGACGGTGACCCAGGTGTCGACCATGGTGCCGCGGTCGACATAGGCGCCGACGTTCACGAAGCTGGGCATCAGGATGACGCCCGGCGCGACATAGGCGCTATGGCGGACCACCGAGCCCGGCACGGCGCGGAAGCCGGCGGCGGCGAAGTGGTTGGCACCCCAGCCGGCAGTCTTCAACGGCACCTTGTCGAAGGCGGGCGCGTCCCCAGTGCCGGGCATGGGCGCCGAGTCGTACAGCCGGAACGATAGCAGGACGGCCTTTTTCAGCCATTCGTGCACGACCCAGCCCTGCGGCGTGGGCTCGGCGACACGCAGCTCGCCCGCATCGAGCGCCGCCAGCGCGTCGTCCACCGCCCGGCGTGCCCCGGTGCTGGAGGCGGACAGCGTGTCCCGCTGCTCCCATAGCTGCTCGATTTCGGGGCGTAGGGCGTGCTGGGACATGCGTTGGGGCTCTCGGCTAGTGGTCCGATCCTAACGCTTGATCTCCCAAGCGTCAGGTGGATCGGTCCATCAAACAAAGGCTAGTGGTGCAAGCCAGACGGATACTTCCGTCTGGCTTGCACCACTAGCTCGGCGCGGACCATGCGCAGGCGGCCCACCAGTGTCAATTCGCCGTTTGTGCCAATTTGCGCGCTGATGAATTGTTATCCGGCCCGCTAACGAAGCCTTCACCACGGCTCGTGCATGCTGGGGCCATGGGAACAGTGCAACTGACCACCAATGCCGACACGCCGCCTCTCCGATTGGACCCGCTGCGGGCGCCGATGCTGGATAGCCGACAGCGGTGGCGAGGGTTCGGCATGATCGCCGCGGACCTGCTGTTCGAGACGGATCTGGCGGGACGGCTGACGTTCCTGGGGCCGGACCCCGTGCTGGGCTGGCCGGCCGCGGCCCTGGTGGGCCATGCGGCCGAAACGCTGCTCGCCGAGTGCGACGCGCCGGGGGGGATGGCGCCCGCGGACCCGTTCGGCTTCGCGAGCCCGGTGCAGGGCCGACGCGTCTGGCTGCGCGACGCGGCGGGGCGGGAGGTGTGCATGGCGATCTCCTCGGCGCCGCTGCTGGACTGGCTGGGGCAGCGCACCGGAACGCGCGGCGTGGGCGTCGATGTGACGGAGCGGGAGCGGCAGGATACGGCGGTGGCGGCGGCGCTGCGCCGAGGCGACGTGCTGGACCACATCATGGGCCAGATGCGGCAGGAGGTGATGGCGCCGCGCATGATGCAGGCGGTGCTGGACGCGATGATGCGCGCCGTGGGCGGACTGGGGGCGGCGGTGTTGGACCTGACCACCGCGCCGCTGGACGAGCCGCCGGCGCTGCCGTGGCCCGTGCTGCATCAGGCGGGGGACGATCCGTTGCCGATCCTTGCGGACGCGCTGGCGCTGCTGCAGGCGGAGGACGATTCGGTGACGGCGGGCGGCACGGCGCAGGGCCACATGGTGCTGGCCTGCCCAGCCTCCACGCGGTTCGGCGAACGGGCCGGCCTGGTGGTCTGGCGCGCCGCCGGCAGCCGGACGTGGGACGGCGACGACCATACGCTGGCGACCTCCGTCGCCGGGGTGATCCGCATCGTGCTGGAGCACGAGGCCATCCAGCGCGAGCTGGCGCGCCAGGCGCGGACCGATCCGTTGACGGGCCTGCTGAACCGCCGGGCCTTTTTGGACGAGGCGGCGCGGCGGATCGACCGGCTGGACCGGGAGGGGCTGCCAGGCACCCTGCTGTTCGTGGACCTGGACCGGCTGAAGTCGCTGAACGACCGGATGGGGCATGAGGCCGGCGACGCCGCGCTGGTGCTGGCGGCCGAGCTGCTGCGGCGCACCGTGCGGCCGACGGACCTGGTCGCACGATTGGGTGGGGACGAGTTCGCGCTGTGGCTCGATGGCTCGGACGAGATGACAGCGGCCGAACGGGCCGAGGGCCTGCGGACCGGCTGCCCGCAGGCGATGGCGTCGCTGACACTTGGGGAGGAGCTGGGCATGACGATGTCGATCGGCATCGCCTGTCGCTGGCCCGGCGGCGGCGAGACGCTGGACAGCCTGCTGCAGCGCGCCGACCAGGCCATGTACGAGGTCAAGCGCGCCGGCCGCGGGCATTGGCGCGTTTCCCACGAGGAGCCGACGCCATGACCGACACGATGATTGGCACCGCCGCCATAACAGCATCCGGAGCGGCGACGGTCCCGCACGCCGGCGGACATGGGACCGAGTCGTCCCGCGTGAGGCTGGCCAGCAGCACCTACACGCCGGGCCATGTGCTGAGCCAACTGGCGCGTGACCCGGCCGTGACGGTGCGCGCCGCGGTGGCGATGAACCCGGCCTGCTCGCCGCATCTGGACCACGCGATCAGCCAGGACCGGGACGAGCGGGTCCGTGCGCTGCTGGGTCGCAAGCTCGCGCTGCTGATGCCGTCGCTGTCGGGCGATGAGCACGTGCAGACGTGCGAGCAGGTGCAAGTGACGCTCACCGCCCTGGCCATGGACACCGCCGTGCGCGTGCGCGCGGTGATCGCCGACTGCGTGAAGGACTTGCCGAATGCGCCGCGCGACCTGATCCTGCGATTGGCGCATGACACGGCGCTGCCGGTCTGCGATCCCATTATCCGCCTGTCGCCGCTGCTGACGGACGCGGACCTGCTTGGGCTGCTGGCCGTGCCGCCGCATCCCGGCATCGCCACGTCGGTCGCGAGCCGGTTCGGACTGAGCGCCACGGTGGCGGACGCGGTTGCCGTCCAGGCCGACAGCGCCGCGATCCGGGCGCTGCTGTCCAACCGCTCTGCCGCGATCCAGGAGGCGACGCTCGACGCGCTGATCGGCCAGGCCGAGCGGCATCCCGACTGGCACGCGCCGCTGGTGCAGCGCCCGGTGCTGACCGCGCACGCCGCCCGGGCGCTATCGGGCTTCGTCGCGGCGCAGCTGATCGACGTGCTGGCGCAGCGCGCGGATCTCGATCCCGCGGTCGCCGATGAGCTGCGGCGCCGGGTCGCGGCCCGGCTGCATCCCGAGGAGGCCGCTGCGCCCGTCCGCGATGCCGATGACGAGGAGCTGATCGCCTCGCTTCGCCGGCTGAACGCCGCCGGCATGCTGAATGAGGCCGAGCTGGTCGATGCCGCGCGGGTCGGAAATCAGCGGCGGGTAGCGGCGGCGCTGGCGGTGGCGAGCGGCCTGTCTCTGGCGGCGGTGGACCGCACGGCGTCGCTGCGCAACGCCAAGGGGCTGGTCAGCGTGGTATGGAAGGCCGGGTTCACCATGCGCGCTGCCGTTGTCGTGCAGGCCATGCTGGGGCAGCTCGGCCCCGGCGCGGTGATGCTGCCGGGGCCGGGCGAGACGTTCCCGCTGACGGCCGATGAGATGCGGTGGCAGTTGGAGGTGTTGGGGCAGCCTGGCCGGTAGGGCGCCGTCCCGCTTGACGCCCGCGGCCCGGGCTGTACGGGTCGGCGCAAGATAGTCCATCAAGGAGAAATCCGTGCCCGATCGTCCGCCGCTGCCGCCATTCACGCCCGAGACGGCTGCGCAGAAGGCGCGCATGGCCGAGGATGCCTGGAACACGCGCGATCCCGTCCGCGTCGCGGGGGCCTATACGTCCGACAGCCGGTGGCGGAACCGCGCGGAGTTCTTCCAGGGACGCGAGGCGATCGAGGCGTTCCTCAGCCGCAAGTGGACGCGCGAGCTCGATTACCGCCTTATCAAGGAGGTCTGGGCCTTTACCGCGAACCGGATCGCCGTGCGCTTCGCCTATGAGTGGCGCGATGCAGAGGACCACTGGTGCCGCAGCCACGGCAACGAGCAGTGGGAGTTCGACGACGCCGGCCTGATGCGCCGGCGGGAGGCCAGCATCAACGACGTGCCGATCGCGGAGGCGGACCGGCTGTTCCGCTGGCCGCTCGGCCCGCGTCCGGCGGATCATCCGGGATTGTCCGGTCTCGGCCTCTGATCCGCCTCGCGCGCCTGAAGGCGCCGGGCTGGCGCGGGCCGGGCCTGGCCCGTATGGATGCGGGATGGTCGGGTGGACGGATATTGCGGCGAACGGCTGGGTGGCGCGGCTGCCGTCGGCGTGGCGTCCCTACGCCGTGCTGGCGCGGCTGGACCGGCTGATCGGTGCCTGGCTGCTGCTTTTGCCGGGGCTGTGGAGCATCCTACTGGCCGGTACCGGACCCGAACGGGCGGCGTGGCTGGTGCTGCTGTTCGGTGTCGGCAGCGTGGTGATGCGCGGGGCCGGATGCGTGGTGAACGACATGTGGGACCGCGACATGGACCGCCGGGTGACGCGCACGGCCGGGCGACCGCTGGCCAGCGGCGCCTTGCGCATGCGGCAGGCGGCCTGGTTCCTGGCGGCGCTGCTGGCGATTGGCCTGTTCATCCTGTTGCAGCTGAACGGGCTGGCGCAGGCGCTGGGGGTAGGATCGCTGGCGCTGGTGGCGCTGTATCCCGGCGCCAAGCGGGTGACGTGGTGGCCGCAGGCGGTGCTGGGCATTACCTTCGGCTGGGGTGCGCCGATGGGCTATGCGGCGGCGGCCGGACGCATCGACCCGGCGGCGCTGGCGCTGTATGCGGCCGCCTTCGCGTGGATTCTGGGCTACGACACCGTTTATGCGCACCAGGACCGGGAGGACGACGCGCTGATCGGGGTGCGCAGCACGGCGCGGCTGTTCGCTGGAGCGACACGGCCGTTCTTGGCGGCGTGCTACACGGCGACGATCGCGCTGCTGGCGCTGTCAGGCTGGCTCGCGGGGCTATCGGCCGGGTTCTTCGCGGCGCTGACGTTGCCGGCCGGGCTGCTGGCGTGGCAGGTCGCGACGATCGACATCGATGATCCCGCCGGGTGCCTGCGGCGGTTCCAGCTGAACCGGGAGACGGGCCTGCTGGTCGCCGCCGCTATCCTGGCGGGGCGGCTATGACGCTGCTGCGGCAGTTCCTGGCGTACTACCGGCCGCATACCCGGCTGCTGCTGCTCGACTTCGGCTGCGCCGCGGTATCCGGCGTGCTGGAGCTCGGCTTTCCCATGGCGGTGCGCGCCTTCATCGACCGCCTGCTGCCGCAGGGCGACCTTTCGGTGATCCTGCTCGCCATCCTGGCTCTGCTCGCGGTGTACGTTCTGAACGGCGCCCTGACCGCGGTCATCAACTATTGGGGCCACGTGCTGGGCATCGGCATCGAGACCGAGCTGCGCCGCCGCGCCTTCGACCACCTGCAAAAGCTGTCGTTCCGCTTCTTCGACAACCAGAAGACCGGCCATCTGATCAGCCGGCTGACCACCGACCTGGTCGATGTCGGCGAGGTCGCGCACCATGGTCCCGAGGACCTGATCATCGCGCTGCTGACGTTCCTTGGCGCCTTCGCTCTGATGCTGCACGTCAGCCCGCCGCTTGCCTTGATCGCGGCGCTGGTGGTGCCGATTGCCATGGGGATCGTGGCGCATTACGGCGGCCGAATGGACCGGAGCTGGCAGGCGCAGTTCCGCCGCATCGCCGGGTTCAACGCCCGGATCGAGGAGAACGTGGGCGGCGTGCGCGTCGTGCAGGCCTTCGCCAACGAGGACCACGAACGCGCGCTGTTCGCCGCCGACAACGCCAGCTACCGGACCGAAAAGCTCAAGGCCTACGCGGCGATGGCAGTCAGCCTGACCTTGAACTACCTCGGCATGCGGCTGGTGCAGATCGTCGTGATGCTGGCGGGCACGGTGTTCATCGTACGCGGCGGGCTCTCAGTCGGCGACTTCGTGGCGTTCCTGCTGCTGGTGAGCGTGTTCTACCGGCCGCTCGACAAGATCAGCGCGGTCATCGAGACCTACCCGCGCGGGATCGCGGGCTTCCGGCGCTACCTGGAGTTCCTGGCGATCGCGCCCGACATCGCCGACCGGCCGGACGCCATCACGGCGCCGTCGCTGCGCGGCGACGTCCGCTATGACGGCGTGGGCTTCGGCTACGAGCCGGGCCGCCCGGTGCTCACGGACATCAACCTCGATATCCGGGCCGGGGAGACGGTGGCGCTGGTCGGCCCCTCGGGCGCGGGCAAGACGACATTGTGCTCGCTGCTGCCGCGCTTCTACGAAATCGAGGCAGGGCGAATCACCGTCGACGGGATCGACATCCGCGCCATGACCCGGGCCTCGCTGCGCCGGCAGATCGGCATCGTGCAGCAGGACGTGTTCCTGTTCGCCGGCAGCCTGCGGGACAACATCGCCTATGGCCGGCTCGGCGCGGACGAGGCGGCGATCCGCGACGCGGCCCACCGCGCGCGGCTGAGCGAGCTGATCGAGAGCCTGCCGCAGGGGCTCGACACCGTGGTGGGCGAGCGGGGGGTGAAGCTGTCGGGTGGGCAGAAGCAGCGGCTGGCCATCGCCCGCATCTTCCTCAAGAACCCGCCCTTGCTGATCCTCGACGAGGCGACCTCGGCGTTGGACAGCGAAACCGAGCGCGCCATCCAGCAGGCGCTCAACGAGCTTGCGGACGGCCGCACGACCCTCATCATCGCCCACCGGCTGGCGACGATCCGCGACGCCGACCGGATCATCGTCGTGACCGAGGCGGGCATCGCCGAGCAGGGTTCCCACCGCGAGCTCATGGCGGCGGGCGGCGCCTACCGGCGGCTGCATGATGCGCAGTTCGGGGCGCAGCTCGGCGGAATCGCGGCGCAGTGAGCGAAGGCTCCGTCCAGGAGTTCGTCCGGGCGCATACGATGCTGACCCACGCGCCGCTGGTGCCGGAGATCGCGCTGCATTTGGCGACCGAGATCACGCCGATCTGGCAGGCCAGCGAGGCCTGGCTGCAGGAGAACAACATCGAGCCGCCGTTCTGGGCCTTCGCCTGGCCGGGCGGACAGGCGCTGGCCCGCCACGTGCTGGACCATCCGGAGGCTGTGCGTGGCCGCCGGGTGCTGGACTTCGCCGCCGGCTGCGGCATCGCGGCGATCGCCTGCGCCATGGCGGGCGCCGCGACCATCGAGGCGGCAGAGATCGACGCCATGGCCATCGCCGCGACCCTCGCCAATGCGCAGGCGAACCGGGTGACGCTTCACCCGCTGGCCGAAGACGTGGTGGGCCAGCCCTGCCGCTGGGACCTGATCCTGTGCGGCGACGTTTGCTACGAGGCGCCGATGACGCGGCACATCTTGCCCTGGCTGCGGCGCATGGCCGCGGCGTGCGAAGTCTGGGTTGCCGACCCCGGGCGCGCCTACCTGCCCGCGGACGGGCTCACACCACTGGGCGAATACGCGGTGCCGACCTCGCTGGAGCTGGAGGACCGGACGCTCCGGCCCACGCGGCTGTATCGGTTGGTGGGAGGCTAGTAGCGGCTGGGCGGGTCGCGTGGCCGCTCGTCCTGGTTGCCGCGCCGGCGATCCTGGTCGCGGTCATAGCGCGGGCGCTCGTCGGTCCGCCGCCGGTCGTCGTCACGGCGGTCGTCGAGGCGCCGTTCGTCGAGCCGGCGCTCGTCGCGGCCGCGGCCGGCCTGGTCGCGCCGGGTCTGCTCCTGGTCGCGACGGCCCTGCTCATAGATCTCGCGGTCGCGCTGCTGCTGGTTCGGGTCCGGCTGCCGCTGGCCCGGCGCGATCTGCTGCTGCAACAGCCGCCCCACGTCGTTCAGGCTCTGGGCCGATGCCGGTCCGGCCAGTGCCGCACCCATCGCCGCCGCCATCCATAGCTTGCGCATCGCATCCTCCATGTTGGGAAATGCAACGCGGCGAAAGCGGGGTGGGTTCGGTTGCGTACGTCCGGACAACGCCGCGCTACCGCGCCCTCAGCCCCTATCTCGCCATCAGAACGGGCAGCGTCGCGTGCTCCAGCACGTGCCGGGTCACGCCGCCGAGGATGAGCTGCCGCAGACGGGAGTGGCTGTAGGCGCCCATGGCCAGCATGTCGGCGCCGAACTCCCTCGCGGCGGTCAGCACGCCGCGGCCGACGTCGCGCTCCATCGGGCGGAACTGCGCGACCTCTGGCCGGATGCCGTGCAGCGCGAGGTAGCCGGCAAGCTCGGCTGCCCCGGGGCCGCGGCGCTGGTACTCGTCGGCCGACAGCACGCGGACCGCCTCGGCCCGCTGCATCCAGGGGATCGCGGCCTGGACGGCGGCGGCGCTCTCGGCGGTGCCGTTCCAGGCGACGCAGATGCGGGTGCCGACCGTGGACGCGGCCTTCTGCGGCGAAATCAGCACGGGGCGGCCGCTATCGAACAGCACGGCGTGCAGCGCGTCGCTGCTGGACACGTCGTCCCCGGCCTCGGGCGACGGCACGACCGTAAGGTCGGCGAGACGGGCGAGCTGCGCGACCAGGTCCTCCTCCCGCCCGGTGATGCTGGCGAAGTCGGCGGTGGCGCCGGCGCGGAAATGCGGCTCGGCCACCACCACGCCGTGCGCAGCCACGAAACGGTCGAACATCGAGCGCACGGCGTTGCTGCGGTCGGTGCTCTCCTTCTCGGTCGCGGACATCATCTCCTCGATCATCGCGCCCGACAGGCCCTCGCCCGCCAGCGGCGCCACATCGCGGCTGTCCACGCGGACGTGCAGCGCCGTGAGATGCGCATCCCACATTCGCGCCACCATCAATGCTGTGGTCAGCGCGGCCTCCCCGGCGGCGGTGCCGGTCAGGGGCAGCAGCAGCTTGCGAATAGCCATGGCGTCGGCTCCTCGATCCCAGGTGTCACGCCGACGTTATCACATTTCTTTCAGCGCCAACCGGGCTTCCTGCAACGTCGCCCCGGCGTCCGTCGCCTCCACGTGATGCCAGTCGGCCGGCGGAACGACGGCGGCAACCCCGCGCAGCACGGCAACCGTCGCGTCCGACGCGTCGCCCAGCCGCGCAGCGACCCGGCGCTCCAGCTCCGCCTGCGGCGCGTGCAGCCATAGGCCGACGAACGGCATCCCCGCCGTGCGCGCCACAGCCGCCACGTCGCCGCGCAGGACAGGGTCGAGGAACGTCGCATCCACCACCACGGCGTGCCGGCCGGCGGCAGCATCCCGCACTGCGGCCAGCAGTGCTGCATAGGTGCGGCGGTGGCTCACGGCGTCATAGGCGCTGGGCGGCAGGCGGACCTCCGGACGGACGGCCTGAAGCCGCTTGCGGACCTCGTCGCTGCGCAGCACCAGCGCGCCGGGCGCGGGGCCGAGCTCCGGGGCCAGCGCGCGGGCCAGCGTGGTCTTGCCGGTGCCCATCAGGCCGCCAACCGCGACGACGACGGGCGGCGCCGGGCACAGCGTCGCCAGCGCAATGTCCAAATAGTCCAGTCCCCCCAGCCCCCGGCTGGCCTCGACATGCGCCCGGACCATGGCGCGCATCGACAGGACCGCCGGCAGCAGCCCCACCAGCGCCGCGTCGCCGCTGCGGCCCACGTAGCGGCCCAGCACGCGGTTGGCGGCGGCGCGGGAGGCGCGGTGCTCCAGGTCCATCAGCAGGAACGCCAGGTCGTAGCCGAGGTCGATGGTGGCCAGCTCCTCGTCGAACTCCAGCGCATCGAACGGCGCCGGGCGGCCGTGCCACAGCAGCAGGTTGCCCAGATGCAGGTCGCCATGGGCGCGGCGCACGAAGCCCGCCGCCGCCCGGCCGGCAATCAGCGCCGCATGGGCCTCGACCGCGGCCAGCATGCCCACCTGCCACCGGCGCACCGCGTCGGGCGGCAGCCCGGCCGCGAGCGCCGAGCGGCCATTGCCGAGGACGACCTGGCGCAGGCGCTGGACGGGATGCTCGACCATGACGGGCGGCAGGGCCGCGTGCATCTCGGCCACGGCGTCCGCGGTGGCGTCCAGCAGCGCCGGGGTCAGGGTCATGCGGTCCAGGAAGTCGCCCTCCGGCACCCGGGCCATGCGCAGCACCCAGTCGATTGCGTCAGCCGGGCCGATTGCGCAAACCGGGCCGATTGCGCCAGCCGGCTCGGCGCCGAACGCCAGGCCGCCGGGTCCGCGCACCACGGCAACCACATCGCGGTAGAGGCCGGGCGCGTAGGGGGCGTTCAGCTCCAACTCCCGCCGCAGGCACCGGCAGCGGTCGTCGGGCCTGGAAAAGTCCACAAACGGCAGCCGGACCGCCCTTTTCAGCTTCCACACCGTATCGACGCCGCGGAACACGGCCGAGATGTGCGTCTCGATCGGCGCCTCTCCGGCGAGGCCCTGCAGGAAGGCCACGACCTCCGTCTGATCAGGCGCCTGACCGGGTTGGATCATCTAAGGATACAGCGCCCCAACGCTCCAGACTTCCCCGGCCCGCGTGTAAACCCGGCGGTCGTGCAGGCGGAACGGCATGTCCTGCCAGAACTCGATCGAACGCGGCAGCACGCGGAAGCCGGACCAGTGCGGCGGGCGCGGGATGGTATCGCCGGGGTAGCGCGCATCCAGCTCGGCCACCCGGCGCTCCAGTTCGCCGCGCGACGGCAGCGGGCGCGACTGGTCGGACGCCAGGGCGCCGAGGCGGGAGATGCGGGCGCGGCTGTTGAAGTAGGCGTCGGCCTCGGCGTCGGTCACGGCCTCGACGCCGCCCTCGACGCGGACCTGGCGCTGCAGGGTCTTCCAATGGAACAGCAGGGCGGCACGCGGGTTGGCGATCAGTTCGCCGCCCTTGCGGCCCTCGCGGTTGGTGTAGAAGACGAAGCCGCGCGCGTCGATGTCCTTCAGGAGCACGATGCGGGCGGACGGCGCGCCATCCGGCGTGCAGGTGGCGACGGTCATGGCGTTCGGGTCGTTCGGCTCGGTGCCGGCGGCCTCGGTGAGCCAGGCCTGGAACAGCAGGAATGGGTCGGCCGCCTCGGGAATGCCGCGGGTCTGGGTCGACGGCAGCGGGACATCCGGCATCACAGGCCTCCTGGCTAGGGGTATCATACCAAATGCCCCCGTCAAGGCCGCCGCCAAGGGGAAGGGGAGCGGCGCCGGTGGGGCTTCCCCCTTTCGCCGCCATGTGCCACCACGCCATATCCTTTTCATACCCGACCGAGGTTCTCCATGGACGGCACTCCGCCCCTTCCCAGCAAAGGCACCCTGATGCAGGGCAAGCGCGGCGTGATCATGGGGGTGGCGAACGAGCGGTCCATCGCCTGGGGCATTGCCGCCGCCTGCGCGGCCCAGGGGGCGGAGCTGGCCTTCACCTACCAGGGCGACGCGCTGGGCAAGCGGGTGCGCCCGCTGGCGGAAAGCGTTGGCAGCTCGCTGGTCGTGCCCTGCGACGTGGCGGACGACGCCAGCCTCGACAGCGCGTTCGCCGCCATCAAGGACGCCTGGGACTGCATCGATTTCCTGGTGCATGCCATCGGCTGGGCGGACAAGGCGTACCTGCGCGGCAAGTACCTGGACACGCCGCGGCAGGCGTTCCTGGTGGCGATGGATATTTCCTGTTTCTCGTTCACCGCGGTGGCGCAGCGGGCGGTGCCGATGATGCGGGCGGGCGGGTCTTTGCTGACGCTCACCTATCTCGGCGCCGAGCGGGTCATGCCGCATTACAACGTGATGGGGGTCGCGAAGGCGGCGCTGGAGTCCTCGGTGCGCTATCTGGCGGCTGACCTGGGCGGCCAGGGCATCCGGGTGAACGCGCTGTCGGCGGGGCCGATGAAGACGCTGGCGGCCAGCGGCATCGGCGATTTCCGCTATATCCTGCGCTGGAACCAGTACAATTCGCCGCTGGAGCGCAACGTGTCGCTGGAGGAGGTGGGCGGCGCCGGGCTGTATCTGCTGAGCCCGCTGTCGTCCGGCGTGACCGGGGAGGTGCACCACGTCGACAGCGGCTACCACGTCGTCGGGATGAAGAACCCAGCGGCCCCCGACATCAACGTCGCCACCGATCAATAGGAAGCCGTGAGCCACAACACCTTCGGCCACCTGTTCCGCGTCACGACCTGGGGCGAGAGCCATGGGCCGGCCATCGGCTGCGTGGTGGACGGCTGCCCGCCGCGCCTGCCGTTGACCGAGGCCGACATCCAGCCGTGGCTCGACCGGCGGCGGCCGGGCCAGTCGCGCTTCACGACGCAGCGGCAGGAGCCGGACACGGTGCGCATCCTGTCCGGCACGATGGACGGCATGACGACCGGCACGCCGGTTGCGCTGGAGATCCAGAACGTGGACCAGCGCAGCCGGGACTACGGGGAGATCGCCCAGCAATTCCGGCCCGGCCATGCCGACCTCACCTACGAGCTGAAATACGGCATCCGCGACCACCGGGGCGGCGGGCGCAGCAGCGCGCGGGAGACGGCGATGCGGGTCGCCGCCGGCGCCATCGCGCGGATCGTGCTGGGGCACGGCGTGCGGGTGCGCGGCGCCATGGTGCAGATGGGCCGGCACGCCGTGGACCGGACGCGCTGGGATTGGGAGGCTGTTAACCAGAACCCGCTATTCTGCCCGGACCCGGTGGCGTCTGCGGTGTGGGAGGAGGAGCTGGCGGCGCTTCGGAAAGCCGGGTCGAGCGTGGGTGCGGTGATCGAGATCGTGGCCGACGGCGTGCCGCCGGGCCTGGGTGCGCCGATCTATGGCAAACTCGACGCGGACATCGCGTCGGCGCTGATGGGGATCAATGCCGTGAAGGGTGTGGAGGTCGGCGATGGGTTCGCCGCCGCGTGCCTCCGGGGCGAGGAGAATGCGGACGAGATGCGGATGCAGGACGGGCTGGTGCGGTTCGGGTCGAACCACGCGGGCGGCGTGCTGGGCGGCATTTCGACCGGGCAGCCCGTGGTGGCGCGGTTTGCGGTGAAGCCGACCAGCTCCATCCTGGTGCCGCGTCAGGCGGTGGACCGGGCCGGGCGGGACGTGGAGGTGGCGACCCGCGGCCGGCACGACCCCTGTGTCGGCATCCGGGCGGTGCCGGTCGGCGAGGCGATGGTGGCCTGCGTGCTGGCGGACCACCTGCTGCGGCACCGGGCGCAAGTGCCGGACGCGCCGCAATCGGCACGGCTGCCGCGCAACTAGTCGTGCAAATGCACCGCGGCTAAAGCGATCTATTGCACGCAACCGATAGTGGTGGCAGGGATAGGGAGTCAATGCAGCCGTATCCCGACCCGATCGACCCTGCCGCGCTCGATGCCTTCGTCGGGTGCATCGGCGTTCGTCCGTGGCGTGACCGGCTGGGCGTATTGCGGGCCGGCGCGGCGGCGCAGACGCGATTGGGGCGGCAGCGATCCCAGCGCCACTGCATTGAGCTCGCGATCGAGCGGCTGCGGCGGAACCGGCTGGAACGGCCGCCCAGCGTCGCCGAGCGCTGGATCGCCACCCTTGCCGCCGCGGCCGCCACGCTGTTCGACGCGCTGCCGAACGAGGGCCGGCTGCGGCTGGCGGCGCTGCTACGTTGCGCCCTGGTGGACGATGGCTGCCTGGTGCCGGCGTTCCATCTGCTGCGTACCGCAGCGTTGCAGCGCTCGCGCGGCTTCACGGTGGCATTTGCCGGGCTGGAGGACGCGGCGCCGTTCGACCTGCTGCTGCACCGGGACGGCATGGAGGCCGAGGTCGCCTGTGACGTCGTCTCGGCCGAGGACGGGCGCGACGTGCACCGGGGCGCGTGGTTCAGCCTGGTGGACCGCATCGATGCGGAATTGCAGACTTGGCTATGCGCGCATCCGGGCCGCTATATCCTAAAGATGACCCTGCCGCAGGGCCTGCGCGAGGAGGCGGGGGATGGGCTGCTCGCCTCGCTGCACGCACGGATCACCGCGATGCTGGGTCAGTCGCGCCGGGCCGACCATGACGAGGCGGCGGTGCTGCGGTTGGACCCGCTGATGCTGGCGGCGGCGCAGGCCGACGAGCTTGGCCTGATGCCGCGGCTGCGCCGGGAGTTCGGGCCGGAGGCGCATCTGTCGGTGACGGCCGCCGGTGGCGGAGTGTTCGTGATGGCCGCCCGCGCCGGACAGGAGAACGAGGTCGCCGTCGCGATCCGCCGCCGCATGGCCTCCATCGCCCCGGCCCGGCTGACCGGCACGCGGCCCGGCATCCTCGCCATGTTCGTCGAGGACACCGATCGCGCCGAATGGCGCCTGTTGCGCGAGAAGCTGGAGCTGGAGGGCGAGGCGCGCAAGTTCATGACCCACCCCGAAGCCCGCAGCGTGGTGGCCGTCACCTGCGTCTCCCGCCTGGAGCTGTTCGGCCTGCCGGAGCCCGACAGCGCGCCGGACGGCGAGCTGCGCTTCCGCAACCCGGCCCACCCGGCGGCGAAGGCGCCCGAGCTGGCCCCGGCGGTGCTGTCTTCGGTCTGAAACGCGGCGGAAGGCCCTAGAGGGTGACCCGCAGCGACACGTTGAAGGCGTCATAGGTCCTCGATCCTGATCCTCCGATCCTGTTGTCGGGGTGGTGTACTGTGAGATCCAAACCGTCACGCCTTTGCCACGTTCATGCGCGAGAACACCTGAACCCGAGAACACCGGGACCATAGAGGGAACAGCGGGATGACGGAACTCGATATGGCGGCGAAGCTCGATGAGCTGGACCGAATTCTGAACGATCCCGACGTGCCGATGGAGCCCGCGCGGGTTTGGGCGTTGCTGGCGGAGATCGCGCGGCAGGACGCCATTCGCTTCGACTAATTCCGCCGGGCCGCGATCAGGAACTCGCGGTTGCCCTCCGGCCCGATGACCGGGCTTTCCACGACCCCCAGCACCCGCCAACCCGACAGCCCAGCCCACCAGTCGCGCACCCGGGCACAAACTGCACGATGCACGGCTGCGTCCCGGACCACGCCCTTCGCGCCTACCTGGCCCGGCCCCGCCTCGAACTGCGGCTTTATCAGCGCCACCGCCCAGGCGCCCGGCGCGCACAGCGCCAACGGCGCCGGCAGCAGAGTCGCGAGGCCGATGAACGCCGCATCGCACACCAATGCCTGGATCGGGTCCGGCACCTGCTCCTTCGTCAAATAGCGTGCATTGGTGCGTTCATGCACCACCACTCGCGTATCGCCGCGCAGCTGCCAGGCGAGCTGACCGTGCCCCACGTCCACTGCATGCACCCGCGCCGCGCCGTGATGCAGCAGCACGTCGGTGAAGCCGCCGGTCGACGCCCCCACATCCAGGCACACGAGTCCCGTGGCGCGCAGCCCGAAATGGCCGATCGCGTGGTCGAGCTTCAAGCCGCCGCGGGACACCCACGGGTGGTCCTGCCCGCGCACCTCCAGCGCCGCGTCCTCCTGCAGGCCATCTCCCGCCTTGTCCACCCGGCGGTCCCCGCTCCAGACCTTCCCGGCCAGGATCAGCGCCTGGGCCCGGGTGCGGCTCTCGACCAGGCCGCGGTCCACCAGCAACTGATCCGCGCGTCGTTTCGGCAATCGGGCTCGCTTCTGTCTGATGGGTGCCGGCGCAGTGGATCAGGCCAGCTACGCCTCCGCTAGCGAAATCTTTTGCCGGCGGCATTGGCGCTGGCCGGCGCTTGCGCTGCGCCAGGCTTCGTTGGAGAACCAGGCTTCGTTGGAGAACCAGGCTTCGTTGGAGAATCCGGCCATGACATCCGACAGGCTTCGTGCGGCCCGGGTCCCGGCCGGCTTCCTCGTGCTCGCGTTGCTGACCGGCTGGTTGCTTGCGGGACTGCTGCCGCTGGGTCAGGCCGCGGACGAGCAGGCGCACGCCGTCCGGGTCGATGCGTTGTCCCACGGCCAGTTCTTGGGCCACCGGGAGGCAGGCCGCGGCGGCTTCACCGTGCCGCCGACCTTGCTGGAGCTGGCCAGCGCCACTCCCTTCGGGCACGTCCGGACCCGCGCCGAGCAGGACGCGGCCGAGTCCGTGCGATGGGGCCAAGCCGCGCAGTTCATCGACCTCGGGACGATCGCGACCTATTTCCCGCTGGTCTATGCGCCGGCCGCGATCGCGGTTGCGACGGCGCGCGCGTTGCAGGCGACGCCGGCGCAGGCGTTCCGGGCCGGACGGCGGGTCAATGTTCTGGTGTTCGGCGTGCTGGGGGCGGCGGCGCTGGCTGTGGCGCGGCGGGGCCGGGCGCTGATCGCCGCGACCCTGCTGCTGCCGATGTCGCTGGCCCTGGCGGCCAGCCTGAGCGGCGACGGCGTCCTGATCGCCATCGCAGCGTTGGCTGCGGCGTGCGCCACCCGCGGTGACCACCGGGGATGGTGGGGTGCGGCGGCGCTCCTGACGCTGATCGGGATGACCAAGCTGCCGTATGCGCCGTTGCTGCTGGTGCTGCTGGCGACGGCACGGCCCGCGTTGCCGGTGCGGCTGGGCGTGCTCGCGCTATCGGCCGGGCTGATGCTGGGGTGGGCGGCGTTCAACCAAACGGAGGTCATGGGGATTGTCGGCTGGCCGGCCTATCAGACGGGGCCGCTCTGGCCGGGGCCGCCGCGCACCCTGGACACCTTCGACGCGGCGGCGCAGCTCCAGGTGCTGCGGGCCGACCCGACGCGGGCGGTGACGCTGGTCGCGCGCACCCTGGCGCAGGACGTTTGGACCTGGCGGCAGATGATCGGCGTGCTGGGCTGGCTGCACATCGTCATGCCGGCCTGGGTTTATGCGCTATGGACCGGGGTGCTGGCGCTCGTGGTGGCTGCCTTGCTGGTGGAGGCCGGGCCGGCGCCATGGCCCGCGCTGGCTGGGCTGCTCGGCGTCGCGCTGAGCGGCTGGGCCATCATGCTGGCGCAGTACCTGGGCTGGACCGAGGTCGGGGCGACGGTGATCGGCGGGGTGCAGGGGCGGTATTTCCTGCCGCTGCTGCCGTTCCTGGGCGTCGCGGTCCCGTGCCTGGCGCCCATGCGGCTGCGTGGCGTATCGGTCGTGCCGTTGGGCGCCGGGGCGCTTGGGGCGGCGACGGTGCCGATGGTCGTCGCCTTGGCCTCCTATCTCCGCTGAGGACCGGTATGAACGGGATGTCGCAGACGAATGTCGCGGCCGATGCGGCCTGGATGCCGATTTCGCCCGTAGCCCATGCCGGGCGCCGCAACGACGGGCTGGATGTGGCGCGCGCGCTGGCGATCCTGCTCGTGCTGTTCGCCCATTTCGGGACGCCGCTTTTTGAGCTCAACATCCAGTATACCTACGCATTCACCTGGTTAGGGGCCGCGGGGGTCAATATCTTCTTCTCCCTCAGCGGCTTTCTGATTGGGCGCTTGCTGCTTTCGCTGGCCGGCCGGGGCGTCGATGGGCCGGGCATACTGACCTTCTGGGCGCGGCGCTGGCTTCGCACCCTGCCACTTTACTACATCGTGCTGACCTTCATGGCCCTCTATAGCGGGATGCACGATATCCGGTCGTACTTCTTCTTGCAGAACTTTACCTTTGGACGGCCACAGCCCTTGGTGGTGTCCTGGTCCTTGGTGCTAGAGGAGTTCTTCTACCTGTTCTACCCGCTGCTGATGCTGCTCGCCACGATGGTTGCCCCGCGCCGGCTGGCGGGACGGCACAGCGTGGTCGGCGTCAGCGTCGGGCTGATCATCCTGTGCAACGCCGCGCGCTGGGCGGTGTCGCATTGGCAGCTGCCGATCGAGTGGCCGTCGATGAACCCTTTTCTCCGGCTGGATTGCTGCGCCTATGGCGTGCTGGCGGCCTGCGCCGTGGCGGCGGGCGGGGAGCGCCTGCGCGTCCAGCTGCGGCGGTTTGCGCCCGTCATCCTGCCGCTGGCCGCCCTGCTGATCGCGCTGGAGATCGGGGTGGTCGTCGGGCTGAGCGTGCCCAGCCTCGTGGCGGCGATGCGCTTCGACCTTTGGCACGAGTTCTGGTTCACGATCGACAGCATGTTCGTCCCCGCCGTCGCCGCCTTCGCCGTGCCGACGCTGGCGGCCGCGGCCCCGGTGCTCGCCCGTCCGTTCGGCGCCGTCGTGCGCCGGCTCAGCCTGCTGTCCTATGCCCTTTATCTCGTGCACACCGTCGTCATGTTCGGCCTGGGACCAATGCTGGCGCTCCGAATGGATAAGCTCTCGGCGACGGCCGTCATGCTGGGGACCAGCGTGCTGATTGCCTGGGGGCTCAACCACGCGGTCGAGCGCCCGTTCCTGCGCCTGCGCGACCGTTTCGTGCCCGACCGGCGGCGCGTGGCCTAGGGTCCATACCGGACGTCGTCAGAACATCGAGATCAGGGCGATGCCGGCCACCATCAGCACACCGCCAATAATGCGTCCGATGTTGAGGCTGTGCTGCTCCATGCCGAACATGCCGAACTGGTCGACGGCCAGCGACATCAGGATGTTGGCCGTGATGGTCAGCCCGCCGAACGTGGCCGCGCCGACCTTGTTGACGAACAGCAGGCCGGCGATCACCGCGAACGCGCCGGCCAGGCCGCCCAGCGGCGCCCACCATGGCATGGCGTTCACGCCCTCGGCGGTCGGCAGCGGGCGGGGCAAGCAGAAGAACAGCACGGCCAGGAAGAACACGATGGGCAGGAAGGAGACGATGCTGGCGAGCCATGGGTTGTTCAGCGCGCCGCGGAGCGCGCCGTTCATCGGCGGTCCCCACGCCTGCAGGGCGCCGCAGACCAGGATGATGGGATACAGCCAGGCCGAGCTGATGTTTTCCAAAGCGCTATTCTCCGAATGGGTTGGGGTCAGCCGAACGCGAACGCCCCGGCGATTGCAAGCAGCAGCGCCGGCGGCATCACCAGCGCGCCGAGTTTTAAAAACGTCCAGGCGCTCACGCTCTGACCCTCGCGCCGCAGCGCCGTGAGCCACAGAATGGTCGCGAGCGAGCCGGTGACCGACAGGTTCGGTCCCAGGTCCACCCCGATCAGCACCGCGGCGCGCACGTGGTCCGGCACTTGGGCGATCTCGACCACGCGGCCCGCGACGAGGCCAGCCGGCAGGTTGTTCACGAGGTTGCAGCCCACGGCGAGCACCACGCCGGTCACCCAGGCGGCCAGCGTCGCCGAGCGCTTCACGAGATCATGGAGCAGCCCTGCCAGGTCGTTGGTGACGCCGGTCTTCTCCAGCGCCTCCACCAGCACGAACAGCCCGGCGACCAGCGGCAGCACGCTCCAGGAGATGTTCTTGAGGATACTCATCGGACCGCATTTCGAGCGCAGCAGCACCAGCACCGCCGTGGCCACGCCCGCGAGAAAGGTCGGCAGGCCGAGCTGGATGTCGAACGCGGACGACGCCAGCAGGACGATGGCCGTGCCCGCAATGCCCAGGGCCGCCATCTTTCCGCCGCCGGACAGCTCCGGCACGTCGATGTCCGCCGAGATCGCCTGGCGCAGCCGCCCACGCTGGGTCCACCGCAGCACGACGTATGTGGCGAGGATGGAGAGCGCGGAGGGCAGCGCGTAGCGCGGCAGCCATTGCAGCAGCGGCGGCATGTGGCTGCCGTAGATGACGAGGTTGGCCGGGTTGGAGATCGGCAGCACGAAGCTCGCGGCGTTGGCGATGAAGGCGCAGATGAACAAGTAGGGCAGCGGCTCCTTGGCGTCCGCCGCCTTGACCATCGCGGCGACGGCGGGGGTCAGCACCACGGCGGTGGCGTCGTTCGACAGGAAGGCGGTCACGACCGTGCCGACGCAGAACACCAGGGTGAACAGCCGCGTCGCAGAGCCCTTGGCCAGGCCGGCGGCCTTCGCGGCGAGCCAGTCGAACAGCCCCTCCTGCCGGGCCAGCTCGGCCAGCAGCATCATGCCGGTGAGGAACAGGTAGACGTCCGTGCCCTTCTCGACGCCGGTGAGCGCGTCGGGGATGGACAGCAGGCCGAGCAGGACGAGCAGGGCCGCGCCCGCCACGGCCCAGATGAACTCGGGCCAGGAGAACGGGCGGAAGATCACCCCGGCGGTGGCCGCGGCGGCGATCCCCCAGGTGGTCCAGGGGGAGGCCCAGGAGGACACAACGAGCGCGCCCATCACGCCACCGCCGGACGGGCGGCGCTGGGGCGTCCGGTGGTTCCGGAGTCGGCCGCCCTGGTTTCCGGCATCAGCAGGGCAAAGAACACCAGGGCGCAGCAGGCAATGCCCGCGAGATAAAGGAAGCCCGTGGGATAGCCGAACCACTGCACGACGTAGCCCGCCGTCGCGTTGCTGAGCGCGGCGCCGATGCCGACGGCCAGGGCCGTCAGCCCCTGGGCGAGGTTGAACCGGCCGGTGCCGCGCATGAGGTCCGACGCGATCAGCACCGAGATCACGCCGAAGATGCCCGCCGCCACGCCGTCGAGCAGCTGGATCGCGACGACGCCGTAGGGGCTGGTGGTGAACGAGAACAGCACGCCGCGCACGGGCAGCACGGCGAGCGCCACGAGGAAGATCGTCTTGCGCCCGGTGCCCCGTGCCGAGGCGCCCCCGACCGCCCAGGCGACGCCGACCATGACGAGCTGGGCCGCGATGATGCAGGCCGAGAGCGCGATGCTGTCGCTGCCGGGGTGCGCGATCGCGAGCACCTGCCCGGCCATCGGCAGCATCGCCGCATTGCCGAAGTGGAACAGCACCACGGAGGCGAGGAAGATCAGCAGGTCGCGCCGCTTGAGCAGGTCGCGGAAGGCGATCGGCTGGCCGCCCGTCGCGTCCTCGCCGCCGCGGGCGCGCTCGTGGTCGATCTCGGCGGGGTTGATCAGCGTGACGATGGCGGCGCTCGCCACCGCGAAGCCGCAGACGAGGTAGAAGATCCAATGGTAGCCGACATACTGGCCCAACACCCCGGCCAGCCCGGCGGCGAGGAAGTTGCCGCCGTGGTTGAAGCTCTCGTTGCGGCTGATCCGCGCGTCCAGCAGCCGCCGCCCGACCAGGCCGAGCGACAGCGCCGCGATGGCGGGCGGGATGATGGCCGAGGCCGCCCCCAGCAGCGCCTGGGCCGCGATCACCGTCGTGAAGTGCGGGAAGAACACGATCAGCAGGCAGCCCGCGCCCACCATCAGCCCCGAGGCGGCGATCAGCAGCCGCTTCATCCGCGTCCCGTCGACCAGCAGCCCGGCCGGAATTTGGCAGACCGCGGCGGCGATGGAGGAGGCCGCCATGGCGATGCCGATCGCGCCGGAGTCCCAGTGCTCGCCGCCCTTGAGGAACACGGACAAATAGGGCCCCACCCCGTCCCGCACGTCGGCCATGAGGAAATTGATGCCGTCCAGGCCATGGAGCGAGCGCGTCGAGGGCTGCGCCTCGTCCGCCTGGCCCGCGGCGGCCGGCGTCGCGGCGGCGCTCACCACTTCTTCCCGTTGCGGTTCGGGCCGAGCTGGGTGTCCAGGATGCCCTTCTCCGGCCAGGCGCCCACCCGGTCCCGGTCGCTGCCGTCCGCGGCACGCTCGGGCCTCGTCCAGCCTGGGCGCGCCGGCTCCACGACGTCCTCGTCCTGCCGCCCTTGCCGGTCACGGGCGCGGACGCGCACGCGCTCGCCAGGCGCTGGGCACTGCGCTTCCCACAAAGCGGCGGCGCCGTGCACCGGCGCCATCGGCAGCCAATCGCCGCCGTCCACCTGCGCCTCGACCGACGCGGCCGGCGCGTCGCCCAGCACTTTGGCGCGCACCACGAACGCGCCGTCCACCACTTGGCCCGCGTCGGTGGCCAGGCGCCGGTCCGCCGGCTGCGTCACCAGGATGAAGGGCCACGCCGCGTCGAGCGGCTTGAAACGCCAGCTCACGGTGCGCCCGTCCACCGCGGCGATGGAGAAGCCCGGCGGCCCCTCCTCGATCTGCCCAGTCGAGCGCGTCGCCATGAAGACCGTACCGCCGTCGTTGGCCAGCTCGTTGTAGTGCGTGTGCCCCATGTCGACGCACAGCACCTGCGGCCGGGCCAGCAGGGCGCCGAGCCGCTCCGCCCCCTCGCGCAGGTCGGCGGGGTAGGTGTGCATGAACACGACCGCGCCCTGGCCCGCCGTCTCGGCGGCCTCCAGCTCGCGCTCGGCCCAGGCGAGCTGGTCCTCGCCCAGGCGGAAGTCGGGGCCGCCGGTGCCGGCGGAAACGACGTCCAGAAACAGGCAGCGGTGCCCGTCCATGGTCTTGGCGAACGGTAGCCGCTCGGCGCCGAGCACGGCGTAGTACGCGTCGAGGCCGGACGCGGAGCGTTCGTCCGAGCTGCGCGGCTTGAAGTCGTGGTCGCCGGGCAGGATGTGCAGTGGCAGGCGCAGGGGCGCCACCGCGTCGCGGACGAGCTGGAACTGCCCGGCCGTGCCGTCATCGGCGTTGTCGCCGGGCAGCAGGGCGAAGTCGAGGCTGCCGGATGGGAGGGCGTTGGCCAGGGCGACGATGCGGCCGAGGTCGCGGTGGTTCTCCGCCCCTGCCTCAGTCAGGTGCAGGTCGCCGACGTGCAGCCAGGCCAGCACGCGGCCGCCTGCCGCTCCGGTGGAGGACATCATTTCTTCTCCTTGGGAATGATCGAGATCGTGCTGTCGCGCTCGATGATCGCGTAGAGCACGCCGTCCATCGCGATCATGCCCTGCTGGCGCATCGCGGTGCGGTTGCCGGACATTGCCGCAATGAACGACCGGTCCGCGCCGAGGATGGCAGCCGTCATGCCGCCCAACTAGCTTTCATGGGATCGAGCTCCAGAACTTGCCTCGTCCCACGAGGCGCATCCGAAGCACAGCAAAGGATATGCCACGCGGCGGTGCGGCGGAATGCTTGTTGTGGGCTTGCTCCATGCCGCCGGATGTCAGGAAAGGCGACAGGCGGCCGTCAGGTTAGGCGACAGGTGTTCCGGGCCCGATGCTGCGCGCGGCCAGCAAGGGAAAAGCGCCGCATCACTCGGCGCTGAGGCCGTAGCGCTTCATCTTGTCATACAGGAGCTGCCGGTTGATGCCGAGTTTGCGCGCCGCTTCGGCCCGGCTGCCGCGCCCCTCGGCCAGGGCGCGGCGGATCATCGCGCGTTCCAGCTCGGCGACGGCCTCGGGCAGGGTCAGGTCGGTCCCGACCGCGGCATCCGCCGGCTTTGTGATGCCGGCCTGCCGCAGGAAATCGAGGTCGGCGGCGTCGATGGCCGGGCCGCGTGCGAGCGCCGCCGCGCGCTCGACCGCGTTGCGCAATTCGCGAACGTTGCCGGGCCAGCCCCAGCTTTCCAGCAACGCGGCGGCCTCCGCGGACAAGTGTTTCGTCGCCCTCGGATCGGCGAGGCGGAGGAAATGCCGGGCCAGCGGCACGATGTCCGAAACGCGCTCCCGCAGCGGCGGGAGGGCGATCGGGATGACGTGCAGGCGGTAATAAAGGTCGGCGCGGAATCCGCCCGCGTCGACCAGGTGCAGCAGGTCGCGATGCGTCGCGGCGACGATGCGCACGTCCACCGGTTCCGGCCGGCCGCCGACCGGGGTCACGACCCGCTCCTGCAGCACGCGCAGAATCTTGGCCTGCATCGCCGCGTCCATGTCGCCGATCTCGTCCAGCAGCAGGGTGCCGCCCTGCGCCTCGCGGAACCGCCCGGCCTGGGCCTTGATCGCCCCGGTAAAGGCACCGGGCACGTGCCCGAACAGCTCGCTTTCCAGCAGCTCCGCCGGGATCGCGGCGCAGTTCACGCTCACGAACGGCCCGGCCGCGCGGGGGCCGTGGTCGTGCAGTGCGCGGGCGACCAGCTCCTTGCCGGTGCCGGTCTCGCCGGTCACCAGCACGGTCGCGTCGGAGGCGGCGGCCATGCCGATCAGCTTCTGCACCGCCCTGATCGCGAGGCTGGCCCCGACCAGCGGTCCATCCACCGGCTCGGCAACCGCGGCGGTTGCGGCGAAGGCGCGGCTGAGCGCCCGGTCCAGCACCTCGATCACCTCGTCCCGGCCAAGCGGCTTGGTCAGGTGGTCGAACGCACCCTGGCGCATGGCATCAATGGTGTTCGCACCCGAGGCGAACGCGGTCAGCACCACGACCGGCGCGGACGGGCTCGCAGCATTGCCACGAAGACGCGCCAGCACAGCCAGGCCGTCCATGCCGGGCATGCGCAGGTCGAGGAACACCAGGTCGGGCCGGGCCGCGTTGAACAGCGCGAGGCCCTCCTCGCCGTCCACGGCCTCGGTCACGTCATGGCCGAGGTCGCGCAGCGTTTCCGCGAGGCCGTCCCGGAACGCGGGGTCGTCGTCTATGACGAGGAGCTTGGGCATGATCCCTCCCGATGCGGCACCATAAACTCGAAGGTGCTGCCCGGGTTCTCCGGCCGGTAGCTTGCCGTGCCGCCATGCGCCAGCGCGATCTCCTGGACGATGGACAGGCCGAGGCCGGTTCCGTCCGGCCGTGCCGACACGAACGGCTCGAACAGGTGCCGGCGCACCTGCGCCGGCAGGCCGGGTCCGCTGTCTGTCACCCGGAGGTGAAGCGCGCCGCCTACCTCTTCAGCGGCGATCGTCACGGTGCCGCCTTTCGGCATGCTCTGGATCGCGTTCAGGACGAGGTTGTCGAGCGCCCGCCTGATCCGGTCGGGATCGAGCTGCCAGGCCAGGGCCGGAGTTTGCACCAGCAGCTTGACGCCACGGCTGTCGGCCACGTCGCGATGGAGCTCGGCCGTGGCGGCCAACAGGGCCGGCACATCGGCGCGCTGCCATCGAGGCTCGCTCCGGTGCGTGAGGGTGAGCAGGTCGCGCAGCAGGACGTCCAGGCGCCCGATCTGCCCCAGCATCATCTCCAAGGCGGCCCGGCGCCGGGCGTCGTCGCTCAATAGCGCGTTCTCGGCCTTCAGCCGCATCGCCGCGATCGGGTTGCGGATCTCATGCGCGATGCCGGCGGCAACGCGGCCCAGGGCAGCGAGGCGCTCGGACGCGGCGACCTGGCCCGACAGCGCTTCCGCCTCGTGCCGCATGGTGCGGACCTTCAACGCGGCGGCATTGAAGCTGGCGATGATGCGGTCCAGCTCGCGCTCGCCGGTCGGCTCCAGCAGCGGCGGGTCCAGGCCCTCATGCCGCTCGACGGTGGCCTCGACCTTGCCGAGCTTGCGTGACCAGGTCAGCAGCAGGTGCGTCATCCAGCCCGCCGAGGCCAGCACGGACGCGAGCAGGACGCCGAGCCCGCCGATCAGGCGCGTGTAGCCGGTGCCCTGGCCGGTGAACACGCGCGTCATCGTCCAGGCCGTGATCCCGTCGATCGGCCCCGGCAGCGGGCAGGCGTGCAGCAGCAAGGTCTGCAAACGTCCGACTTGCCGCACGTCTACCGGCCGCTCCTCCGCCAGCGCTTCCGCGTTGGCTGTCCGGATGCGCTCCGTCTCGGCGGCGGGCAGGTCGGTTTTCGGGCCGGTGCCCTCGTAGGTCGGGAAGGCGTAGGCGAGCGACCCCTCGGTGCGTTGCCAGATGCCGCCCTCGATGCCTGGAGAGTGGGCCAGTGCGATGAACACCACCGCAAGCAGCCCTTGCCGCAAGCCTTCGTCGCGTAGGTCGGCGGGTGGCCGGGTCCAACCGGTCGTGTAGAAACGGTAGCGGTTGGTGATCTCGTCGCATGCGCGGCTGGTGACGGCCTCGGCCCGCGCAACCTGGTCGATCGAGGACTGCCGGTAGAGCTGGAGCAGCATGGTCCCGGCCGCGACCGCCGACACCAGGGAGATGGCCCACAGGATCAGCAGCCGGCCACGGAGGGACCAGCCTGGCATCCGCCCTCCCCCGGTGTTTCGCAATCGCTGGCCGGAGGACATGGGCGGACCGCTCCTTTCAGGCAGACCGGTCCGGAAACTGGACCGTGTTGGGAGCGAGGCAAGGAGCGTGCCGCCGGGACAGCACGGCGTGGCTGGATGCGGGACGCCACCGTGCTGGCAGGTATGTCAGGTTTCACGACATCGGCGTCCTGTAATCGTACGGCGCCTTCCATCGGGCAGGCCGGCCGTGCGTCCATGTTGCGTTCGTCGGGCCTTCGTGCGATGGCGCGAGCCACAGGTTATGCTCGGCCTGTCGATACGGTCCACGGCGCGCGTCCGCAGGGAATTGGGCAAACCAGCAATGCCGGCCGCGACGAGGAGCGTCCTGCTGTAATGAGCCGTACCCTGAAGGTTGGCTGGGGCAGCCTGGCCGTCAGCGCCCTCGTCCTCGCGATGAAGTTCGGCGCCTATTGGCTGACGGGGAGCGTCGCGCTTTACTCGGACGCGCTGGAGACGGTGATCAACGTCGTCGCGGCCATCGGCGCCCTGATCGCGCTCCGGCTCAGCGAGCAGCCCGCGGACGCGAACCACCCTTACGGCCACCACAAGGCCGAGTACCTCAGCGCCGTGGTCGAGGGCGCGCTCGTGCTGGCCACGGCCGTCGCGATCGGGCGCGAGGCGTGGCTCGGCTGGCAGCACCCGCATGTGCCAGGAACGCCGTTCCTCGGCATCGCGCTCAACGGCGCGGCTGGGGCCGTCAACCTGGCCTGGGCGCTGGTGCTGGTCCGCAACGGCCGGAGGTGGAAGTCCCCGGCCCTGATAGCCGGCGGAAAGCACGTCATGACGGACGTATGGACCACCGGCGCCGTGCTGGTCGGCTTCGCCCTGGTGCCGATCACCGGCTGGCTATGGCTCGACCCCCTCGTGGCAGGGCTGGTCGCACTCAACATCGTTTGGGCCGGCTATGGGATGCTGCGCGAGTCGGTCGGCGGGCTGATGGACGAGGTGGCCGACCCGGAGGCGGTCGCGCGGCTGCGCCAGATCATCTCCGGGCACGCGGACGGCGCCATCGAGGCGCATGACGTGCGGACGCGCACGGCTGGCAACGTGACCTTCGTCGAGTTCCACCTGGTCGTGCCCGGGCGAATGGCCGTGGAGGACGCGCACGCTATCTGTGACCGCATCGAGCACGCCCTGCGCGAGCAGGTCGGCGAGGCCGTCATCAACATTCACGTCGAGCCCGAACGCAAAGCCAAGCACAGCGGCGTGCCGGTGCTGTAGGGCGCAGCGTGAGGTGGTCCCAGTAGGACGGGACCACCTCAGCCTCGGCCAATGCGAGGAGGCATGAACCCCTTTTTCAGGTATTTGGCCCAGACGCCCCGAAGGGCGGCTGGTATCAGAAGGGCCTTGCACCCCGCTCTGTTGCGCCTGCCCCGCTCGCTCATGGCGCCAGCACCGGCTCCAGTCCTTTTTCTTGCATCAGCACCGCCGCGGCCCGTAGCGCCTGCAGCACCTGCGCAGCCGCATCTGACGCGCCGGTGAACAGGGCGGCGGTAAATACCGAGACTCCCTCGATCCCCCGCGGCAACCGTCCCAGGATGTCGAGCCCTGGAACCATCATCAACTCGCTGATCTGCTGGATCGCCAGCTCCGCCTCGCCCCGCGCCACGAGTTCTCCGGTAAAGCCGGACGGGATCACCATCGCCTTTCGGTAGACCGCGTCGGCAATGCCCAGCCGGTCCAGCAACCCGGCCATATGAAGCCCGCTCGCCCCTGCACGCGACAGCGCCACGGATCGCGCCCCCAGCAATGCGGCAGCAAACGCCTCCGGAGTTGCAATATCGGGGCGGGATGCCCCCTGACGAACGGCGACGCCCACGTGCGAGCGCGCCAGGTCCATCCGGCTCGCACCG